>Ga0315336_1006091_pt1 | contig 12624 bp, 8 predicted proteins | sample ASW5metaG_FD_204512 | JGI IMG/M metagenome (GOLD analysis project Ga0315336, IMG submission 204512) | Ammonia-oxidizing marine archaeal communities from Monterey Bay, California, United States - ASW #5 | ecosystem: Environmental > Aquatic > Marine > Intertidal zone | place: USA: California...
GACCTGGTCTGCGCTGTGCGTGCAGACATGCCAGATAAACAGCGAGAGCATCGAACCAACGGATGTGATACGTTCCGTTGGATCTAAGCTGAAAAGGGGTACGCTCGCACGATCTGCGCTGGAAAAGACGTTCCACCAACCCACCGGCCCAACGCCTGTTACCCAGGCAACATAGACGGGAACTAGGATCGCTCCACTCAATAGCACGATAGACTGCATCAGGTCGGACCACACGACAGCACTCATTCCACCAAGCGTGGTATACAGTACCGTCACGCTGCCCATCACGAGCACTAACGTAGCCACATTCCAACCAGTCATTTTCGAAACGGCAAGGCATCCGGTGTAGAGTATCAATCCCATCCAGGTAAGCCGCATGAGAACAAAGACAGCCACGCCAAGTAGTCGAGTCATCTGACTAAACCTTCGCCCTAAGTAGTCATAGACACTCGTGTCCGGCAAGTCCATCAAAGTCGGTATGATAAGGTAATTGACTACCGGTATGATCAGCACGAAGGCGAAGAGATTAGTGAAGAATCCGACTCCATAGCGGATCATCTCGCCGGGAATCGCTATGTAGGAGATGGTCGAAAGTAGCGTGGCAAAAACACTGGCTCCGGCTAAGAACCAAGGTATTCGGCGTCCGCCAAGAAAGTACATTTCCTGTGACGTTTGCTTCTTGGCAAAGAAAAACCCAATGCTCAGTAGGCCGACAAAGTATGCGACCAGCACTAGCACATCGAGAGGATGGAGGAACACCGGATCGATTACCTAAAGGCTGAGGTCAGGGAGGATCGAGTCTTGGCCAGCCACCTACACTGACACAAGCTGCCCAGCACTGGACGTGTGCTGCCTACTCTGCCCGCTTCGGTTTCGGACCTTTGCCCAGAGGCCACAATTCCCAGCGGCGAACGAACAGTTCCGCCAACTCTGTCTGCAGTTGCAAACGGCCTGCCCTCGGCATCGCGTCGAATGCTTCGTTTACTTTGGTGCCGTTGACGAATACTTCGATGTGTCCCCCCTGGCAAAGAACGTCTAGGCGAGTCCAATCGCCAACTTTGCCGTCGGGGTCTTCGGCACCACGAAAACCGAGGACATCTTCCCAACCGAGATCGCGTCCTGACCAGTTAATGCGGTGGTAGTTGTCGAGATTAAAGGATTCTCGTTGGCCTCGTGCATTCCAAACGACTTCTCCATTGGCGTCACGCGACACGTTGCAGGTTAGTGAAGGCGAAACTGGGGTACCATCTTCGTGACTGCCTGAAACAAGAATTAAGTCGCCGACTCCTCCTTCGATGATCTGCACTTCCACCGCCGGCATCCAGCGACCTCCGTAACCTCCGTCGGCCCCGATGCTATGGATCAATAATCCCGAATCGCGAGCGTTTTTCTTTCTCTCGTGCCAAGTGCGCTCACCCCACTTGAATTCGAGTACGACATGATAGTCGAGATAGCGCTTCCGGGTAAGAATCCCTCCGTATCCATCGCCTGTAATGTGAAGCAGGCCGTCGGTCACTCTAAACACACGTCTCGGGTCGTCATATTGCGAGTCTTCGAGCCAAGTGTAGAGTCCGTCTAGCGAACGGCCGTCAAACAGTTGAATCGCGTCTTCTGAAGGTGAAATCGGTGCGGCGTTGCTCCGAGAGGCCGGCGGTTCCTCGGCCCATAGCAAAGTACATAGCCAACACATGGGAAGAAATCGTGCAACAGGAACTTTGTATTTTCTAGTTTTCGTCATCGGCCCATTGTCTTTTCAGAGCCTTCCGTTCTCGAATTGGCAACTCGTGCATACTAACATGCTTTTGACCAAGCCATACCATTATGTGACCGTCGAAATGTGAGCAGTCCTACGATCATTGTCGCAATCAACGTTACCGAGGTCGGTTCAGGGACCGCTGAATCGGCAACAATCGAACTCACTCCCATGCCGAGATTCTGTTGCCATCTCAAGAAATCAGCTCCATCAACGTCGCCATCACCATCGGCATCGCCGTTGGAAAACTCGGCTCCCGAGGTCGTTCCAAAACCGCCACTCCATACATCTAAGTCGGTGCCATCCACTATGCCGTCGCCATTGAAGTCGCCTGGTACGCCTTCAAATCGATTACTCACCACAGCGCCGAAATCGGTCCCGATCCGTAATTCATCGAGAACCCATGTTGTACCTGGTCCACCTGTGATTAGCATACGATCAAGTAGGTCGTTGGAATTGAAACTCGTCGAGCTCGCTAGCACCCAGCTCATCCCGGCATCGGTTACCGGAACGGTTGCCCCTGCAGGCAGCGCCGAAATAAATAACTGATCGTAGTTACCTGGCAAAGAGTCGTCCTGAGCAACTAATTTGGCAACCAAATAGTACGTGACATTTTTTGCCACGTTATCGGCCGCGGTGAACGTCTGATCGCCCAGCAGATCGGTGAACAGGCCCTCGTTTCCCAGTATGCCGAATTCGGCAATCTCGTTCGTTCCCGACAACAGAGCAATCTGAAGTGCTTCATTCGGAGTTTCGTTATCTACAAACACGTCTTCCTGCTGGATCAACAGGGAAAAGTAGAATGTTTGATCTCCATTAAGTTCGAGGGACGTTTCAAATTCTCTCGCCATACTCCCGCCGGCGTTGTGCTCGAAATAGATGCGGCGCTGTCCCTCGGTAACAAAAGGTAGTTCTGTGTAGTGCAGGTCGCTCGCCTCGACAGTCGCGTTGGATGGACCGGTCAGGTTGACGGTCTGACTCCACCCTCCTCTGAAGCCAATTCCGCCGTTCTTCGTGCCGAGCGGTTCTGCTGGTTGATATCGAAACCCATCGTAGACCAGCAGCCCAGGGGGAGGCTCTACAAACTCCAAATTAAAGGAGGTGAATGTGAGACTCCTCGCTTCGTTGGTTTCAAACAACACTCCAGTCATGCCGTCGGGAAGGTCGGTCATATCGGAATAGCCGGAGTAGCCATCGAACAAGAGACGTTCACGCCAGTAAGATTCTCCTTCGTCGTAGCTAGTGCGGACGACCAGATTAGTACGATCTGGACCGCGCGGACCGGTCCACATTATCCGGTCGAAATCGTCCCCTTCAGCGACGAGAGAATGGCGCTGCATGGCCGCGTGGACCGACTCCACCATTTGCCCTTCTATCACCGGTCCCCACGTCTCGGCGCCGTTAGAGCTGATAAAATTGCTGCGGGGCGCGACTGACGGACTGGTTGATCGGGCATCCATCCGCACCGTTCCGTCGGCTAACTGGACAATGCTATTCTCGTTCGATAGGTTGCCGCCGGGAGTGAGATTTCCGCGCTCCCAGGAAATGCCATGGTCATCGGAGTACACAGCGTAAGACCGCCACCCATTTTCCCAACGTGCCGAGGGAACAATCAGCCGACCATCTTGAGCCTGTATGCCGCTACCAGGCCCAAAGGCCACGGTGTTCCAATTGTCGAAATCCTTCACCGCCAAAGTGATGTCAATGGCATCGGACCAGCTGCCGCCGCTATCGTCGCTGTAGCGGGCCCATGCCGTATTGTTAGTGGTGCCTGGCTGCGAATCGGTGGTACCAAGATTGCCTTCGTACCGGTTGTAGAGCACCCAAACCCGGCCGTTCGATTCATCAAGCACCGTCGCGGGGTTAGACATCTTCTCGCCAAAGGTTCGCGGGCTTTCAATCACCTGGAGGGAAGTCCAGGTGGCGCCGTTGTCGAAACTTCGCTTCATCACCAGATCGGTATCACCATAAAAGCCTGGCTCTTCGCCAGTCCGACCTTCAACCATCGTGATCAATGTGCCGTCAAGCGCCGTAATCACCGTAGGAGAGCGGTAATTCGGATATCCAACGCCTCCGACGAATACGTCGACGGCGGTCGTCAGACGCGGCTGACGTGTATGGGACGGTTGTGGCAAATCATGGGTGGGGCTATTCGCGTTCCATACCCGGACCGAATGCCACTGTCCTGCGACGTCAGTAGCGGCAGTCGTCCCATCTCCGAAACCAATTCGATCCTGAAGGGTCTCGAATCCACTCAGAGAGCGTGCGATACTCCCATCGGGAATACTTGAGATGGGCGTTCCATCGAGGTAAAAGTCGAACGTACTCGCAGTACCGTCCCCACGATGACCGATGAAGATCGAGTGGGGTTCCGACCAATCGATGCCCGTGATAGCTGGAGCAAAGCTACCGCGGCCATAGGCGATCTCGCCATTGCCGACACCACTAGTGGCGGTTTGGCCGTAGAGATCAGCATGCACGTTGTAATTGAACTGATCATCACTCCAAGATAGATACATATTTGGCCAGGCACTGCCAGTAAACGGAGTGTCGGAGAGCGGCTTCACCAGAAACTCAATGCCATACTCGGCGCCGCCGTGTGTAAACGTTCCCGTGGGCAGAAGCGGTGAATAGTACTCGCCATATTGTTCTCCCGGCACCACCTGCTGGTCCTGGAGGAGGAACATGCCGTTGTTCGTCATTCCTGTCCCCGAGAGCGTCCACCCTTGGTCGGTAGGAGTAATACCGACTCCGGCGTTTATGGCGTTGAACTCAGCTAACACATTTGCCGCCAGCGCGGAGAACGGCGCACAGGTTAGCCAAAACGCGGCTAGCAGCGTCACGCGGGAACAATGCCGTGACTTTATCGCGATGGACATGACGCAGCAGAACTCAGCGGAAAGAAAGGAAACTACAGTACTTCTCTAGAGTCTAACAGAAATGTTACTTCAGAACGTCGCGCGCCAGATTAGAATTCAGTTACTTCGTCAGGCAACTGATGATTGCGGATACGCCCAGGACAACTCAAAACGCGGTTGACACTAGAATTTGTCAACTCGTCTATTATAACATTCTATCACTGCTCTCGGTCAACATTTATTTTGGCTGTGTTTCAGGACAGTGGTTTCGGACCACTGTTCAAATAAAGCATGATCTTCATTCTTCAGTCGAAGCTACTTGTCGGACGACTGGAGTGATACTTTGGGGGAAGCTGCGGTGAGGAGTGACGCTTAGCCTCAGCCGAAACTCCCAAGCTTGGCCCGGTTGCAAATCAACCCGGCCCTGACCCGAGTTGATCGCGTTCGGCCAACCCACCCAAGGTTCGAGACAGAAGAAGTGATTCTGGGGATCGAAAAACGAAACCCAGAGCAGGTCCTCTTCACTTGCGGCAGAAACTGCTCCAAAGGCTATCTCCAGCGCGCGGTCGCCATCGGGGCTGACGAGGCGTACCGGCTCGTCAAGCCGCGCAGGGATGATCGAACTGGTGAGTGCCGGATCATTTAAGCAAATCGGACCCGACGGCAACTGGAAGCGTTCAGCTGCCTGGGCCAACTCGTTGGTTCCCCAGGCGGTACGGCCGAGCTGCTCGACCGATCCCTGGAGCCAATCTTTCCCCCACCACGATGAAAAGTCGAAACTGAAATGCAAGCCAAGTGCAAATGGCATGGGGCCCGAGTTTTTCGGCGAAGCCTCAACTCGATAGGAAATATCCAGTCCCTTTTCAGAGAGTTCTTGGCTGGTTAGAAGCTGATAATCGAAGGGGTAGACCTCACGATCGTTCGGATCGGAAAGGAGATGGGCGGCAGACGCGGCCCGCTCGTTCGTTACCACAATTGGCGTGGCACTCCAAGCTCGGTGACGTGCGAAACCGTGCCATGGCATGCTGCGGGCAACTCCGTCCCAATGCCACGAACATTCCTCTTCCGATCGGATTTTCTTTACCGCGTTGGAGGAGGCAGTGGAAGGGGCATAACAGCGTCCTGCGACAGGCCAGAGCCATGGCGCTCGCCCCGGCCAATCGTCGGCTTGTACCCAGTTATTGCCACGGTAGAGCAACTCGTGCCACTGCGCATCGTCGTAGACCGCCAGAGCACTAAGCTCGGCCCCGTCGGACGGAGACATACACGCAGCGAGCCCCTGGCGAACATCGCCAAGTGCCAACAATTCTCTATCCGACTCAACAATCGGGTCGGCGACAAATCGTTCGTCTTGATCTGACCGATCTGCTGAACCATTCACGTCATGTCGACTGGGCAGCTGAAGGGATTCAAGCCATTGATACCAACTCACTAAATCTCCTCATAGTTATTGTGCTCAACTAGAATAGTCTAAAGTCTTGATATTTTTAAAAGAGCTAGAATACTTCTCCGCCGGTCACACGGCATTCAAAGTCAGTCTCAGAGGGGACGGGAACTCGCCTATAAGGAAAAAGGGCCCGGTGAGAGGGAAGACTCCTCACCGGGCCACAACGTACTCTGACCCTCAGTCGCAAGGGGTTAGCTGCGACGTCGCGTCAGCATCATGAGCGCTGCGAGTCCCATCAGGCAGATTGTTCCCGGTTCAGGAATCAAAGCCGGGTCGTTCACATCCCACACGCGAACGAAGTGCCACTCACCCGCCACATCAGTGGCGGCAGTCGTACCATCACCGAAATCGACTCGATTGTCCGCGAATCCGTTGCGCGTACGTGCAATGCTGCCCGAAACGACCGTCGACTGAATCGCGCCGTCCAGGTAGAAATCAAACACGGCACCTGAACGATAGCCAATGAAGATGTCGTGTGGCACCGACCAGTCAATACCGGTGATCGCCGGACTGAAACTCCCTTGACCGTAAACAATACTGCCTGTGGTCACGGGACCCGCGTCATCCGGGTCGAGGTCGATAGTGACGTTGTAGCTCCATTGGTCGTCTTCCCAATACAAATACATGTTACCCCATGCGGACCCGATAAACGGAACATCGGTCCTTGGTTTCGTTCGGAACTCGATGCCATAATCGGAGCCTCCATCGACAAACGTGCCCACTGGCAACAACGGCGAGAGGTATTCGCCGGATTGCTCTCCACCGACACCGGTGTTGTCCTGGAGCAGAAAGGAGCCGTTGTTCGTCATTGCTGACCCAAACTGCGTCCAGCCTTGGCTTGTCGGTGTATTTCCGGCACCAGCCGCCGCCGCGTCAAATTCCAAGAGCTTGGTGGCTGCCTGCGTTTGGCCAGCCAGCAGCAATGCCGCAACGAATGCGGCTCCTACCATCGTTCTCATGAAAAGCTTCATACCAATACCCTTTCTCATTAGGTCTCACCTCGGAAAAGTACAAGCTGCAGAACTACGCAGTCGCGTCAGTCTTGCGCACACAGTTGTCACCTCACTTGTCCCCTCTGAAAATACTTGCTTGGCTTCCTCCATCGGTAGTAAGAGTCTGTGGAGTAATATCAATGAACATCAAAGTTGCTGGTCGTTCCAGAGAATGGGCCCGTCGCCAAACCGCTCACGCAGTAACGGCACCACCTTTTCTCTTATTCCCTGAACGTGGTGACGCATCGCCTGCTCCGCCTCCTCCGGATCCCCCGCGGCGATAGCATCCATAATGGTCTCATGCGATACGCTCATGGTCGGACCGGGCAACAAGATCAACCGACAAGTTGTCTTGAGCACTGCCAGGCGTTCAAGTTCTTTGGCAATCAGGGCCAAACCGGCCTCATGGGCCAGGCCGAGATGAAACGTCACTTCCTCCTCGGATAGTGCGTCTTGAGAGAAGGTCTCGGCAAGATCGGGGTCAGACCACCTCTGATTTAGTTCGTCGAGCTGGACCGCCAATTGATGGAACCGCATGACTTGATAAGGCTCGAACTTGAGAGCACACTCGCGAGCGACGGCACACTCGAGCATTTCTCGCATGATGTACAGCTCGCGGACCTCTTCCACCGTGAATGATCTCACTCGCACTCCCACCCTTGCTTCTACCTCCACGAGTCCTTCGTGTTGGAGCCGACGCAACGCCTCCACGACCGGCGTGGGGCTCATGTTCATTTCCTCAGCCAGGTCAAGTTTTTTCAACCATTTCCCAGGCACCATCTGGCCAGTGGCGATCATCCGTCGCATGGTCAGATAGGCCTGCTCGTTTCTCGTAACGCATTTTTCTGATACAGCTTGCATCGATTCTCAGAGGGCCCCGTAGGCCTGTGAAATTCCTGGTATTTTACGAATTCTTCTCCTATCGTAACGGCCATTTCGCTAAAGATCAAGAAGTTTGTTCGTGGCAAAAACAAAATATTCTCACCAGGAACAGCGTCTCGAAAAACGATTGCCCCAATCGCTGTAAGTGCTTTCTGGTAAGGGCGTTAAGTGATTCCTTCGGAACGGGACTAAACCTACGCTGAAAAGCGGATCGATTAGTCTGAATCGGTCCAACCTGGGACTCCCGGCTTCTATGACACGGCTCGGCCACGCCTGTCGGGTCCCAGTCACACCCGAGTGACGGGCTGGACCCAGGCACGTTGAACGTCACCGGGATGGTTCGGCAGCGGGTGAGGCAAATCGCTGGTGATTCGAGCCCGCACGTAGATTTCATCGCCGGTCAGCTCATAGCGTGAAGAAAGGCCGTCAGATTCAGCAAGCACGCGACCAAGCTCGTTGCTGTATTGCCTGGTGACGACCATCGGGTTGCCCTGGTCGTCGCGCACCGGTCTGGATGTCGGATCGTAGTCTTTCAGTGTGCCGATGAATTGTGTGGTGTAATGCGCGCCTTCGACTGGGTCGATTTCGAGTTCGATACTTTGGGCATCGGCTTTCAAGTGGCGCAGGGTGATGCCGGTACTGCCATAGAAACGACCGCGGTCGATTGCCTGATAGATAGCTGGCTCAGAGAGTTCCTTGGCCCCGACCATCATCCAAGCATGGCCGGGCCGGCCTGATTGGTTCGCAGGAAGACCGTGTTTCTTGATGATGCTTGGTTTCTGATCGAGATAGAAGTGGCAATCGTCTGACACCATGCCGTACACGATTGGGCCCTGTGCTTCAGCCAGACGGCGAGTCAGAACGATGTCCCAGATGCGTTCGGCCGAGGCGTGCCGCTCGTCGCCCAGAACATGGCAGCTCTCCAGGGCAGTGTAGGCTTCCATAAAACGGATGGAGTCAGCAGCTACGATGTCTTCTGCCGTCACCGAATACGACCAGTTGGGGTGGTTGAAAGAGACCAGTGCGGGCAAGTCGTCCGTCTTGCTGACTGCTTGGGCTGACTGGTACGTCTGATTGGCAAGCTCGCTACGAGGACCGTTTCGGTTTTGTGGACCAAGTGATTGACGATGGTTGTAGACATTGATGTAAAACGCCTCGTTCACGTTGTCTGTCCACAATTGAGTCGACTCTTCACCTGCGAGGATCAGGAACTTTTCGGGCTCTTCTAGTAGATGGCGATATTCAGCCATCGGGCGGACGCGGTACTCGGTGGCACCGTTGCGCTGGCGAGTTTGGACCCAGTCGTTACCGAACCGCTTGCGATACCGCTCGATGCAGTCGGTATGTGCCAGCGTGACGCTTTCCCATCGGTCGCTGTTTGGGTCACTTGAGATCCAGAGGTCGCCTTCCTGAAACCGGTCGTGTTCGGTGAAGGCAACGAAGTGGTAACCGTGTTGTTTGAACCAGTCTGCAACCATCTCGGGGAACTCCAGCCCGTCACTCCAAAACGAGTGCATGTGCATATTACATTTGTACCAGTGCATGGCTTCCACCTCTCTTCATCACTCTCATGAAACAGGCGCACTTCGACGCTTTAACGAATGGCACTTCGAGCGAGCTGTCGCAATTGACGTTCTGTACCTACTATGCAAGCGCAATAAGAATCAATCCCGCGGTGATTGCAATCGCACCGGCAATCCGTCCGACGACACCTTGATTCTCCTTTAATACCGTAATCCCCAGGAACACGCCGAAGAGTATGCCGAGTTGGCGAAACCCAACGACGTACAACACTTCGTTGGTCATCATGGCATAGAGGACCAAACCATAGGTAAAGATATTGAGTAATGCGACAGGGAGCGCTCCTCTGGTATGCAGTCGCCATTGTGCCGAGCTTGGGGTTTGGCGGATTATGTTATAAATCAGGAGAAGACTTATGGCGCCGATCGAAAATTCGAACCAAAGGTAGACCAACGCGTTCGCCGAACGGTCGATCAGTGGTTGGTAGGTCTGGTCTATCACATCCATGGCTCCTTTGTCGCACAGCGAGTAACCACAGGTGGCGATTGCAGAAAGAACAGCCCACAAGTTGCCCTTGTTCAGCCAGCGCTTCCATCCGCTTCCGGTAAAGAGGGGGAGCAATACCGTACCCAAAACAACCAGTGCGATTCCCAGATAGCCGAGGATGTCGTACTGGACGCCCATGACAATACTCGTCCAGGTGAGTAGGAAGAGGGGAGTCGCACGCGCTAGTGGATAGACAAGCGATAGGTCACCGTGGAGATAGGCAGTAGAGAGCGCGTAAAAATAAACGCCCATGCAAAAACCTGCCGCCAAACCATACAACCAAAAGGAAAGCGGCAGCGGTCGCCATAAGCTGATCCCCAGGCTTGGAATCGCCAGAATCATACTGACGGTAACCAGCATCCAAAACAGAAAGTGTGGCTGATCGGATTTCTTTTTTGCCTGCAGATTCCACAGGGAGTGTGTAATACAGGATATTGTTACTAGCAAGACGCCGGTGAGGTTCATGGAGTTAGTCTAGCGCAATCATCCGATTGACCACGTTTTCGAGGCGGCGCGATTCGCTGTAGTGATCGACCACCGCTCCACCCTCAATCGACGTCGGCACGTTGACGACCACCTCGGCCCAGTCGACCGCATTGTGCGCGATGTAGGCCAGCTCCAGTGATTCGATCTCATGCTTGTGCTCACGTGCCGGGTTTGGGATTAAGATTGGGCCAGTGTCGACTTGATAATAGATCTCTCGGGGACCAAAATTACAAACCTTCACGGGATATTCCAGCAACACATTTCGTCCATCGTCGAGCGTCCACTCGGTCTGTGAAATCAAGGGCAGGTTGGCCAGCCCTGCTTCTATGGTCTCTTCAGCCGTCTTCAACAGGCGACCCTCAACGGAGTGCAGATCGATGCGCGACTGACTGTAGGCTTCTTTCGTCACGAGGGTATGGCGCAACGGTTGGGTTCCTAGCGTGGGCGGGTGAAGGTCGACTTTGCGTCCGCGGTGGTCCCAGCTCTTGATGACCAGTGCATAGTCGTCAGACAGAATCAAACACATGTCGGCACACGGATCGTGCCAAACATCTTGCTTCACATTGACCTGTTCACTTTTGCACGACGCGCCGAGCACGTATTGTCGTGATTGGTTCTCGGAGGTGATCACACAGCGGCAGTCGATTGGAAAGCGGCCAACATTGTGCGTCTGCGGAGCCGGCCGCGACATGGTGAGTGCCGGCTGTTTTTTGGTGTCGATCTCGAATCCACAGAACGATCTGGAATAGTCACAGACTTGCATCACAAGAACCTTACGCTTGAAGGATTGAAGTTGGACGGTCTTTGCTTCGAGGTTGCAGTACTACTCGATCGGAGGATGCAGATAGACTTTGATGTTGTCTTTCCCTGCCTCGGCCGGGGCGTCCTGGTAATAAGTGACGTACATTTCGGACCCTGGGACAGCCGGTTCGGCCAGCTGAATCGTTCCTGTTTCTGCATCGTAGCCAGACCCGTAGTCGTAAGAAGCAACGAACAGCGGAGGATCGTCCTTGAAATTGCGGCTCCGACAGCCGTATGCTGCGCCGAACCAATTCAGGCCAAAGTAGTTGTGCTGCATCAGGTTGTAACGGTAGACCTGGTCTGCATGTCGTGCGAGTATCTCTCGGTCGCTCTCGTCGATGACGCCGTCCTTGTTGATGTCGTAGCCTGGGTTGTAGCCGTTGTCGGTGTTCCGCTCCCAGCCAGCCAAGCCGCAACAGTTTTTCTCGAACCGCGCGCCCATCACACGATCCAGATGGGAGATAGGAGGCACAGGAGTTAGCTCCTGCCAAAGTCGCCGCGGGGTTCGCTTGCGGTAGGGATCATCGGCGCCCGGGGGTTTGTATTCATCGGCCGTCAATGTGAGCACTCCCGGTTCGTGAAGGGGAATCAGCAACTCGTCGACCACGCCCCCTTCGTCGATGCACTTCCCTTGGATATCAAAAAACCGTTCCAGCCGGTCTTCTTCATCCACGACCCATAATCCAAGCACGTTGACCAGCGGCTGATGCAGCGGACTGATGTAGCAGAGCTTGGTATAGGGCAGCAAGACGTTGGCCCGACGCGTATAGTAGTTTGTGCCAGTCTCTTGGGGATTGTTCCACACGCCAAGCACGGCACTGTTGCATCGATTCGTGGCAACATTGCCACGCGTCGCGATCGCGGTAGCGATCGGTGTGTGAGCTACCGTGACCGACCGGCCGTCGGCGTTCACAATAACTCGTTCAGCTTCAACACGCTGCCGGAAATGCGTGGTAATGGTGCCCGCTTGTTCGTCCCAAACGTATTCGTTGTTCCACATCGACCCATCGGGAATCTGGTAACATAGAAAAGTGTGCGAATGCGCCCAGCGGCGTTCCCCGAGGGGGTATTCCACTTTGGGTCCGGAAATGAACACGCCGAAGTCCGAAAAAGGATCGGCGACATTGTGAACCAGGCCGGCAAAAGGGGTCTTCAGCTTGAAGGTGCGCGTCTTGCCGTCTCCACTGAGAAATTCTATTTGGCCGGGAAATGGTAGACTTCTCCAGGCCGCGAGTACTTGCTCTGACTTAGCGCGTCGTTCTTTCTCTTGTGCGATTAGCTGTTCGAACTGCGTGGGATCATCCGGCGCTCGGCCGGCGTCGCAATCGGAGGTACCGG
>Ga0315336_1006092_pt1 | contig 12621 bp, 7 predicted proteins | sample ASW5metaG_FD_204512 | JGI IMG/M metagenome (GOLD analysis project Ga0315336, IMG submission 204512) | Ammonia-oxidizing marine archaeal communities from Monterey Bay, California, United States - ASW #5 | ecosystem: Environmental > Aquatic > Marine > Intertidal zone | place: USA: California...
CGCACCCGATGGCGGTGCTCAGCGCGATGATCAATGCCAGCAGCTGCTACCACCCGGAGCTTCTTGAGATCAGGAAGATCGAGGAGGGGGCACTTAATATCGTGGGAATGCTGATGGCGAAGGTCTCGACGATCGCGGCGTTCAGCTACAAGAAATCGACGGGTGAGCCCCAGCGCTACCCTGACCCTTCGCTTGATTACTGCAACAACTTCCTGCACTGCATGTTCAGCAAGCCTTACGGCCGGTATACGGCGGCCCCCGAGGTTGTGCGTGCGTTGGACCTGTTCCTGATGCTGCACGCGGACCATGAGCAGAACTGCTCGACATCGACCGCGCGGGTGGTCGGGTCCAGCGAAGCGAATCTGTTCGCTTCGATGTCCGCGGCGGTGTGTGCACTCTGGGGCCCTCTGCACGGCGGGGCGAACCAGCGCTGCATCGAGATGCTTGAGACGATTCACGCCGAGGGTGTGGATGTGAAGACGGTGGTCGAGCGGGTGAAGAACCGGGAGTTCAAGCTCATGGGCTTTGGCCACCGGGTTTACAAGAGCAGCGACCCGCGGGCGACGATCCTCAAGGACGCATGCGACGACTTGCTCAATGCGTTGGGTGTGGATGACCCGCTGTTGCCGATCGCGCAGGAGCTCGAAGAGGTTGCCCGGAACGACGACTTCTTCTTGTCTCGTAACCTGTACCCGAACGTGGACTTCTACTCGGGGATCATCCTGCGGACGATCGGGATCCCGGTCGAGATGTTCACGGTGATGTTCGCGATCGGTCGCATGCCCGGCTGGATCGCTCACTGGAAGGAACAGCACGAGAACCCCAACGGCCGGATCGCACGGCCACGACAGGTGTATACCGGCGCGACCGAGCGGGACTATGTTGCCGTTGACGATCGGTAGTTCGCTGGGATTTTTCTAGTTAAATTAAACAAGGCCCGCATCTTCTGGATGCGGGCCTTGTTAATTCGGTGTTGAGTTACGGAGTCAGTCTGACTCGGTGGTGTCGTTGTTGGGTTTGCTGCTGGACTGGCGGTCGAGTCCCAGCAGGTGTCGGATGGTTTTGCAGATGATCCACAGGTCCATCTTCCAGTTCATGTTCTCGACGTACTCGATGTCGTAGCGGATCCACTCCTGGAAATCCAGTCCGTCCTGCCGGCTGCGCATGACCTGCCAGAGCCCGGTGATGCCCGGGCGTACGCTCAGGCGTGCCTCGCGCCAAGGCGGGCAGTACTGGTTTTCGCTGTGTGGGCTGGGGCGTGGACCGACGATGGACATGTGACCGATCAGGACGTTGAGGAACTGGGGGAACTCATCGATGTTGCACTTGCGCATGAATCTGCCGAATCGTGTGATGCGTGGGTCGTCTTCGATGAAGAATTGGGGGCCGTCACACTTGTTGTGTTCAGCGAGTTCCTGCTTGAGTTGTTCGGCGTTGTTGCGCATCGTGCGGAACTTGAGGCAGGGGAATTCTTTGCCGCCTCGCGTCTCGCGTCGGTGTGCGAAGAAGAAGGGCTTGCCGTCTTCGATCCAGATGATCGCCATGATGATGGGGTACAACGGGAGTGTGATAGCCAGACCGATCAGCGCGGCGACAATGTCGAAGGCGCGTTTGTTGGCTTTCTGGATCTGGTTGAGCCGTCGCGGCCTGCTCAGGGCGTCCTCGTCGGCGGCGTCCTGGTCTTCCGCGTTCCACTTGACGTGGTCGGCTTTGGGCCGGGCCTTGGGGTCGTCCCAGAGGACGGCGGGTCCGACAACGCTGTCGATCTCGTCGAGCTTGCGGCCCGTGCCGACCCAGACGGGTCCGATGAATCGTGTGTCAACGTGTGTGGAGGCTTTGTGGTCGATCCAGACGTTGCCGTTGAGCATCTGTTTGGCGCGTCGGATGGCGGTATCGGGCCTGCGCCAGATAGTGACCAGTTCGCGTATGTACTGAGTGCGCTCGTCGTCCAGGTGTTTGTAGTAGGCGCTGCCGTTGATGGAAATTGTTGTGCGGTGTACCTGTGCGACGTTCTGTCGCAGCAGCCGCCAGCCGTCACGGTTGCTTGGCGCGGAGCGCCAGAGGTCGGCCAGCTGTGGGTTTGAGCAGACGGCGGCGCGGATAAGCCGGCAGTCGGAGCCGCCGTACTCCCGGTGGAACCGTATGAAGCGGTCGTCGGGGTCGGTGACGATTTGTTCGCGGTAGCCGTGCTCCTGGTGGTCGTGCACACGGACGAAAAGGAGCGTGGGTTTAAGCCAGCTGAGCGTGTCGATGATCTGGTCGATGCGGAACAGGCAGTAATGCGAGGGCTCGACCAGGAGGAAAAGCTCGGCGTCGTTGCTGACCGGTGTTTCATCTCCGCGACAGACGACCTGTACGCCTCGAGCCGCCCAGAACCGCGCGTGGAGCTGGTCTGCGTCCAGCCCCCAAACAGTTTGTGTGGGTCGTGTTTCCACGTCCTGTGCGGTTTGGCGGATCATAGTCGTGCGTGTGTAAGGGGCTTAGTGTTGGTCTTCTGTTTCGTGTTTGGCTTCATCGGTCTTTCGGCCGTAGGACGCGACGGCGGATGCGAGCGGGCCGAAGCGGTTAGAGGTATCGCGGTCCAGCCATTGGACTTCGTTGAAGACCTCGTTGTCCTGCCTGCGGTTCTGAGAGACGGTGACGCTGGCGTATGTCGAGCGTTCGATGTCCACGGAGTCGGCGTGGTTGAAGACGACGCCTGCGATCTTCGCGCCGATGGAGCGCAGGTGATCCAGGCTCTTGTTGATGATGGGCTTCTGGTCGCCGCGTGAGACGATGACGATTGTTTTGTCGGCCTGCGCGGAGACCATGGCGGATTCGAGGCTGCCCAGGACGGGCCCGGTATCCACGAGGATGGTTTCGTATTCGTCGCGTGCCTTGGCGAGCAGTTTTTTGACCGCCGCCGGTGAGAGGTCGCCTGCCTGTGAGGGCAGGGCGGCGCCGATGGGCAGGATGCTGAGGTTATCGAAGGGCGTGTTGATGACGCAGTCGCTGAAGGCGGTGCCGTTGCAGGCCTCGAGGACGCCGCGGCTTGTGCTCGTGCTGGCGTCGATCATGCGTCGGGTGAGTCCGCCGCCGACGATGTCGCAGTCGATCATGAGAGTCTTGGAGCCGCTGGATGCGAAGGACATGCCCAGCGCCATGGTGAGGCTGGTTTTGCCTGAGCCCGCGGCGGGACCGGTGACGGAAAGGATAAACCCGTCGGGTCCGCGGTCGATCTGCAGGAGCGTGCGTACCTGGTGTACGCAATGCGAGGCGAGTACGGCCTGCTCGGGGTCGGTCAGGTCGTTGGGGAGTTCCGGGAGTACGCCGAGCATGCGTACGTTGCCCAGGCCGATCTGCGCGTCTTCGTAGTGGCGTAGTCTACGGTCAGACATGCCGAAGGCGATGACCAGCCCGAAGCCTGCGCAGAGCCCGGCCATGCCGCCCAGGGCTGCCAGCTGCTTGCGTTTGCCGAGGTTGTAGGGCTTGGTCGGGAGTCCGCCCGTGCGGATGACCGAAGCGCGCCCGGGTGCCTGACCCTCGATGCGGAGGTTCTCGATGAGGCTGGTGGTTTTGGTCAGGTCGTTGCTGCGCTGCTTCAGCGTGTCGGTGATGGACGTCATCTGCCCGTAGATCATGGCCAGGTGCTGAGTGTCTGCCTTGGCGGCCTCGTAGGTTTTCGCCAGGCGTTTTTCCTTGGCACGCAGCGCGAGGATCGGGGAGGTCGCGTCGCCGGGGCCGGTGTCGCCTGGATATGTGCCGTCGGACGATCCACGCAGCTTGTTGGCGAGTTTTTCGATCTGGGTGTTGAGTGTGTCAATCCGGGCGCGTGCGTCACGGATCTCGCGGTGTCGTTCACCCATGCCAAGGCGCAGCTTGTACTCGATATCTGAATCGATCTGGTTGCGTGCCTGGAGCAGCTGTGCGAGCTGTGGGTCCTGTGTGGCGAGCTGTTCGAGCGTGAGGTTCTCGGGTGATGTTGGGTCCCCGTCGTTGTTGACACCCAGGTCGTTGAGTTCGAGGCGTACCTGCTGGAGGTCGGCTTCGAGCTTGTCACGGACGACGGTCATGCGGTCCAGTTCGTCACCGATCGTGCGTTCGTTGTGTTCGGTGGAGAGTGCGCGTTTCTCGTTTTCCAGCTTCTCGATTTTCTTTTGCAGGTCGAGCTTGCGGTCTTCGAGCAGGCGCAGGCGTTGTGAGTCTTGCAGTTGTTCGCTGCGTTCGAGTTCGGCTTTGTAGGCGGTGGTGATGACGTTGGCACCGACCTGCGCAAGTTCGGGGACGGGCGCTTCGTAGGAGATGGCGATGACTTGCTGGCCGCGTTTGCGTGCGACGTTAAGTCCGCTGCGGAACAATCTGGGGTTGGTGGCGTAGGGGCCGAAGGCGACGGCCTGCCACTTGTCACTGGTCATGGCGGGCTCGAGGACCCTGGAGCCTTCGATGATGGCGAGCTGGCTTTCGACCCAAGAGTCGTAGTGGCTGATGATCGAGTTGTCCGTGCCGCTTGACAGGATTTTCTGTGTGACCGGTGAGACACCGATGAGGCTGGTGCTCTGGTAGACATCCCCCTGGCTGTAGTAGCCAGCGAGCGCGCCGAGGGTGGCGAGGATAACGCCGAGGATGATGGCCCAGTGGTAGCGTCCGCGCAGCAGGGCGTGGAGCTGGTGGGCGTGGGAGCCTTGGCCCTGGGCGGGCTGGTCATCCAGGAACATGGCGTTGGCCTGGTTGTGGAAGTTGTCTTGATTCATCGTTCGTTCGTCTCCCGGGCCGATTACTTCACGGCCCCCCTGACGGGTCTCAATTAAGACGTCGGGGATACTCGGCAAAAGCCATTTATTGCTGTCGTGGTCCACCCCATTGTATGCAGATTCGACGGGTGGACACGCTCGATCACCGCCTGCATTCTGGTCATGCGGTTATACCCTATCAGCATCGGCACAATCGGATATGCAATCGCGTATAGATTGTTTGTACGTCGGTGTATTAAGGCCGGTTCGGGCTTGTGGATACGGGTGTCCGGGTAGGTCCTATATCCGGGTTTGCCCGGGGTTTGTGGGGTTATCCGGACGCGGCCGGGGTTGGCTTAGGCCCCCCAGGGCAGTTCACGGCCCAGAGCTGTTTTACTGTTGTGTGAGGCGGCGATGCAATCGACGGCGGACTCACCGGCTCCGACACGCCCCTGGGGGCCGACCACGGCACGGACGAGGACGGCGTTCGCCTGGACCTGTCCACCCGCGAGGACGACCGAGTCGTGGACGACCGCGGAAGGATCGACCTTGGCACCGGGCTCGATGATCCCGAAGGTCGGGCGCCAGTCTTCTTCGTTGGGCGGTCCGGTGAGCTGGCAAGGCGTATTTGAGCGTTGGTGGTACGTGCGGATAGCGTCCAGATAATTCGTCCGTGAGCGGATCGACATGCTGGCCGGCTGTTCGTAGCAGCAGGCTTTGACGCAGTGTTTCTCGGCGATGGCGGGCAGGGCCTGCTCGTTCAGATCGACGAAGCCGACGTCGGCGATGCCGCGTAAAGCGCCGCATCGGATGAGGGTCAGGCCGCAGGGGCGGTAGTCCTTGTCGCATAGCAGCGCGACGTCCGCCTGCTTCTGAGCCATGGCCTCAACGAGGCGGGGCAGGGGTGTGAGCAGCAGCTGGGCGGCGTTGGCGAGGATGAGGTACTCGTCGTCGCCGTATTCCTTGGCGACGTCGCTGACCAGGCCGCCCGTGCCGCGGAACTCGTCGGGGTCCTGTTCGATCTGGACGCGGGACTGGTTGGGCCGATCGGTGCTGGTGTTGGAAGATCGGTCGATCATGACGCGGGCCGGTAGACGGTCAAGCCCCAGCTCGAAGGCGAGGTCGTCAAGCTGTTCGTGCCAGCAGTCCAGGACGGTTTTCTGGGCGGTGACCGGCAGGTCCATGATGAATCGATCGGTCGCCTTGCGCAACGCGGTGGCGCGGACGGCGCCTGCGAGCAGGACGACGGCGCGGATCGGGCCCAGCTTTTGGATGGCTCCGTTGGGCCGGTGATTGATGGCCGGTCCCTTGGGGATGTCGTGTTTATGTTTATCGGAATCCAGATACATCAGATTGCCTTGCCCGTGTTGTTGGGCTTGATCCTTAGGGTTTGGCTGAGCGGTTCATGAGGGCCCCCAAGAGTAATCGGGCGGCGAAGGGTAAGCCATGCACCAGGTATCGCTTTGCGAGGCGACCGGGTTCCTGAAAAAGACGGTGTAACCATTCCAGACCGATTTTTTGCACCCAACGCGGGGCACGCCGAACATCCCCGGCCATGAAACTGAGGCTGATCCCGATTCCCAACCACCAGACGTGAGGCAGTTTATTACGGACCTGCCGGATCAGCCGTTCCTGTTTGGGTGATCCTAACCCAACATATACGATATCCGGTCCGGCATCCAGCACTTTTTTCAGGACATTTTCGATCTCTTGGGGGTCTTGATCAAAACCCATGGGGGGGCAATCGGTGCCGACAATGTTCAGGTCCGGATAACGTTTCTTGATTTCCCCGGCGGCCTTGTCCGCGGCACCGGGGTCACCACCAAGCAGGTACAGCGAGCGGTTGTTTTTCGCGGCGGATTCGGCCAGTGACCAGACCAGCGAGGAGCCCGCGACCCGTTCGGGCAGGGGTGTGCCCTGCAGTCTGCTTGCCCAGATTAACGGGGTGCCGTCGGCGACCACCACGTCGGCCTCGTCGAGCATCTGCCTGAATTCCGGGTCGCTGCCTGCGCGGCGCATGTGATCGAGGTTGGGGGTGATGACCCAGCCGCCGCGCTGGTGGTTCAGTTCGTTGATCAGGTGATCGACGCAGCCGGCTTCGGTGACCGCGTGCAGGCGGATACCACGGAGCGTGATCTGCTTGAGTTCGGTGGTGGGCGTGGGGGCGTGCATGCGCGTTGGGGGGAGTGTTTGGGTCAGCATTAGTACGTGTCAGAAGAACCCATGTTCTAAGAACGTGGGTATCGCGTGTTATTGTTGTACCTGTTCGGTGGGTGTGTGCAGGTAAACCCGGACGGATGAAAAGGGCTGGAGGATGCGCAGGTCGTAGTAGGTTTTAAGGTCGGCCATGTCGTTCATCCAGGGGTACAACTCGCCGCGTGTCGCCGAGACGGCGGGGAGCACCAGCCATGTCGGGTTATTCAGTGCGTTGAGTTTTTCCGGGGACGTTGGGAATTCGTGGTAAGGCACCAGCTCATCGGTTTCAAGGTAGTAGCGTGCGATGGGCGTGGTCTTGGAGGAGAGCGCCGCGACATCCTGCCCGGGCTGGCGGTGCTGTTGGACGTAGGCGAAGGCCTCGTTCCATCGTCGGCGGTTGCCGTGCCCGTGCGTGTAGTAAGTCAGGTCGGTCCAGAGCATGGATGCAACGACTGCGGCGGTCGCGGTCGCGGCCAGTAGCGATCCGAGGCTTTGTTTGATCGCGGCCTCCCACACCGCGCCAAGCCCCATGGCCGCCAGCGCGAGCCAGGCGAAGTGGACGATGAAGGTGTAGCGCTCGTGGACGTAGAAATCCTGCTTGAAGGTCAACGCCATCAGCGCGAGCACCGGCAGGCCGGCCGCGGCCAGCAGGTACACGGTGAGTCTTGTCCTGGTACGCAGCAGCGCCAGCGCGCTGAGTCCCGCCAGCGCGACGATGACCGGCCCGTTACGCAGGAGCATGCTGGCGGCGATGATGTGCCACTTGTGTCCTTCGAGCTTGCCCCAGGCGCCCCAGTTATCGCCTGAGAACTTCATGTCGTAGACCTGGACGCCTGCGCAGAGCAGGACCGCGATGATGCCCGCTGCCCAGCCGAAGATGGTCAGGCGGATCGGGTCTTTGCGAAGCAGGCATAGGACCACGTCGGCGGCGAGGACGAGGCTGATCAATAGCGCAGGCGGCTGTGACAAGTACGCCATGATGATCGCGAGCCCGGCGAGGACGGCCAGCCTGTTGGATCGTTCCGCGGCGGTTCTGAAATACCAGATCAGCGCGAGGTTGTAGAACAGGAACTGCATCGTGTAGAAGCGCGCGGCCTGGGACCAGAACAAGTGCCATGGCGACACCGCCAGAAGCAGCGCGAGGATGAGTGTCGTGCGGTCCCCGAAGAGCCTGCGCCCGGCCAGCGCCAGCAACGGGATCGTCAGGATGCCGACCAGACACGGGCCGATACGTGTGTTAAATGTGTTGACGCCCATGGCCTTCCATTGGCTCACGTTGTCCCAGGTGATCTCGCTGACATCGACGCCGTCGGCCGCGAGGCTTAGCGTGGTGGGGATGTATCCGAACTGTTTGGACAGTTGCCAGTTGTTCTGAAAGGCCGAGGAGCGGATGGTGTAGAGCTCGTCCTCCCATAAGCTGTGCTTGGAGAGGTCGAACAGGCGCATCCCCCCGGCCAGGAGGGTGATCGAGAGCAGGCCCAGCCAGAAAAGCCTCAGGGGCGTGTGGTTATCGGATTCCGCGTGGGTCATCATGTACTACATCGGGTCCGTCGCCGGGGCGGGATGAATCGGATTAGCTGGAATCGGGGGGATCGGATCAGGCCTTGGCCTGGGCCGCGATGTGGTACCGGCGGTGCGAGTCTTTGTAGATTTCGAGCATGGCCTTGCCCTTGGTGTCCCAGTCGAAATTCGTGATGACCTTGTCCCGGCCTGCCTGGCCCATCTGCTTACGCAGGGGCGGGGACTTGGCGAGCTTGACCATGGCGTCAGTCAGCCCCTGGATGAAGTTCTGCTTCGAGCTGGGCTCGATCAGGAAGCCGCATGTCTCGTCCAGGTAATCCACGGGGCCACCCCACTGGGTGGCAACTGCCGGGAGCCCCATGGCCATAGCTTCCAGGACTACAGCGCCGCCGCATTCAAGGAGGCTGGAGAGCGCCAACGCGTCGGCATATGCCAGGCGGGCTGCGCACTGGTCCTGCATGAGCCATCCGGTAAAGCGCACCGCACAATCGTCGGGCAGGTCCAGGGCTTTGGCCTGCGCCTCCAATGCGTCGCGGTCTTCGCCATCCCCGATGATTTCAAGCACAGCCGGGGTTTGCTTGACGACGCCCTGAAACGCTTCGAGCAGGTAGTTGACGGCTTTCCAATCCACGAGCCTGCCCAGGTAGACGAACCGCGCGGGCCGGTCCGGGTCGTCCAGGTCGTCCGGGCGAGTCGGGCTTTGCCATACCGAGAGGTCCACACCGTTTTCGACCAGCTCGTAGACCTGCCCACGCAGACACGAAGGCAGCGCGAGGTTGGTGCGCTGATTGGCGACCAGCAGCGTTTGAGCCTGCCGCTTGCCGGGGATCACGCGGTTCAGCAGGTTGGAAAAGAGTCGGCCGCCCCACATGCCTAAGTCGACGGCGCGCGTCTGCATCTGCCGGAACGGCTCGGGGTAGTCCATGCCGCCGTTCATAGGGCCGATCACCAGCGGGACCCCCAGGCCGAATAACGCCGACGGTTCGCGTGGCGAAACGGGGGTCGGCTGATGAACCAGGTCGATCTTGTGTTCCGCGATGGTGTCAAGGACACGCCGACGCTGCTTGAGTTGTGTCAGGATCCGAAGCAGCAGGCCGAACGTGAAGTGCCCGAGTCTGCCGGGGATTTTTTTACGGCAACGCCAGAGGAACTTCCCGAACCCGGTGTCCTGGATGTAGTCGATGCGCGACTGGGCATCAGGGAAGAACTCGATGAGCTCACCCCGGCAGCGTTCGTGGACGACCAGGCGGACATCGATGCCCTGACCCAATAGGAAGCGGAAGTAGTGCAAAGGCAACGCGGCCTCGCCGCCGAAGCGTAGCGAAGCGCTGTCGCATGCGATGAGGATGCGCAGAGGGAACGGGGTATCCGTGTCTTGCGGAGGCTTGGCGTCGGGGGATTGGGTGCCGCGTTGCGGCTTGACGCCCTGATAGCCGGCCAGTGATTCCGGCTCGGCTGACGGTTGTGTTGTAGAAGCCCCATGAATCACAGGCACGTTTCCCAACAGGCTTGTCCCGGGATAAATGGGCGGCCTGTAACACACTTCATTGGTGACGGTCTGTCGCGGTCCCCCATCTCAGTCTAACGCAGGCCGAGGCTGTATACGGCACGACACTAATTATTGTTATTCGGCACATTTCTGCCCACGGTCCAACAGTCGGTTAGCCACTATATTCTAACACTATCGGACCCGGCGCATCAGTCCACCACACAAAACAAGGCTCAGCGCGAGGCTTGCCGGCTCGGGGACGATGGCGGAAACCGCCGCCGGGGGCGGGGGCGTGCCCGCGTTCCAGTTGCTGAGAATGATATTCAGGTCGTCGATCCCGACGAACCCGTCGTTGGTTAGTTCACCGAGTGTTTCATCGCCCGGGGTGACGTTCTGGTTCCAGTTGGCCAGGACGAAGTTGATGTCGGTGAGGCCGACGAATCCGTCGCCGTTGATGTCGCCGAGGATCAGGTCCAGGCCGACGTTGAACCAGACCTGTGCCATGACGGCGAAGCCCAGATCGCCTGGGTGGATGGTGTCGCCCGGCGCGAATATATCGAGATTCACGCCGTCGGTCCCGGCCCCGAAGGTGTTGTTGACCTCGTCGTAGTTCAGGACCCAATCGACCCAGTCCGATGCGTTGCCGTTGAGCAGGTCGTCTTCGGGGCTGAGGATGTCGTACATCTCCTGGGTGGTGGTAATCCCCAAAGCCGTCCCGAATCCGTCAAGCAGGGACTGGAGGTTCAAGGATTGCATGTCGATGCGGAACATGTCCACGAGTGAGATCCGGCCTGTGTATTGCGACCGGCTGGTGGCGACGGTTTCGATGCCGTTGGCCCAGTTGAGGTTGGAAGGCCCGCCGTAGTTGTAATCGAAGCTGGACTTGACGCGTGCCTGATGCTGAGTGAGTGCGGCGTAAACCCCGCCATCGGTGTTGGGCGCGACGGTGTCGCCTGCCTTGGGCATCACCCTTGCGAGGATGATGTCGTGGTCGCCGTCGGCGCCGATATAGTGGGAGCTGCCCGCATTGGTGGTGGTCAATGCACGGAGCAGGCGGTCCAACTCGTTGCCCGCGGGGTCGCCACCGCCCTGGCCGTTGAAGCTGTTGGTCCCGATGTGCAGCAGGACGGTGTTGGGGGCTTGCCCCAGCCCGTCGAGCGTCGGGAAGACGGTTTGGATATCGAGCTGGTCGCGCAGACTCTTAGCGGGGTTACCAAAGTCGTGTGCCTTGATGCCTGAGATCCCGAAGTGATCGGGGTCGATATCGACCGTGCCGTTCTGCAGCGTGCCGACCATGTCGAACTCGGTGTTCGTGCCGTGCAGCAGAGCTTGCAGCGGGCCGCGGTAGCCGTTGCCGTTGGACGAGCCGACACCGAAGGTAATCGAGTCACCCAGGGGCAGGATGTGGTTGACGACAGCGAGCGCGGGTGAGGCGATCGTCATGGCCGCCAGCATCGCGCCCAGGCCCAAAGCCGGTTTATTGATTCTTAGAGAATTCACGATACGTAAACCCATAACCTTAATACCCCTCCAAGCGGAACCCGATCGTATATCTTCAAGACAAGCCTTGCCGGACCGACGCACGCCTGTCAATCGGAAGTGAGTTGGCACTATCCACCCACACATTTATGGTACGGCTGAGACCGGATTCACAGCCGGAATGCCCGTAATCAGGCTAATTGTAAACCACGAACAGGGTAGGGTAAAGAGAATTTCAGAATAGAAGTGAGTCTTAGGCATTCAATGGCCGTTTGGGCAGCTGGTCCGGAGAGGGGGGCCCGCAGGTTATCGGAATTACCGGGGCCGACCCCATGTTAAGCTGGGGGGTTTAGAGGTTCTGTAAACCACGTTGCAGGTAGGCCTGGTGGACGGATTCGATCTCCCGGCTCTTTCGAGCGTCATCCCAGTGCAGTTCGGCGGCCAGCAGGTCGGCTGCTCGCTGGATGAATGAGTCGCCTGGGTGGCCTAAGAACCCTGCATCCGTGCGATGGAACAGAACATCCGTCAGCGTCATCGCCATCTCCTGCCTTGCGGCGTAGACGATCTGTGCCAGGATCGTGTTGCGATTATCGGACATCCGTTCGCGTAGATGGGGCTCAGATTCGGCGATCGCCAGGACGTCTTGATACGCCAGGCCGTAGGCGTCGAAGAGTTCAGTGATCAGTGCTTCGCTCGCCCAGTCCGGGCGGTCGGCATTCGCCCGTGCGGCGTCGGCGGTTGGATCACTTTCCGGAGCGCCATGCAGCGGGGCTTTTGCTGTCCTGCAAGGAGTCGTGGGAACGCCGAGTTTCTCGACGGCCAAGGTCACGGCTTTCTCGGCGACGTCGCGTGCGGTGGTCCACTTGACGCCTAAGACGGTGATCAGGCCATCGAGATTCTCAGATCGGGTGTGATCGATCAGGTGGTATCGTTTGGAGGCGACGGGTTCGGCCCCCGTGCCGCCGGGCGCTTTGGGTTGCAGACCCATGAAGGTGAACCGCACGTCTTCATACGTGAGTCCGGCGCTTGGGTAGGTCTGGTTGAACTCGTCGATGTATCCGCGAATCTCATCCGCACTGAGGGACAGGTTGTCCGGGTGGTCGGTGTAGTCCGAGTAGAACGTGCCTATGAGGGATTGATTTCGCCAGGAGGTGACGAAGAGGTTGCGGAAGCCCTTGCTGACGAGTTCTTTCTTGTCTTTGTGCGTTTTAGGTGAAGGCACCGCCA
>Ga0315336_1006093_pt1 | contig 12617 bp, 10 predicted proteins | sample ASW5metaG_FD_204512 | JGI IMG/M metagenome (GOLD analysis project Ga0315336, IMG submission 204512) | Ammonia-oxidizing marine archaeal communities from Monterey Bay, California, United States - ASW #5 | ecosystem: Environmental > Aquatic > Marine > Intertidal zone | place: USA: California...
GTCCTGATGCCGACCATCCAGCCGGCCGATCTTTGGCGGACCAGTGGCCGTTACGATGACTATGGACCGGAAATGCTGCGCATCCGCGACCGCCACGACCGCGATATGCTTTACGGCCCGACCAACGAAGAACAGATCACCGAGATTTTCGCCGCAAGCGCGCGCAGCTACCGCGATTTGCCGAAACTCATGTATCACATCCAATGGAAATTCCGTGACGAGGTGCGGCCCCGCTTCGGCGTCATGCGCGGCCGTGAATTCCTGATGAAGGATGCCTACTCCTTCGACCTGACCGTCGAGGACGGGCGTATATCCTACAACAAAATGTTCGTCTCATACTTGAAGACCTATGAGCGCATGGGCCTGACCGCCATCCCCATGGCCGCCGACACCGGCCCCATCGGCGGCGACATGAGCCACGAGTTCCTAATCCTCGCCGATACGGGCGAGAGCGAGATTGCGTGTCACAAGGATTTCCTCGACCGTAGCCTGGCGGCCAGCGACATCGACTTCGACGGTAACCTGCAGCCCATCGTCGACAGCTACACCAGCCAATACGCCGCCACCGACGAAAAACGCGACGCGGCGGCGGAGGCGGCACTCGGCGGCGATTTGGTTACGGCGCGCGGCATCGAAGTCGGTCATATCTTCTATTTCGGCACTAAGTATTCCGAGAAACTCGGCGCCGTCGTCACCGACAGCGGCGGCCAGGAAGTGACCGTCGAAATGGGGTCCTACGGCATCGGCGTCTCGCGCCTCGTCGGCGCCATCATCGAAGCGTCGCATGACGACGACGGCATCATCTGGCCGGAATCGGTGGCGCCCTACAAAGTCGGCCTGATCAATCTGAAAGCCGGCGACGACGACTGCACCCAGGCCTGTGACAAAGCCTATGCGGACCTGACCGGGAAGGGTGTCGAGGTTCTCTATGACGATCGCGACACCCGGGCCGGCGCCAAGTTCGCCGACATGGACCTGATCGGTATCCCCTGGCAATTGATCATCGGCCCGCGCGGCCTTAAATCAGGCACAATTGAGCTGAAGAATAGGGCCAGCGGCGAACGCGAGGAAATGAGCCTGGAAGCCGCCTTGACCCGGCTCCTGGTTTAGGCCCGACGCATGGAAATCGCATTTCTGCTTTTTGACGGCACCACGCATCTGGATTCCGTCGGCCCCTACGAGGTCTTGCACAATCTCCCCGATACGGAGGTCAAATTCGTCGCCAAGGCGAAGGGCACTTACCGCGACCGTTGCGGCATGCTCGGCCTTGCCGCCGATTTCACCCTGGACGAAGTGACGGCGCCGGACATCCTCGTCGTCCCCGGCGGCGGCGGCGCCGACGCGGCGGCTGAAGACGCGGAACTCACCGATTGGGTCCGTGCCGTTCACCAAACCACCACATGGACCACGTCGGTCTGTACCGGCGCGCTGATCCTCGGCGGCGCCGGGGTCCTCGACGGACTCAAGGCAACCACCCATTGGCGGGCGCTCGAAACCCTGAAGACCTACGGCGCCGAGCCGGTGCATGAGCGGGTCGTGCAGCAAGGCAAAGTGATTACGGCGGCCGGCGTCTCATCCGGCATCGACATGGCGCTGACTTTGACGGCAGAAGTCGCCGGCGAGGAAGTCGCCAAGGCGGTTCAATTGGGTATCGAATACGACCCGGCGCCGCCCTTCGATGCCGGCGACTATACTCGGGCACCGGAAGAACGGATCGCGCTCTGGCGTTCCGGCATCAACAAAATCAAGCGATAGGGAAGCGCGACGGCATGTTCTCAAGATTCGAATGGATGATGGCTTTGCGCTATCTCCGGGCCCGGCGCCAGGAGGGGTTTATCTCCGTCATCGCCTGGTTCTCCCTTTTAGGGATCGCGCTCGGCGTCGCCACGCTGATCATTGTCATGTCGGTGATGAACGGCTTCCGCCAGGAACTGCTGACCCGCATTCTCGGCCTCAACGGCCACTTGAGCGTTTACGGCCGGGCCCAGCAATTGACCGACTATGAGCCCATGGCCACGGAAGTCCGCGGCATCAAGGGGGTCGTCTCGGTGACGCCGATGATCGAGGGCCAGGTCATGGTCACATCGCGCGGTGTCGCCCAGGGCGGCGTCGTCCGCGGCATCAAACCGGCCGATCTGGCGAAGCGGAAAATCGTTGCCGACAACCTGCAACTGGGCAAACTGGCAGATTTCAAGGGCAAGAGCTCAATTGTCATCGGTCACCGCCTGGCGCAGAAGCTGGGCGTCACCGTCGGCGACAAGGTGACGCTGATTTCGCCGAAGGGCGCCGTCACCGCCTTCGGCACCATGCCGCGCATGAAGGCCTACAAGATCGCCGCGACCTTCGAGATCGGCATGTTCGAATACGACTCGACCTTCATCTTCATGCCGCTTGAAGCCGCGCAGGTTTATTTCAAACTGAAAGGCGCGGTCACCAACCTGGAGGTCTTCGGCACCCATCCGGACGCGGCGCCGGCCCTGGCCCGGACCATCGCCACCAAGTATATCCAGAAAGCCCGCGTCCATGACTGGCAACGCGCCAACGCCAGTTTCTTCAACGCCATCCAGGTCGAACGCAACGTCATGTTCCTGATCCTGACCTTGATCATCCTGGTCGCCGCCTTCAACATCATTTCGTCGATGATCATGCTGGTGAAGGACAAGGGCAGGGACATCGCCATCCTCAGGACCATGGGGGCGACTCGCGGCATGATCATGCGGGTGTTTTTCCTGGCCGGCGCTTCCGTTGGCACCATCGGCACCCTGGCCGGTTTCGGGTTGGGTCTTTCCTTCGCCGAAAACATCGAGGCCATCCGGCAATGGATTCAGGGCCTGACAAATACCGATCTTTTCGCCGCCGAAATCTATTTCCTGTCGCAATTGCCGGCCGTCGTCGATCCGACGGAAGTCATCACCGTTGTCGCCATGGGCCTGGTGCTGTCATTCCTAGCGACCCTTTATCCGTCGTGGCGGGCGGCGCGCCTGGATCCGGCCGAGGCCTTGCGCTATGAGTGAGTTGAGCGCCGAAACCGTCATCGGCGGCAGCCCGGTTCTCGAACTGGCCAGCGTCGAGCGCACCTTCAAGCAAGGCCGGCAAAGCCTGGAAGTGCTCAAATCCGTCGACCTGACCGTCCGCGCCGGGGAAATCGTCGCTCTGGTCGGCCCGTCGGGTTCGGGGAAATCAACCTTGCTGCATATCGCCGGCCTGCTGGAAACGGCCGATGCCGGCACAGTGCGCATCTGCGGCGAGGACAGCACCGGCATGAACGACAATGCCCTGACCATGGTGCGCCGTCATCACTTGGGGTTCGTCTACCAGTATCATCACTTGCTGCCGGAGTTCACGGCCTTGGAAAACATCGTCATTCCGCAGATCATCGGCGGTTTCAAGCGCCGCGAAGCCCGCGAGCGGGCGGCGGAAATCCTCGAGTGGCTGGGTGTTGCCGAGCGCGCCACACACCGCCCGGCGCGCCTGTCGGGCGGTGAGCAGCAGCGCGTCGCCATCGGCCGCGCCATCGCCACCTCGCCGAGCCTGCTTCTCGCAGATGAGCCGACGGGCAACCTCGACCCGCATACGGCCGACGAAGTCTTTGACGTTCTATTGAAACTGGCACGCGGCGCCAACCTGGCCGCCCTTATCGCCACCCACAATACGGAACTCGCTGCCCGCATGGACCGCATTGTCCGGCTCGACGATGGACATCTTGTCGAAGCTTGAGAGCTAAGAACGGCCGGCTTCCAAATCAATGGGCTGACCGTGCGGTGTCGCCAGATAGGCGCGGCGCCAATCTTCAACACGGCCATCGATCGCCAGCGTCGATTCCAGGCCCTTGCCGACGACCAGCTTTTCCAACGCCCGAAGCCAATGGGTATAATAGGTATCGCCCAGATCGGGATCACCCGCGTCGGGGGCCGCGGCGATCTCGGTACTCAGCGCCTCGGTCCATTCCGCCCAGGTAAACGCACCTTTCTCATAAAGCGTCAACGTCATGGCGAAAGCCTGCGCTTCCCAAGGCTCGCGGAAAACAGGGCCATCATCGTCACACGGCTGAAAGGGCAGTAATTCAGGCATTCAAGCGGCCTCCAGATGCGGTTCCCACAAATCGACGTAGACGGCGCTTCGGCCGTCGCCGTCGGCACCCCATAGTTCATCGGGCTCGAAACGCACGCTATAGAGATGCACGCCTTCCTTCCGACCCTGGGCGTGGGCATCGGCGAAAATGTGTACGCCTTGGTCATGGCTGACAGTGCCGACGTGATTTCGCGTGTATCGGGGCGCTCGCGTGTGGCTCCAGGGATTGTTGTGGATCACGCGCACCCGGTCACCAACCTGAAACCCCGGCGCGAGGTCCATGGTCATCCGAGACGGACCACCGGTGGCGAGAATTTTGCGCGCCGCCGCCGCGTCGGGGACGCGGTAACCTTCAGCCTTGCCCCCGGCCCGGCCTGTCTCCAACTCTTCACTGCTGACGATGCCTTTCTCGACCAACAGCGTTTCCAATCCGGCGAGCCAATTTTCGTAGTAGGTGTTGGAGAGATAATCGACCGGATGCTGGGATTCCCGCGCAAACCGGCCTTCGTCGATATTCCATTTGCCGAGCATGCCGCAGGCCAAAGTCAGGGCGAAGGCACGACGCTCCCAATCGTCGTGAAAGACCGGTTCCTCGGCTTCCGGCTCCGGGTCGACGGGGCCGAGGCCGTGCTGCCCACCTAGATCATGGGGCCCGCTCATGATCCATCTCCCTCATTATCGCCTGGGGATTTGGCCTCTTCGACGCCGATCATGGAATTCCGGGTTACCAGTTTCGCCAGTTCATCCTCGGACCATCCATCAGTGCCTTCGGGACGTTCGGGGATAACCAGATAACGCATTTCCGAGGTCGAGTCCCAGACACGGATTTCCTTGTCATCATCAAGATCGGTGCCGAATTCCTTGAGGACACCACGCGGGTCTTGGACGACCTTCGAGCGGTACGGTGCTGACTTGTACCAAACCGGCGGCAGTCCGAGGACCGTCCACGGATAACACGAACAGAGCGTGCAAACGACGACGTTATGGACATCGGCGGTATTCTCGACGGCGACAATATGCTCACCCTGACGGCCCTCAAAACCGAAAGCATCCCTGATCACCGCAGAGCAGTCCGCCTTGATCCCGGCCATGAAATCGTCATCGATCCAGGCGCGGGCGACAACCCGGGCGCCGTTTTGCGGTCCAACCTTGTGTTCATAAGTGTCGATCAAGACGTCGAGCGCCTGACGATCCACCAGCCCTTTTTCCACGAGAAGGCTTTCCAAGGCTTTCACTCTTAAAGTCAGTTCATCGGGTGGATCCGTGTGATCGTGGCCGTCATGAGGCATGATGAGTTGTCCGATTCGCCTAAATTTCCATCCAAGTAATGCCGCCCATGGGCAATACGCTAGGTTTCCATACCGTCGCATCCGGTGCAAGAGGGCAGCCCTGGACGAGCAAAGTCCAAGTATATCACAAACTTATCCCCGCCGAATGTCGCGGTTGTGGATGAAACCCGATGAAGAGCGTTTGCGCCGGGCGAAAGCTGTGGAATCCTATGTGCATGGCACATGCTGATTTCGTCCATCTCAGGGTTCATTCCGCCTATTCGCTTTCCGAGGGCGCCATTCACGTCAAGGAACTGGCGGGGCTGGCGCGTGAAATGCGCATGCCAGCCATCGCCGTCACCGATACCAATAATCTTTTCGGCGCGCTCGAATTCTCCGGTGCCGCGACTGGAAAGGGCGTTCAGCCAATTATCGGCTGTCAGTTCAGTATCGAAGACAGCAGTGAAGAAGGCGACGACGCGCGTCCGGGCCGCGACAAAAAAATATACGGGCCCATGGTTCTTTTGGCCAAGGATGAGGAAGGCTATCGCAATATCCTGAAACTCCTCGCCCATGCCTACATGGAAACCGAGGATGCTCATGATCCGCACCTGCCTTTTGATATTATGGCCGCCCATGGCGACGGCCTGATCGCTTTGACCGGCGGCCCTGAAGGAGTTCTCGGTCAGCATTTGGCCGCAGGACAGCAGCCGAAAGCCGAAGCCTTGCTGGACCAGTTGCAGGCGGCCTTCGGCGATCGGTTGTATATGGAGATCCAGCGGCACGGATTGCCGGCTGAAAAAGCCACGGAAAGCGAATTTCTCGGCCTCGCCTATGACCGGGGCATTCCTCTGGTCGCCACCAACGAAGTCTTTTTCACCAACCGCGCCATGTATGAAGCACACGACGCGCTGATTTGCATCGCCGAGTCCGCCTATGTGTCACAGACGGAGCGCCGCCGGGTGACCCCGGAACATTACCTGAAATCCGCCGATGAGATGCGGAAGCTCTTCGGTGATTTGCCGGAGGCCATCGACAATACCCTGGTGATCGCCCAGCGCTGCGCCTTCAAGGTCAATTCCATCGATCCGATCCTGCCGCCCTATGATTGCGGTGAAGGCCGCAATGAGGAAGACGAACTGAAAGCCCAGTCCGAGGCGGGCCTGGAAAAGCGGATAGAGGCCCACGTCTACAGTGACGGCATGGAAGAGGCGGCGCGCGAAGATGCCGCGAAACCGTATCGCAAACGGCTCGAATATGAGCTTGGCGTTATCAATCAAATGGGCTTTCCCGGCTATTTCCTGATCGTCGCCGACTTCATCCACTGGGCCAAAGACCGCGGCATCCCGGTGGGACCGGGCCGCGGATCGGGCGCCGGGTCGGTGGTCGCCTGGGCGCTCGACATCACCGACTTGGATCCTTTGCGGTTCGGCTTGCTGTTCGAGCGCTTCCTCAACCCCGAACGTATTTCCATGCCGGACTTCGACGTCGACTTCTGCCAGGACCGGCGTGACGAGGTTATCCGCTACGTGCAGGAAAAATACGGCCGCGATCACGTTGCCCAGATCATCACGTTTGGAAAACTGCAAGCGCGGGCCGTGCTGCGCGACGTCGGCCGGGTCCTCGAAATGCCCTATGGCTATATCGACAAGCTCTGCAAGCTGGTGCCCAACAACCCGGCCAACCCGATGAGCCTGCCGGAGGCCATCAACGCCGAACCTCAGTTGCGCGGCTATATCAACGACGACCCGGATGTGCGCCGCCTCATGGATATGGCGAAGCAGCTGGAAGGGCTATATCGGCACGCCTCGACCCATGCCGCCGGGGTCGTCATCGGCGACCGGCCGCTGGAACAGTTGATCCCGCTCTACCGTGATCCACGCTCCGACATGCCGGTCAGCGGCTTCAACATGAAGTTTGTTGAATCCGCCGGTTTGGTGAAGTTCGACTTCCTCGGCCTGAAAACCTTGACCGTCTTGGCGACCGCCGAACGCATGGTCCGGGAGTCCGGCGTCACTTTCGATCTGGCCGCCATTCCGTTGAATGACAGATCGACCTTCGAGATGATCAGCCGTGGCGCGACCACCGGCGTATTCCAGTTGGAAAGTTCCGGAATGGTCGATGTCCTAAAGGGCATGAAGCCCGATACTTTCGAGGACATCATCGCCATCGTCGCGCTCTACCGCCCCGGTCCCATGGACAACATTCCGAGCTATATCCGGCGCAAGCATGGCCAGGAGGAGCCCGATTACCTCTATCCCACCCTGGAGCCGATCCTGAAGGAAACCTTCGGTATCATGATCTATCAGGAACAGGTCATGCAGATCGCCCAGGAACTGTCCGGCTATACGCTTGGCGGCGCCGACATTCTGCGCCGGGCCATGGGCAAGAAAGACCAAGCCGAGATGGACTTGCAACGCCAGACCTTCATCGAAGGCGCCGTCGCCAAGAACGTCCCCGAAGGCAAGGCATCCGTCATCTTCGACCAGGTCAACAAATTCGCCGGCTATGGCTTCAACAAATCGCACGCCGCGGCCTATGCGCTGGTCGCCTATCAGACGGCCTATATGAAAGCCAATTTTCCGGTCGAATTCCTGGCCGCTTCCATGACTCTCGACATGGGCAATACGGACAAGCTCAACGTCTTTCGCCGTGAACTCCAAGAGCAGAAAATCCCGTTACTGCCACCCGACGTGAACGCCTCGGAAGTAAAGTTTTCGGTCGATCGAAGCGGCAAAAAGGCAGGTATTCGCTATGCCCTCGCGGCGATCAAAAACGTCGGCGAGGCAGCCATGGAAGGTATGGTCGCGGATCGAACCGAGAACGGGCCTTACAAGGATATTGGTGACTTTGCTGAACGTCTGGATACCCAGTCGGTAAATAAACGCCAATTGGAAAACCTGAGTCGCGCCGGCGCCTTCGATGCCATGCAGCCGAACCGGCGACGCATGGTCAACGGCGCGGAAGCCCTGATCCGCCATGCCACCGCCCGGCGCAAGGAGCGCGAAAGCAATCAGATCGGCCTGTTCGGCGGCGACACGGCGCCGGAAAACGATTTTACCCTGTCGGAAGCCGAAGAATGGCCAATCATGGAGCGCCTGCGCGAGGAATGTGATGCGTTGGGCCTCTATCTCTCGGCGCATCCCCTGGATGCTTACGCCAGCCGGCTTAAGCAGATGGGCGTCGAAACGTTTGCCGAGGCGAAAACCCATAACGAGGCGCGACCGGTCAAATTAGCCGGCACCATTGAGTCGAAGAAGGAACGAATTTCCGGCAAGGGCAACCGCTATGCCTTCGTCAGCCTATCCGATTCATCCGGCGGCTTCGAGGTCACGGTTTTCTCGGAAGCTCTTGAGGCCTCGGCCGGGTTCCTAGAGCCCGGCACGTCGGTTCTGGTAAAAGCAACGGCCCAGCCGGACGACCATGATGGCATCAAATTCCTCGCCAATGCTTTCATTCCGTTGGAAACGGCGACGGCCCAGGCCGTCGAGAACTTCCGCGTGACGGTCGCCGATACAGAAACCATCGTTGACACGATCTCCGCCATTCATGACGTATTGGCCAATGAAAAAAGCGGTCGTGGGCGTATCCATATTCACGTTGAACCGAATGATCGCGATTGGTCGGCGGATATTGATCTGGATCGAGGCTACGCACTCTCCCCGGACGCCATCCTGGCCATTCGAAATCATCGCAACGTTCTCGCCGTTGAACCCTTCGAGGCCCGCTGACCAGCGGCACCCGGAGCAGCGCTGTTTCGCGCGTCTAACCCCTTGCAATTCCCCCGAAGAGGGCGTAAGACACGCGCGATTTCACACGTGGGCTTGTGGCCCCGGCGCAAATTCGCCGATGGTCGCTCCGGTGTTCTGAAGGGAAGTTCCCGGCGGAACTCATGGTCCACGGAGGTTTAACCGGAATAGGAACACGATCATGGCATTGCCAACCTTTACCATGCGCCAGCTCTTGGAAGCCGGCGTTCACTTCGGACACAACACGCGCCGCTGGAACCCCAAGATGGAGCCCTTCATCTTTGGTGCCCGCAACGGTATTCACATCATGGATCTGCAGCAGACGGTGCCGCTCTTGCACCGGGCCATGCAGGCGGTCAAGGAAACCGTCGCCGGCGGCGGCCGGGTACTGTTCGTCGGCACCAAACGTCAAGCCGCGGAACGGGTCGCCGAAGCGGCCGGACGTTGCGGTCAGTACTATGTCAATCATCGCTGGCTCGGCGGTATGATGACCAACTGGCGGACGATTTCCAACTCCATCAAACGCTTGCGCGATCTCGACGAGCAGTTGAGCGGTGAGACGGAAGGGTTGACCAAGAAGGAAACCCTCGGCTTGACCCGCGAACGCGAAAAACTCAACCGGGCGCTCGGTGGCATCAAGGAAATGGGTGGCTTGCCGGATATTCTGTTCGTCATCGACACGAACAAGGAAGCCATCGCCATCAACGAAGCCAAAAACCTGGGCATCCCGGTGATCGGCGTCATTGATTCCAACAGCGATCCGAAGAACATCGACTTTCCGATCCCCGGCAACGACGACGCCATCCGCGCGATCAGCCTCTATTGCGACCTGATTGTCGGTTCGGTCTTCGACGGCTTGCAGGCGGAAGTAACCGATAAGGGCGGTGATTTGGGCGCAGCCGAGGAAGTTCCGGTTGAAGTCCTGCCGGAAACACCGGAAGAAGCCACTGCCGAAGCCGCACCGGAAGAAGCCGCTGGCGAAACCGCGCCGGAAGAAGCCGCTGGCGAAACCGCGCCGGAAGAAGCCGCTGCCGAAACCGCGCCGGAAGAAGCCGCTGCCGAAGCCGCACCGGAAGAAGCCGTGGCCGAAGCTGCGCCGCCGGCGCCCGCAGAAGCTGCTGCGGAAGCCCCGGCCGAGCCTGCCGCCGAAGAAGGCGAAAAGGCGCCGGCATAATTCCGGGTTCATAAGTTAAACGCAAATAATTGAGGTTGAAGATGGCACAGATCACAGCCGCGCTCGTCAAGGAACTGCGCGACAAAACCGGCGCCGGCATGATGGATTGCAAGAAGGCGCTTTCCGAAAACGACGGCGATGTCGAAGCATCGGTCGATTGGCTCCGCACGAAAGGGCTGGCGACCGCCGCCAAGAAAGCCGGCCGCGCCGCCTCGGAAGGATTGATCGGCGTCAGCGTCGATGGCGCGCAAGGCGCTGTCGTAGAAGTCAATGCGGAGACGGATTTCGTCGCCCGCAACGAGCAATTCCAGGCCTTTGTCGGCAATGTCACCCAAATCGCACTTGGCGTCGGCGACGACATCGACGCCATCGCAGCTGCCGATTATCCGGGCAGCGGCCGCAATGTCGGTGATGAACTCACCGATTTGATCGCCACCATCGGCGAAAACATGAACCTGCGCCGGGCTGCGACGGTTTCCATCGGTACCGGCGTGATCGCCAGTTATGTTCATAACTCGCTGGCGCCCGGCTTGGGCAAGATCGGCGTTCTCGTCGGCCTCGAATCCGACGGCGACGCGGGAAAACTCGCCGCGCTTGGCAAACAGATCGCCATGCATGTGGCGGCGGCGAAGCCGCTGGCCGTCTCTCAAGACGACCTGGACCCGGCCGAACTCGAGCGCGAAAAAGCCGTGCTCGCCGAACAGGCGCGCGAGTCCGGTAAGCCGGAAGAGATCATCGAAAAAATGTTGGTCGGACGACTTCGTAAGTTCTACGAGGAAGTCTGCCTGCTCGATCAGACCTTCGTCATCGACGGTGAAACCAAGGTTTCCAAGGTCTTGGAAGATGCCGCCGGCGATATTGGTGCGCCGGTCAGTTTGGCCGGTTTCCAGCTGCTCGTACTTGGCGAAGGCGTCGAGAAGAAGGAAGAGGATTTCGCCGCCGAGGTTGCCGCCGTCGCCGGCGCCTGAATGGGCGGATAACGTTGCACCGGCCGGGCCGGAAACGTAGGGTTCATGATGATCGATTGAGTTAAAGCGGGGCACGGCAATGCCGACAGAGATCAAATACCGGCGCATTCTCCTTAAGCTTTCGGGTGAAGGCCTGATGGGAAGCCGGGATTTCGGTCTCGACCCCGAAACCGTCGACCGGATCTGTTCCGAAGTCCGTGAAGTTCATGAAGCCGGTGTCGAGATTTGCCTGGTCATAGGTGCCGGCAACATCTTCCGCGGTATTTCCGGCGCCGCCGCCGGCATCGAGCGGACCAGCGCCGACTACATGGGCATGTTGGCGACCGTCATCAATGCCCTGGCCGTGCAAAGTGTCCTCGAATCAAAGGGTGTGCCGACACGGGTCCAATCGGCGATTCCCATGACAACGGTTTGTGAGCCCTACATCCGGCGCCGCGCCGTCAGACACATGGAAAAGGGCAGGGTGGTGATTTTCGCCGCCGGTACCGGCAACCCGTTCTTCACCACGGATACGGCCGCCGCATTGCGCTCGGTGGAGATGAGCTGCGATGCATTGCTGAAAGGCACGCAGGTTGATGGCGTTTACGATTCCGACCCGAAAACCAACGAGAACGCCGAACGTTACGATCAATTGAGCTATGAAGAAGTGATCGTCAAAAATCTCCGGGTGATGGATACTTCCGCTATTGCGCTGGCCCGCGAAAATCAGGTTCCCATTATCGTCTTTTCCATTCACAATCCCGGTGGATTACATGAGGTCGTGCAAGGGAAGGGAACCTTCACGCGGGTCCAATAGTGACGTTATCTGAGTAAAGGATTAAGGGAGGGGTCGATGAGTTTTTCGGATATCAATGCCGCCAAGAAGGATATTCGGCGCCGCATGGACGGCGCCCTGGACGTTTTGCACACGGAATTCGGCGGTCTCAGAACGGGACGCGCCGCGACCTCTTTGCTGGAACCGGTCGCCGTACAGGCCTACGGATCGGAAATGCCGATGAACCAGGTCGGCACCGTCAGTGCCCCCGAGCCGCGCATGCTCACTGTTCAGGTTTGGGACAAGGGTTTGGTGAAAGCGGTCGAGAAGGCGATTATGGAATCTGGATTGGGCCTCAACCCTGCGTCCGAGGGTCAAGTCGTCCGCGTTCCCATTCCGGCCCTGACCGAGGAACGCCGTCAGGAATTGGCCAAGGTCGCCGGCAAGTATTCGGAAGACACACGGATCTCCATCCGCAACATCCGGCGCCATTCCATGGACGACTTAAAAAAGGCTGAGAAAGACGGTGAGATTTCACAAGACGCTCAGCACGAATACGCTCAGGAAGTTCAAGATCTGACCGATGAATTCATCGCCAAAGTGGACGAAACGCTGGCGCACAAAGAAGAAGAG
>Ga0315336_1006094_pt1 | contig 12614 bp, 5 predicted proteins | sample ASW5metaG_FD_204512 | JGI IMG/M metagenome (GOLD analysis project Ga0315336, IMG submission 204512) | Ammonia-oxidizing marine archaeal communities from Monterey Bay, California, United States - ASW #5 | ecosystem: Environmental > Aquatic > Marine > Intertidal zone | place: USA: California...
ACCCTGGAATCGCAGCATCAACGTGCCGGCACGTTGATGCTGCGATTCCAGGGTGAGACGGTTACCCAATTAAAACGCCCGGAATTCACTACTCTGTGAAGTATTGCATTTGATTCTCGACTTCCCATTTATCACTTATCAAGTTATCATCAAGCTTGAGGTGTACTGAGGTCAGCGAGCGGGAAAGCTTCCCTCTATTTGTCGCAACTGCAGGCATTTTAATGATGCCCCTTTGCTTTGCCATTTCAAGATTTCTGAGATGTTGCAACTGGATCTTATTCGGCTTGAAGTAGCCGAAGTTCATCTACATCAAGACTTAAAAGCCGCTAAGGGCACTCCCTATGGCCAGTCGTAGTCAACTCGAATCGCTCTGGCCGCATTGTTAAAAACTCTTTGCTCCGTGCTGACTACGCCACTACGCCACTACGCCACTACGCCGCCAATAGAGGCGCAGGCCAGAACTCCCCAACCAACGTTTTCGATGTTTTTTCGATTGTACCGCCGGCCATCTCCAGCACGATTTCCTCCGAAACCACATCGTGCTTCCCAACTGCGGCCTGGTTTCACGCTCGTTGAACTGTTGGTGGTGATCGCCATCATCGGAATTCTTATTGCTCTACTATTGCCTGCAGTTCAGGCGGCACGTGAGGCGGCACGTCGAGTCCAGTGCCTGAACAACCTGAAGCAAATCGGGCTCGGCATCCACAATCACTATTCAACCGTGGGATACTTTCCCTACGGCTCTGAATCGCGATACGGATGCACCGAAAACAACGGAAGTGCCCCCTGCGAAAGAGGGTTTGGCTGGCGGGTGTATATCGGTCCCTACATGGAACTGGGACCGCTTATCGATTCGGTGGCCCACGTGAATACCCTCACTCAACGCCAAACAGCAAAGACCATACTATTTCTTGAACAAACGGCTGAACTTCATCGCACCGTAGTACCCATTTACATCTGCCCTAGCGAAATTAGCGAACCAGTACGGGCCGATTTCATCGGTGACCGTGACTCGGTTGCCCCCTGCCTGCATTCCTCAGTTGCTCCGTTCCGTGAGGCGGCCATTTCAACCTATGTTGGCAGCGCCGGTTTAGCAGCACCTTTTGCTGAATGCGATCTCTGGCAAGCAGCCGGGCTGGAATGCTCACACGAGAGAGATTTTCGAGATTGGCGGACATCCAACGGGCAAGGCTGGGGCGGTAGTAATTATTTGGCACCGCCAGGACGTGGACATGAAGGTATGATGCACCTGCGAAAGGAACAATTGACGGCTGCGATGGTCTCGGACGGACTTTCCAACACGCTCCATGTGGGAGAAGTGACGATTCGCAACCCTCATACCGGGTCCGACTGTTCCGGGTTTCCCTTATCACAATTTGCCGAGGGCTCGGCTTACGGACAGTGGGCCGGTGTGTGGAATACTGGCTCGGTCACCCATGGGCTGAACTACCCATGCCGAACGGCTTGGCTTACTGGCAACCAGTTTGCCAGCTACCATCCCGGGATTGTAAATTTCCTGATGGCTGACGGCTCCGTACAAACCTTGGGAGAGCAAACGGAATGGACTGTCCTTTCTGCCCTGGCATCACGTAACGGAGAAGATCTCCAGTAAAACCGTTTCTGGTCAGCTACGGTCGACAACATGGACCTCTGCCATAGGAAGGCGCGATGCAACGGCTTCTTTTGCTTCCGATAATTACGTTAGCTTCCCTTTCGCTGCCCGGTTGCAGCGACGGGCTCCCAAGGCGGGTTCTCGTTACCGGGAAGGTATCCTTTCAAGGCCAACCACTCCACACGGGAACAATCACCTTCTCACCCAAAGTGAAAGGGGGAACCCGACCTTCGGTGGCCTATCTCCGCGAAGATGGCACTTTCAAAATGTCCACTTACCGGGCCGAGGACGGGGTGCGACCGGGTGAATATGCTGTCGCCATCATCGCCTACGATGAAGGCCCCCTGAGCAATGCAGCCAATTGGAGTCGAACAGGAAAGAAACTGATTCCTGAAAAATATTTTTCGCACGCAACCTCGGGTCTCACGGCTACCATTCCTAACCACGACGTCCAACTCGAGTTCAAAATCGAGTAAGCCGCTGTGCGGGGCCGGCCATCCGTTGGCGCACACCGCACGACTTGGGCTGCCTCTAGAAAAACGTTCCGAATACGCCTGCAGGCTTACCCCGGTGGCTAATTTCCTCCCCGCCTGCGGGGCTGACGACGTTAAAGATAGTTTTTCCCATTATAGTGTTTTTCTTCTGGCGTCGGTTGTCGGACCAGCTATACTGAAAGATCGTGTGGGGCGAAAACTATTCGTTCGGTTCCGATTTCGCATTCGAATAAAAGTATGGGAATTAAGTATTCACGCGCAGTCCGGCGGCAGGCTGGCCTTCTGACCCCGGCAATCATATTCCGTGAAAACACCTTTATCTTCTGCAGAGAAAAATTCATGACTGCGCAAATCAAGCATCTCGCGGTAGCGGGTATTGCATCATTGATCATGGTTACCGCGACGCATAGTGCGCCCGCAGCGACTGCCATTTTCCAGGATGGCCTCAACGGTTACGCGGGGACAGAAGACAACCAGCTGCTGGATCCCGGCACCGGATTCCACAACGCTAACGTGGGCGGTCGGAACACTTTTCAACTTGGGAACGGATCGCCGATCACCACCCGGCGAACAATTCTGCGGTTTGATATCACCAGTTTAACCGGTCGCTACATCAGCATTGATTCCGCGACAATTACGTTGAAGAAGTCGAATTCACCAGCGGGCCCCGGGACCGATGACGCGGAGATGTATGCAATTGCCGATGACAACGCCGACTGGGTCGAGGGGAACTCAATATTCGTCGAGACGGCGGGAGAATCTTCCTGGAATTCCAAACGGCACGGGGAGGCTCTCTGGATCGGTGAAGCTGGTGGTGGCACACTCGGTGCCCTGCAAGACACCCTCGTTGGTGTAAGTAGTAATGATCCGGTAAACACACTTTATACGTTCGATTTAGAGCCGGCCTTGGTGGAGCAGTGGATCACCGGCGTGAACGCGGGCGTGCTTATGAAAGAAGGTATCGAACTTGATGATTTTGGTTCTGGTACTGAACTGCAAATCGACTGGTACTCATCCGAGTTTGGTGATTTAGTTGCCGACGCTCCACAACATCCAAGACTGGAAATCACTTATACTGCCCCGGTTCTGACAGGCGACTTCAACAACGATGACGTGGTCGACGCCGCCGACTACACCCTCTGGCAAGACAACCTTGGCGACGCCGACGAATGGGCCATCAACGAGGCCGGTGACGGCTTAAATGGCATCACCCGAGATGACTACGATGTTTGGGTCAACAACTTTGGCAACACGACCGCCCCCGGCAGCACTTCGGCAACTGCCATTCCCGAACCAACTACGGTCCTTTTGGCTGGGCTGAGCCTGGTGGGCCTGCTGGTTGGAGCAAGTCGGAGAAAAGGCAAGCTTTCGGACGAGGCGCCGAGTTACAACACCTGACCTGACAACGGATTCAGATCCGCCCACAAAGAGCAGGCGGAAAACCAAATCTGTGAGCAACAACGAACTCCTGGGCAAGGACGAAAAACTCGCAGTTTGATCGCTACTGCAGTACGGCACAGAGATGAAAAAGCGAAAACCCGGGCAACAACAAGCCAACCCGACATTTGAACTACTCGAGTCGCGGTTGTTGCTTTCGAATCATCCCGTTTCACCGTGGGATCTCCATGCCGTGGCCACACTCTCGGGTGGCAGTGAAACTTATGCCTCGGTTACTGCGGTGGAAACCATTACGGATGGGAACACCACGGTTAAGGTGGGAGCAGGTGGCGAATTGCAGGTAGATGCTGAAGGAGTATCTTATCTACTAAACTCGTCTTACTCCTATCCGGGGACCACGAGTTCCGAGACACCAGTTCCCGGGCGAGTGGCAGCGTGGAAACTGGATGAGGGAACCGGGACCGTCGCCAATGACAGCCAGGGAAATCCCCCCCAGGAGGGGGTCATCACCGGCGCGACCTGGGTTACAGACAGCGGACGCTCAGTCCTGGACTTCGACGGAATCAATGACGAAGTAAACTCTGGCAACAGTGCGGCCTTGGACGTGGCCGGCGCCTTTACGGTAGAAGCGTGGATGAAACCCACACCAACAGGCGGCCTCGAGGCAGGCGTTGCCGGAAAGGATATGGCGCGATTTACGCTGGCCTACAATAACGCCAACAATCGCGCCTACTGGTATGTTGCGCACGGGGCGAATAACTGGAGCGCAGAGGTTACCGCCAACCAATGGAATCACGTAGTCGGCACCTACGACGGGACCAACATCGAACTCTACATCAACGCCGCGACGACTGGACCAAAACTGAGTACCCATACGCCCCTAGGGGCAGGAGGAGATTTTGATATCGGTTTTGTCGAAGAGCTACCGGGATACTTTGATGGACGGATTGCCAATGTGAAACTCTATGATCACGCGTTGACCGAGCAAGAAGTTGCCACACAGTATGCTGCCGGCATTGGGGATTTGCAGACCCCGTTGATCATGTGGAACAACCTTGCCGAATCCCCGGCAGGCAACGAGGACGATTGGGATCCCATCCTCACCAAGGTCAACGCCACGAAAGTGACCATCGCGGCTGGGGGCGCCCATTATAGTCTCGTCCGTACCGTTGAAATTGTCGACGGGAAGGTCACCTTCCATGACGAGTTGACGAACACGGATCCCAGCGATTCGATCGGTATCTTATCGGACACCACAATCATCACCGCAGAGGGTGTCTATCAGGACCTGTTCGCTCCTGCCTGGCATCGCATCACTGGCCACCCTAGCCCCGGTTCCAAGTGGGTGACCGAGCGCTCCGCAAATCCGACGATCTTCCTGACTGGCACAGCTGGCAACTTGGGGGTGTTGCTGGAGGATAATTTCGGCCGGCGGCACCATTATATTGAGACCGAGGACCTACCGGACGGCCAAGCAACCTTCCGGTTTAACGACCTTGCCCTCTCAGGAGGGTACAGCCATACCTATGCCTGGACACTCTACCCGCTCGAGAACACTACCGACAAATTTGATTTCTACAACGACGTTCGGAATGTCTGGGGCTCAAACTTTGAAGTCGACGGACCGTTCGCGTTTTTCCATCCCAACTCTGGCGGTGGATCCAACCATATACCATGGCAAGACCTTGATGAACTGAAGTACCATCTTCAACACCGGGACCTGGGAGTTGTGGCTGCCCAGCCTTTCCTGGACTACGATCCTGGTAACGGTCCCGGCAAAATCTGGACACGTGCCGAGTACCAGGCCAACATGGCTCCTGTCATCGAAGCCTTTGCAGCAGCCGATCCTGACGTCAAACTGCTCGGCCTGGTCGAGACCGACTGGTACACGATTGATCGCAATAGCATCACCAATGGGCACCTACTCCCACCAGCCAACCCTGTGGGCACGCCTTGGCTCACAGCCGCCCAGTCCCAAATCATCCGTAGTGCCATTACCGCAGGCGAATTACCCCACCTCAATGCGACCGGGGGTTACACCAACAGCCTGAAGACCAACGAGGAGGGAAACTTCCAAGTCGAAGTCTGGTCCAGGGATGGGGGTAGTGCCAATTTCATGGCCTTGGCCGTCTACCCCGACGTAGGCAACCACCAGTACGAATTCTTGCAGGACCAGGTCGATTTCCTGATCAATACCATGGACATGGACGGGGTCTACTTCGATCAGTTCAGCATGGTCCACTCTGGCACAGAGATCTATCAAGATGGGCTTGGCAATCCCCAAACAGATGGATACACCGGAACGGTAAACCTGACTACCGGCCTGATCGACCCCGCTAGCGAACGTTACGATGCTAACCTGGCGGCGATCAGTGCCAGAGTCAACCTCAGCAACACGATCACGGGTGCAGGCAAAACAGTGGTCGCCAACACCTACTCTACTTCCGCCGAAGAACAGGCATTGGAAATCAATCGCTTTTCGGAAGTTTGGAACTCCTTTGACGTCATGGGTGCCGTTCCTGGTCCCGATCCCCTGGAGACAGTCCCCTACCTGTATGCAGGGGCCCTTGGCACCCCGATTGCAGCGGGATTTCAGAATGGTTATCCAACAACGAGCACCGGCCTGCTAAGCGAGCGCGCCGAGAGCCTCTCGAACGCAATCATAGGCTATCTGAAACATGGGTTGCTCTACTATCACTATATAGGCTGGCAAGTCCCTGAAAACAGTTCTGACGGTGGCAATGGCGACTATGGCCATATCAACAACATGTTTCAGATAACCCCCGTGGAACTGCACGAAGGCTGGATCGTTGGCCAGGAACGGACCATCACCACGCTCTCCGGTAATTACCAGTGGTCCGGCACGAGCGAGCCGCGCGTGATGGTCCTTGACAACGATGGTCGCTTCTCAACAGCGACCGGCAATTACACGGTGACCGGTTCGCCAGGAGCGTGGACCGTTTCCCTGGCCATTGGGGATTGGAACGATATTGCCGTAATCACAAGTAGTGACGCTAAGAACCTCACCGTTACTTCCACTCCGCTTGCCGCCGACATCACAGGTGATCTCGAAGCGAGAACGCCTTTCACGGTCGAGCGAAGTGACGAAACTTCCATAACCTTGGTCGCAGATGCCACGGAAACTGACGGACTGACCAACTACCTCTTTACTCGCTGGGTCTTAGAAACGGATCCCGGCCTCGTGGCAGGCTACAAACTGGATGAACCGGAGGGATACACCGACACCATCCTGGGCGATCCATTTTCCCGTGCCCTCGACAGCAGCGGATACCATCAGGATGGAACCATCAATGGCGCAACCTGGGTAAACGACGTGGGTGCCCAGCGCTGGGTGCTCGACTTCGACGGGCTCAATGACGAAGTCAACGTCGGCAACAGCGCGGCGTTGAACGTGACCGATGATTTTAGCGTGGCCTTGTGGATGAAACCCGATCGAACGGGGAACGATAAGGCAGGCGTTGCCGGAAAGGATCTGGATCGCTTTGCGCTATCCTATAACAACCGCAACAACCGTGTTTACTGGCATATCGGTTCCGGGGGAAACAACCTGAATGAAACCGTTGACCAAAACGGGTGGAACCATGTGGTCGCCACATTTAGCGATACCACCATGAAGCTTTATGTCAACAATCCGCAAAACGCTCTCACGAAAACAAGTGCTTACTCAAACATCGATACAGGCGGAGACGTTGACCTTGGCTTCATCGAAACGATGACGCATTTTAACGGGCAGCTTGCCGACATCAAGTTCTATGATCGCTCCTTATCAGCTTCGGAAGTCAGCACCCAGTACACCGCAGGCATGGCAGGCTGGAAAGATCGTAACGAACAGGCCTTGGGAGAAAAAACGGTCATCTTTAGCCTCAACGAACATACAACGGCAATTGCGGAATACGGGGTGTGGGATCCCTTACCCGGCGACTTCAACAACGATGGTGTCGTCGACGCTGCCGACTACAACCTCTGGCAAGACAACCTTGGCAACGCCGATGAATCGGCGATCAACCATAACGGAGATGGCTTAAACGGCATCAGCCGGGATGACTACGATGTCTGGGTGAATAACTTTGGCAATACCGCCGCTGCCACAACCGCCCAGGCCAGTATCTCATCGGTAACAACAGGTAGCATCCCGAACCCTCTCGAATCTTCCTCGCCCACCACAGCTGGTCTCAACGCCACGGACCTCTCGATGTGGCAAGCTGTTCTTGGCGTCCCGAGCAGCGTGTTTTTTGGCCAGGACAACTCCCACCACGACGCAGACCCCGACGCGATTTTGCCCCGAGAGAGCAACTTCGACACCAGTGTCCAGGCTGCGCAGCCCAGTGCGCTGCCGACTACAAAAACCAGCAAGCACCACCCGCTCGATTCGTCGACAGCCAAAAACGGAGCTATCGATGGGAACTCCACTGAACTGGACCATGTCTTGGCCCAATGGACAAAATGGTCACTGCTGGACGAACTCTCCAATCAGCTCACTCTGTAATCTACTGCCGCCGGGACCATTCATCAGCCCAATATTACCGTTCATGCCAGCAAAGGTGGACAGCACGAATGGTTAACCCAAGTTTTGTCCGCAAGCTGACCGAGAATATGCTGAAGACATATGAATAAGCATGCGGGGTTAAGTTCTGTATTGTTTGGTGGTTTGGCCCTTTGTCTTACCGCGTCGGCCAGCGCAGCAACAGCGCCTAATTTGGTAGCGTGTTACTCTTTTGATAAAGGTTCTGGCAACCTTGCGCGCGACGGGAGTGGCCGAGGCAACGACGGTGTAATCCATGGCGCCAAATACGCGCCCAACGGGGAGGGTTATTGTCTGGTTTTTGACGGCGTTAACAACTACGTTGACTGTGGTGACACACCTTCTTTGAAGATCACCAAACAGCTGACCCTCGAAGCGTGGGTGCGGGCGAAGAAGTCGCCCACTGGAGAGACTGGCATCCTTGGCAAGGCTAACTCCAGTTACATGATGACCTATCACAGTGCAGGGAGATGCCATTTTTATATCAATGGTGACATGAGCAGTACCTCTATGACGTCGTCCCCGGGCATATGGCATCATGTGGTGACGACGTTTGACGGTCTCCAGTTGAAAATGTATGAGGACGGCGGACTCAAATGGACTCGCACCGTCAATGTTGATCGCATCACCCAGGGCAAGAAGTTTTACATCGGCTGCCTGGTTGGCGATTCCACAACCGCGCAGGGGCCAAGTCACCCGCGCACTACATTCTTCTCCGGGAAGATCGACGAGGTAAGAGTATACAACCGCGCTTTGTCAGCCGACGAGGTCAGAGCAAGCTTCAACCGCGGCGTCAAGAAGCTCGACCTACTGGCCGACTTTCAGGACATAACAGCCGTTCATACCATCAGTGCAGGTGATATCGCCGTCCGCATAGGAAAACGCGGGCAAGTGCAGGTGGATGCCGGCGAACAGTCCTACATTGTAGAGACGTCCTATTCCTATCCGGGACAAAAGATTGGGTGGAACAAGCTTTCAAACGACACATCAGGCAGTGAAGCCAACTGGTCCGTTCAGTTGGAAAGGGTATCACCCCAGTCCCTAAAAATTGAAGCCCGCGGAAGCCTTTATAGCTTACGCCGTGTTATTGATATCAAAGATGGCAAAATCGCTTTTGAAGATAAAATTACGAATCTTGATAATGAACCTGTTGGTGTCAATGTCTGGAACACGCTGACATGTCGCGATGCTTTTTCAGATACCGTGAACCCAGGCAAGAAAGGATACGGTGCCAATCCCTCTTTTTTCCTGGCGGGTAAGTCAGGCAATACGGTCGTTCTTCTGGAGGACAACGTATCTCGCATGCGCTATGATGCGATCCTGGGGGTTCCCGCCAATCAGGCACGCTTTCAAGTCAGCGATTTAGTGCTTGATGTTGGCAAAAGCATGACCTACCGCTGGAGCATTTACCCACTGGCCAGGACCGATGACTACTTCTCATTCATTAACCAGCGTCGCGGGGAGTTGAAATCGAACTTCACAGTCGAAGGATCGTTTCGGTTTCTGAGGTTGGGCGTTCCACGTGGCGAGGACTTCTGGATGCCTTTGGAAAACCCACAGCAACTCCAGGCATATCTTCAGCGTATGCGCCTCGCAATGGTGGCGGTGATTCCATTTCTGGATTACACCCCTGGTCCTAACGGTCGCGTTTGGCCTCGTGACGAATACAAAAATAAAATGCAAAAAGCGATCCGGGCTTTGAAAGCAGCCGATCCAAAACTCAAGGTGATCGGTGCCGTGGAATGCGATTGGGTCGCGATTAATCCGAAAACAATAAAGGACGGCCATCTGCTGCCAGCTGTCAAGCCGGGTGACAACTCCAGCAACCCTGTTCTTACGCCAGCGCAGACCCGCATTCTTGACGAATCGGACTTGCCCTGGAAGGACAGTATGAAACGTGATCCACAGGGCAACGCTACGATGGAACTTTATGTCAGGTCCGGTACGCCACAATCTGCGCTGGCGGTCTATCCGGTTGCAGGAAACTACCAATATGAGTTTATGATGGGCCAGTTAAAATTCCTCATCGATGAAGTAGGCTTCGATGGTGTTTACATCGACCAGTTTGCGATGACCGTCTCAGTCACACGTACGTACGATAAGTGGGATGGGTTTAGTGGAGAACTTGACGAGAACACGGGGCGAGTTAAGCGAAAGTATTTTGATGCCAATCTGGCCGGCATCAGCGCCCGGGTTAATCTCTGCAAGTACACTTTGGATTGCGGTAAGATCCTGGTTGGCAACACGTACGTAACTTCGGCCCAGGAGCAGGCATTACCGGTATACCGATTTTCCGAAGACTGGAATGCCTTCGATCCCATGGCCATCGCCGATGGCGACAAGCCCCCCCTGGTGGCGTATCTTCTGCAAGGCACGTTATCAAGCCCCATTGCGATGGGATTGGAGAAGAAGGAGAAACAGGATGCTGCCCAAAGAACTATCAAGGGCGTGATCGGTTACTTGCGCCACGGCCTGCTGTACTACCATTACTACGTCAAGGACATACCGATCAAAGGTCCCGGTAGCGGTGAATATGGTCCGATCAACCACATGTTTCCCATCACGCCCGTCGGGGTGCACGAAGGCTGGATCGAGGGTAAAGAGCGTACTGTTACCTGTGTTTCTGGTGATTACGATTGGAAGCACCAAAGACAACCGAGAATTCTTTTGTTCGATTTGAACGGCCGACAGGTGGGGCACGGATTCAAAGCTGAAAAAACAAAAGAAGGCTGGCGCGTGAAGATCGATCTGAAGGAATGGGCCCAGATTGCCGTGATCGAACGAGGTGATTGAGTTCACCTCGCAATGGAAGTTCGTGTTTTCCAAATGGATTATGCTTTGAGGGTGGGCGAGCCCCATCATGAATCCAAAGTTCTTAAGCGTAAATCAACCTCGAAGATACCGAGATGAATAATTCTTTGATTTCGACTTTTGTGCTTTTTAGTGTCTTGGCCCTTGGTGTTACCGCGTCGGTCTGTGCGGTAGAAAAGCCTGACTTGGTGGCGCATTACACTTTTGATGAAGATGCAGGTAATTTTGTTGAACATCACACTGGCCACGTAGCCCGCGACATGAGTGGCAAGGGCAACGCGGGGCTTGTTTATGGTGCCCAGTACGCTCCGAACGGCAGCGGCTCTTGCCTGGTTTTAGACGGGGTTGACGACTACGTTGATTGCGGTAAAGCGCCTTCGCTGAATCTGACGAAAGAGGTAACACTTGAGACCTGGGTACAGCCTGCAGGCTTCCCGACCGAGGGTAAAGAACCGGGTATTCTGGGCAAGGCACTGTCAAGTTTCATCATGACTTATTATGGCGAAGGTGGGTGCTATTTATACATCAACGAAGGCCGGAATAACCTGCGCATGACGATGCTACCTGGGATGTGGCACCACGTGGTAGCCACTTTTGACGGCGCGCAGATGAAATTGTATCAGGATGGCCAGCTCAAATACGCTCGCAGCATAAACGTTGATAAAATTGCTGAAGGCAAGAATTTTTACATCGGCTGTATGATTGGCGATTCCAGGACTGATCAGGGGCCCAAACATCCGCGTACTGCGTTTTTCGCGGGCAAGATTGACGACGTTAAAATCTACAGCCGAGCCCTTACCGCAGCCGAGGTCAAAGCTGGTTATGACGAGGGAGTCAAGGGTCCTGACAAGTTAGCCAATTACGAGCCGGAACCGGCCATTGAGACAGTAACTCAAGGCGATATCACCGTAAAGGCAAGTAAGAATGGTCAGTTACTGATTACTGCCGGACCGCAGTCCTGTATCGTGGAATCAACCTTTTCTTATCCGGGACACAAGATCGGTTGGAACGCATTATCGGCAAAACCGCAGGGCAGTGAAGCCAACTGGTCCGTTCAGCTAAAAAAGGTATCACCGCAGTCCTTGCAAATCGAAGCCCACGGAAAGTTTTACGCGATTCGTCGCACCCTGGAAATCAAAGACGGTACGATCGACTTTTCAGATAAATTCACGAATCTGGATAATGAGCCTGTCGGAGTTGAAATTTGGAACGTCCTAACTCAGCCAGAAGTTTTTAAAGATACCATCAGTCCGGGACAAAAGGGCTGGGGCGCGAACCCGACGTTCTTCGTGAGCGGTAAATCGGGGAACATGGGCGTGTTCCTGAAGGACAACGTTTCTCGCCAGCGATATCAAACGGTTCTTGGAGTCCCAGCTAACCAAGCTCGCTTTCGAATCAGTGATCTGGCATTTGATGTCGGTAACAGCCTGACGATCCGCTGGAGCATGCATCCGCTGGGGACGATAGAGGACTATTTCTCCTTTATGAACCAGCTTCGTAGAAATTTGAAATCCAACTTCACCGTCGAAGGATCGTTTCGGTTTCTGAAGTTGGGCGCTCCACGTGGCGATGATTTTTGGATGCCTTGGGAAGAACCAAAGCAACTCAAGTCTTATCTTCAGGGTATGCGCCTCGCAATGGTGGCGGTGATTCCATTCATGGATTACACCCCCGGCCCTGACGGTCGCGTTTGGCCTCGTGACGAATACAAAAACAAGATGCAAAAAGCCATCCGGGCTTTGAAGGCAGCCGACCC
>Ga0315336_1006096_pt1 | contig 12609 bp, 9 predicted proteins | sample ASW5metaG_FD_204512 | JGI IMG/M metagenome (GOLD analysis project Ga0315336, IMG submission 204512) | Ammonia-oxidizing marine archaeal communities from Monterey Bay, California, United States - ASW #5 | ecosystem: Environmental > Aquatic > Marine > Intertidal zone | place: USA: California...
ACTGGTTGAGCTGTACCCTGGCGTTACACCGGTATTTCAGCACTACGTCAGAGATCGAGATCGGATCACTTGCTCAGGAGGCACAAGCACAATCGACCTTTTCCTCGATCTCGTGAGTGATGACCTCGACAGTGAGGTGCTCACACGGATTACCGAACAGATGCAAATGGACCGCCAACGACCGGGTGAGGATAAGCAGGGACACCGACTGAATCGTCACGGCAAACCCCTGAGCACGACTGTTGCGCGCGCGGTTGCACAAATCGAAATCAGTATCGACGAACCCACCCGTGTAGATGAACTGGCTCGTATTGCGGGTGTGACATCACGCCATCTGCTGCGGCTATTTCGACAGGAGCTCGGCACAACACCCGTACAATTTTGCTTAGAAATCCGGCTTCAACGGGCACACTCTCTGATTCTGAATACCACCATGGCGCTGTCAGACATCGCAGCCGCGACAGGTTTTAACTCCCGCTCCCACATGACCCAACGTTATCGTAACCGCTACGCCGAGACCCCCACGCAAACCCGACTCAACTAAATGGACTTAACCGAGCGCCGCTTCCACAGAATCACCCAGTATGCTTGCAATATCGTCAATGGTGGATTCTGAAGTGACTATCGGAGGAGCTACGCAATAGCAATCGCCCCTGACCCGACTGAACATGCCGCGTTTGACGGTTTCAGCGTGAACCTTTGCACCAATGCCGTCACTGGCGTCGAACATCTCCTTGGTCGCTTTATCCTTTACTAGCTCAACGCCACACATCATACCCAGACCACGCACCTCACCAACATGCGGGTGATCGGCCAGGGCCTCTTTTAATTTAACCAGTAGGTGTTTTCCTTTGGTCTGAGCTTGTCCGACGAAATCTTCTTTTTCGACGATATCCATCATGGCCAGGGCGACCGCACAACCGACGGGATGTGAACTGTAGGTATACGCATGCATCCACGGGGAACCACTGTCGTTCATCACACTGGCAATCTCATCACTGATCCCGATACCCCCGAGCGGGAAATAGCCTGAGGTGATAGCTTTTGCAAACTGCATCAGGTCGGGTTCAATACCCCAGTGTTCGAGTCCAAACATTTTCCCAGTACGACCGAACCCGGTGATCACTTCATCGGCGACCAGCAACACCTCATACTGGTCACAGATCTCTCGAATCCGTTTAAAGTAATCCTCCTGCGGCACAATGACACCACCGGCACCTTGAACCGGTTCTGCGATAAACATAGCTACCGTGTCTGCTCCTTCTTCAAGTATCTGCTTCTCGAGTTCGTCAGCGGCGGCGATACCCTGACTCCTTGATCCTTCTGGCGCTTCATAAAGATAAGGATAAGGTGAGGGTATATGTGAAAACCCGGGGATTCTCGGTTCGAACATTGGCCAGTAGGCTGGTATACCCGTTGCGCACATCGCCGCCATCGTCACGCCGTGATATCCCCAGATTCTAGATATAACTTTCGTCTTATCCGGCTTGCCTTTGAGTTTCCAGTAATACCGGGCCAGCTTGATATTACTGTCGGTAGATTCACCACCACCCGAGGTCAGATAGAAATGATTGATACTCGGATAGGTCAAATGGGCGAGTCGTTCGGATAATTCAATTGCACGAGGGTTTGAACTGCCCGCATAACCGGAGACAAATGCCATCTGACGCATTTGGGCGGCTGCCGCATCGGCGAGTTCAGGTCGCCCATTACCAGCTGTGTTGTTCCACAATCCTGACAGGCAATCGATGTACTCGTTACCTTCGGAATCTTCGATATAAGCCCCTTTGCCGCCGACCCAGATTTTAGCGGATTCATGTGCGGCCTGGTTGTGAAGCGGATGAACTAGATGGGCGATATCTCTATCGATCAAACTCCTCTCAGCTGCGGTGGTCACGTTGTGCTCTCCCCTGAATCAATTAACGAATGGTACTGTGGTAATCATCTTATCTGACATTCTGGAACAATGGAATGGGTCGGAAGAAACAGCCGGTTGTACTTGGTTCATACCTCTATCCCGGAATAATCGATCAAGCTATTTAGCCGACCCGTGACAGAATCCGATCAACAAATTCTTCCATGCTACGCACTGAACTGGCCATATCTTCTCTTTGAAAGTTAAAAAACAGGTGCTGAACACCCAGTTCTCGAAACACCCCAATATCGTCGACGATCTGATCTGGGCTGCCAGTAAACAGATGGTGCTGGCCATCCGAAAGCACTATTGGCTCACCATCGTTCGGCCAGTGCGCCCAATAAGCCAGTTCGATCGTTGCGGGATCCCGGTTATGCTCATCGGCCACCCGGTAGAGTCGCTCCAGCGCTTCTGAATAACGTGCCGTTGTATTCAGAGGAAACTGGGGATTTGAACCCACAGGATACCAGGCATCACCGTGGGTTACGGTCCGCCTGAGTGCAGCTTTACTCTCGCCACCCACCCAGATCGGGATATGGGGCTGCTGCACTGGTCGAGGCAGGAACGTAACGTCTTCGAAAGACACATAGTTTCCCTGATAAACCGGTTGCTCGTGCGCCCACAGCACTTTAAACGCTTCCAAATATTCGTCAGTGACCCGGCCCCGATCTGAGAAAGGCGGTGCCCCAATCGCTTTAAACTCCTCAGCCATCCAACCCGAACCAATGCCGGCAATCACTCGACCGTTGGAAAGCAGATCAATAGACGCCAGCGCCTTAGCTGCGAATACCGCGCTGCGGTGCGGCACGACCATCACTGAAGACAGTAATTTGACCTCACTGGTAATCCCGGCAAGGTAAGCCATAATGGCCAACTGCTCCACGCAATCTCCCGATGCCGCACCTGGAAAGGTGCCCGTGGAACTGTAGGGATAGCGGGAGTCGATGTTTCTGGGTACCACGATATGGTCAGGCACCCCTAAACAGGAAAAACCCAGTTCTTCACCGCGGGTCGCGAACGCTTTGATGCCTTCACGCGTCGCTAGCGGACCCCGGCCTGGAATGCTGAAACCAAAATCCATTGTCATATCGTCGCTCAGGCAGTCGATTGTGGCGCAGCAACGCTGCGCGACACTGTCCCAAGATGAAGCTCTTTCAACGGTTTGGCTTGATAAGAAAATTGAACACGATCACCAATTGGGCGCCCGTATAGAGTGGTCCTCTGTAATGGTTCTCGGCCAACACTAGCAATCAACTGATCCATCTCCTGTGGCGGCAGTTCCTGGCCGTTACGCGTACCCGCCGCACGGGAAATCGATTCATTCATCAGCGTGCCGCCAAGATCATTGACACCGGCATTAAGTAACTGAGCAATGCCGCTACGCCCCATTTTTGTCCAAGAAGCCTGAATGTTTGAAATGTGGCGATGCAAAACGATTCTGGAAACCGCGTGCATCAGGACAGTCTCTCGGAATGTTGGTCCCTGTCGGCAGCTATCACGGCGGTACAACGGCGCCTCCTGATGAATAAAGGGAAGGGGCACGAACTCAGTAAACCCGTTCGATCTGATCTGCAGATCACGTACCCGGCAGAGATGTCTTGCCCAGTGGTGTGGTTGATCGACATGACCGAACATAATTGTTGCTGTGGTTGGCATGTCCAGCTTGTGCGCTGTTTCCACAATTTCTAACCACTCACTTGTGGTCAACTTATCTGGGCAGATTATTCGGCGAACCTCGTCATCGAGTATTTCTGCTGCGGTGCCCGGTAACGTAGAGAGCCCCGATTCCTTAAGTTTTGTGAGAAAAGAACGAACGGAAATGCCGAGCGTAGCGGCGCCCTGTTGAATTTCAAGCGGGGAGAACGCATGGATGTGCATATCCGGCAGCGCAAAACGAATCGCCCTACAAATCTCCAGATAGGTTTCACCGGTAAATTCAGGATGAATACCACCCTGAAGACAGACCTCCGTTGCGCCCCGTTCCCAGGCTTCCTCTGCCCTTCGGACAATCTCAGTAAGATCCAGTACGTAAGCCTTGTCGCGCAAACCCTTAAGCGTGGAACCTTTCGAGAATGCACAGAATCCACATCGATAAGTACAAATATTCGTATAGTTAATGTTGCGGTTAACCACATAAGTCACGGTGTCGCCGACCGCACTGCGCCTGAGATCGTCTGCGAAATGGCAGACTTCATCAAACTCTGAGCCGCGCGCGTTGAACAGTTGAACGATATCGGTCTCCGACAACTCCAGACCCTGATCTAGCCGCTTTTCAATACGTCCAATATAACTTCCTTTGTGGACCTTCTTAAATTGGCCCACCCCAAAGGGAGCTTCAGTAAGTTCTCCAGGCACCCAGCTGTCTGTTCGAGCCAGCCCTGACGCGTCTACATGCCGCAACAGGTCGTCGGCGATTGACGATGAGACCCAGCCCGAACCTGCTGATAGGTACCTGGGGTAGATCGGCAAACGTGCAACCAGCACTTTGTTTGCCTGCTCTGTATTCTTTTTCAGTACCGCCAACTCAGGCCAGGGAGCTTCGGGATTCACATGATCAGGAGTTACCGGCGAGACACCACCAAAATCGTTAATCCCGGCAGCAATCAATTCAATCTCGGAGTCTGGTGAAAGATTTGGTGGCGCTTGAATACTCATTTCTGGACCGAAAATAATTCGTGCGACCGCGATAGACCATTTCAGCTCATCGTCGTCAGCCCCAATTTGGTCGGCCATCAGCGTACCGGGCTTAGGGCGGAAAGGCTGGATGATGACCTCCTGAATATGGCCATATCGGTCGTGCAATTCCCGCAAGGCAAGCAATGATTCAATTCGCTCCTGGCGAGTTTCGCCAATGCCGACGAGAATTCCGGTGGTAAAGGGCACCTTGAGTCTCCCGGCAAGTTCGATATTTTCCAGGCGAATCGCCGGATCTTTGTCCGGTGAACCGTGGTGCGGGCCACCCGGCGCTGCCAGACGAGCCGATGCAGACTCCAGCATAATGCCCTGCGATACAGAAACTTCCTTCAACGCGGCCATCTGATCAGCGGACAGTATGCCGGCGTTAATGTGGGGCAACAGCCCCGTCTGCTCGACGACACGCGCTGCCATCCGCAGGAGATAATCAACTGTGGTCTCACAACCCAGTGCATGCAGCGCCTCACGTGCAGCACGATATCGTGACTCCGGTTTGTCGCCCAACGTGAACAGCACTTCGTGGCAACCGGCTCTTGCACCCCTGCTCGCTATGTCTAGCACTTGATGCTCTGTCAGGTACACGTTAGATAACTGTCGTGGACGCTTGGCAAACGTACAGTAATGACAGACATCACGACAGAGTTCTGTCAGCGGCACAAATACCTTGGGTGAATAAGTAACCAACGAACCAAAATTCTGATCCCGAAGCGCTGCTGCTAATTCCAGCAAAGAACTCCCTACCGGCACTTCAGCCAGTGCTAGGGCTTCTTCCGGCCCAGGTCGTCGAGACCAAAAGCGATCCAAAATTAGGGAAGGACCTGTCATCCAGAAAGTTCCACCGCGGGTTGTAAGGGCGTTGGTGATTGTGTTTTACGCTTCAAAAATCCGATCTCGTCTAGAAAGCACTTGGTTCGGGATGAGCCCGTTAACCCAGCCATTCGATTGAGGTCAGCCGGCGTATCGATATCGAATCCGAATCCTGCCAATGGCATCAACTCTAGATGGAAATCCTTTTGTCTGGCAAGGGCGATATGGGCGGCTTTACTGCTGTGTCCAAATCGAGGAGGCAATAATGTTGGTGGTGTCATTGCGAGGCTGTTGGTTCCCTGCCCATCATGTGAAGGCACAATTGTGACCGAACCATTGTCCTGTATCGACCTAATCAAACCAGCAATCTCATCACTTGTCACAACAGGTATATCGCCGGGAATTGTAAATGCGCCAGTTATCTCTCGTCGATCAAGCTCAGTCAACCCATAGGCGATCGCTTCATTGAGCCCACCATGACCTGGGTCTGGCAGAGTTTCTACACCGGCGCGACGGAGATGTGACATCGCTACGGAACAACTGGTGATCGCCAGAACACCCCCTATCGATGAAACACTGGTTAGCGCAGACAGCACATCAGCCAGCATCACCTCGTACAACTGCCGGCGCTGATGTGGCGACAACACGGAACCCAGGCGTGTATTAGACTCAGCAGCCGGTTTCAACGGCAGGATCGCCCACGGAAAATAATTAACCATTGCGTTACCCGTTGCAGATTCGATAGACACTACGTGGCTATTGTCTCAGAAAAGGAGATCACTTCGGCAGCCAAACGCCGTTTATCGTGTTCGTTAACCATATTGGTATCTGTAATCCGAACCTTAATGCCTAAATCCTCGATCGCGCCTGATAACTCCCGATCGGCTGGGTCGATCATAATACCGTCCAGAATATCAGCGTAGTGTTGAGCCACCGTCAAGGTTGAGACCGCAAATCCTAATTCCATCATAATTTTTGCAGTTGGACCCTTGAAGGCTTGGGATTGAATCAGTGGTGACACAGCAACGACCGGTGCAGGTGATGCTGCCAGACGGTGCCGCAAATCGGCGATCTCGAGTATAGGATCCAAACTCAGATAGGGATTTGATGGAGACAGTATTACTGCCTCCAATCGATCTCCTGCAAGCAACCGACCGATTTCAGGCAAAAGTGTAGCTTGAGATGCACCTTGATAACGAAGACCGGTCACCGCCGGCTCGCATCGCTCACGGACAAAATATTCCTGGAAAGACAAGGTTCGGTCGGTGGTATCTACCATGGTCCGGACCTCATCATCAGTCGGCGGTACGAGTGTTGCAGTAACACCGAAGGCCCGGCACAGGTGTCGGGTGACGGCCGATAAAGTCTCTCCTTTGCCCAAGCGGGCAGAGCGTTCAAGGTGTACCGCAAGGTCCCGGTCGCCCAGACGGAACCAGTCAATGCCGCCGAGATCGGACAAAGTATCCAGCACGGTCCACGACTCCTGCGCTCTACCCCAACCTTGATCCGGATCTGCGACACCGGCCAAGGTATACATCAGCGTATCAAGATCCGGTGAAATTTGTAGACCCCAGTGGCTGAAGTCGTCGCCCACGTTACCGATGACCAGCAACTCTTCGCTGGACTGCTCGAGATATAGCCCGAGCGCAAGCTTGGCACCACCAACGCCGCCCGAGAAAATCGCGTAACGACAATCGGCAATAGCTGCATCAACACTATTCATCTAAAAAGATCCTGCTCAAGCGGGCGAATGAGCGACGCGGCTGATTGTCCATCTGAACTAGATGCGAACCCACGAATCAACACCACGGGGCTTTTTTCAGCCGCCTGGCCCTGTAGCAAAGTTGCTGCACTCGCCAATTCATCGGCAACCGCTTCCTCACTGACCTTAAGCGACACACCGAACAGGTCGGGCTTTCCACGATGATCCTCCAGCGCCGTTACACCGGCCACACCTATGGCGAGACTTGTAGTGCCCAGTCGCCAGGCCCGACCCACACTGTCGTTAATAATAATACCGACACTACTGCCGGTCTGCTGTTTGATACGCCTGTGATATTCCCTCGCGCTGCGATCGGGGTCTTTTGGCAGCAGCAACACCTGTTCGACGGCAGTGGAGGGCGCCACGTTGGAGGCATCAATTCCGGCGTTCGCGAGAACAATCCCGAGTCGATGCGCAACAATGATCAACTCTTCAATAGCGCGCAACACCTCCGTTGATTCTGACAGTATCAGTTCAACCAGGCGGGGATCCTTAGAGGTCTTGCGTGCGAGTTCATACGCCTGATCGCCGGGTTCAACTTCGGCGAGATTGACCATGCGCCCTTCCGCCTTCGAGACAATCTTTTGTGCAATTACCAGAATATCCCCAGTCTTCACGGTCAGACCGTGTGCGGACAATGCTGCCAGAACCAGGTCCACAATATCGCACTCTGAATCGACCAGCGGAATACCCGGTACAGCAGTCAGCAAAAGGTCGTTTGACCCGTCCATTTACTTTATGAACGATTGCAATGCTTCACGGTAACTGTCAACGAGATTGGGGTCAGAAATATCCTGTCGAGCGGGCGGATCAAACGCAGGATTACACACCAACTTTTCCAGCGCTGGTCTCTCCCCTTCGTAAATCAAACCGAGCGGTAATCGCCCCTGCTCCCTCAAATCTATCATACGGGTAAATGCCGCAGCTCGATCTTTTCTATCATAGTCGGCGTCATCGTCGATGTTATAGACATTGGTACGCCACTCACGGTAAGTGTCGTTATAAGTGACGCACGGAGACAGTACTTCAAGGTACGCCATCCCATGGCCTGCAGCGGTGTGTTTCAGTGCAGCTATGGTCAAGTTCAGCAATTGTGCAGGCTGACCGCTATAAGCACGTGCAATGAATGTCGAACCCGGAATACTCAGGGCTAGTAGAACCGGGTCTAGGTCTTCTTCGATATTACCCCGAAAGCCGGCTGTGCTGGTTGGTGATGCCTGTCCTTTAGTCAGACCGTAAGTACCATTGTTCATCACGATATAGGTGATTCCAGGATTACGCTTGAACGCGTGTACCAGATGTCCGCCGCCAATAGCGTAACCATCACCATCACCCCCGACTGCAACGACCGTCAGGTCGGGATTGGCAAGCTTGCACCCGGTCGCCGTCGGCAGAACGCGACCGTGGAGCGCATGGTAGCCATAACAAGATAGATAGTTCTGCAGCGACCCGGAACAACCTATGCCCGCAATGATCATACGCCGATATGCGGGGACTGCCAGCTCATCCAATCCTTGTGTTAATGCCTCCAGCACGCCGAAATCACCACAGCCTGCGCACCAGATCGGTCGGGTAGGTGTAAAAGTCTCTGTCATGCGACCTTATGCCTCCTTGAATCCAGGATCTCAATGACTCTCTGAACCAGATCGTGGGCGCGCAGAGGCACACCGTCAAAACCCAAGATACTGTGCATGTTTGACTCGTCACCGCCATGGGCAGCAATAAGCCGGGACAGGTGTCCCGTTGCATTGTATTCAACAACGATGGTACAGCCTGTGCGCCGGGTAAATTCTGGCGTCTCATCTAGCATTGGCCACAACGTTCGCGGCTGATGGTACTGAGCCGATATACCCTTATCATCAAGAATCTCCAGCGCCTCTGTAATCACGCCGTAAGTCATGCCCACACCAATCAGGCCAACATCAGCGGTATCGCTGCCGTGGGTGATCGCCGATGGTAAATCCGGCTGCATGGTACGCAATTTCGTTTGACGCTTTTGCATCATGCGGTTGCGGTTTCCGGGATCTGTGGAAACCTGTCCAAACTCATCGTGTTCGTTTCCGGTTACCAGAGACATACCTCCTGGCGTTCCTGCCGGTGCAAAAGCCGACACCCCGTTATCGGAAAATGCATAGCGCTTATAGGTTTTCATGGCTGCAAGTGCGTCGGCATCCAGGCGATCACCACGATTGATTTCGACCTGCTGCGGGTCGATCGGATCAATGGTGGCAAGGTTTTGTGACAGCCCCTGATCTAGCGCGATAAATACCGGAACCTGATACTGCTCTGCCAGATTACAGGCCGTTACGGTGATACCGAAGCATTCTTCTGGTGTACTGGGGGCAAGCACGACGCGAGGAAAATCGCCGTGGCCTCCATATACCAGTAAATTTATATCGCTTTGCTCAGGTTTGGTCGGCATGCCCGTACTGGGACCACTGCGCTGAGAATCAACAATGACCAGCGGAATTTCTGCCATCCCCAGTTGGCCGATACCTTCCTGCATCAGAGATAACCCGGGCCCTGAGGTTGCAACCATCGTTCTCGTGCCTGTCAACGCTGCGCCGATTGCCATATTCACCACTGACAGTTCGTCTTCAGCCTGTCGTACGATGCCGCCGAACTTGGGCAACCATTTTTCAAGCCACTCCATGATGTCCGTCGAGGGCGTTATGGGATACCCGGCAAAAAATCGTCCCCCCGCAACTATAAAACCGAATGCCACTGCTTCGTTGCCAGTAATCAACATTTGGGGGTGCGGATCGGCACCAACAATTTCATAAAGACCGTTGTCAGCCGTCAGTCCAGCCTCGTCGGAAAGTTCGTGGCCGAGCCTCAAGGCATCCAGATTGTATTTGAGCGCCTGTGCACCCCGACGGGTAAATCGCTTCTCGAACGACTGGTGCATATCGTCATCACTCAATCCGATCAACCGGCCAATGACTGCAGATGACACACTGTTCTTGTAAATGTCCTGGCGAAAAACCCTGATTGCGTGCCGGCTGAATGGAATACCGATCACCCGGGCTCCCTTAGGCACACCACTGTTGGGCGGCAGATCACCACCAGAATTGTCGTGAATTACAATGCTGCGGTCATTGAGCCGGTGGGCATTTTTTTTAATCGCCGATTGATCAAACACCACAATCAAATCGATCTGGCTACCGATCGCAAGGTGCTCCTCTTTAGACGCTCGCAAGGTCGCAGTCACGATGCCCCCTTTGATACGGGACAGCACATCACGTTCTGTATAGGCACGAAACCCGACTGATCGTAAGGCGTCCGCCAGTATATTGATGACAGTCAGTGAACCGTCGCCTCCCTGGCCTGAGACAATGATGCTTAGATCCTCAAGCCGTGGTCTAGACCCGCTCATGAACCGTTCTCCGGTTTCTTCGCGGCTGTATCTTTCTTTTTTGGCGGTGGTGGTGGCAAAGGCCGCCATTCTTTTGCGGAATTACCGTCCTCCCAACCTCGGTAATAGTGCTTGGGATCCAGATTTCCAATCAGTTCACGCTCTAAATGAGTGGGCATCAGCGCAGGCAAAGGCCTGTTACGTTTATAACGCGAAAGACGGCTCAAAAGTTCTTTGGACTTGGGCATCTCGGAGAGTTCCTTGATCTCGACCCAACCCGACTTGAGCAGTGCCTGCCAGGCCCGGTGGCCGGCCTCTGTCCGAATGACCGTAAACGTCCAGCCGTTGAGTCCGATACCACCCAACCCGATGTCCGCATTGTCAGCAGCGTAATCCATACAATAAAGGCAGGCAGGCCTGGCATACTTGCCAAACGCTTTCAGCGAACGACTTTCTTCCCGGCCATCACGCAACTTAATCTCAAGCCGGCCCTTGATATTGATATTGGTAACGTCGCGCTTAGATACTCCCAGATCATCCGCCAGCCAGTCCATACCCTTTTCGGTAAAAGCCTCGGAACAGAAAAGTCCAATCACCAGTTTGATGTTCTGCCTGTACCATTCAGCCACGTCCAGCCGAATGCTGGAGAATTGCTGCTGTCGCACACCATCGACCTGGCACGGCACACCCACGACCGCCAGCGGTGCAACACCCCGCTTCATAGCTTCGACGAGCACCAGTGTGTTTGGCTGGTAGGAATAACGAGACCTGGCACTGGTAATCACTTCCTCAGGGGTAGTCGCCAGATGGGCGTAACCCATCTGCGGGTTGTCTGGATCTTCATTGCCCACCACCATGCCCTTTAATTGTCCTGTTTGCATACCGTGCACACCCAGCGCTGAACAGATACCTCCATCCTGGCCGGCTTCCAATATGTATTCCTTTGTTGTCCGCGCGAGTACGCCGTAGGCGTAAGGTCCAAACCCATCGTCCATAACGGGTTCGCGCAATTCTATCTGCTGAGGCAGGTCCTGATCAGTTGGTCGCAAAACGGGGCAGGCATCCACACACAATTCGCAGAATACACAGGCACTGTTTCGCACGTCGACGGGTTTCTCGTTTTCGTAATCGAAAACATCAACCGGACAGATCGTCAGACATGCTGCACAACCAATACACTTACCGGGATTGACCACCTCTTCCATAAGGAAGTCGACTGCCTTGAACCCGCCTCGGTTGTACTCCGAACGCCATGCGTACGCCCATTCGTTCGGGTCAGCACTCTCTTCAAGCAGTGCGTGGTAACGCTTCTGAACTTGTTTTGTTAATTGGTCTGTCATATTCAGATCTAATTATATTTCAACCCTGAACCGCAGTGATTAAAGACACTGCAAGCAGTAGGGAATTAGGCCACACTAATCGCTAACAGACAGAATTTTAACCCGAAGCAATTTTACTCGTCGTGAGTTGCTGTGTATTCAACGCCGTTGCCCCTGACTCAAGACTCCATAAGATTCGCATACTGATCAAGCAATGGCATGACTTCATCCTTACTCTTGGACGGCACCTGGAACAGCACCCTCGTGACGCCCGCCTCCCGACACTTGTTCAGGTAATCTTCTTCAGGCAGTGCACGGAACACGCTAACCGGAATTGATGCGGCATCCCGATCTAGTGCTTCCGCACAGTTTCGCAGCTCTGCCATACCCTTGTGCGGGTCTGCCATCGCCATAGTGCCGCGCGGAAGCCAACCGTCACAGAAGGACAGTACTCGGCGCAGGGAATGTCGGGTTTCCCCACCCAGCAGCACCGGTGGATGCGGTTTCTGAACCGGCTTTGGCAACGACCACACCGGCTCAAACTGCGTAAATTCACCGTGATAACTGGCTTCATCTTGGGTCCACAGAGCTTTGATCGCTTTCACACGATCGGCCATGACCTTAAACCGAGTCTCGTAAACCGTCCCGTGATTCTCCATTTCGTCCTGGTTCCAGCCGGCTCCGATCCCGAACTCAAATCTACCGCCCGAAATCAGATCCAGGCTAGCCGCTTCCTTGGCTGTGACAATGGGATCGC
>Ga0315336_1006097_pt1 | contig 12606 bp, 12 predicted proteins | sample ASW5metaG_FD_204512 | JGI IMG/M metagenome (GOLD analysis project Ga0315336, IMG submission 204512) | Ammonia-oxidizing marine archaeal communities from Monterey Bay, California, United States - ASW #5 | ecosystem: Environmental > Aquatic > Marine > Intertidal zone | place: USA: California...
TTGGCTCCTGGTGGAATTATGATTCATTCGATGCCCACCGGAACTTGGAAAGTAGTTCAACTGCTACTGCGCCCGGTTGCTTCTGCGGTGAAGATCGTTCGACGTCTAGTGCCGGGGTTGTCGAGCGGCTCGGGTCGCGCTCAAGAAGGTTCTCACGGCGCGCTTGAAGGTCTTCAACAAAAACGACGATCTATTCCGCAAAAGCTTGTTGGGTTGGTGATTCCCACTGTTCATGGAGTGTCTGGTAATCACGTATCTGAGTTCTTCCTGTTCCGCCCGAATTGGTGGAAACAGCAGTTTGCCGAGGCTGATCTATTGTGTGTGCGATCATCGCCATTGTTTCTGCATTCCCCCTACGATTTATTGCCTTATCGATTTCTCGGAATGCGTGATCTGCTAGGGCGCAATGGATTCGCTTCGGTCGATGTGTTTTGGCTTCGAGGGCGAAACTAATATGGCTCGCGATGCCTAACGGAATGGGTTGGGTGAGGCGGCAATTCGACTGATTCCGTCGGCGACTGTTGGAACAGATTTACCCCAGATTCGTTCAAGCAAGGCGATATTAAGCGACGTATCGCGTGCCCGATCGGCTTTCAGTCCAAGATCGTCGACGGTAATCGGTTTGAGCAGCGACATGTCACAGTCGTAGGATTCCATCACGATTTTGGCGAAATTGTATTTCGATATTCTGTCGCTTGAACCAAGGTGCAGTAATCCGGTGATGTCGTTCGTGATTGCAACATCAAGAGCGTCTGCGAAGTCGTCAACACTGATAGGCGAAAAGTAAGAATCGGTGAATCCGGGGACTTCGTCGCCTGATTGAGCACGAACCAACACCCATTCGAGAAGTGATCGTGTGCCAGAGGGGCTGTATCCGTAGAAGTAGCTTCGAATTGTTAGTGCATTTGGATTTGCACCAGCTACAGATTTTTCGGAACGTACTTTGCCGGTCGCATACGCATTCAATGGCCCTGGCGAATCGGTTTCAGCGTATTTCGAACTGTGACCATCGAATACGCTGTCAGTTGACGTGAAAACGAATTTGGCGTTGAGTTCTTTCGCTTTTTGGGCTAGGAATTCGGTTGCAGTTTCGTTGATCGCTTTGGCTTGATCTGGGTTTTGCTCGCACCACTCAACGTTGGTGGCGGCTGCGCAATGAACTATTGTGTCGGGCTGAATTCGTTCCAACGCGTTCGATACGGTTCGATGGTCTGTAATGTCGACTTGTTCGATTTTTGCGCTGGTGATAGCGATTGGATTCGTCGCATACCAACCTGTCGTATCAGCTTTGGCCGCGTAGTATCGAACTAGGTTTGCACCCAGCAACCCGCTAGCACCAGTAACGAGAACCTTGGTTGGTTCGGACATTCGATTTACACCAACACTTTTCACAAAATCTACCGAATAACCGTACTTGGAATACTTCCGTCATGGGTAGTTGAATACGATGGTTATTCTAGTGAAGACAGTATTTCTGCCGACATACGTTTGGAAATCGCAGGGGAATGCGGCGGCTGTTGACTTAAACTGTTCTTGGCAACCAGCCACGTATGAGTGATTCAGGTTGACTGAGATAACTTTGATTTGGAATTCTGATTGAAAATTTTGGTGACAGGGTGTGCTGGGTTTATTGGTTCACGCGTTAGTACTTTGTTGACCCAACAAGGTCACGAGGTGCGGGGAATCGACAATCTAAGTGATGCTTATGACGTACGTATGAAGGACTGGCGCGTTGACAATTTTTTGGCGACCAGCGATGTCGATTGGGTGAATGGCGATATTACGGATAAAGATTCCGTTTCGGTCATGATTAATGATTTCAAACCAGATGCGGTTATCAATCTGGCAGCCCGCGCTGGAGTTCGGCAGTCAATCGATGATCCTTGGGTGTACTACGAGACCAATGTGACTGGCACGTTGAACCTTCTCGAAGCGTGCAGAATCGCTGGAGTATCGAGATTTTTGCAGGCGTCAACCTCGAGTGTTTATGGCAATAATCAGATGCCGTTTTCTGAAGACGCTGAGATCAATTCACTTCATTCGCCATATGCTGCATCAAAGAAGGCGGCTGAAGATCTTTGTCAGTTGTATAGCCATTTGTACGATCTAAAAGTTACGGTTTTTAGATTTTTTACCGTTTATGGCCCTGCAGGTCGTCCAGACATGAGTCCATTTCGTTTTGTTCGGTGGATCGTTGAGGGAGAATCGTTGCAGCTTAATGGTGATGGGACTCAACAACGTGATTTCACACATGTCGACGATGTGGCTAGAGGTGTCGTTGCGGCTGTCAGCAGGCGGACGCAATACGAGACTATTAACCTTGGATCTGACAAACCGCTTGAATTGAACTCCGTAATCGCAGCGATCGAGTCTCTGGTGGGTAAATCAGCAATTGTCGAGCATCATCCATTCCCTAAGACGGATGTAATGGCAACATGGGCGAATATTAGTCGTGCACGTGAATTGCTGGATTGGGAACCACAGATCAATATGAAGCAGGGGATTGCTTCGGTTGTTGACTGGTACATGGAAAACCGCGATTGGGCGAAAGATCTGACTCTATAGAAGTTCGATTTTTTTCTATCTAGATTCTTGAAAGGATCGGTTTGTGACGAATATCGGCGTAATTGGTGGAGCTGGGTATGTTGGTCTTGTGACTGGCGTCGGGCTGGCAGCGCTCGGCCATAAAGTAATCTCGATGGATCTAGATCAGAAGCGACTTGCGATGCTGCGTTCTGGAAAGTCAGCGGTGTACGAGGATGGGCTTGAGCCGATTCTCGCGAAGCTGAATGAGATGAAACAGATTTCGTTCACTGACGATCAGAGTGAAACCGTTCGCAATTCCGATGTGTTATTTATCGCGGTTGGAACACCTTCGCTTTCGGATGGTGCCGCCGACTTGTCTGCGGTCATCGCTGTTGCCGAGCATCTTCGGGACGAAATCTCGAAGTACACCGTGATCGTCGTGAAGAGCACGGTTCCGGTCGGAACATTGAATATCGTCACTGACATTCTTTCTCAGAAACTCACTGAGGGCGAAGATTTCGACGTGGTGTCGAATCCTGAGTTTTTGCGAGAAGGTAGTGGGCTTATAGATTTCTTTGCGCCTTCTAGAATCATCGTCGGTTCGAATTCTGAGAGGGCGAATGCGGTGTTACGAGAGATCTACGAGCCGTTGTTGGCCGGATCGACCGTAGTCGATGTCCCGTGGATCGATTCAAACCGTGAAATACCGTACGTTGAGACTGATGCTGTGTCGGCTCAGCTTACGAAGTACGCTGCGAACGCATTCCTCGCTACGCGGATCTCGTTCATCAACGAAATTGCGGGCCTTTCTGAGAAGGTCGGCGGGAATATTGGTGACATCGTAGAAGGTCTCGGGTTGGATCCCCGGATTGGTCCGGGTTATCTGCAACCAGGAATTGGTTTTGGAGGACCTTGTCTCGATAAGGATCTACGCGCTCTAATAACGGTTGCGGGCGAAAATTCTTATGAGCCGGTCATGTTCAACGGTGTGCTGCAACGCAATGAGTTGCAGTTGCGGGAAGTGATGAACAAGATTACCAGCGTTGTTGGTGCGAGTTTGTATCAGAAGCGGATTGCGCTGCTAGGCCTTGCTTTTAAAGAGGGCACGAACGATGTGCGGCATTCGCTCTCGATGAGGCTTTATCGGTTACTTACTGACCAAGGTGCGTCCGTAGTAGGCCATGATTATTTGGCGGTAGAAGAAGCACGTGAGATGGAACCGGAAATCAATGCCTCAGACAATCTAGAATCGGTGATAGCCGGCGCTGAGATCATAGTGGTATTGAACGCCGACGCTGGGTACCGGCAGATAGATTGGTCGGGGTTCGAATCAAGAGAAACATCACCATTTGTGGTGGACACCCGCGCTACTTTGGATCATGATTCGCTGTCTGAGCTTGGCATCAAGTTTGATGTGATCGGTTCAGCTAACTGAGAATGTCCTGATTCGCAGGTTATATTCAATCATGACGGCAATTCGGCTTCTGATAGCTATCGGGAACGTTTGAGTCCGAAAAAAATTACTGTTACGTAATACTTCGTCTTCGGGCGAGATATACGAGGAACTATATGGGGCAGCAACCCTTCAACTGGCGCGATAAATCGGTTCTTGTCACAGGCGGGACTGGTTCTTTTGGTAAGCAATTCATCGAAACGATGCTTGCTGATTATTCTCCTCGCAGATTGGCCGTGCTAAGTCGAGACGAGTTGAAACAGAGCGAGATGTCGACTCAATTTCCGGCTGGCAAAGGCTCCCCTATGCGGTACTTTCTAGGGGATGTGCGAGACGCCGACAGGTTGAGAAGGGCGTTTGATGGTGTAGACATTGTTGTTCATGCCGCTGCAATGAAACAGGTCCCTGCCTCAGAAGCGGATCCGTTCGAAGCCGTGCTGACGAACATTATTGGGACGAAGAACGTTATCGATGCCGCGATCGATTGTGGCGTTGAACGTGTATTTACGCTTTCAACAGATAAAGCGGTGAATCCAGTCAACTTATACGGAGCTACAAAGTTAGTTTCAGAAAAACTGACCGTTCAGGCGAACACTTATGGACAGTCCAAGGGAAGCTCTTTCGCATGCTGTAGGTACGGGAATGTCGTGGGCAGCCGTGGAAGTGTGGTTCCGCTTTTCAAGAAGCAGAAAATCAATGGCAAGATTACGCTGACGGATGAGCGAATGACTCGATTCTGGATCACGCTCGACGAAGGTGTGAGGTTCGTGATTCGCAGTATCGAAAATATGAAGGGCGGAGAGGTATTCGTACCGAAGATTCCTTCGATGAAGATGTCTGATTTGGCGGAGGCGTTGGCGCCCGGAGTCAAAAAGGTTTCAGTTGGGATTCGACCTGGTGAGAAACTGCACGAGGCACTGATCGGTGAGGACGAGTCCAGGCTTGTTCGCGAATTTGATGATTATTACGTGCTTTATCCGGCATACCAGAGCTGGTCGGATGAGGATATTGCGACGGATGGAAATCCCGTAGGGGACAGGTTCCGTTACCAGTCGGACTCCAATGGGTGGGAGTTGACTCAGGATGAGCTTCTGAAGATTACGGATTTGGACTGATGACTCCAAAATTGGCGATCGATGGAGGTACCCCTGTACGCAGTAACTTCCTGCCGTACGGTCGCCAATCTGTGACGGAAGATGACATTCAGACTGTGCAGAATGTGCTGCGATCGGATTATCTGACGACAGGTCCTGCGGTAGCGTCGTTTGAAAGCGGCTTGAAGCAAGTGGCAAGTGTGGATCACGCTGTTGCTGTTAGCAGTGGCACGGCCGCGCTGCATGCGATGTACGCTTCTGCCGGGATCGGTGACAGCGACGAAGTGATAGTGCCGATTATTACGTTTGCTGCGACGGCGAATGCGGCAGCTTATTTGGGGGCTCGACCGGTTTTTGCTGACGTGGATCCGGCTACGTTGTTGATCGATATGGAGTCGATTGACCGACTAATATCTCCAGCCACCAAGGCGATAGTTGGTGTGGATTTTGCTGGTCAATCGGTCAACTACGATGCGATTTATAAACTGGTCGGTGATCGAGATATAACTGTGATGGCGGATGCGGCGCATTCCCTTGGTGGGGCTCGAGATGGGCTACCTTGTGGCAGCTTGGCGGACGCTTCTACTTTTAGTTTTCATCCGGTTAAGCACGTTGCGGCAGGTGAAGGTGGCGCGGTTGTAACTTCAGATCCGGAGATAGCTGCAAAATCTATCCAATTTAGAAATCACGGAATTTCTGCCGATCACTCTCAGCGCGCCGCGTCGAATTCGTGGGAGTACGAGATTACCGATCTTGGCTTCAATTACAGGATGTCAGATATCCATTGTGCACTCGGGGAATCTCAACTTTCGAGACTTGCTGGGAACGTCGCAGAGCGCCAAAGAATCGCTGAGAAATTTGATTCCGAATTCGCAAGCCTAGATGGAATCATCCCACTCGTTACCGAACGAGGGAATTCAAATGCCTACCATATTTACGTCGTAAAAATTGATTCGACGGTGTTCAAGGTTGGGAGAGCCGAGTTTTTCGCAGCGTTGCGTGCGGAGAACATCGGAGTGAATGTTCACTATATTCCTGTCGGATGGCATCCCGTGTACGACGGTTCAGCTTACGATCGAGGTTCATGTCCGAATGGCGAGGCGCTGTATGAACAAATCATCACTTTGCCGCTGTGGCCTGGAATGACAAATGATGACCTCTCGGACGTGGTAACAGCCGTGAAGAAAGTCGCTGAGGCGTACAAGCGATGAGTAAGTCGTGTGTCTTTCGGGCTGATGCTAATTCAACGATAGGCACCGGGCATTACATGCGGTCGTTGTCCCTGGCTATCTCGTGGCGGGACTCAGGTCAACGAGCGTGCATGGCTGGTGACGCACCTGAAAGCCTCGTGGATCGCGCGCGTAGTGCCGGGATCGAACACTTTTCGATCGCCCCAACTAGCAATGACGTGGACCGCGATGAGGTGCTGGCGGTTGGGGACAAAGTTGCTGCGGATGTTGTGTGCGTCGACGGTTATCAATTCGATCCTGATTACATCGGGTTGGTACGAGAATCGGGACGACCGATTGTTGAGTTCTCTGATGGTCTGATATGGAGCGATTATCAGTCAGACTTGCTGCTGGATCAGAACTTAGGAGCAGAGAGCAGGCAATACGTTTGTGCACCGTGGACAAAGCAACTCTTAGGGGTTCGGTATGCGTGTTTGGCTCCACAGTTTTCTCGCCAAGCCGATTCCATTGTTACGACTCCTGAGACGGTTGAAAATATCCTTGTGAGTCTTGGGGGCGCTGATCCAAAGGGCGTCACATCGTTCGTTCTGTCGACATTATTCGAGTTGGTCAACAGGCCAAGAATTGTTGTGCTGGTTGGTGCTTCGAACCCAAGAGTGCAGTCGATCGTTGATCTTGTCGGCGAGCGTGAGAATGTTGAAATCGTGCGGGATTCTCAGAATGTATCAGCGCTCATGGAAGACTCTGATCTGGCAATAGCCGCTGCGGGGTCAACAAGTTGGGAATTGGCGGCAATGGGAGTTCCGGCGTTACTCGTGACGATTGCTGATAATCAGATTGAAATCGCTTCGAAACTTGATGAGGCAGGGGTAGCCATCAATCTCGGACCGTTCGAGGGTCTCAGTGGTGAGAGGTTGTTCACAATTCTTACTGAGGTGATTCAGGACAGTGGAAGGCGTGGCGGAATGTCGCGCAAGGGGCGTGAACTCGTTGATGGGGGGGGGGCATCCCGTGTTGTGGATGAGATGTTGAGGTCGATTCGGTAGAAATAGATCACTTGTGTGTCTACGATCTGGTTCACAGTCGCTTATGCTGTATGCGACTGCGCTGGTGCAATAAGTCTTCGTACGGAATTGAACGCAAAGGAACATGATGTCTGACGGCAACGGATACATTCAGATCAATGGGCGAAAAGTTGGTCCTGGTTACCCGACGTATGTTGTGGCTGAAATGTCTGGAAACCACAATCATGATTTCGACAAAGCGGTAGAGATTGTGAAGATGGCGCAAGAGAACGGAGCCCACGCCATCAAGCTCCAGACTTACACACCGAGCACGATGACTATCGAGTGTGACGAACCTCCGTTTATTTTGCCAAACACCAACACCTGGGGTGGTACGTCTCTATTCGAGCTATATAAGACTGCTTACACACCGTGGGAGTGGCAGGCAGATCTGTTCAAAGTATGTAAAGAGATCGGGATTGATTGTTTTTCTACCCCGTTCGATGCGAGCGCCGTTGATTTCCTCGATGACCTAGATGCCCCTGTGTACAAGGTTGCGAGTTTCGAGGTGATGGACATCCCACTCTTGAAAAAGATTGCGTCCAAGGGTAAACCGGTGATTATGTCGACAGGCATGGCAACTATCGGTCAAATTCAAGAGGCGTACGAAACGTTGCGGGAAGGCGGTGTCGAAGAATTGATGATGCTGAACTGCGCATCAGCTTACCCCGCTCCACCCGACATTTTGAATTTGTCCAACATTCCACACATGGCTAAGACGTGGGGCGTGCCGATCGGCTTTTCAGATCACAGCTTGGGGATTGAAGCGGCTCTGGCTTCTGTCGCTCTTGGTGCTTGCATGATTGAAAAGCACGTTACGATTTCTCGGGCAGAAGGTGGCCCTGACGCGGCGTTCTCCCTTGAGCCAGATGAGCTTAAGGTGATGACTGAAGGCGTTTCGAAGGTTGAAAAAGCACTCGGATCAGTCACTTACGGGCCTTCAGAAGCAGAATCAGGCAACATTGTGTTTCAGCGGAGCTTATTCGCCGTCGAAGATATTGTGGCAGGAGATGAGCTTACAGCCAGCAACGTTCGAGTAATTCGCCCTGGTGATGGTCTAGAGCCTCGGTATTACGAAGACGTGATTGGAAAGTCGGCGGCGGTGGATATCAAGCGCGGAACTCCGCTTGATTGGTTCTTGATCGGCAACTAGGTTTTCTGAGACTAGACGATTTGATTTCGAGTTAGGAATGGCGATAGTGAGCGATTCTTCACAAAGGTATGTTGTCGCCTCGCTGCATGATTGGAACAGGGATGCGTTCGAGAGGCTGCTTACCGACGAAGCAGGCAAGTGGGAGTTCGTATCTACACGTGAGCAACTTGATTCTGCGTTAGAACACCCAGTGAAGCCTCGTTACGTATTCTTTCCACATTGGTCGTTCAAGGTTCCGAACCGGATCATCGATGAGCATGAATGCATAGCTTTCCATATGACCGATGTGCCCTATGGTCGAGGGGGAAGTCCGTTGCAAAACCTCATCGTGCGGGGGCACACTACTACGAAGCTCACCGCACTTCGTATGACAGATATTTTTGACGCGGGGCCGGTCTACATGAAGAGATCACTGGAGCTGGATGGTTCTGCACTCGATATATTCCGTCGCGCGGCGGCGTTGTCCATGGAGATGATTAGGGAAATCGCCAGCTCATCACCAGAGCCTGTTACCCAGACCGGGGAGCCTACGATATTTGCCAGGCGGACACCTGACCAAAGTGAGATCCCAGAAGATCTGAGTAATAGCCAGCTGTATGACTTCATCAGAATGTTGGATGCGCCGGGTTATCCGTCGGCGTTTCGACGGGCTGGAGATCTTAAGATTGAGTTTACTGGTGCGGAAATGACTGACTCAGGAGTTCGAGCCGAAGTCGAAATAACGCGAGAAAAGAGTGAGAAATAGTGCGCTATTTGACGATCGCTGCCCATCCGGATGACGAAATACTAGGTTGTGGAGCCACGATGTCACGGCTGGCGTCGGAAGGTCATGACGTGCATATTTTGGTCTTGGGCGAAGGTGCTACTTCGCGTGGTGCCAATGCCAAAATTGCCGCGAACGATGTCGAAGATTTGCGTGGACAAGCCCAGAAGGCCGGTGAAGAAGTTGGTGCTTCGACGATCGTAGTGAAATCGTTGCCAGACAATCGATTCGACGATGTTTCATTGTTAGATATTGTTCGAATCGTTGAGGAACGTGTTGATGAGCTACAGCCCGATGCGATTTTCACGCATCACGGAGCGGATCTAAACATCGATCATAGGTTGACTGCACAGGCTGTGGTGACTGCGACGCGGACAATAGCTGGAACCTCAGTAAAAGAGGTTTTGGCGTTTCATATTCCTTCGTCGACTGAGTGGTCGTTTGGGGTTACAGGAGATACATTCCAACCTAACGTTTTTGTTGACGTGAACGGGCATTTGAAGAACAAGATCGCCGCGATGGATCACTACGAGAAAGAAATACGAGAATTTCCGCACCCACGTTCGTCTGAAGCATTGGACGCTATTGCCAAAACATGGGGGAGTGTGGCCGGCTACTCGTCAGCGGAAGCTTTCCAACTGATCAGGTCGCTTCGATGAACGTTTCGGATCTTTCGATATTGGTCGTTGGATGCGGTTCGGCCGGTTCTAGGCTTGCGCGATTGCTGCATGGACTTGGCGTTCAAGATTTGCGCTTGTTTGATAGTGATTCGGCGGTGTCGGGGAGATTGGCCGACGAACTATCGGCAGTCGTCGTTTCGTCGGTGAGGCAGGGAATTGACGCGGGTGTCAATGGCGTAGTGGTTGCATCGCCTCCTAACGCACATTTTGAGACTGCGAAAATCGCGACGGAGTCAGGTGCCAGTTGCTTTATCGAGAAGCCTATAGCTGATTCGATGGACAGCCTGGAAGAATGGTTAGATCGTCTGGATGACTCTGAGCAGTTCGTGATGGTCGGTTACAATCTGCGTTTCTTCGCACCGTTAGTAGAGCTCAGACGAATCGTTTCTTCAGGTGAGATTGGCCGGGTGTTGACCGTGCACGCCGAGTTTGGTCAGTATCTTCCGACCTGGCGACCGGGAGCAGATTATCGTCGGAATTACATCACTGAGCCCGCACCGGTCGGTGGAATTATTTTGGAAGAATCTCACGAGTTCGATTATGTGTCCTGGCTGGCTGGGGCAGTGGATTCCGTCTATTGTGCGTCGGGCCAACTGAGCGATCTTGAAATGGAATCGGAAGACACTGCGCTGGCGATCCTGACGCATACAAACGGTGCGTTGTCGCACATTTCGGTCGATTGCACTCAGCGTGGGTACGCGAGAGGTGCGAAAGTGGTCGGCTCAGAAGGGACTGCTTCCTGGACGTTCCCCTCTACGATTTCCAAGGTGATGAACGATGGGTCGAGCACGACCGAAGTACTCGACGCTGAGTTTGCGGATGCTTATCAACTCGAAATGGATGAGTTCGTGGACTGTCTGTTGGGCAATGCTGAACCCACAGTGACCGGTAGAGAAGCGATGGTGAGTCTTAGGACGACGCTGGCGGCGCGGGAGTCTGCGGCGACGGGAAGCGTAGTTCAACTTTGAATATTGTGGCGATTATTCAGGCTAGATTGGGCTCTTCCAGACTTCCCCGAAAAGTCTTGAAGAACCTTGATGGTGCACCTGTGCTCACGCATGTCGTAGAACGTGCGAACCGCATCGAAAACGTCGATCAGGTGGTGATAGCTACTACGACCTCTGATTCGGATGACCCGCTTGTAGAATTTGCACTAGACAACAGCACCGAATTGTTCCGAGGGGACGAGCATGATGTTCTCAACCGTTATGGGGATTGCGCGAGAGAATACGCAGCCGATGTGGTAGTGCGGATAACGGCCGATTGCCCGCTTATTGATCCTCAATTGAGCTCCCGAGTAGTTGGTCGGTATCTCGTGGGTGATGTCGACTACGTTTCGAATTTTAAACCTCCAACGTTTCCTGATGGTGCGGACACCGAGGTGTTTTCGTTCGCTGCTATTGATGAGGCCCAACGCTTGGCCCGCAGGCCGTCGGAACGAGAACATGTGACGCCGTACATATGGCAACACCCTGAAAATTTTCGGCTTGCGAACGTTACGCAACAGCAGGATCATTCAGGTTTGTGTTGGACGCTCGATACTCCAAAAGATTTGAAGATGATGGAGGCTCTGGCGGAAGTAGTTGATGTCTCTTTGATAGATGCGTCTTACGATGTTCTGATTGAAACGATATCGAATCATCCAGAAATTCCAGCTATCAACAGTGACTGGATTCGAAACGACAAAATGGAGTCGATGTTTTACGACGAAGGGTTTTATGGCCCGCAGGATTAGTTGATGGACGCAAAGAAATTAGAACTATCCAATTCGAACGCCTGGTTAGAACAAGCCAGGGATGTGATTCCGGGTGTGGCGCAGACATTTAGCAAGGGGCCAACGCAGGTTGTCGATGGCGTCACGCCGATGTATCTCGATCGCGGCGAGGGTGCTTATGTATGGGATGTCGATGGGAACAAATTCATCGACTACCCAACGTCGTTAGGTCCGATTGTGTTGGGCCACAACGACCCTGATGTGACTGCGGCTGTAACGGATCAGATCAAGAAAGGCACGATTTTTTCACTATCGCACCCTATTGAGGTAGAGGTAGCGAAGACGTTGGTCGACGCAATTCCCTGTGCAGACATGGTGCGCTTCGGTAAGAACGGATCGGATGTTACGAGTGCGGCAGTTCGAGTGTCGCGTGCGTTCACCGGGCGTGATCTGGTGGCACTGTGTGGCTATCACGGTTGGCAGGATTGGTACATCGGCACCACAACTCGAAATGCAGGTGTACCTGATGCGGTTTCGAATCTTTCGAAAACGTTCGCCTACGACGATATTGGGTCACTCGAAGCGCTATTCGCCGAGCATCCCGACCAAATCGCGTGTGTGATTATGGAACCGGTTGGTGTGGTTGAGCCAAGCGCAGAGTATCTTCAGGCAGTGAAGGATCTGTGTGAACAGAATGGTTCACTGCTGATTTTTGATGAGGTGCTTACGGGCTTTCGCATTGGGTATGGAGGCGCGCAGGAACGTTATGGAGTCGTCCCTGATTTGGCTTGTTATGCGAAAGCACTCGCGAACGGCTATCCGTTGTCGGTGGTAGCAGGTCGGCGAGACGTGATGGAGTTGTTCGACGAAATATTCTTTAGTTTCACATTTGGCGGGGAAGCTGTGTCCCTTGCCGCGGCTAAAGCGACGCTTTCAAAAATGCAACATGAGCCCGTTTTCGAGCATTGG
>Ga0315336_1006098_pt1 | contig 12605 bp, 12 predicted proteins | sample ASW5metaG_FD_204512 | JGI IMG/M metagenome (GOLD analysis project Ga0315336, IMG submission 204512) | Ammonia-oxidizing marine archaeal communities from Monterey Bay, California, United States - ASW #5 | ecosystem: Environmental > Aquatic > Marine > Intertidal zone | place: USA: California...
CTGTATATATGGGGGATAAAGATTTAAGCCATACAGAACTGACAGAGGTAAATCTAAGTAGTGCAAACCTCACTAGGGCAAATCTTGAAGGGGCTAACTTAGAGCGGGCAGACCTGAGGAATGCAAACCTACAAAGGGCAAGCCTGCAAGGGGCATTTCTTTTTCGGGCAAACATGCTTCGTGAAAACCTCAACCTATCAAACCTGAGTGGAGCAGACCTACGTCAGGCAAATCTGGAAAGCGCGTCCCTCATTGGGGCACAACTTAAAGAATCAAACCTAAGGCTGGCAAACCTTACAAGGGCAAATCTGAGTGGAGCAAACCTCACTAGGGCGAATCTTGATAGAGCAAACCTCACAAGGGTAAACCTGGTTAATGCAAACCTGACTAAGGCAAACCTAACTCGGGCAAACCTGACTAAAGCAGATTTGGAAGATGTAAAGTTCTATGATGCCATTTTATGCCATACCACCATGCCAGACGGAAATAAGGTCTATTCAAATTGTAAGTATGCCAACCTAACTGGAGTAAAATTTAATGGAATAAACTTGACGAACATAAACCTAAACCTTGCAGACCTGAGTCAAGCAAGCCTAAGAAAAGCCAACCTAACTGGGGCACAACTTAATGGCGTAGACCTGACGAATACAAACCTGAGTCAGGCCAATCTGAGTCAGGCAAGTCTGAGAAATGCAAAGCTGAGTCAGGCCAATCTCAAAGGGGCAAACCTGGAAGGTATAAAACTTGATGGCGCTGTTTTGTGTCATACAACTATGCCAGATGGAAAGACGGTCTATTCAAATTGTAAAAATGCAGACATGAATGGGGCCAATCTCACAAATATAAACCTGAATGGGCTAGACCTGAAAGACGTAAACCTTGATGGCGCTATTTTATGTCATACCACGATGCCGGACGGAAAGACGGTCTACGCAAATTGTAAATATGCAAACCTGAATGGAGCAGACCTAAGGAATGTAGACCTGAGTCGAGTAGACCTCACCGGGGCAAACCTGACCGGAGTAAACCTTACTGGGACAAACCTAATAAAGGCAAACTTAGACGAAGTAAACCTTGATGGCGCTATTTTATGTCATACCACGATGCCGGACGGAAAGAGGGTCTATGCAAATTGTAAATATGCAACCCTGAATGGAGCAGACCTGAGGAATGTAAACCTGAGTCGAGTAGACCTCACCGGGGCAAACCTGACAGGGGCAAACCTCACTGGGACAAACCTAATAAAGGCAAACTTAGACGAAGTAAACCTTGATGGCGCTATTTTATGTCATACCACGATGCCGGACGGAAAGACGGTCTACGCAAATTGTAAATATGCAAACCTTAATGGAGCAAACCTGAGGAATGTAAACCTGAGTCGATTAGATATGACAGGGGCAAAACTGACAGGGGCAAATCTGACAGGGGCAAACTTGGCGAACACAAACCTTAGTCTGGCAGACATGACTAGAACAAACTTGACAGGGGCAAAACTGACAGGGGCAAACTTAACAGGGGCAAACCTGATACAGGCAAATCTCAAGAGTTCAGATATGAAAGGTGCAAAACTAGATGGTGTTATTTTATGCCACACAACTGTGCCACGCGGAAAGAAGGTCTACTCAAATTGTAAATATGCAAATCTAAATGGAGCAAACCTGGCGGGAGCAAACCTGGCGGGAGCAAACCTTATACAAGCGGACCTGAGGAATGCAGACCTGAGGGGAGCGAACATGAGAAATGCAAACCTGAGGAATGCTAATCTGAATGGAGCAAACTTGAAAAATATAATAAACCTGGATTCTGCAATCAAATGCAAAACCATTTTCTCTTGGGGGGAGGAAAATTCGGGTTGTTAGTAGAAGATAGCTCTTAACCCCCCAAAAAATATTTCAGATGATTTTGGGGGTTTTGTTTATATAAATTAGCTGGAATTAGCACGAGTTGAGCTTCATCTTACTATTCAAACGACGACTACCTAAGGTAAAGTTATTTTTAGAAAATATGCTTTGTGTGTACCCTATAACTAAAAATAGCAACTTTGAAAAAAGGTAAATTCAAATATAATTCGAAAAAAGTGCTTATAAGTCTATGAAAAAAAATAAATTGTTTAAGGTCGGTTTTATTCAGAATAATCCAATATTCGGAGAGGTTGAGTCCAACCTATCAAAAATCAAATCTTCAATTGCCTATGACAATACTGATCTCATGGTCTTACCAGAGTTGTTCAATACTGGCTACCATTTCTTGAATCGGGAAGAAGCCTATACCATGAGCGAACACATTCCAGAGGGTCCAACAACCCAAGCACTAATTCACATCTGTAACAATCAACAGACGTCCATTGTCGCTGGTATCGCAGAGCGAGATGGCAACCATATTTATAATTCAGCCGTTGTAGTCAACTCCAAAGGATACCTAGGAAAGTATCGCAAAATACACCTTTTCGATACTGAAAAAAATTGTTTTGATCGAGGTAATTTACCTTTAAGTGTTTTCGATATTGGTTCCGCCCGCATTGGTGTTATGATTTGTTTCGACTGGCGTTTTCCAGAATCAACTCGCACGCTCGCTCTGGCCGGAGCTGATCTCATAGCACATCCTTCCAACCTTGTTCTTCCTCACTGTCCTGAAGCCATAATCACCCGTTGCTTAGAAAATCGTGTTTTTATTGTAACTGCCGACCGGATAGGAACCGAGGAACGTATTTCTGGAAGTCCTCTTCACTTTATCGGACAAAGCCAAATAGTTGATCCTGATGGTAACATTCTTTACCGAGCCTCAAAAAAACATGAAGAAACACGAACAGTAGATATTGATATTGAAAAAGCAAGGAACAAATTTATAAATACTACCAATGACTTATTTAGAGACCGACGAGATGACCTTTACAGACTCTGACAAATTCTGTTACTCTGACATTCAAAACAATAACTGAAAATAAAGGTTCTTCTAATATGGAAAAAGAAAAATCTAGATTCTTAAAAAGTGAGGGGGGCACTATATATGACTCTCTAACTAGCCTCACTTGGATGTCAAATGATTCCAGAATTAATCTCGATAAGGAGGTTTCTTGGGATGAAGCAAGGAAATACGCTGCTGATATGAACGATAAAAAGGTTGGAGGATACGTTGACTGGCGAATTCCTTCGGCCCAGGAAGCCCTGACACTTTTCGATAAAAATAAACTTAATAAGGATTTTAAAGGAGGTGACATTCACCTAGATTCTATTTTCCAGCCAGGAGCGGGCAACACTACATGGACATCAGAAACACGGGGTGACGAAGCTCAAATAATTTTTTATATTAATGGCCTGCCCTACTGGTACGAAAAAGACGATAAAACTATTTCCCATTCGGTCCGACTTATAAGACGTGACTAATGGTCCTTCATTAGTTTTGGATTATCTAGCATCAGACCGAATGCTCTCACCTTCTTGTTTTGTATAGTAAGTTGGCGGGATAGCGACTGGAACTGGCGAGTATCAAGCGAGCCGTCCATTAGACGAGTAAGTTCTTCCAGGCGAATTTGTTGGAGAGAGCTGTCGGCAAAAAGGGACGTGCCAACTCCTATCGAGTTGCAGGAAAAAAAATTCTGATTAACTAGCGCGTTAACCCCACCATAATATTCAATAGCTTTTCGAAGGGTGTGCCTTACAATGCAGGCTGGAACACAACCACCTATAGCAACTATTTTTGAAGAGTTCTCTGATGGATAAACCCATAGGGTGACGCGTGTGTTTCCCATAGCAGCAAATTCTTTACGCAGTTGCAGGAGTTCTTTTTTATACCGCTTGGACAACCAAGCCTCTATTTTAACTGGCTTGTTCTCAATAGAAGGACATTCTGCTGACTTCGCCTCAGCAAACCAAGCGCAAACTAATAACAAAAAAACGGCCTCTAGAAGAATTATTAAGAACCACTGACTGGCCATTTTGTCCAAATAGTTTTTCATTATGCTCTTCACCCTTCAAGGACTCAAGGTAGTGCTGGCTCCCGGAATTTTTACGTTGGGAACCTTAAGTCCGAAATAGGGAACTAGCTCATTCTGTTTAGAAAGTTTCCGATAAAGCATGTGAAATTTCTTATCGCCAAGGTCTGGGTCAAGTAATTGTTGTACCTGCTCCGCAGTCACTTTTTTCTGAGATGGTTCATCAAACATGGTGGTACCGACTCCTATCCAATGGCCGTGTAAGAAATCCTGAACTACTAAACTACCCACTCCTCTAGTGTATTTTGTTGCCGTTCTGATAACATGCTGGGCAATGTGAGCAGGAACACATCGACCCACTGCAACCACGTCTGAAGTATCCCCCATTGGAAAAACTCTTAGAGCCGTGCGTGTGTTACCCATTTCGGAAAACTCCTTAGCTATCTTCTTCCGATCTTTTCTAAATTTCTTGGAAATGAACCCTTCCACCTTTATTTTTTTTTTCTCGACCGGTTTGCATGCGACCTCTGCTTCTATCGTATTTGCTTGAAAATCGAATAGAAAAACCCAAAAAATTATCAAAGCTGATATTCTCAAGAACATGCAACCTCCTGGAAAGTAAAACGAATAGGAAAACTCAAAGCGATCTTTATTTAATTAGAATACTATAATTGACTACTAGGCACAGAGCCAATAAACTAGAAGGGTAAAGGTTAGGATGATGGGATCACCGGCATTCTAAATCTTAAAACTAGATTATTAACCCTTTTTTGAAGAATATTCATCAGCACATTTTTTGCTGCAAAAAAAATGCTCTTTGCCTTGCACCGATTTCATAAAAGATTGATTTTTTGGCACATAAACCCCACAGTTTGGATCCTGTATCGTATCGGCCGCCTCGGACGGATCCTCCAGACGGGGGCTGTTCCCGAACAGAGACCGATATAGCATAATAAATCCAGCGACAAGCGCCAGTATAATGATTAGTCTGGCCATTTGGTTATGTTAGATTCTAACATGATTAAACGCAACACTTGTAGCTTTCTTGAACCACTGATACTGAAATTATGAATGATAATTCCATGCACGACGATGTAGAACAAGTCGAAGCAGAGATAATGGATTCGGATGAGATAGAAGTGCTTGATCCGGTAGAAAAGGGAGGTGATCACTCATCCCTGCTCCCAACCGTAGCTCAAGATACCAGTGTTGCTCGGATTGACCCACTGACAGCCTATCTTAACGAAATTCGGCAGTACGAAAATCTCACCGAAGATGAAGAGCGTGAACTGGCCATCAAACTCCAGAAAACAAGTGACTCCAGCGCCGCTTATAGGCTCACCACCTCACATCTTATGCTTGTAGTGCGTATTGCAATGACTTTCCGAAGGCAATGGCAAAACATGATGGACCTCATCCAGGAAGGTAATGTTGGGCTTTTAAAAGCAGTGAAAAACTTTGATCCTTTCCGCGGTGTCCGGCTTTCTTCTTACGCAACTTGGTGGATCAGGTCTTATATTCTGAAATACATGCTTGACAACTGGCGTCTTGTGCGTGTTGGCACAACTAACGCACGACGTAAGTTGCTCTATAATTTACGTAAAGAAAAGGAAAAATTAGAACTCCAGGGATTTGCGCCAACAACCAAACTTTTAGCAGAGCATTTTGGTGTAGAAGAATCAGATGTGATCGATGTGCAGGCAAGCCTGGGAGCAAGAGATGTTTCAGTAGACACACCCACTCATGAAGATGAGGAATCTACACCTCTAATGTCTCTTGCCGACCAAGATGCCACATCTCCAGAACAAGATGCAGAACGAAATCAATTTCTCAAATCACTCAAACAAGAAATTAATTTATTTAAAAAAGAACTGAAACCCATCGAGCAGAAAATTTTAACAGATCGCATTCTCAGTGAAAACCCACGATCCCTAAAGGAAATTGGTGACGAATACAACATAACTCGCGAAGCAGTTCGACAGACAGAACAGCGTATTCTTAAAAAATTTAAACTCTATGTAGCCAAGAATATGCCCGACTTTTCAGCATAGATCTCTGTCTATTAATACAATCGTTCAATTTAAAAACTCCCTTACTCTAAAACTAATAGGTAATCTTTTGCAGAATTAGGGGAGGACTATTGTTTTGTCAAAATCATGATCCTACCCACCGTAGCTTTGTGGTAGAATCCATTCGATCATTCCTTTAATTCAAATAAATTTTCTGCAAGAACATAAATTACTTTGCATTTTTTAGGAGGATATTTTTATGACGAATCGGATCGAAACCGACAGCATGGGGGAGATTGAAGTTCCCGCAGATCTCTACTATGGCGCTCAGACAGCCCGGTCGCTCATCCATTTTGACATAGGAATCGAAACTATGCCCCGAGAAATTATCCGAGGCATGGGTATTCTTAAAAAAGCATCCGCACTCGTCAACGCAGAACTGGGCCTCCTGCCAAATGATAAAAAAGACCTCATCGCGAAATCTGCTGATGAAGTCATTGCTGGGACACTCGACGATCACTTTCCCCTACGCATCTGGCAAACTGGGAGTGGCACTCAAACCAATATGAACACTAACGAAGTTATCTCTAATCGGGCGATCGAAATTGCAGGAGGTACGCTAGGATCCAAAGACCCAATTCATCCCAACGACCATGTCAACATGGGGCAATCCTCCAACGACACATTCCCAACCGCCATGCACATTGCAGCAGTTGAGCGCATTCATGACCATCTTCTCCCGGAACTCACTCGGCTTCATGACGCAATAGCGAAGAAACGTGACAGCTTTAAAGGAATCATAAAAATAGGGCGGACTCATTTAATGGATGCAACGCCTCTTACCCTTGAGCAAGAGTTCAGTGGTTATACCCAACAAATCTCTAACGGAATCGAACGAGTCAATGGTTGTCTACCTCGACTTAGCCAACTAGCGATCGGCGGAACGGCAGTAGGAACTGGTCTCAACTCGCATCCCAATTTTGCAGTAAAGGTGGCGGAAAAAATTGCAGAGCTCACAAACCGGAACTTTGTGACAGCACCCAATAAGTTTGAATCACTCGCTGCGCATGACGCTGTAGTTGAGGCCAGCGGCGTGATGAAAACACTTGCCTGCTCACTAATGAAAATTGCTAACGACATAAGGTGGCTCGGGTCTGGACCTAGATGCAGTATAGGCGAACTCGTCCTACCTGCAAATGAACCAGGAAGTTCAATTATGCCAGGCAAGGTAAATCCAACTCAATCTGAAGCAATGACCATGGTTGCCGCTCAGGTAATTGGTAATGACACTGCTATCGCCGTCGGCGGCTCATCCGGCAACTTTGAACTCAATGTATTTAAACCAGTGATGATTTACAATCTACTTCAATCCATCCGACTCATTGGCGATTCGTGCCGTTCTTTTAATCAACACTGCATTGTTGGAATCGAGCCAAATATAGCACAAATTGAAACGCACTTAAAAAACTCCCTCATGCTCGTAACTGCGCTCAATCCACATATTGGATACGATAGCGCTGCTAAGGTAGCCAAGAAAGCATACCAAGAAAATATCACTCTCAAAGAAGCAGCTGCAGCACTTAATCTGCTTACACCTAAGGAGTTTGACGAAAAGGTCCGACCTGAAAAAATGACAGGACCAAAATAATCATTAGAAGGAAAAGTTAATTCGAGCAACGGAGGCTTTCTGGAGAAAACCACTTTCTATACTTAGTTGTTTAGGTATGAAAACATTTTATCAACACAACGCAGAGCATTTTGTTGGACTTCAGGGTTCAGCTCGATGATTTGGGAGGGAGTTGGGTTCTTAAGTACGTTCAGGATATGTTCCAGGGAATTCGCTTTCATATAACGGCAGGTCGTGCAGGTACCCACAAATTGTTTATCAGGAAACTCAGACTCAAGAATCCCCGTTAATCCACACTCAGTTAGCAGGAAAAATCTTTTGCGGTCAGATTGTCGCACATGATCAAGCATCCCGCTTGTCGAACCAACGTAGTCAGCCTTGTCCACAACCTCTGATCTACATTCCGGATGAACCAGAATCTCAGCATCAGGAAAGTTCCGTCGTACCTGATCTACGTTTTCGGGCTGATATTCCTCGTGAACATAGCAGGTGCCATCATATACTTCCACTTCCTTTTCCACACCTTTATTCCTTAAATATTTTTTCACGTTCTCGCCCATTAAGCGATCTGGTAGAAAATAAATCTTATCGTTGTCGATCTGTTCCATAATCTTATATACGCTAGATGAAGTAACGCAAGTATCACACAGCGCTTTTACTTCGGCAGTCGTGTTTATATAGCAAACAAATGTATGGTCTGGAAACTTGACGCGCAAATGTTTAACATCTTCAGCAGTGATTCCGTCCGCTAAGGTGCACCCTCCGTTTGGATTTGGATCAAGCACTGTTTTTTCTGGGTTGAGAATTTTTGCAGTCTCTGCCATAAAACGAACAGCTGCAAATACAATGATATCGGCGTTAGATTCGCGGGCCCTTTTAGCCAATCCATACGAATCACCAACATGATCCGCGACACCATACAAGATTTGAGGAGCAACATAATTATGAACAAGGATGATGGCATTTTTTTTCCGCTTCAGTTCCTCGATACGTTTAATTATCGGCAGTAAATCCTTACAACTCTGCTCGGTAAACTGGCAAAGCGGACTACCCATACGAATATTTTTGAGTTTGTTGTAAAGTTGTTTGGCGGTAATCATTTGATTTAACCTGGAGGCCACTTAAAAGTACGACCACCTAGAAGGTGATAATGAATATGAAAAACTGACTGCCCTGCTTCCACCCCACAGTTGACTACGATACGAAACCCAGTTTGTTCCAATCCATTATCCTTTGCCAACTGGTTGGCTATTGAATATATTGAGCCAATGAGTTCATGGTCTTCTGTCTGGATTTCCAAAACAGTAGAAAAATGTTTTTTAGGGATGATTAGAAAATGAATTGGCGCCTGCGGATTAATATCCTTAATGGCAAACACCCCATCGCCGTCATAAACCTTTTCGGCAGGGAGATCTCCCTTATCAATCATACAGAACAAACATTCACTCATGCACAGTCAACCCTCTAAAGGTGTCGGAAGTCAAACTGGTTCCATAACTACCATCTATCACTGGGAAAAACAAGGGGCAACCATTTGGCTTAATCCACATATGGTAACGTTTTACCATCTCTAGATTTGAAAAAAGCTCTTAAGAACATATTGAATTTTATTCCATGTAACATGTAAAAGATTTTAGTTTGTATTGGGTTTACACTAATAGTTTACTGGTATTTTTTCTGAGTATTATCCCGTTCGTCAAAGGGAAGTTCATGCTCAAAAGTTTGGTCTTCCACACCTTGCAGATAATTACGGATTTCATTTTTGTATGAAACAAAAGGGTCAAGCATGAGGAAAGGTTCTTCATTTTTGCTCAGGCGAAATCCGATCCAATCTACCAGGTACCTAGTCCGGGTATTCATGAGAGCCTTTACCAAGTCGCCACGTCCGTCGGCACGGGTACCTCTCGGCGGCCTCGTCTTGGCGTACTCTATTGCCTCATCACTGGTTTTTCTGATAGCATCTCCAGTAGCCTCTAAACCCCAGTAAAGCCCAGTTTCTTTATTGATATTATGATATTCTAGATCAAGGCTTTTGAGCCATGGGTCGTGCCACTGTAAGCTTTCTTCTTGTCTGAACTCGCAGAGCATCCAGTATTTTGTCGCCCAATCAACTCGACCGATAACCGCTTCGGGTCCCTTGGGCAAATCATTTAATACTGACTCCCATCCGTCGATAATCCAGTCTGTTTCAGGATTCATCCCCCCGAGATGCTTCTTTACGGTTTGCATCATATCCATTTGCAATTCGAGCGCAGTAGTTTGGCGTCCGTTTCTCAGGGTGAGCTCCCATTTGAATTCCGGATCGCGTGAAATTGATCTCATCGTCTCGACAGATTCCGCAATTATCCAGCTTGGATTAGCGATACCCTGTTCCATGAGTTCAAGCATGAGGGTAGTAGTTCCCATTTTCATAGCAGTGGAGAACTCGCTCATGTTTGAATCTCCAACCAGTAAATGAATTCTTCGGTACTTGCTTGGATCTGACAGAGGTTCGTCACGGGTGTTTACGATCGCCCGATTATATTGAACCCATCGATAAAACTCATTTGGAATATGGTCTGCTCTCTGAGAAATTTGAAAATCAACATCATTTTCTAGTTCCTCGACAGAGGTGCCTTCCCAGTCACGAAAGGGATGGGGGTTACATGCGCCTATTCTTCCTGCACCACAGAAAATTTGCCGTGTAACTAGAAACGCGGACAATAGCTTAAGATTGTCACGTTCATCAAAGGGGAAGGCTCGACCAACTAAATAATTCTCATGACAACCAAAGGTTGCGTTGGTTTCTAGATCAACATTATTTTTAATAATTGCTATCGAATCACTCCAGCCTAGTTCATTTACAGCACCTTGAATCAATGCATCTCCAGCTTGATCATAAGTGACAAGATCGGTCAGGGTGGAGCATTCAGGTGAGGCATATTCTAAGTGGCCCATATCTAGATAGATGCGCCCTGCATTAAGGAGAAACCCTCCATTGCCAGGGGGTTCATCATTAGCTCGATAATGTAGATCGAGAATTCCAAGTTCTGAAGAAAATATGTGGTTCTTAATTCTGTTGGCCACCTCCACTGAGTCCAGCTTGAAATCAGCATCTTTGATCAGTAGGCCATATTCGGTTTCAATTCCATAGATTCGCTTTCTCATGATTATTTAGCCACCGTCGATTTCAGAACTGAAATTTCATTTTCACTTAATGCCCGGTAGAGACACTTGCGTCCAGTATTACTGTTAAGAACTGCCACTTCAAGGTTCCAGCGATCGAATGCTTCTGCTAGAGTAACGGGAAGATTTTCTGCTTCCTCGTCGACCTCGCTCCCGTCTTCTGTCACGGACTCCAGTTCATCCTCCACCTTATTTTTTTTGCGGCTTTCTTCCCAAAGGCTTAGAGCTAACTGGAGTGCTTTATCAAGGTTGAATGACGCAAAATCCGTGTTTTCTATTTCTTTTTGCAAATAATCGGTAACTTTGCTATCACCCGCGATAACTGTTCCCTTCTTAAATTTTTCCCAATAACCGTCGTAGTTGATGCGAAAAAATTCAGCCTCGCCTTCTTGGTTTATTTCAGCTAGAAGCATCTGAATAAGGTAGGGAGCGCGTTGAACTTCTTCAAAATTCTGTTTGAGTGCTGGCGCGAGACCAAATTGTAAAAGCCTTCCAATGGTTACATCCTGTGCCGAACGGTTGAATCCTTCTGCGTGTGCCATATCGAGAAGAGTCATACGCAAACGCTCAACATCGGCAGGATGCCCCAAGCCCCCTAATGCGATACGGTCATAAATTTCAAAAATTTTTCCAGGCTGCGGAGAGAATCCAAAAATTACAGCCCCTTCATCGTGGGGAACACCTATAACAGGTTGACCTTTTCCCAGTTTTTCACGTACATAACTGTGCCGCGTAGAAATGGCTTCCATCCAACGGAAAGGTTCTTCAAACATTTTAACTCCTTTTCATAGATGACTTATAAATAGCTTCCATTTCTTCATCTGAAACAAACTGGTATCCGTCTTTAGTAATTTTTGCGATTATAGGATAAAGTTTGTCTTCTGGTCGGGCTTGTCCTGTAGCTGAATCAAATTGCGCCGCTGTTTGTAAAAGACGGATAGATAAAGACATCGCCTCCTCCTGTGACCTCTCTTCTAGCGGTCGAGAACCCCAAAGGTTTTCATGTTCAAGCACACCTCGAATCATGGGAGAGCCGGATCCTGTGGCGACATGAGTCAGTATCTGAAACTCTGCTCCGAGCATATCATAAAAATAAAGCAACGATTTTTCTTGCTGTATATCAAAGGTAGCAAATAAGGGACTTACTGCCCCCACACCCTGCATGGCCATGGCAACATTGTCTTTTAGCAGTCTAGATAAGGCTCTGACTTTACCTTCGGTGCTCATAACCCTTAATTGTGAACGGCGGTAATATTCGAAGTTATGAGACAAAATGCGAGCCATTTCGAACGCTGTTGCTGGCACACCCGCTATGGCCATTAATGAATGGCCATCTATCGGAATCACTTTATCGCAACGCTCGTACATGATAGCGTTGCCAGCGGTGGCCCTGCGGTCACCTGCCACGATAATGCCTTCCTTGTAATGAAAAGCTAGCACCGTTGTTCCCTGAGGAATTTCCAGGGCTTTGTTTTCGGGCAAATCCGAAAGCACCCGCTGTGGGTTGTAACCCGATCTTTTGAGAAGTTCGAGAAAGTCGCCCGAGTTGTGGGTTTGATCGAAGTTTTCTATCATTGCCCTGTTCGCTGTTTATATTTTTCTGACTGTTTTGGATCAACCCGCTTCATACGTTTCAAAATATCATCCCTCCCAGGTCTCTCAATATCTGGACTTGAAGGTCCAGACTCTTTCCGACCAGGGGTAGACTCTTTTTTTTCTTCTCTTCTCAAGGGATCGTTCATAACCATTGAAATTGCTCCTTTTTAGAATTGCGCAAATGTTCTACTTCGGCGGAACTAACTATTTCTGAAAGATCGATAAACCCGCCATCGGTAAATTCTATGCCAGTCCAGTGAATATTTTTTATTCGTCC
>Ga0315336_1006099_pt1 | contig 12603 bp, 7 predicted proteins | sample ASW5metaG_FD_204512 | JGI IMG/M metagenome (GOLD analysis project Ga0315336, IMG submission 204512) | Ammonia-oxidizing marine archaeal communities from Monterey Bay, California, United States - ASW #5 | ecosystem: Environmental > Aquatic > Marine > Intertidal zone | place: USA: California...
GATCGGTTCGGATGAGGTTCGCCGATGGGTGGCTTCCCGTGTGGACCACATCGGGCAGACGATCAACGCGGCCCACGCCGCCGGGCTGGCGGTCTACCTGTCTTATGACGTGCTGGTATTGCCTGTGCATGTGGTGGAGCGGAACATCAACCGGCTGTGTTGCAAGGGCCGGCCTCAGGTTCTCTGCCCAGCCAGTGAGCAAGCATTGGAAAAATCGGCATCGGCGCTGGAGGCTTTGATCAACCAATGGCCAAAGATCGCCGGCGTCGTACTGCGGTTCGGGGATACGGACGCCCAACGGCTGCCTCACCTGATCGGCAATGACCTCTACAGCCCGCACTGCCCGCGTTGCAGCCAATTCGGTCGGGCCGACCGGGCGACGTCATTTATCAAGCGGTACCACCAACTGGTGGTCGAGCAGATGAATAAACGGCTGATCGTCCGGGCGTGGAACCTGCGCCCCGGTGGGATGCACGACGTGCCAGACTTGGCCAAACGGATCGCGGCCGACCTGCCGGGCGATCCTGAGGATGATCGGTTGGTGCTCTCGTTTAAGTTTACGCAGACGGACTTTTGGCGTTACCAGCGGTGGAATCCGTCGAGCCTGGTGTGTGGCGATAGGCCGATCCTCTATGAGTTGCAATGTCAGCGCGAATTCGAGGGCAAAGGGGGGATCCCCAACTGGCAGGCGTCGCTGTGGCGTGATGGCGGGTCGGAAGTTGCGAAACTTGAGGGCGAAGTACACGGGTTGGCCGAAGCGGTTGACCGTGTGAACCTTGCGGGGGTCTGGGCATGGGTCCGCGGCGGCGGCTGGGGCGGGCCGTTCGTGAAGAACGAGCAGTGGATCGACGCGAATGTATATGCTGCTCCATTGTTGGCGGATGATCCTCAGGCAGACCCAAACGCATTAGCCAGGCAGTGGGTCCGCGATCGACTTGGTTTGGATGGCGACACCGCGACGCTCTTGGTCGGTTTATTGGAAGACTCGGCCGAGTTTATCAGGCAGGCGTTTTACCTCGGCCCCTTCGCCAGCGGGCGCGAAAACCCCTGGCATCCTAACGCCGACTGGATCCAGGACGACCTGCTGGAAGCCCGTTCGGCCTGGCGGATCATTCAGACGCTGCGCTTGAGTCAACTCGATGAACTCTTAAGCGAAAAAGAAGCCGCGGCGGAATCTATCGGCAGGCACCGAGCCGCGCTGCAGCAGATTATTAGTGATCGGCGTCACCGCGAGCTTGAGCCATTGGTGAACTCGTTGATCTCTGCCGAGTCTTTCTTCGAAGTGCTTCGCGACATGATCGCCGGGATGGCCGCGTACCGCCGATACCTTAAAACCAAAGACCCGGCGCAGGCCCAGATCGTCAAACAGAAACTATTCTCTGCACAAGATCATTGGAACCACCACACCCAGCGGTTCAGTTCCCTCCCCGGTGCCGCGACCGCGTTCCGCGAAGAAGATTTCTGGGATGTGACGCAGGACATGCTCGCTGAGGTGGATGCGTAGTCGGCGGTTCGCTTACAAGATTCAGAATACTGACTTCAACCCGTTTTAGGATCACCCCCTTGACCGAAAACCCTACGTCCAAAGATGAGATGCAGATTACCGGGTCAGAATCGAAGGTGACAATGCCGATGCGTGACGTGCCTGCATGGTGGTCCGTCTGGCTGCCCGCAGTGGTTTATCCTATCCTGGTAATCGCAGCCCTTGCGTTCCCCGATTTTTACGGTTTTATGCAGCGAAAAGAAGGGGCGATCGAATATCTTGGCGTGCTGGTGTTGCTCGTTGGTGTGGTGATCGGTTTAGGGATTTTTAAGTACACCAATCGGCTTCCGAAAAGCGGGCGTTGGCTCAAGTGGTTCTACGTGGTGTCTTTGCTGGGCATGTTCGTGTTTGCCGGCGAGGAGATTAGCTGGGGGCAGCACTTGGGTCTGTGGGGACACGAGGACGTGCCCGAGTTTATCGCGGAACGCAACGACCAGACCGAAACAAACTTCCACAACATGGCCAACGCGCTGGATCAGGGGCCGACCAACGCGATCGTGCTGGGTACGTTTGTCGCGTTTGTGGTACTGCCGATCATCCGGAAGATCCGGGGGCTGACGATGCGGCCGGGCGACGCGGATTACTGGTTCTGGCCGACACGAGTCTGCGTGGTGAGCGCAATCGGCGTGCTGGTAATCCCGTTCCCCAAACGTATCTACGAATGGGCAACCAATACAGCCAGCGCGCCAAACGAGCTACGACACAGCGAATTCCATGAGTTTTATATCGCGCTGCTGATGACTACCTACATCATCTCGGTCTATATACGACTGAAGCAGATGCCCAAACCCACGCGGGGCTGATGATGTCGGCTTCGCATATCGGGGGAGATTACTTCGCGGCAAACCAGTCCGTGCCGATGCCCATATCGACCTTCAACGGGACGGTCAGGTCCATCGCCTGTTCCATCTCGTGTCGGATGATCTCGGCGGCCTTGTCGGTCTCGGCCTCGGGGACCTCGAAGACCAGTTCGTCATGGATCTGCAAGAGCATCTTCATCGGTAAGCGTTCACACTTGATCCGGCGGTGCAGGTTGACCATCGCCAGCTTGATGAGATCTGCTGCGGAACCCTGTACGACGCTGTTTATCGCGAGTCTCTCACCGAGCTGACGGGTTTGCCCGTTGGATGAGCTGATCTCGGAGACCTCGCGACGGCGTCCCAGGATCGTCCTGACGTAGCCATGGGTCTGTGCTTCATCGATACACTGATCCAGGAACCGGTCGATCCCTTCGAATCGTTGTTTGTAGTCGTTGATGAGTTTCTTGGCCGCGTCGTTGTCGAGCCCTTCGATGCGTCGCGCCAGGCCGTAGGCCGTCACACCGTAGACGATGCCGAAGTTGATCACCTTGGCGTGGTTTCGTTGTTCGGATGTGACTTCATTCAAAGGCGTAGCGAAAACCTCAGCGGCGACAGCGGTATGGATATCGCGGTCGTTGTCGAAGGCTTCCTTTAGCCGAGCATCTTCGCTGAGGTGCGCCAGGATGCGTAGCTCGATCTGCGAATAGTCGGCGCTGATTAACACATGCCCGGGCTCGGCGATGAAGGCCTTACGGATCTGTCGGCCGATCTCCGTGCGGATCGGGATGTTCTGCAGGTTTGGATCGCTGCTGGAGAGCCGACCGGTTGCGGCGCCGGTCTGGTGGAACCGGGCATGGACGCGTCCATCGACCTTACTGATGCTGTCCTTGAGGTTGCCCAGGTACGTCCCGACCAGCTTGGACAGCTGACGGTATTCGAGCATCAGGACCGGGACTTTCTGGGCGGTCGGGTCGATGTCCTCCATGTCCGCGAGTTTTTCAAGCACCTCCACATCCGTCGAAGGCCCGGTCTTCTTACGCTTCACCACAGGCAAACCCAGGTTGGTGAACAAGACCTCCGCGAGTTGCTTGGGCGAATCCACGTTAAACGCGCCACCCGCCGCCTCATGAATCTGCTCTCGCAATTCCTCGATCCGTATCGCCAGCTTCGCCTTCTGTTCATCCAGCACATCGGGGTTGGCCTTAATCCCGTGGTCTTCCATAGACGCCAACACATCGATCAGCGGAGTCTCAACATCATCCAGCAGCGAAGCCATCTCGGCCTCGTCGATCTTTGGGCGCAACACCTCGCAGAGCTGAAGGCTGATGTCCGCATCCTCCGCCGAGTATGGCGTAGACAATTCGAGCGGGACCTGGTCCATCGTCTTCTGCGTCTTGCCTCGTCCGCGCTCCCCGATCAGCTGGCTGATCGGGATGGTCTCGTAGTTCAGCAACGCCATGGCCATGTGGTCCATGCTCAACCCGGGAGAGCTCAGCAGATGACCGGCGATCATCGAATCGAATACGATCCCGTTTAGTTCGACACCGCTGTGACGAAGCACCAGCAGGTCGTACTTAAGGTTATGCCCGCACTTTCCAATCTTCTCGTCAGACATCACCGGACCGAGCGCTTTAAGTACGGCCGTTTCGTCAAGATGTTGGCTGGGATCCGGTGATTGAACGGGCACATACACACCGCTCCCGGTTTCCCATGACAGACAGATGCCGCAGAGCGGCGCGTGATGGCCCAGCCCGATGGTTTCTGTATCGACCGCGATGAGTTTCTGTTTCTTGAGCGTCTCGACCAGGTCGGTTAATTCATCCTGGGTTGTAATCGCTTGATAATCCCCATCAGTAGAGACTGCAGGGGCCTGCTCTTCATCGTCTTGCGTATCATCCTGGTCGATGTGACCGAAAAGGCCACCGACCGGAGCGGGTGCGGACTTTTTCTTGGCTTTCTTTTTCGGCTCAGCTTTCTCTTCACTGATGCCAAGGAGTTTCTGAAGGTCTGTGACGTGGCGATTGAAACCCAACTCTTTGAATAGGGCGAGCAGTTCAGAGCCCTTGATCTTGTCGGTGCCCTTTGTCTGGGCATCAGTGAGTGAAAAATCGACGGGCGTGTCCCGACGCAGCGTGACTAGCCTGCGTGTTAAATCGATAGCCCCGTTGTCGCGTCCGTTTTCAAGATTCTCTTTCTGCTTGCCCTTAAGCTGATCAAGATTAGCGATCAGGTTATCGACGGTATCAAATTGATCGAGCAGTTTCTGTGCAGTCTTGGGGCCGATGCCCTTGACGCCTGGAATATTGTCGGTCGGGTCGCCGATGAGGGTCTGGTAGTCGATAACCTGTTGCGGTGTGATACCACGTTTCTCAACGAGGCCGTCAGCGTCGAGTGTCTGGTCGGTCTGTACATCATAAAGCGTGACACGATCACCGAGCACCTGTTCGAGGTCTTTGTCCTTGGCGACCAGACGCAGGTGCATGCCCGGGGCCTGGTCGTCGAAGCCCCCGGCAGAGACTTGGTCGGCGAGGGTGGCCATCACGTCGTCGGCCTCATAGCCCTTGGCCTCGATGATCGGCAGGCCGAATAATTCTGCCAACTCGAACATCCGTGGGATCTGCGCCACGAAATCATCGGGGGCCTCGTCGCGATTGGCTTTGTATTCCGGGTAGAAATCATCGCGGAAGGTCTTGCCCTTGGGGTCGATCACCATCGCCGCGTAGGGGGGCTTGCAGTCCTTGAAGAGCTTGATGAGCATCCCGGTGAAGGCGAACAGCGCGTTGGTCGGCTCCCCGGTTACGGGGCTGGTCATCCCGCCCCGGATCGCGAAGAACGCGCGGAACATCTGCGCGTGGCCGTCAATGAGGTAGAGCGTGTTGTCAGGATCGACTTTGGGCATGGCAAAGATTATACGAGCACACGCCCGGCCTTGGTGATTACCAATCCAACGTGCCGAGCCACGCATCGCGCAAGTTATCGAGTGGGGTATCCAGGATCTGACCGTCCTGCGGGGCTCGCAGGGTCAGACGGTCGTGGCCGGCGAATGCACCGACCTGGCCGAAAGGTATCTCAGACTTGTTCAGCGACTTGATGACGGCATCGAGTTTGTCGGGCTGAACCTCTAACAGGTACCGGCTTGGCGTTTCGGCGAAGCATGCGGCGTGTGTATCAATCTGACTGGCTGTCGGGAGGGCCGCGATGTCCAGGTCCAGACCGACTCTGCCGGAAAACGCCATCTCTGCGGCGGCGACAAGTAAACCGCCTTCGGAACAATCATGAGCGGAGCGGACCAGGCCCTGCTCGATCAGCGATGCGACGCCACGAGCGTTGACGGGGCCGACAGACAGGTCTACACGGGGGATGCGTCTGTCGGATGTCTCGCCGCCCAGCTGGGTGTAATGCGATCCGCCTAGGTTCCCCGTGGTGTCACCGACGATCAGCAGCAGGTTGCCGTCGGCCTTGGCGTCCATGGTGCGTGACTTGCGCGTGTCGTTGACGATGCCGACCGCGGAGATCAACAACGTCTGCGGGATCGTGATCAGTTGGCCGTCCTTGGTCGTGAACTGGTTGCTTAAAGAATCTTTTCCGGAGACGAAGGGGGTCTTGAAGGCCATCGCGCCGTCGTAACAGGCTTCCGAAGCGCGTACGAGTGTGCCCAGCATGTGCGGATCGTCGCAGTTGGGCCAGCAGAAGTTGTCGAGGATCGCGATGCGTGATGGGTCAGCGCCGACGCAGACGGCGTTTCGTACCGCTTCATCGATCGCAGCGAGCGTGGCCCAGTATGAATCCCCATCGGTTGCGGTGCCTCGTTGGGTCGCTTTTTCCGAAAGGTACGGTGCGCCGCCGACGCTCATGGCGATCCCGCGTTGGCTGTCGAGTTTGGGCCGGATGACCGCCGCGTCGGACGGGCCGTCCTGCTCCGGGCCGACCAACGGCTTGACGACCGAGCCGGCCTGCACCTCGTGGTCATACTGACGGACGATCCAGTGCTTGCTGGCGATGTTGGGATGCGCGAGCAACGACTTGAGCGTCGCGTCGAGTGGTTGGGGATTCGGTGTTGGGGATGGGGGAGAAGAAACCTCCGGGGGCCAGACGGCTTGCCGTGTCGGCGTGGGGATGCCTTCGTGGAGCATGGGCATCGGCAGGTGGCCTACGACGGTGCTCTGATAATCGAGGACGAGCTGCGGTACATCGGTGTCGTGCGCAAGTTCGCCGAAGTGTCCCATATCGGAAAGTTCAACACCTTCTGATTCACAGAGGACCTTAAGCCGTTCGAGTTTGTCTGGCGGGACCGACAGGATCATGCGTTCCTGGGCTTCGCTGATCCAGATCTCTACATAGCTGAGTCCCTGATACTTCAGCGGCGCGCTGTCGAGCGTGACGTAGGCACCTGTCTTCTCGCCGAGTTCACCGATGGCGCTGGAGAAGCCACCCGCGCCGCAGTCGGTCAGCCCCGAGTACAGCGGGCCGTCTTCCTGGTCGCGTGCCTGGAGGATGACGTCCAGCGTTTGTTTTTCGGTGATCGCGTTACCGATCTGTACGGCGTGTGAGAACTCGTCGGCGTGTGTGTCGGTCAGCTCGGCGCTGGAGAACGTCGCGCCGTGGATGCCGTCGCGTCCGGTCGCGCCGCCGAGCGCGACAATGCGGTCGCCCGGGTTGGCCCTGCCGAAGCAGCCATTTAGCGGGATCAGCCCGATACAGCCTGCGAACACCAATGGGTTGGCGATGTAATCCGGATCAAAGTAGACGGCTCCGTTAAGCGTGGGGATGCCCATACGGTTGCCGTAGTCCCGCACGCCTGCGACGACCTGTTGGAGCGTGCGCTTGGGGTGGATCACACCCATGGGTATGTCATTGCCCGAAGTATCCGGGGGGGCGACGCAGAAGGTGTCCGTGTTGGCGATGGGTTTGGCGGCCATCCCCGTCCCGATGATGTCGCGGATGCATCCGCCTATGCCGGTCGCCGCGCCGCCGTAGGGTTCGATGGCGGACGGGTGGTTGTGCGTCTCGACCTTGATGCAGATGCCATCGGTGTCGTCGAACCTGACGATGCCGGAGTTATCTTCAAAGACGCTGACGCACCAGTCTTTGTGCGGCTGTGTCTCCATCAGCTCGAAGGTCGCGGCGGCGACGGTGCGTTTCAGCAGGTTGTCAATCGTGACCGAGCCGTCTTCATGGATCGTGTGTCCTGGACGGTCGTGGAAGTCGATGTCAGGGGTCTGATCGTCTAATGCAGACGTGTAGTGGATCGTAGACTTGAGTGTCTTGTGGACACAGTGCTCGCTCCAGGTCTGTGCGAAGGTTTCCAGCTCGATGTCGGTCGGGTCGCGGTCGATCGCGCGGAAGTGATCGCGGATGGCGTGCATCTCGGCGAGGCTCAGGAACAGATGCCCGTCACGCGAAAGTTTGGTCAGGGCATCGTCGTCCAATTCGCGGATCGGGACGTGCGTGATGTTCAGGCCGTAGGCCTGACCTTGCGGGAACGCGTCGGGGGTGAAGGCGGTGGTGTGGATGTCCTGTATGACGGGGTTGGCCAGCGCACCCTCGGCGAACTTAACGAACGCCTCTTCGCCAGGGCGGTCACCCTCCGTGTCGTGATCAAAGTCGTAACGGAATCCGGTACGGACCTGGACGGCATCTTCCGTCAGTTCCTGGAACATCTCGCAGATCGCGGACTTGGCGGACTGAGCAACCGGGTCCATCACACCCGGTTGGTAGTGGACTTCGATCATCGAATGCCGATCATCAACGGGCTGTGCCCCCGCGGTGGCGCCCTGAGTCACCGGATCGGTCAACAACTCGTCGGCTAGTTTCTCGGCTTGTACATCAGAGAGCGGGGCCTGGATCAGGTAAATCCGGGCGGAGTGGACGGCGGTGATATTGCCCAACTGCTCCCTGGCGAGCCGTAGCAGGGCGTCGCCCTGTGGATCCAGCTGGCCGGGCCTTGGGCGGATCTCCAGGCGGTATATCGCGGTCTCAGGGCTGTCTACAGGTTCCATGGTCTGAGGCTCGGCAGCGTAGGGGGCGGGCATACAGGCTCCATGAGGGCGGGTGTTCGTGGCTATGCCCCGATCATAGGGAATCTTGAGCCGATCCGCCTCCCCAGCCTATTAATACACAATCAGGGGCGGTTTTGGGGTTACTTTCATATATTTTGAGATGATATGTAAAAGATACTTGACATGGTATCGATGTCTAATATACTTTACATTGTGTCAAATAAATCAATCTATGGCAGATAAGAAAGGTGAGGCCATGAATACGTCGTTTGAGGAAAAAAGTGTCTGGGTCCAGCTGATCTCGCTGGTGGTGATCTTTGGGGGGTACTTTGCGGTTGCGGGTTTCATGATGGCCGACGGGGTGCCTGCTCTGATCGCTTATGTGCCGTTATTTACGGTTTCGATCGTGCTGCTGGTGATCATGCTGACAGCGGGTCACATCGTCGCGGTATGCTTCGGCAAGCCCGAGGGTCGTGACGAGCGTGACCGGTTGATCGAGTGGCGGGCCGACAGTGTCGCTTCTCATGTGCTGGGTGGTGGTGTGTTGATCGCGATCACCGGCATGATTTTTGAGTTCAATAACGTCTGGATCGCGCACTTTCTGTTCCTCCTGATGTTCCTGTCTGAAGTTCTCAAGCTGACGATGCAACTGGTCTATTACCGGCGGGGGGTGTGAGTATGGGCAAGGACAAGACCCAGATTAAGAACCAGATCCGGACGCTGCGTTTTCATCAGGACGAGATGACGCAACAACAGCTGGCAGAGCAGATCGGCGTCACCCGGCAGACGGTCAACGCCATCGAAGGGGGAAAGTATTCACCGTCATTGGAGGTGGCGTTTAAGATCGCGATGGTGTTCGGTAAACCGCTGGACGAGGTGTTTCAGTACGTCGAGTCAACGCCGTGAATGTAGTGACGCATGGATTAGAACTGGAAGTAGATAAACCGTGCGCGGATCGGCGCTGCGAGCAGGGCGATCAGGACTACGGTAAGTCCCCAGAAAAGCCCGACCAGGATCGGTGAGCGTACACGGGTAAATCGATCGGTCCATCCAAGGCCGCGCACGATGTGAGCCAGGACAATAACCCCAAGGAAAAGACCGAACCGGGTCATATCCTCCATCGGCCAGCGGAATTCCTGCCACCGCCATGGCGAGAAGATCTTCTTGAGGATCACCACCGCATCAGACATCGATTCGGCACGGAACAGAACCCAGGACACCAGCACGTAATGAAACGTCAGCAGGATGCCCAACAGGTCACGGAAACGACGCGGCCTGTCTTCGTCTGCCTTTCGGCCGGTGAATCTTGACCAGAGGTGAAAAAGCAGCAGCCCCAGCCCGTGCCAGAGCCCCCAGTTGACGAATTTCCAGTCCGCGCCGTGCCAGAGCCCACCTAAGAACATGACAATGACGACATTCCCAAGCGTGCGTGTGGTGCCGTGCCTGGACCCACCCAGCGGGATGTACAGATAATCGCGCAGCCAGGTAGACAGGCTGATGTGCCAGCGTCGCCAGAACTCGGAGATGTTGCGCGAGAGGTAGGGCCAACGGAAGTTTTCTTCGAGCTTGATCCCCATCGTGCGCGCCAGACCGATCGCGATGTCGGAGTAGGCAGAGAAGTCCAGGTAGATCTGGAACGCGAAGGCGTAGGCCGCCAGGAGAAGTTCAAGCTGTGAGGAGGCACCGGGTTTCGAAAAGACGTCCGCTGTGTAGATGGCCAGCCAGTCTGCGAAGACGATCTTTTTTAACAGGCCCCATAGTATCCGGCTGATCCCCATGAGCACGTCGTCGCTGGTCCTTGGTTGGCGTTCATTAAGTTGAGGCATCAGCCGGTCGGCCCGCTCGATCGGACCGGCGACCAGCTGCGGGAAGAACGCGACGTACAACGCCATCGTGCTGAACCGATCGTTCGCCTTGATCTTGCCTCGGTAGACATCGATCGTGTAGGACAGCGTCTGGAACGTATAGAAACTGATGCCGACCGGGAGCAGGATCTTGGGGATCGGCAGCTCCACGGGCAGGTGAGCGATTTCGGCTAAGCCGTTGATGGTCTGGGTGAAAAAGCCCAGGTACTTGAACGCAGCCAGAGCACCAAGGTTTCCGATCAGCGAGTACCAGAGATATTTCTTCCGCTTGGCCTGGTCGTCAGTCGCATCGATCTTTTTCGCGACATTGAAGTCCAGCAGCGTCGATCCAAACAGCAGCAGGCAGTAGACCGGCTCGGCCCAGCCGTAAAACACGTAGCTCATGACCACCAGCCACAGCCGAAGCGCCCGGCCGCGCAGCGCCGCAGCGGTCAGCAGCACCAGGGGGGCAAAGATCATGAACTCGAACGAATTAAACAGCATAGGCGATGGGGGTATGGGTCAAGGCTGTTGTGCAGCGGGGTTTGATATGAAGTCAAGCTGCTGTTCGACAATAGGCAGCAAGTAGTCCGCGAACTGGGCATGGCCCTGCGCAGACAGGTGTGTGTGGGTCAGAAACAGGTCGTATTCAATCGCCTCGGTGGCATCGATCGCGGTGACGCCCTGCGTCTTCTGGGCAATGGCATCCATGCGCTCGCCAAACGACTGCAGTCGTGGCCATGCCTGCTCGGTCCACTTGGGCTGACACAGGGGCATGTTGACCAGCAGGACCGGGCTGTCGGGTCGGACATCCCGGAAGACATCGACGCAGGCCCGGAGCATCTTGTCGCCTGAGTCGCGTACCTCGGGGGCATGATACAGCTTCGGTTTCCCGCGTCTTGGCCTTTCGGCTGCTGACGCGATATGCCAGCGACGATGCCGTTGTTCGATAAAGGTGGAACGGCATTGGATCAGTCCGCTATGTGCTTCCAGCAATGTCGCCGGGTCATAGACCCGGTGTTGGCGTATGAACCAGCCGGGCAGTCGGTTTCGGATGGGTTGTGTATATGCAAATTGTCCGGCATCACTGAGGTAAAACGACAGGGGGTTATTCAATCGATGATGACTGAACGGGTTGCTGTGTGTGATCAGCAACAGCATGTCGGGGTTGTGGTCGATTGCACGCGCGACAAGCAGCAGCATCTCCGGCCCGCTGACACCGCCGAGCGACCAGTTGGCCACCGTGACCGACTTGTCGGGGTTGTTTTGGTTGAGCCGTTCCTCAAGCTGTTCTGTGTAGCAATGGTCGGCGTCTTTTAACTCGTGGGCGAAACCCTGCGAATTGGAGATGACGATGATCAGTTTTTCGTTGGGTTCACGCGGTCGAGGCTCGGTGAAGGCAGGCCAGGCCCGCCGGTAATTTGGGTTCCGTGACTCGTCGTAACTGTGGGCGAATTCGACGCGCCCCATCGTGGTACGGGCCAGCAATTCGGCCGCGGCGATGACCACCAGGGCCGTGATGATTGCTTTGCCCAGATTAGTCCACATCCTTGTATCGCTCCGGGTGTCGTGTGTGTGGATGATATCTGATTTTGTAGAGGGGTTGCTTGTAGCCCGACAGGAAGTCTATATCGCCCCGTTACAGACTCGTCAGCCATCAGTGTTCCGGACGACGGCGGTGAGTGTCCCCAGGCGTGTGGGCAGCTTGAACCATCCCTCGTCGGGGGTGTAGGTAATGTCGTAACCCTCGGGCTTCGGTAGGTAAACGGGGCGGTAGGTGGTGTCGTAGACGGGCAGGTACACACGGCCCGCCTTGTCGGTGGTTTGCTTGGGGTAGATCAATACGAGGCGTTGATCGAGGCGGGTACCCTCATCAATGACGCGGTCGCAGCCGATCTCGATCCGGTCGAGCATGAGGTTTTGGATGGGTTTGCCGGCGGGGTCGGTGTACCGGATGACGATGATCTTGGGTGCGTTTGTGAATGTTTCCTGATACAGCGAGTTGGCGGCTTCTGTGTCACCTTGGTATTGATGCCAGGTGGCCAGCAGGTATTGGGCATAGAAATTGTTTTGGGTGTCGGCGTTCTGAAGCACGCCTCGCCGCGTGGCGGCGTCGGAGAAATCAGGCGAGGCTGCGAGTTGGGCGCAGTCGAGGACAGTCTGTTCTTCTTCGGGTGAGATGGAAAAACCCGGGTCGCGGTAGCGGGGTTTGTTGTAGGTGTATTGAGCGTTGGCGGCGTTGGGCTTCACGAGGGTGACACGGATCACCGCGGGAGCGTGCCAGGTCGCTCGGTCGGACCAGGCGAGCACGGGTTGGCTGTTTTGGACTTGCTGTTCGACAGTGCGGAGCGAGACCCAGACGATTAAGAAGAGGACGAAACACCCCATAGCGGAGCCGAAGATGAAAAGACGCCCCG
>Ga0315336_1006100_pt1 | contig 12602 bp, 16 predicted proteins | sample ASW5metaG_FD_204512 | JGI IMG/M metagenome (GOLD analysis project Ga0315336, IMG submission 204512) | Ammonia-oxidizing marine archaeal communities from Monterey Bay, California, United States - ASW #5 | ecosystem: Environmental > Aquatic > Marine > Intertidal zone | place: USA: California...
GGTCGATCGCGGCAACACTGTCGAGGCGTTCGAAATGGCCATCCGCGTGGGTGCTCCCATGGCCGAGCTCGACGTGCATCAGACCGTCGACGGGGCGATCGTGGTGCACCACGACCACGCGATCGGAGAGGTGGAGATCGCGCGGTCGACGCTGTCCGAGGTCCGCCAGGCCAGCGCTGGTGTCGGCTACCCGGTCTCGACCCTCATCGAGATCTTCGATCTGTGCCGGGGGCGGATCCAACTGGACATCGAGGTGAAGACGCCGGGCTTCGAAGCGCCCTTGCTCCGCGAGGTCGACAGGCACTTCGACCGCAACGCCGTGGTGTTCAAGTCGTTCCACGACCGCACCGTGCGCGCGTTGAAAGCGCTCGACACCGACGCCACCGTAGGACTGTTGGTCGGCTGGTCCATGCACTGGCGAGATGCCAGGCAGATCGCCACGGAGCTGTTTCCCGAGGTTCGCGTGCTCCGCTGCGGTGCCGACTTTGTCTCGCCCAACCAAAGACTGCTGAAGCTTGGCTTCGTACGCCGGCTACACAAGATCGGAGTCCCCGTGTGGGTGTGGACCGTCAACGACCCCCGACGCATCGCCAAGCTCATGGGTCGTGTCGACGCCCTGATCACCGACCGACCCGACATCGCTTTGGGAATCTCCCGCTGATGCGCTAAAATAGCGCATCCCCCCTTTCCGGAGCGCCTTGGAAAGCCATCCACTGGCAGAGGTCAGTCAACCTCCCAAGTTGACTCTCTCCCTGTTCTCCCGCCTCTTCAATCGACTCAGCATCCACGCCATCAGCCGCGGCTTCGTCCGACGGCGGTTCCGCAAGGCCGGTCTGGAAGAGCGAACTGTCGATCTGGGAGACGCTGTCGTTCACTACTGGATCGGCGGCAATGGGCCTCCACTGGTGCTGCTCCACGGATTCGGCGGTGACGCGACCTTCACCTGGCACAGCCAGGTGGCGCAGCTCGCAAAGAAGCACACGCTGCTCATCCCCGACCTCCTCTGGTTCGGAGAGAGCCACTCACCCAAAGACGACTATTCGCTGGACTTCCAGGCCCACACGATCGTGAAGATCGCCGATGTGGCCGGCATCGAACGCTTCGATCTAGCCGGGATCTCCTACGGTGGCCTGGTCGCTTTCGCGCTCACCAGCAATCACGGCGACCGCGTGCGACGCCTGGTGATGATCGACAGTCCTGGGGCCGTGTACACCGAGGACGACCACCAGGCGATGCTGGACAACTTCTCGGTCGACGACGTGGCGAAAATCGTCATCCCCGAGGGTCCCGAAGGCGTGCGCACATTGCTCGAACTCGCCTGGCACAAGCCCCCTCCGACACCTCGTTTCGTGCTCCGAGACGTGTATCGGAACCTGTTCTCGGCCAACGTGGATGAGAAACGCGGCCTGCTCGCCTGGCTCGACGATCAGCGCAAGACAGACCGCAAGGACGACTGGGACATCCCACATCGCACATTGGTCGTGTGGGGCGACGACGATCCGCTCTTTGGTCTCGGCGTCGCCCAGCGATTGGTCGGCGCCCTCCCCGCGGCGGAGCTGATCGTGCTCGACAACACGCGACACGCCCCGAACATCGAGCGTCCGGCGCCCTTCAACGCCGCGGTACTGGAGTTCCTGGGCGCGTGACGCCAGAGTTATTCGCGACCTTCGGCCAGGCGATCGGTCGGCTCCCGCGGCCGGCCGAGAGCGCTTGGGCGGCTATCGAGGCGACCCGACGCCACAGACTCGCCGGCACCGATCTCGGTCCGCTGGCCGACCGTGCGCTCCCCGAAGCTGAGCCCGAGTCCGCCCAGGCGCCACGGCTCGAGCTGGCCGATGTTCTGTTCGATGGCGAGCAATTCATTGGCCTGGCCAGAAAGGGACTGCGTGGATCGGCAGTCAGTATCTGGCAGATCCGCGACCCCGCTCTCCGCGCAATCGCCCTCGAGGCCTCCCAGATCGCCGTTGACATCGACGCCGTCACCCGCGACGCGATTGCAGTGACGCTCCAACACGGGTCGACACCGATGGCCCTGGAGCGCGCTCGACGAGACCTGGAGGAGTTATTCCAACTCGGAGCCGAGGCCAGATTCCGCGGACGGGAGCCCCTCGAGCCGCGACCGGACCGCGTCGTCATCCGCCGCGGATTGCAAACCCACAACGTCGCTGCAGTAGCCGCCGGCCTGTTGGCGTCATCGCTTCCAGAGGACATCGGGCCCCGGATTCTCCGCTTGGGAATGCGCATCGAGGCGCCCGGCTTTCACGTCCCGTGGATAGCAAGGCGGGGTTGTGACGCCTTGAACGGGGCCGTAAGCCGCCAGATCTCCGACGGGATTCATGTCGCAGGTTCTGGCGTAGCCAACGTCAATCGCCACATCATGGACGCTGAGATGGCGGTCCCTGGTGGTCTGGGTCGGGGCATCGCTCCAGCAGCGCTGCTCCTCGCTGACCTCCCCGACGATCCGCGGCTGCCGCCATTGGTTCTCGCCCTACAGGTCCTCGACGCCGCCGGTGAGCTCGACAGGCCGGCCGAAGACATCGTGCTCGCCGCATTCAGAAACCCGGAATAGAGGGCGATTCCCGAGGGTCCAGCTTACTCATGACGTTCCTGGTCGCACTACTGATCGCCACCGGCGCAGTCGCCGACACCCTTCCAACGGCACCGCCGCCCGTCGAGCGGGAAGCCCCACCGGCCCCACCCTGGACGCGCGATTGTCCCGACGGCACTGTTGCGAAGGTCGAAACGATGCGGGTCGGCTGCACGGACTGTGACCCAAAGGGCACCGTGTTCACCTGTCGCAACGACAATGGGCAGATACACGGCCCCTTCTGGATGACTGCGGCAGACGGCGCGCCATACACATTGCGGGAGCGCGACAGGGGTCGAAACGTCGGCCGAGAAACGCTCTGGAAATTCGGTCGCATCCACAGCGATGGGTACTACGACGCGGGCCAGCACGTCGGCTGGTGGATGTTGGTCAGTGACGACCTCTCGCCACGCATCTTGCACGCCAGTGAGAACCCACCGGCTGAGTTCAAGGAAATTGTCGCCATCGTCCAGGCGAACCCAGGCCTGACCGGAGCGCTGCTCGCGAAGCGGTTGCCGAACGAAAAACGGCATCTGGCAGCGGACGCCATCAAGGCCAACGCCCTGCACGAACACGCAACTGAGGGGTGGGTCGAGTGGCGTCGGTACGAGAAGGGCAGAGTCGTCGACAAGGCGTACAGCCCCCGCCCAGAGTGGGCCGGGAAATAGCCCTGATATCCAGCCTTACAGGCTAATTATCACCTCTGGATCCGGCGACATCGTCGCGTTACAGGATCCGTGCGCGCGGCGGTCGATAAACACCTTTGTCCCTACCAATTTCGGCAGGGAATGGCCGACGTGCGTCTGGAGATCGAGATGTCAGACAACGAAGAGTATTCGGCCGACAGCATTGTGGTGCTCGAAGGCATGGAAGCGGTCCGCAGGCGGCCATCCATGTACATCGGATCCACGGGTCCGAAGGGGCTGGCGCACCTGGTCTGGGAGGTCATCAGCAACAGCATCGACGAACACCTCGCCGGGCACGCCACGCGGGTGGACGTTCGCCGCGCACACGACGGTAGCTGGTGGGTCCGCGACGACGGTCGCGGGGTGCCGGTGGACACACATCCGGAGGTCTTGGAGAAGGTGTTCTGCACACTGCACAGCGGGTCTACCTGGGACGGACACGCCCCACACATCCACGGTGGACTGTTTGGCCTCGGTGTCGCACCTGTCTGTGCCCTCTCGTCTTGGATGCGCGTGGAGATCCGCCGGGCTGGAGTGATCTGGCAGCAACTCTTCGTGCACGGGAGGCCCGCCGGCCCCCTCGCCCGCGTTGGCTCCTGCCAGGACACGGGCACTGCGGTTCAGTACCTCCCAGATCTGGAGATCTTCATGGGCGAGCGACCGAAGCCAGCGGATCTCAGGCCGCGTATGATCGAGCTCGCGGCCCTCACGCCCAAGATGGCGTTCACGCTTCAGGGCGAAGATCTGTCGACGCCCGGCGGCATCTTGGCGTTGGCATCCACAAGAGCTGGACCCGGCGCGACCCTACAGATCGCCGGAGATGTTCACGACATCGACGTTCAGGTCGCCGTGGCATGGGGACTGAAAGGCCAGTCCAACCGCCTGTTCGTCAACCACGTCGCCATGGTGGAGACGGCCCCGGTACCGAACGAGCTCCTCGGGTCCACCCGCCAAGAGGGGCGACACGCCGTCGCGTCCCTGGTGATGCGCGATCCGCGTTTCGCAGGCCCGACACGGGCTCGACTGGACAATCCCGAGGCACTGATGGCCCTGCAACACCTGTTGTCTGACGCCCTACCGGGTTTCCTGGCGGATCATCCCGAGGTCGCTACTCCCGTGGTTTGATCGCCGCTGCTCGCTTGCGGAAGGCCTCCGCCATCTCGGTCTTGCCCTGTTCATCGAGAACGACGGCGAGCCAGTTCAGGGTGTTGATCACCTGGGGATGGCGGGGGCCTATCGAATTTTGCTGCTGTTGAAGGGCCTTCTCGAGGAGCGCCTGTGCTGCGGGCAAGTTCCCCTCCTCCCGCAATTGGGCCGCCCGTGTCACCAGGTCGGTGATCCCCGCAATGTCTTTTGACTGCGTCTTCTCTTCGGGGATCGGTGTATCGAGTGCTGGATTGGCTCGTACCGCCTCGGCGATCTTCCGGGCGCGAGCCTCCATTCCCTCGGCCACCTCTGGCTTGCCGCGGGCGCGCTGTACCCGCGCCATGATCAGCAGGGTCTTTGCCACCGCGGGGTGGTTGGGACCGAGCGTCTTCTCCTGATCCCGGAGGATGAGAACACACTGCTCAGCGGCCAGATCCGTTCGGTTCTGCGCGATGAGCTTGTCGACCTCGGGACCGAGGTTTGCTGAGGTGATGGGCACGGCGTGGGCGAGCAACGAAAAGAGCAGGAACCAGGTCATGCAACGATTGTAGCCCCGGATCCAGCAACGAGATCCCGTCTAGCCGAACAGCGAATAGACGATCAGCCCCATGCCGGCGATGGAGACTGACCAGATCAGCGTTCGCGCCCAGGGGATGCCGGCGAAATAGACGCCGGCGTGCACGATGCGAGCTCCCAGAAAGATCTCCGCGCCGAGAGTGGACATCGCGTCGGCTTCTCCGGAGACGTGGGCGACGAGCACCAGCGCTGCGAAAATCGGCAGGTTCTCCTGCATGTTCAGGCTGCACCGATGGATTCGCCCGTAGACACCATCGGGATCTGGCGTTTCCTCTCGGTTTCCAACAGCCCAGGGCAGGCCATTGTTCAAGATCGATGGCGTCGCGTCCACCATGATCAGCAGCCACGTGAACACCACCGTCGCCACGAGAATCCACAAGTCGAGCGTCATCAGCACCTCCTGCCAGGGACTGATATCAGCGACCCGCCTGTTCGATCCAACGAAGGATGGGTTGCGCGTAGAGCAGGGCGTCTTCTCGAGAACCGTGCCAACCGAGGCCGATTTCATGGCCCGATTGGTGGACCAGATAGAGCTGGGTCTGCATGCCCTGGGTAAGTCCCAGGGAAACACCGATCACCTGATCGCGACGCAAGTCCACGTCAGTGCGTCGAAACGCCTCCCACAGGCCCCCCCAGGTCCGCCAGACCCTCACCCGAAGCTCATCGCCTCGGAAATCCAGGCTCGAGGGGCGCGCCAAACGAAGAACGTCGAGGAGCACAATAGCGAGCGTGGTGCTTCCAACCCAGCCACCAAGGCTCACGCCAATGATGGCGGACACCCAGGCGATCAGAGCCATCGGTTGGATCCAGATGGACGCCAAACCCACCATGGCAGCCCCGTATCCAAGGACCGCAAAACTGAGGAGAACCGCAATAGCGAAGGGCGAGGGCCTCTCCCACATCAGTTGGAGCGAGTCTCCGGAATCTCCAACGACAGGACGGATCTCGAGCCGTTCGTGATGCGAGGCGATGTTGACGTCCAGCCACCACAGGTCACAACACTCGCAGCACGAAGACAGTGGAGAGTCGAGAGGGAGGGTGCACAACGGACACGCGGTCATTCCCCCTTCCTAACTCGAGAACCGCTGCCCATTACAGCTTGGAACTGCAACGTTCCATCACGTTTTCTCCCCCACGATCAGAGCAACACGTAGGCAGCCAGGATCAACTGACAGACCCAACCGGCCAGGAAACTGAGGGTTCGGAGGACGGGAATCCCCGCCGCGTACAGGACCCAATGCGCCACGCGGGTGCCCAGGTAGGTCCAGGCGGCCATAGCGGTGGTCGCATCACCGCCGCCGGAGAGCTCGACAGCCACCACAAAAACACCAAAGAGAACCAGGTTTTCTACGGCATTGTTGTGCGCCCTTCGGGCGCGGTCCGCCCACGGTGGTGGCTCCGGTGGTTTGTCCTGTGTCGGCGGATAGGCGAACACACCCCACACGCCCAGGGTGAACATTCGGGCGACGACGTAGGGCATCCACATCATCGCGGTGAGGACAGCCACCCAGGTCAGGGCGACGATTTCGGGGTTGGCATCCACAGTGACCTCCAATGGTCCTCGAGACTGCAAACAAGTTAGTACTTTAAAGTTTAAAGTCAACTGTTAGCCGTTGAAAAACATCGTCGGACGAGTATGTTTCTCCTCAGGAGGGTCGCCATCCATGCCCAACAAGCGAAGCTACCGTCTGCTCTGCCCCATCGCGCGGGGCCTGGACAAGGTCGGCGATCGTTGGACGTTGCTGATCCTACGCGACCTGCACGCCGGCCCCGCCCGGTTTGGGGAGCTCCAGGCCGGACTGACTGGCTTGGCCTCGAACCTGCTCACCTCGCGACTGCGACAACTCCAGGACGACGGTCTGATCCAACGGCGACCAGACGGCACGGGCGCGCAGCTGTACGCGCTCACCTCTGACGGTGAGGCCACGGCGCCGCTGCTGTTCGAGTTGGCCCGCTACGGAGGCCGCTTTTCCCCTCCCGAGGACATTCGCAGACCGGGCAACCTGCGCACCATCGCCGTCACCTTGAAAGAGGCTCTCCGCCGGGTGGTCGACGCCGACATGCACGCCCACGCCGAGTTCGTGGTCGACGACGAGTCCTTTTCCATCGCGATCGACGGCGGCCAGATTGAGGTCCGATACGAGGCCGACCCGGAGGCGCCCGTCTCCGTTGCCACGAACTATCTGGCACTGATGGCGACCAGCGATGGCCAGATGTCCCGCGCCGAATTCGCTGCAGAACACGTCGCGCTGAGGCGCGGATCCGTCGCTGATATGCAGGGCTTCATGGGCCTGATGGCTCGCGCATTCGCCGCGGCCTAGATTCAAAACCGGCCGAGCATCTCGTCGATCTGTCGCCACAACCGGTCTCGATACGGCTCGTCGAAATCTAGATCGACAGTCCGCTTATCGGCGATGTACTTCCCGGTCGTTAACAGGGAGGGAAGCTTGAACAACTGCCGGGGCCACCGGGGCATGTTCTTCATGAGATCCGACCGGACGCGCGGCTGAAAGGAGTTCACCTCGATGCCCGATGGTGCATACCTCTCGGCGAGAGCACAAAGGCGCTCAGATAGCCCACCGCAAGTGTCTTCTCGAAGCCCTCGCCCGTGATCGTCCTCTTCGGTTCCACCGGCGATATTGGCGAGCAGATCCAGCTGGTCGTGGCCCGCGGAGAATTGGTCGGCGAAGGCGCTGACGGTCTCGATTTCGCTCAGATCGAGGCGAACGAACTCCGCGCGCCCGGGAAAGTCGGCATTGAGTGAACCTCGACCGCAGCTCCACGCTCTGGGTTGCGACCAATCAGGCGGACTTTGTAGTCCTTCTCCAAGAGCGCCCTGGCAACGGAGTGCCCAATTCCGGAAGTTCCCCCTGCAATGAGTGCCGTCTTCATATGGACCCTTTTCTCCCACTCCACTTAAGATGGAGCCTGCAGCTGCGCAGGTCAACCCGATATTTCGCATACGTGGGCTGCTATATTGCAGGCATGAATTGGTATGATCTCGGCGTGTTTCTGACCGTGTCTCGCTCGCGCACCATGACCGAAGCGGCGCGGCAACTCGGCGTGAACCAAACGACGGTGTCGCGGCGCATCGAGGCCCTCGAGACCGACCTGGGAATACAGCTCGTGCAGCGGCGCCGCGACGGGATCGGTCTCACGGACGCCGGTGAAGACGCGGCGCGGGCTGCGGAGATCATGGAGACCGTCGCCAACGAACTCGAGCGCAAGCTGGTGGGCGTCGACGCGCTGCTTGCTGGACGGGTGACGGTGACGACAACCGATGTCATCACCCACTACCACCCCGATTTATTCACCAGCTTTGCCGCACGCTATCCGGCCATCGAGCTAGAGATCAACACCGGATCGACTCCCCTCTCGCTCGCGCGGCGAGAAGCGGACGTGGCCATTCGATGGACCCTTCACCCCGCCGAAGGGCTCTTTGGGCGCCGGTTGGCGCGCGCCGAGTACGCCCTGTACGCCGCGGAAGAACTCGTGCGGTCGATGGGTCGGGATGCCGGGTTGGCCGCCTGGCCCTGGCTCGCCTTCACAGCCGCGAGCAACGCGACGCTGACCGACGCGTGGATGGAGGCCAATGTGCCCGAGGCGACGGTGGTGTGCCGCTACGATCACACCCTGTCGATGTACGCCGCGATTCGCGCGGGGAGTGGCATTGGATTCATCCCGTGTGCGTTCGCGGATCCGGATCCCGGCCTCGTCCGATTGCAAGGTGTGCAGCCCGATTTCGGCTACGACCTCTGGTGTTTGACCCATCCGGATCTGAGCCGTACCGGAAGGATCCGCGCGTTCTTACAACATGCCGGCGAGTACTTCGATGCGCGTCAGTGCCTCTACTCGGGAGCCTCCGTCACCGACAGCCAAGTGAACCCGTAAGTGCCAAAATCCCGCCGATAGTCCGGTTCATTTCCTCCTTTTCGCCACCTAGCCAGGTCCAGCGCGTCGGCTCCGAGGGACAAGACGCCGATGATCTTGCACAGGGATCTGCCCTGCAGCGCTCGATGACCATCCAAGTCTCTGACCGCTCTGCAGCCCAGGAGACCATGCCAGCACTTGGCATCCCAGGATGGCTCTACGGGTCCGCCCATTAGATGCGTGGGGATGGAGAACCCGAACCGAGCACAACCGTCGCGGATCCAGGCGTCCGTATCGAGAAGCTTTTGTGCACGGGCCGCGAACTGCACTTCGCCATCCAATGCCAGGTGGGCGTTCGAATGGGCGACCGTGAAGCCGGCAACGTCCACCAGAACCGGATCGCCGGGTACAAACACCTCTGCGAACCACATCGTCGTGCCGCGGTCGTGCCAGGCCCACGGAACTGCGATCTCGCCCCGTTCCGCCGCCAGACTCAGCCATTGCCGCGCGTCTTCATGCATTCACGGGCATACCCCGACTAGGCGCCAGCCACCCGCTTCGCCCCTTTCATCGCCTTGATCTTTCGTGGGTGAGGCGTTCCGTTCTCGACGAAGTACTGGAGTTCCGCCATGATTTGACCGACGAAGACGCCCAGCACGATCCGGATGAAGGGCCAGAGCAAATAGGCCCAGGGCTTGAGCTGCGAGCGAAAGGCCCAGGTCATCTCCGATTCGTTGTCGCCCGTATCGACAATCGAGAAGGCCAGCATGTTGTGGTCCAGGGGAAACCCGATGAAGGTGTCCACAAAGTCGATCCGGATCGTGCACGTCTTGTTGTCTTCGTCGTAGGCGAGGAACTTCTCGGACGCGCGCACACCGTTGGCTCCATCGAGCTCACAGACGCGGCCACAGGACTGCGCGCCCTCGAACTGCGACCCGTTGGCCTGCGCGAATGAATGGGGCACCGAAGCCATCCACACATACGCATTGTCGAAGTCCCGAGCGAATGTGTTCCAGACTTTCTCGGCCGAGGCGTGAACCGCCGCTTTCTTAACGAACCTCATTCCGATCTCCTATCAATGGATACGACACTAGCCGGCGCCGTAGGTATATTGAAGAAACACATATGCCCATGAGTGTTTCATAGATGAACAGCATCGCGGACGAACTCAACTGGGACGATATGCGCCTTTTTCTCGCTACGATGCGAGCATCCAGTCTCAGACATGTCGCCGAGAGCATGGGGATCAGCCGACCTACGGCGGGCCGTCACCTGAGTGCACTCGAGGCCCGCCTGGGCGTCAAGCTCTTCGATCGAAGACCGGACGGTCTCCACGCGACGCCTGAAGCCATGTCCCTGGTGGGCGCGGCGGAAGAGGTCGAACGCGCTGTCCAGACGGCGACTCGAGTGGTGCGGAATGTGCGGACAGAGCTTCGGGGGCCGGTGCGGGTCACCCTGCCGGACATTGTCGCGTCAGAGCTGCTGATGCCCACATTGACCGCGTTTTGCCAGCAGTGGCCGCAGATCGAGCTGCACATCGAGGCGAGCTACGCCCTGACCAACCTGGCTCGCGCCGAAGCCGACGTAGCGATTCGCTTCATGCAGCACGGCACCACTCCGGATCCGGACCTGACGGGGCGGCTCGCTGCGAATGCCCACGTCGCCGCTTACGGCTCGGGGGACTCCTGGATCGGTCAGGGCGGTGCAAACGGTTGGGTCGCGAATACGCCCTTCCCCAAACTGGCGGTGCGGGGCTCGATGCGCAATGCGCTCCTGCAACGCAGTGCGTGTCGGGCCGGCCTGGGCCGCAGCTGGCTACCCTGCTTCTTTGCGGAGCCGATGCTGACCCGGTGCAGCGAGCCGATCCCCGGATGGGACATCTGGGTGCTGGTGCATCCCGATCTGCGCAGGAATCCCAGGCTCAAGGTGTTTCGCGACGTCGTAGTCGAAGCCCTCCGCGCCCAGACCGCCCGACTCGAAGGCCGTCCGGCCTAATTTTCAGACATGAATTTTGGACAGACAGGCATCACATGTCCAACACCTCGACACTACTCTCTGTCTATGACTCACATCCGATCCGTCCTGATTACTGGCGCCAACGGTGGCCTGGGAAAGGAATCAGCTCGACAGATCGCCCTGCGCGACGACATCGAGAAGATCTACCTGGCCGTTCGCAACGAAGAGAAGGGTCAAGTGGCAAAACGCGATCTCGAGTCGGCCACCGGTCGATCCGTATTCGAGGTTAGCGTGATGGATGTCACCGATCTCCCTTCGGTCTCGGCAGCGGTGGCGGCGCTATCTGACCGTGGATAGCAAGTTCTTCTTCAACCTCATCGGTCTGCCCCTGATGCGCCTGTTCGGAATCATGCCTGCACTCGAGATCGGCGCCAAGCGATACCTCGATGTGCTCTTCGACGACAAATACGCGTCTGGGAACTTCTACGCGAGTCCTGGCACCGGGACCGTCGGGCAGATGGTGGATCAGGCTGAATTGTCCGCCGACCTCGCCGACCCCACCATTCAGTCCAACGCAGCCGACGCCGTGCGTCGGTTTCTGCCTCGATAACGACAAACAGCCCGCAGCCGCCCTCGCGCCAGGCGCTCGTCTTCTCGGCGAGATCCTCGCATTGGTGTCCTTGAGTCAGAGCACGTCGAAGCGATCGAACTCCATCACCAAGGGCGGCACTCGACTGCCAGTCAGTCGTCGTCGTCATATTCGTCGTCGTCTTCCGAATGCACCCCTCGACGCGCCTCACTCACCGAGCGCTTTTCCCCGTCCTTTCCCCCAAGTGTGGCGTCGAGTCCCACTGCCAACTCCCTACGTTCCGCATCGGTCAGTCGAGCCTCAGGGTGCAGGCGGACGTAATACCGGGGCGGCATCTCACCTTCAAAGACCTCCTCGGTGGCTTCCTCGGCGTCTTCCTGGGGTCGATTCATCTCCGAAAAGTTGAGAGCCGCCCTGCCTTCATCAACGTGGTCTCGAACCAGCCAAGCCAGAGGTGCAACGTACCCGTACCACGGCACCTCGACCTCGTTTGAGTGGCAGTCGAAGCAGGCCCGTCTCGCGAGAGCCTCCGTACGTGCACTGTCCCACGAAGGGTTCTCCAGGACTGGTGGATTCGACACGCGGTAGGGCACGAACTGCACCGCCAGCAACAATGCGAATAGAGAAAATGCCAGGAGCCCACCCAGCGCGGTGGTAAGTCTTCGTATCGTCATGTTTCCTCCTTGGATCAGAAGGTGGCGCGTTCGGCGGCGAGGGACCATCAGTCAAGTGACAGTCATCAGCCAAAATACGGTTGCTTCCATCCTTTTTACGACGGTCGTGGCCCTTGTTGGAGTGGACTTGCTGTCGGATGCCGGGTCCGGCGCAGGGGTGGCCCACCTCGGCACGGAAGGTGTGGCCGCACTGGTAGCGACAGCCGGAGCGATCTGGTTCCTGCGGCGCACGTTGGCCGACCGAGCGGAAGCAGACGGGTGGCGGAGCCAAGCTGAGGAACTCCTCGCGGGCGTCGGCAAGACAGTGGAAGCGCAGTTCACGACCTGGGGCCTTTCTCCCGCCGAGAGCGAAGTCGGACTCCTGCTCTTGAAGGGCCTCGCATTCAAGGAGATCGCCCAGGTCCGCGAGACCAGTGAGCGCACGTCACGTGAGCAGGCGAGAGCGATCTACCGGAAGGCCGGAATTGGGGGGCGGGCCGAACTGTCGGCATGGTTCATCGAAGATCTGCTGCCACCCG
>Ga0315336_1006101_pt1 | contig 12602 bp, 8 predicted proteins | sample ASW5metaG_FD_204512 | JGI IMG/M metagenome (GOLD analysis project Ga0315336, IMG submission 204512) | Ammonia-oxidizing marine archaeal communities from Monterey Bay, California, United States - ASW #5 | ecosystem: Environmental > Aquatic > Marine > Intertidal zone | place: USA: California...
GGCAGGTTGACGAGGTACGTCTTTACAATCGCGCGCTCACCAGAAAAGAGATCCGTTCAATCCTTCGAGAAGGGGCCACAGAACACGGGTTACAACTTGTCGAAGACAGAGTGGCAGCCAAGACGCAGCAAGCGATTGACTTCTTCCATAATCACACCGGCACTATCGCTCATAAAGAAACAAAGGATTCACTCTACTTTGCCAACAGGAAGGTTGGGCTCGCATTCGACAAGCTTCCCGGCGGGTTCGCGCTGCGCCAGATTTACGGGATCGAGCAGAAACAGGATTATCTCGGTGGCAAGGACACACTGTCAATCGCCGATCTGTTTGAGGTCTCGATGACCCTTGATCCAATCCACTTGAAGCAGGATGAACGACACCTTGAGAAACCCACTGGCTTCGGCATCGTGGGTGAGATGGCCGGCGACGCATTTCCCGTGGGTTCCCAAAAGGCAAACACGACTTCCTGGAACGTCGAAGAGACTCCCGATGGCACCGCCCTTAACCTCACTCTCAAGGGAATGGACGCTCGCGAAGAAAAGGACGTGCTTGATGTGACTGCCTCGTTCCGCCTGCAGGAAGGGGATCCGCTCTCCTACTGGAGGATTGACGTCACCAACCGCAGTAAACGATATGGCCTGGAGCGGGTTAATTTTCCCATCCTTAATTTCGCGCCGATCGGAAACCCCCAGGAGAATTACTTCGTAATGCCGCGTGGAAGAGGTGGCCTTGTCAAAAATCCCTTTGCGGCGAGGACCGGGTTCGGGGCACACTACGCCAGTAGAGGCGCGTTCTATCCGCATGACATCAACATGCAGTTCATGTCACTGTACAACGGCAAAAGCGGCAAGGGGGTTTACTTTGGCACCTTTGATCCCCAGCCGCACCTTACCAATTCAAAGTATCAAAATTCCGAAGCAGGTCTTATCTGGACACTCGCACACTTTCCGGACAATATCGCCTTTTCGAATGAGCCGTTTTCGCTTGAGTACGACTGTGTTGTCGGGCCACAGCAAGGTGACTGGTACGATGCGGCAATGCGTTACCGCAAATGGGCCAAGCAGCAGTTCTGGCTCAGCAAGGGACCGCTCTCCACCCGGAAGGACTCACCCAAGTGGTTTGCTGAAGCACCTCTTATATTTTATTCACTTAGCAGCGACTCGGCAGAAGGCACCCATGATATTGACGAAAATCTGCGCATCGCCATCGCTCACTTCCACGAATGGCTGGACTGGGCAGGGTTGCCGATGGCCATGAATTTTTATGGCTGGCATGATTACGATGACGAATTTACGGTCGCAAGCCTCCCCTGGAACTCGCGCCGGGTCAACAATAATCCCGACTCCCGCTGGTATCACCTGATTTCTACGCACGGCCCAGGAGGAAATTATCCGAAAGTTCCGGCACTCCCGGAGCTCTCTTCACTTCTTAGGAAACTGCGAAACTCTGGCGGAATGTTTTGCCCGTACATCCCCCTTGAAATTTTTGACCAGGGGCCAACCAACAACTCTCCATATGCCCAAGAGGCACACCCACACATCACCCGCGATCTCCAAGGCGCTCTTCGCATGTGGGGAACCCTCTATTACTGGATGCCGTGCGCACATACCCAATGGTGGCAAAACCGTTTGGCCGAAACCTTTGAGCTGATGGTCAAAAACGAGCATGTCGGCGGCTTCTACCTTGACGTCATGCAGGGAAGCTCAATGCCCTGTTACTGGGTCGGTCACGGCCATTCGGCAGGAGGGGGAAGCTCTGCAACCGACGGGATGCACAAACTCAATGAGGTCATCTACAACCGCATGAAAGCCATTGACCCTGAGGTGATTACCACCGGTGAGAACATGTCCGAGAACATGATCGATGTTACCGATGGAAACCTTACATTTACCCTGTGGCCAGACAACAAGGCGCCCATCTTTGCAGCAGTCTACCAGGACTACGTCACCTCCTATGGGCTGGAGCTATCTGCGGGCGCTGGCTACAAGGGACGTTATAAAAAGGAATATCGCAAGGATGCCTTCTTTATCGAAGCCACGTCGCTGTTCGCAGAAGGGTCTCAAGTGGGACGCATTCGCCTGCGACCCCGTGACATGAACGTGTCACTGAAGAATCCAGAGCATCGGGAAATGGTTGATTTCCTGGCCCAAGTGGTTGGCTACTACAAACAACCCCATGCAAAAAAATTCCTCGCCTACGGGCGCGTGTTACGACCACTCAAGTTCACCACTCCCGCCTCAATGCCACAACTGACTTATACGGCTGGTTATGTGACCACTCCCTGCGAGTTTCCGGCAATTACCAGTGGAGCCTTCCTGGCCGAGGATGGTGACGTTGGTATATTTGTTGCCAACGCTTCGGGAAATAATTTGGACTACTCTGCCCAGTTTGACCTCACACCTTATGAGGATATACCAGCCCGCACATGGAAAGTGACGCAGGTCGCCGCCGACGGAGTGACCAAAGTAGCTTCCCCCAGTACAAACGGCCCGATATCCGTCGGAGGGTTGATCCCGGCCCGAGGCATCACGATGTACCTGCTGCAACCGGCAAATTAATATTGCTCGTGCAGCCTTGGACCACGCGACGGTCGACGTCCAAATCACCAGGTCGACTTGAATTCGATCCGCATGGCTGTACCATCTGTGGTTCCTGCCAGATGCAAACACCAACTCTCGGGAATGCAATCGGATGCCACGACTCAGCCGGGCTGCTATCGGTTGGGCCCTTTACGACTGGGCCACAAGCGCCTACGCCCTTTGTGTGCTGGCGGGTTTTTTCCCAATTCTGTTCGAAAGCTACTGGGCCAGCGAGCTTCCGGCCGGGCGCGAAATATTCTGGTACGGTCTGTTTGTCTCGGCGGCAAGCCTCATTGGGGCTGTCGTGGCACCCTTTCTCGGCACGCTGGCCGACGTGGGTGGCAGCCGCAAAAGGTGGCTCTTGACCTTTGCGGTGCTCGGCATGTGTGCCACCTTCTCGCTCACGTTCGTCGGCCGGGGAAACTGGCCGCTGGCCGGAAGCATTTTTGTGATCGGGACCGTGGGCTACTATGGCGCATACATCTCGTACAACGGACTGTTGCCAGTCGTGAGCAGCGCGCAAAACCGCCACTTTATTTCGGGACTCGGTTTTGCAATGGGATATCTTGGCGGCGTCATACTCTTTCTCGCCAGCATTGCCCTGGTCAAGTTGCACCATTATTTTGGCCTGGCAAGTACGATTGATGCGATCCACGTCGCCTTTATCGCAGCCGTCGCCTGGTGGGGCATATTCACCATTCCGCTGCTGCTAACAGTTCGTGAGCCGACTCGGGGCAAGTCTCCGATTTCCATTCGCAAGAGCTTGTCGCATCTCTCGGCTACGCTTCGCGAGATACGGCAAAACAAGTCGATCCTCTGGTTTTTGTTCGCCTACTGGCTCTACATCGATGGCGTGAATACCGTGGTCGTAATGGCAAGCAATTACGGTAAGACTCTCGGCTTCAAAACCGACGTGATGCTCATCACCTTGGTCCTGTCGCAAGTTGTCGGTGTCCCGAGCACACTGCTGATCACCTGGCTCTCGCAGCGATATCGGGCCCGGCCGTTCATTTACCTTGGCATCGCGCTCTACCTGGTAATCGTTGTCTACGGCGCCTTAATGTCAAAGACCCCGATCGAAGTAGCTGGTGTTGAGATCCCGGCACTTTATGTCCTTGGCTTTCTCGTCGGGCTTGGCCAGGGTGGAATCCAGGCACTGAGCCGTTCAACGTTCAGCCTGTTGATACCCAAAGATCGCACCGCGACTTTCTTTGGGGTCTACAACATGCTCGGACAATACGCCGCGGTCCTGGGCCCTCTGGTGATGGGCATCGCATCGCAGCTCACCGGAAACCCTCGCTATGGAGTCGCTTCACTGGCTGTCCTGTTCGTTGCCGGTGCTCTGGCGCTTACGCGGGTCCCGTCAGAGAAATCAAAATAGCCATGGCTGCCCAGTCAGTCTCACCGTAAAATATCCGCCTGCTTATTCTATGGCCAGCTTGGTGCAAACCGTGGCAATGGGAACTTCCAACCACGAACCCGCAAGGGCGAAGAGACGACAATGGATAGTATCGAGCGGGTTGTTATCGTCGGTGGTGGGGTGGGTGGACTGACCGTTGCCCTGGCGCTGCACCGGGCGGGCATTCCCGTCGAGATTCACGAACGTCACGACACGTTCCAGCACCATACAACCGGGTTCACGATTTGGTCGCACGCGGCAGGCAACCTCCTGAAGTTGGGTGTTTCGCTTGAGTCGGCCGGACAACCGATCGAGCAGACCGAAATCCGCAACGAGTCGGGACGGCTGATCTGCCACATGCCCGTCGGAGAAATATCGCGATCCCTTGGTGCCGACAGTTACGAGATGCAGCGGGCTGCGATGCTCAAGGCCATTGCAGCCGAACTTCCTGATGGCACGTTGCACTGGAATTCAGAGTGCGTCGGACTCGAAGAAGGCTCAGACCAGATTTTCATCCGGCTAGCCGATGGATCCCGCCGCCAGGGCGACCTGGTCATTGGTGCAGATGGAATTCACTCGATAACACGTGAAACGGTCGCGGGCAAAGTGTCACTTCGACCATCCGGCTACTGTGGCGCTGCGGCCGTTGTTACATTTTCGCACCCCGAGTGTCCGCCACATACCCACATTGATGTCTGGGGGCACGGCGGCAAAGCAGGTGTCGCTGACATCGGGCAGGGAAAATTGCGGTGGTACACCACCTGGAAGTCACCCAGCAAGCATCATGACCACGAGGCTGGCCAACGCAGTAAAGCCGAGATCCTCGCTCACCTGCAGAACTGGTATGGCCCGATTTCCGACGTCGTCAAAGCCACTCCTGAAAGTGAGATCCGGCATAACACGTCTTCGGACATTGACCCAATCACGCGGTGGTTTCTGGGGCGGGTAGTACTACTGGGTGATGCGGCTCACGCCACCACTGCTTTTGCGGCCATGGGTGCCAACATGGCCATTGAAGACGCCGTCGAACTTGCGGACCTGATCACCAAGCATAACCAAATTGAACGTGTACTCGAGGCTTTCCAGGAATCGCGAAAAAAGAGGACCGAGGGGATCGTCAAACATAGTCGGTTTATGGCTCGCATGACCCAACTTCACAGCCCACTGGCCGCATGGCTTCGAGATCAGGCCTTCCTGCATATGCCACCCGAAGAAGTAGAGAGGGCAACCCGGGAAATGGCGTCGGGCAGTTAGCGACAGTTACCCTCGGTGTTCAAACCACAGGAAAGTGTTTTAGCATGGATACCACTGCTACGGGAACAACCTCTACCAGGGGGTGGGTGATCGCGATCCTCGCCTGCCTGCTATGCCTGCTGAACTACTTTGATCGCGTGGTGATCTCGTTTGCGATCGGGCCCATCCAAAAAGATTTTGGGATCGACAACGCCAGCTTTGGCCTGGCCATGAGTCTGTTTGCACTGGGAGCGATTGCGATTAACGGCATCTCGGGCGTGCTGCTCGACCGCTTCGGCGTACGAATCGTGTGGTTGGTTGGACTGGCCGTTTGGACTGCGGCAATGTTCCTGCTGGGGTTAGTGCATAGCTGGTGGTTATTTCTCGCATTCCGCGTTCTTCTGGGCCTCGGCGAGGGAGTGAACTTTCCGGCAATGAACCGGGCAATCTGTGACTGGATCCCGCAAAAACAAGCGGCCCGGGCGGTCGCCGTCTGCCTGATTGGCGTGCCAGGCGCACTCCTCTTGGGGGGGCCACTCTTTAGCACATTGATCGACAAGGCAGGCTGGCGCCCGACATTTGAACTGCTCGGCTTTGGTGGCGTGATCATGTTTGTGGTGTACGTCCTGCTGTATCGAAATCCGCCCCATGCGCACAAGAATTCCAAACCAACGCGACACGAGTACTTTCAATTATTGAAAAACCCCACACTGTTGGCAACTTCCTGGTCGTTTTTTGGCTTCGGAGCGATTCTCTTTTTTGGCCTCACCTGGATCCCGGGCTACTTTGAACAGCGGTGGCACGTCGATCTGGAACAAATTGGCTGGTTCACCACCGCCCCATGGGCTCTTTCGATCGTCGGAATGCTCCTGGTAGGGTATTTATCCGATCGTCTTTTCCTTCGAACCGGTAGCGTAAGGCAGGGTCGTGTTCACCTAATTTGGACCCTCCAATTGCTGGCTGCACTCAGTTTCCTGCCGCTGTTGTTCATCCAGTCGCAGGTCTGGGCCATCGTTTGGTTGTCGATCGGTATCGGTCTGTCGATGTCGCCCAACGGCCCGTACTACTCCATCTGTAGCGACCTGTTTTCCAGGCAAACTGGAGCTGCCACGGGAATTATTGTCACATTTTTTTCCGCCTCGGGTGTCATCACGCCCTGGTTGGTCGGCTGGTTGACCGACACCTTCGGGAATTTCGACGCGGCATTCATCATGCTCGCAGTGACCGTGGCATCGGGAGCTGTGGGTATGCTGTTGTTCGCGAGAGGTGAACCGGCACCATCGACCGCTGCGTAATCGCCTCGCATCCCAGTCGAGACCAGCTACCCCGCCTGCATTCATCCCCGAAAATATTCTGTCTCGGTGGATCAAAGAGGGTTCGGTTGGCACGGAGAAAAAGTCTGACCGGCGGCAACCGACTCGCATGGAGAGGGAGGCATCCATGGGAATCGAAATTTGCCGCCGGTCGGAGTAAACCGCGTGCTGCCTTCTTCAGGCTGCGCAAACTTCCGAAAGAGTCAGTCGGTCGTTTGTCGCCGCCGGCAGCATCCTGCCAGCAAAGTACCAAGCCCCAGCAGAAGACAACTCGCTGGCTCGGGTACCAGGCTGGTACTGTCGGTGTCCTGCCAGAAAACCATTTCGGCCAGGTCGGCACCATCAAGGCCTGCCTCGCTTCCGGCAATGAGTCCATCCTGCGAGAAAAAGCGAATGTCCAGAATCCGGAACAAATCGCCGCGCGGGCCGAGGGCATCGGAGTCAACTTTCACCTGGTCCTCATACGTAGCCATGATGTCGAACCATGCCGGATAAGGGTTAGGACTTGTCACAAAGTCTTCCCCTTTTTCGGAATCGGGCGTGCCATCAAAATCGCCACTAAAATCCTGCTCGCGGTCAAACAACACAGAATTGCTGACTACACCAGCGGCCAAACCATCGAACCGCAGGCCGGTCAAACGACCTTTACCCGTTTGCTCGTACCGTAACTTCCAAGGGTTCAGAAACGTGTCTCCTGATTGGATCACGCTCCAGTCGCCCATAGCCCCAACGGCAGCCCCCTCATCCGGCCCGCCCGTAGCACCCCAGCTTACCGTCTCATCAGGAGCATTCGAAAAGAAAACGGTGACCTTCATGCCTGCCATTAGCTCACCGGTCGTCTTGTAGGTGGCAATCGCTGGGATGTTTTGCGTGGTTCCCGGAATAACCTGGTGTAGCGTTGCGGCCTGGCTGGTCGTGGTGGCCGCAATCGTGGCAATCAGGATCAAAGCAATCAGCAAGCTACGAGTCATCAGGGAACCTCCTAACACACAGGGAAAGTACAACCTCGACCTGGCAAAGGCCGACAGACGGAGACTACCTGTAACTCAAGATTGGTGACTTCAGGTCGACAGCTAAAACAATATTTTTTTCTGGTGACGACGTCGCCTGGTTCCACGCAGCAAGACCTAACGACCCCCTGGCCTCAAGAAAACGGCCCAGGGCGAATACGCCCACGGAGGCCGCCAACGCAATCCGAAAGTCAACTCGTTCCACAAGTCCACCCCGCGGCGCATCTTGTGGCACAGCGTTGCGGCAAGACGATTTGTTGCGATTAACTGTCGCCCGCCTGCAACCTGAACTCCTCGAGCATTTCTCCAACGTCCTTGACGTTTGGTATCGAGAAGAACGCGACCGGCATCGCGTATGTGAATTCGTCAGGCTGCTTTTTATTGCTGACGCGGATAACAATATTTCCTGACCCGTTGCGCCTCTGGATTCGCCGTACACTTTTGAGCTCTTTGGGCTTGAACGAACGGATAACCAATCCCCTCCCCCGCAAGGGGCTGACAACCGCCATCAACAACCCCAGCGAACGGTCGCTAAAACCACCATCAAAAACGATCACCCGTTCATTCGTGATCACGTAGACCGTTCGTTCGGCGGTTCGTTTTATCCATCGCATTATCCAAAAGGGTGCGGTGAGCATCGCAAGCCCAATCAACAGAAAAGGGATACCGAACAATGCAAACATCAGTCGCTCGCCTTCAAGCTGATCGAAACCGTGAAAACCCTCGACCGGATCGCCAATGCCCGACGCAAGGCCTATCCAAAAGACCGAGAAAGCGGTCCAGCAAATCCCAAAGAAGAATGGAAATAACGACAGCCAGGGAAATGAATGCGAGGAGGGTTGTCCCATCCAGCGAATGGACTCATTTCGGCGGAGTTCCTCGTCTACCGTTTGTTGCAAATGGCGTGGCAACCAAAAGTCCTGCTTGTTGCTCCAAACCATAGCACACGAATCCTTAACACCAGGCAAACCATCCAGTGGAACCGGGCAGCATAAAAGGAGTCCCTCTGTCGAAGCACACAACGCAAAGCACTACCGCTGGGAGGTGCTCCTGTTTGGCGTGTTGTTATACACTATTCGAGCCGGTTGGTTCCGGGGCCAACTCCGAATAGCGGCCGTCGAGGTAGGCGACTCGCCAGCGGATCGAAAAGACTGCGGGAAACAAAACTCTCCCTTACCATGCTGGCTGACAAAAGCTGCCGGGGAGTCGGTCGAGGCTTGCTACCTCGCACCGACTCGCCCGACAGGCGTGTTCTGCACTTCAACTGCAACCCCTCACGCAGCGCGGCGTTGCCGACGTCGACTCAGGGCGAATCCCACCACCGCAGTACTGACCAGAATGAAAGTCGCGGGTTCGGGTACGCGGTTTACTCCAACGACGGGTGTGTCGCCTACCAGCACAAAGTTGCCGATAATGGCTGCATCGTTCATGGTTTTGGCAAAGACAAACAACTCGCGCCCAACCAGCTCGGGAGTGTTGAGATGAATAGACTGCGTGTTATCGTCTGCCTTGCCGTCAAACAGCAGAACGAGTTCTTCTCCGTTGTCAAACGTGCGCGACCCCAGATCAAATTCCTGGTAGAGCCCTTTTGCTTGCAATTCTGCTAACATCGGGCCATTGAGGTCGGGCAATTCCAGGTCCAAACCATCCACGGTGGCAATGCCAAACTCCACCAATTCAGCAGGCGTTGCAGTTGTGTTGGTAAGTACCAGGCCACGGCCTGTCACCAACTGGCGACCACGGGTTGTGATGCCATCGGCTTCCCCGAGGTCGGGGGTTACACCAACCACCTCGGTCCTTAGAAACTGGTTAACATTTAGCAGTGGAGCACTACTACTGGTCCCATCCGGGTGCTGCACCTCAGCCGAAACAACGGTCCAGTCCCATACATCCTGCTCCAGCCCCACGTGAATCACGTCAGACGATGCGAACGGAGTAGACACACCAGCAACTTCCGGGTCACTCCAGACGTGTAGCAAATCGTCTTTAGCGTTCGCACCAACTGGTGAGTTCGCGTAGGTGTTGAAGTGGCGACTGGAACTGCCGTCATAATGCCATTGGGGATCGGGGTTGTTCGTACCACTGGTTTGAATTTCAAACCCCTTGGTCGGTTTTCCCGAAATATTCTGGTAGTCCCAGTTGGCGTGCAGGACGCGAAATCCCATCGGCGTCGCCGACGTAGAATTGAACGTCACGACCCCCGACACGGCCTGGCCGCCTTGCCGGTGGTCGGCATTGTTGCGGTAAAAATAACTAGGCCCACCCTGGGCCCAGGTGTTTGAATTCACCAAAGCTGCTGCACCAATGTTAATATCTGGCGTTCCGGTTGTAACTTCCGTGAAGTTCAAATCGGTGGACCCGTAGACATAGTTGTACGCTGTCAATTCATCCTGGCTCAGCACGTGGTTGTAGTCGCCAGAGTTAATCCAGCTCCGCATCACCTCGTTGTTCTGATCATTTTGCACAACCAGTCCACCACCCGCGTTGCCATAGTTGCGATTGACGAGATCTGCCTGGTCTGGGTGATGCAACCCCAAAACATGGCCGATTTCATGGACCGCAATCGAACGAATATCGCCAAACGGTTGGGCGCCGTTTGCTCGGTTGTACGAATACGTCGACCCGTTGGGAGTTGTCGAGGCCTGATCCCACTGATCAAACGCCAAACGAACCTGGTCGCGAATGTCATTGTTGTTGGTAAAACTTGCGTCGAAGCCATAGGTGATATTGGTAATCACTGATCCCGGGTTTCCCCAAGAGACAAAGTCGTTGGGGTTGGTAATGAGATCTGAAAAACCCGACGGATCCAGCGCGTTGTCACTGGCGAATGTGCCAAACCCAAAAACCGTTGATGGCTGGCTACCGAACAACAGGACTAAACACAACAGAACTTTGAGCACCCGGCGGGGTTTGCTCACTTGGGAAATCACACTTTCGGAATTTCTTCCTCTGATGAGCTTGCCGTTAAGGTTAAACGTTGTCGACTTTACTCGTGTGGGATCGGTCATTATCGTTACTCCATTTTCGAAAAACTTGGTCATTGCGTTGTGTCATACATGAATCACACACACTTTCTTAGCGTGCAACGAAAATTCGTACAGCAACATTTCTGAAAAGCACTGCCAACCGTTCGGTTGTTCTGGGCTCCGGTGCTTAATCGTGAATGCTGCTCAACCATACTGCTGGCAAACACGCCAGGCAGCTATGCTGCCCTGGCCGGCTAGCCATCTGTGTGGTCTTTAGGGGCCCGCTACTTCTGGAAGGCTTTTGTGGGGCGCTAATTTGAAATTTCTGCCCCACTGAACTTTGCCCAGTGGTATGGCGCTGTGGTACGCAATTCCCAACTCAACCAAACCAGGAGTACCTGAACCTCTGCCTTAAACAAACTCTTTTGTTGCCCTTTGGTTCTGTCTGTAAAATTCACATCTCTTTCTTGTGACCAGGTCCGTCGCTGACGAACCGGCCGTGTGATCGGGAACGTCTCAGCGGCTGAGCCGCAGCCGGCGGCATCCGGCAATCAATGCACTTAGTCCCAACAGCAAGCAACTGGCTGGCTCTGGGACGCCCCGCACCGCGTCGCTGTCGGCCACGTAGCTCAGCACGTCGTCAGAGATAAAAGTTCGGGTAAAGTCAATCCGCAGTCCACGGTACAGATCCTTCTCTGGGGCATTGGCGGTCAGCGCCACCATGTCCCTGTAGGTCACGTCGATGTCCCAACCGAGCGTACTGTGACTGCCTGCTGCAATCAGGCCAACCCACGGATCGCTACCGCCCACGCTGCCTGGTGTGCCGGGCGTAGGGTCGTCGTCGTCGAACGCCCCGATCTGGCGTTCGGGCATCAGGTCAATTTCAATCCAGTCAAGGCCGTTCGTACCGAGTCCTTCGAGCACCAGGGGATTACCACCACTTTCACCTGCAAGCGACAGCCGCCAGCCCAACATCGCTCCGACTGCCTCGCCACTGTCGACACCCGTGGCACTCCACGTGATCGTTTCCATCGCGCCACCATTCTGCCCGGCAGATACCTTCGCGCCGGCCATGGTGGCCCCGGTCAGCGAAGGAACGATACCAGGTACCGTTTGGATATTGGCTGGGTCTTCGACAACGCTGTTGACCATCGGTGCCGCCCCGGCAGGACCTGCTAATCCCACGATAACCAGCATGGCTCCTGCTACTGTAGTGCAACGGCGAGTCAAACTTTGAACGCATGATGTCATAACTGTTTGTTGATTCTTCATAGTTTCAGGTTCCTTGAGAATTAGCACAAAATGGCAGGAGGTGTTCGTAGAGCAGCCGTCAGTCCAACCACTCTGTAACCTGCATCGTTAAAAGATAAGTTAAGTGGCATAAATTACGTTGCACTCCAGTTCAACTGGCAAGCCAGCTACGTGGTTAAGCAAGGTTGCAGCCTGGCTTACCGTCGCCCCAATGAGCGTTAGAAAAATTATCAAAGCAAGATAGCGTTGAATCATCAAAAAACCTCGTTACAGGCAAGTAAGGGGTAATCTCAACAGACCGTTTGCAAACTATCGAAACGATCCGGCCACCCAGTGACTCAAGATCAAGAACTTCCGACCGACAACCAAAACAAGGAATTTTCTCTCGACCCTGGCTCACTGGCACACCCGGCAAGGCTGAAGGAACCCCTGAATCCAAGAGAAAACGGAGCGTGGAGAACGCTCCGACCGATGCCCGGGCGGAACTTGAAAAGTCAACTCGTTAGAGCGCTCACCCGCAGCGGTGCGGGGGGAATACGCGCGACACAGTACGGCCCGCCGCCCGTCCTGCGACGCGGCACATGCGGTGATTACCCCAAAAAAAAGATAACCCGTTTCAGGCAATCGTCCTTTCGCCAGGAAAAGACCGAAAACCTGAAACGGGCCGAGGACTCGCGTGTTGCACTCGAGTCAAAGGGTTCGATTCTCACACGAGAGGTGGTCGATCCTCCGGGTAACAGGTCGAGCAAAAGTCGTCGCACCCGCTCCCGGCGGTTTTACCGACGGTCACCGCCCCGTCCGCGCATACCTGCTGCGGTGGCGACCCGACATGAGCACAAACACGCTACACA
>Ga0315336_1006102_pt1 | contig 12601 bp, 12 predicted proteins | sample ASW5metaG_FD_204512 | JGI IMG/M metagenome (GOLD analysis project Ga0315336, IMG submission 204512) | Ammonia-oxidizing marine archaeal communities from Monterey Bay, California, United States - ASW #5 | ecosystem: Environmental > Aquatic > Marine > Intertidal zone | place: USA: California...
GTTGCGCGATTTGTGGGTGTTCAGGTCTCCGCCGTACGTGTCCGAGGTGGTTCCACCCCGAGCGGCGAGCTCCCACTCGGCGTCGGTGAGCAGGCGATAGCCATCGCAGTCCAGGCCCTTGAAGGTCACCGCGTCGGCTTGCAGGATGTAGGCCTCCTCCAGGCCCTGTCGATTGGAGAGCGCGTTGCAGAAACGCAGGGCGTCCAGCCAGGTGACGAACGCCGGTCGGTCGAGATCGTGACTCCAGGTGCCGCCCATCACGTCGACCCAGTGCGCGCCGGTGACCATCGTTCGGGCCACCCAGAAGTCCCGGGTGATGACGACCTCGCGCTCGTCGGCCTCTTTGCCCCAGAAGTTCCAGCTCTGAGCTTGTCGACCCATCTGGAAGACGGCTCCAGGGACGCGGTTGAGCGCCAGCTGACTCCCGCCGAGGGAGACCGTCTCCGAGCGCCCGTCGGCAGCCATCGTTGTGGCGAGCTCGGGGTTCCAGGCCCAGGGCGGAACCAGCTGGTGCGCTCGGTCTCGCACCGGGTCCACCACCGGGTCATCCCAGAGCGCGGCGACCATCGCCCCGACGCCACCGACGGCCAGACCCTGCTTGGGACGAGCGCATCGCGTCGTCAGGTAGAAGGGGATTCCCTCCCGCATTTCGAGGGTCTCCAGCAATGCCCCGAGCAGCTCCGGCTCGGGTGCCGTGGCCCACGCGTCGACCGCGGCCTGGACTCGCTGTCGATCCCCGGAGCACAGCTCAGTTCGAAGTGTAGACAGTCTCTTCTTGAACTGCGCCCGGCTCATTCGGTCCCCGCGGTTTCACGGGTTCCTGTAGCCCACCACGATGCGCACGTTGCGGACCACGGTCGCCAGACCGCCATGCAGGTACGTGATGTCCCCGCCGTGCCACGTCGCTCTCTGGAGCTCATCCTTCATGGTCGCCATGCACCACGGCGAAGTCAGTTGAATGGGGATGTCGGTTACATCGAAGAGGTTGACACCCTCATTGATGAAGCTGAACGGGCTGTTGCCGTAGCCGTCGAGGGGAGCAGCCGGTAGCTCGAAGACGTCGTTTGGATCAGAGATGTCGAGGGCGGTACTGGTCTCGTAGATGCCGTCCTGGTATGCCTCTACCAGGTCGAGGGCGCAGCGATCGCCGCCGAACGCTGGGTAGGTCGCGTCGGCGTTCAGCGTCATGTACGCCCATTCGAATGCGATGTCGAAAGGCAGGCCGAGACCGACTTCGTAGTCCCACATCAGCCAGACGCGGGTGTTCGGATCTTGAAGGACGGCAGGGGGGATCGCCGCGTGGTCTTGTCCGATGTAGAGGATGCCGAGGCCGTTGCCGATGTAGCCGGAGATGTCGTTCTCCGGCATCAGGCCCTCGTGCTCGTGGGTGATGACGATGTCGTAGTCCCCCGGGTCGAATCCGCCCGGCAGGCCGGGGTCGTGGATCCTGAGGGAGGCCATGGCGGTGTTCGAGCTCGCTCCTGCGAAATCAGTGACCTGGTACGTGAATGAATCCGAGGTTCCAACGCCGTTGTCGTGCTGGTAGTCCACGGTCCCGTCGCCGTTGTCGACCAGGGTTCCCTCGATCGGCGCATCGATGATGATCAGGCTGGACGGGTCGATTCCGTCGTCCGGATCGAAGTCGTTGGCGATGAGGTCGAGAACCACCACCTCGCCTTTGTCGACCTGGCCCGCGTCGTCATTAGCGGTGGGCGCGATGTTGCCGCCGTCGGCGATCGGGTTCACGGTGATGTCGACCATCGCCGCGTTGGAGGTGTCACCGAGGTCGTCATCGATGGTGTAGAAGAACGCGTCGCTCGTGGTGTCGGAGTCGTCGTGCTGGTAGTCCACGGTTCCGTCGCCGTTGAGGACCAGGGTGCCGAAGGTCGGCGGGACGGTGACGACGATGCTCCCCAGATCGAGGACCCCATCCGCGTCGGCGTCGTTGGCGGCCAGATCGAAGATGCCGAGCGCGCCTTCGTCGAGGGCCACGAAGTCGAAGCGGGCATCGGGCGGGTCGTTCACAGCGGCGATGGTGACCGTCACCGTGGCCAGGTTGGAGCTCGCCCCGGCGAGATCCGAGATCACGTAGGTGAAGTCGTCGCTGAAGTTCTCGGTGCCATCGTGGTTGTACGCCACCGTGCCGTCGTTGTTCACCGAGACCGAACCAAAGCTCGGGGCGTCGACCAGGGAGATGCTCGCCAGGTCGAGGCCATCGTCGGGATCGGAGTCGTTGGCGGCCAGGTCGACGACAGCGACCTCGTCCTCGTCGACGTTGAAGTCGTCGTCCACGGCCTCGGGTGGGTCGTTCACCGGCATGATCTCGAGGAGGACGGTGGCGATGTTCGAGGTGTTTCCTTCGGAGTCACCGACAGTGTAGGTGAACACGTCCGAGGTCGTCTCGGTGCCGTCGTGGCTGTAGTCCACCGTCCCGTCGACATTGACCGTCGCCGTTCCGTTGCCCGGGCTGTCGATGATCGAGACCGTGGCGACATCGAGATCACCATCGGCGTCCGTGTCGTTGGTGACCACATCAATGGACCTCTCCTCGCCCTCCATGCCGGCCACCGCGTCGTCGATGGCGACGGGTGCGACGGCATCTACGTCGGCGTCGGTGTCGGTATCCGTGTCGGTATCGGCGTCCGCGTCGGTATCGGTATCGGTGTCCGCTTCGACGACGGTGTCGGTGTCGGTCGCGGGCTGATCGCCGATCTTGTCGGGCGTACAACCGAAGATGAAGAGAAGGGTGAGCGTCTGGGCATGGCGCATGGGGGCTCCGTGGGAGGAGGGAACATGCGCGCTCTATGTACGGGACCGTCGCGGGTGCTCAAAACTGATCGAACCTGATCAGAATGGGGAAGCGCCCCAGAACGTGAGCATCAGGGTCGTGACGAAGACCCAGGTGTTGAGGCTGTTCGTCACAGTCGCGAACGCGAGGCCAACCATGTGTTTGGCGAGCACGATTGGGTCCCGGGCGGGAAAGTCGTAGCGGAGCTCCCGCAGCGAACCGGCAATGCTCATCGCCGAGAAGGTGCCCAGCACGACGGACGTCATCGCGAAGAGGAGGATCTCGAGACCGCCCAGTACCTGCAATCCGCTGAGAATGGGGATTGGACTGGCTGAAAGAACGAGGAGCAGGGAGATCCCCGTCAGGGTCGTCCAGTCGCGTCGTCGGCTGCGGGTCTGCACCTTCTGCACCTGCTCGAGATCGCAGGTATTGCAGATGGGACCGGTGTCGCCGCGGAGGAGCAGGCCGGTGTTGAAGACCGCGCCACAGTCCGAGCAGCACTCGCGGAAGAGGGTGGGTCGGTACTCGTAGTTCTGTAGCGAAATGGCGTGCACGGAAGCTCCTGCGTTCCCATGTCTACGCTCCGCCCTCGACTCTCATTCGATGAAAACAGCTCTGGCTTCGTTCAGTCGGAGACCTCGCGGCCGGTCACTCGATGCCAGCTCATTCGGGGAAAGGCCGCCCGCCAGCCGGTGGGTTCGCCCGATGGCAGCCGCGTTCGGTCACGGGCCTTTGGCGGGTCCGGGGTGGTTCGTTTGTGTCCGATGCCGAGGAGGAGAATCTTGGGTAGGGTCTTCATGTCGGTCCTCCGTGAGTTGGAGGATCAAGCCACCCTTTTCGCGCGTGATCAAGGGCGTACGCCCTCTTGTTTCAAGTTGTTTCATCGCGCCAGCCGGCTCCGGCTCTGGTCAGGGCCAGCGCGCCTCTTTTCGCCGCTGCGGCCAAGGCCTCGTCGACCTCAAGACCCCGACCCAGCGCCCAGGTGAGTCCGGCGGCGAAACAGTCTCCAGCGCCATAGCTGTCCACGACTGATCCCGGCACTGGCACCGCCTTCCACCGTCCCGCTCTGCCGTCGTTGGTGGTGTAGGAGCCGCCGTTCTCCCCATCGGTGATGGCCACCAGCTGGGGCGAGACCGGGAGGTCGCCAGCTGCGTAGCGCTCGCTCGGATCTCGTCCGCTGAGCACCAGTGCGTCCAGCTGCACACCCGCGTCCCGGATGACTGGAAGCACACGGGCGGTTGCGACCAGTACGCGCGCCTGTCGCGCCTCCCGGAGCAGCTGGGCGTCGCCCTTGCAGAAATAGACGGCGTCTATCGCCGAGAAAACGCCATCGTGGTCGTCTCCCCGGCCATGCTGGGAGGGCCCGATGACGACGATGGTCCGCTCTCCGGTGGGATCGAGCAGGGTGATGCACCTCCGATGAGCGCCGGGTTCCGTCACCCCGAGGAGCCGCACCCCGAGCGCATCCATGACTTCCGGCAGACGCTGGCCGGCGGGGTCGTCACCGAGGGCGGTGACGAGAGTGCTCGATCCGGCCAGGCGCGCCAGCTCGATGACCGCGACGCCACCACCTCCGGCGGGCTCTTCCCACGCGTCTGTCGCGTGCAGGATGTCGCCGGATCTCGGGACGTCGTCGACCGGCATGAAGGTCACCCACTCGACGTGACCGGCGACGGCGAGGCGAAGTTCTCGGGTCATGAAATCGGCTCCAACACGCTTTTGGGGCGGCGAAATGACACGACCGCGAACATACCAGACGGCCGCTCGGGGGCTCCGGTGGGCATGAAGCTCCTCTTTGCGGACGACGAAATGGGCATTCGCATGATCGTCTCTCGGGTCCTCGGCAAGGCCGGTCACCATGTCGTGCTGGCCCAGGACGGTGAACATGCCTACGCCTTGTTCAGTCGAGCGCCCGACTCCTTCGATGCCGTGGTCACGGATGTTCGCATGCCGCGACTCGATGGATTCGGCTTGGTGAGGCGACTTCGCTCTTCGGGCCACGCAACGCCGTGCGTGTTGATGAGTGGGCACATCGACGTGAGGCGGTTGCGGGCGGTGCCCCTGGCCGGAATCGTCGGGGTGTTGCAGAAGCCGTTCCATCTCGAGGCCCTCCTCGACGTGGTCGACCGGGTGGCCCCGGCGTAGGACATACTGGCGGCAGAGAGGGCGATGCGACCGCTGCTTTTCCTGTTGATCACGGCTTGCGCGAATCGAGAGCCACCGGAGCCTGTCGAGGGGGTCGACTCGGCGTCGGAACTGGAAGATCCGATCCAGCCGAACCTGCTCATCTTCGTCGCTGATGACATGGGCATCGATAAGCTCGCCCGGTATGAATTTCACCCAACGACACCTTCGACGCCAATTATCGACGGAATGATGGACGGTGGCGTTCGCTTTACCCGCGCGTGGGCCCAGCCTGTCTGCTCGCCAGCTCGCTCGTCGCTGATGACGGGATTGCGGCCCGTGGACACCCTGATTGGCGGCGCGCTGGGCCGGGTGAACTCGGCGCCGCTGGCCGACGAGACGACCACGATGCCGGAGGTCCTCACGGGCTACAGCTCGTCGCTGATCGGAAAGTGGCATCTGTCGAGCCAGTCCCTGGGAGGCGGTGGCTTCCGAACCCATCCCACCGACTCGGGCTTTGGCTGGTACGCCGGGCTCATTCACGGCATGGACAAAGAGGTCGCGTTCGATGGACAGCCGCAGAACTACTTCAGCTGGGAGCGGACCGAGAACGGCACGCCCACGCGCGACGAGCGCTACATCACGACGGCAAACGCCGACGATGCCATCGATCGGATCGAGGCGATGCCCGAGCCCTGGCTGCTCGTCGTCACTTTCTACGCGCCCCACGGACCGCACCAGGTCGCGCCCGCCCACCTGCAGACCGGCGTGGAGAAGGGATCGACTGACGACGAGCGGAAGTACAACAGCGCGATTGAGGCCATGGACACCGAGATGGGCCGGGTGATCGCGTCGATGGAGGCGGAAGTCGCGGAACGCACGACCGTGATCTTCACCACCGACAACGGCACGCCGCAGGGGGTGGTCAGCGCCCCGGCCGAGAGGACCAAAGGCACGTTGTTCGAGGGAGGCATCCGCGTGCCCATGGTCGCCACCGGGTACGGCGTCACCCGCCCCGGCGAGGACTGCGTAAATCTCGTGCAGATCTCCGATATCTTCGCCACCGCTGCCGATCTGGCCGGGGTCCCAGCGGATTCTGGGACTGACTCCATCAGCTTCGCACCGTGCCTGTCGGACGCCGCCGCCGCCGGTCGAGAGATCGCCACTGCGCAGCGGTTCAAACCGTCGGGGCCGGCGCCCTATTCAGTCTATGGAGCCACGGCGCGAGACGACCGCTACAAGCTCATCGTCACCAGCGAGAGTTCGCCTGCCTTCTTCGATCTGGGCCACGAGCCGACCGAGGGCGAGGACTTGTTGTCCGGGTCGCTGAACGCCGATGAGCAGGCGGCCTACGACGCATTGTGGGCGGTGATTCCCGACGAGTTGCGGCCCTAGGCCGGGAGGCTCTTCGTCATGCGCTTCACGAAGCCCTTGATCTCGTGGGCGAGCATCGGGCCCATGACCGGCTTGAGCATGGTGGCCATGACGCTGGCGACGTCCAGGTCGATGCGCACCGTCTCGGAGTACTCGACCTGCGTGCCGGAATCAGCAGCGCGAAATTGGATCTTGCCCGACTGCTCGGTGTTGCCACCCGCCGAGGTCCACTCGAGCTTGTCGCCGTCGAGCACGTAGGTGCACTTGTAGTCGCCCTTGAACTTGACGACGCCATGGTCCTGGAGCGCGAGCACGAAGTGAACGGTGCCACCGTCGATGCTGTGGGACTCGAGGCCCTCGGTCTGGGCGACGATGGTCGGCAAATCGGAGAAGTGCCGCCGCGTCGTGTCGAGATCGGTGGGAACGGTGAACGAATCGGTGTGGGTGCCTTCGAACCAGGCCATGGAGTCCTCCTCGGCCGCCGCACCTATCGGATCCCGGGCACTACGCCCCCTGTTTTTTGTCGCCTCCGACCGCCCGGGCGAGCATTCCGGGGAGCTTCGAGATCCGCACGGGCTTTGAGACTCTCACGCCGGGGTCTCCGTTCTCGGCGGCCTCCTTTCCGAAGGGCACCAGCACGACGATCTTCATCGACGCGTCGAGCTCTGCGAGGGCGTGGGCGAGCGGGTCTCCGTCTTGTGTGCGAAGTGGATTGTCGACGAAGGCGAGCAGATACGGGTCGTCCCTCGCCGCCGCCACCAGCGCGATGGCCTGTTCGGCACCAGTGGCCTCCTCGCCCCGCATCTGCCAGGCGTCGAGGTCTCGGATCAAGACGCTGCGAGCGGCGGCATTGGCATCGACCACCAGGACGCGTCGACCCATGATGTGGGGCTGGATCATGCTCGAGGTGTGCTCGTCGTGGTCGGTGGCCAGGCCGAGCGTAAAGGCCATCCACGATCCCATTTCCTCGCTGAAGCGGGTCTCGATCTCGCCGCCGAGGATCTCCACGAGTTGTCGCGCCACCGCCATGCCAAAGCCGCTTGCGCTTCGATCGGTTCCGATCTCGTGAAAGACGCCGTGAGCGGAGTCGGCGACCTTGCGGGTGTCGGTGAGTTCGAAGGTGAAATCTCCGCCCTTGCGCGTGATGTTCGAGCCGGACACTCGAAGCACGACCTCGCCGGTCTCGGTCCTGCCGACCGCGTTCGCCACCATCAGGGTCAGGGCCTGCTTGAGGCGGGCGGGGTCGGAGATGACGTGGCGAGGGCAATGGGGATCGAAGGTGACGACCAGCTCGACGCCCTTGGCCTGGGCGGTCGCGGCCTCGATCGGCGCCACGTCCTCGACAAGGGCGCGCAAGTCGAAGGCCACCTCCTGAAAAGTAAGGTTTCCAGACGCTACCTGGGCGAGCTCCGCCAGCTCTGCCATCGCGTTGCCGATCTCGACGGCCGAGCCTCGGACCGTCTGCGCGTATTTGGTCTGTACCGCGTCGAGTTCGGTCTCGAGCAGTAGATCGGTCAACCCGACCGTGGACCGGAGCGGCAGTCTGACCTCGTGTGCCAGATCCGCCACCATTCGGGCCTTCTGACGATCGGCGGTCTCGGCCCTCATGAGGGCGTCCTGGACCTCTGCGCGGAGCTCGATCTCCCGCTGGTTGGCCTCGTCTCGGGTCCAGTCGAAGATCAGCGACACCGACGCCATGAGCGTCACCAATGCCAGCATTGCGGCCAACTCCAGAATGGCCGCGCCGCGGGGATTCAGCGGCGTTCCGATGCCCTCGAGGGGAGCCAGCCACAAACCGACGATCATGAACACCGTCACTACACCCCAGCCGACGACTTCCATGCGACCGAACATCATCATCGAGACCATGGGCACCAACACGAACCACGGCGTGACCGGCGCATCGAAGCCCCCGGTGACCACCGCGATACCGGTGAAGGCGCCCACAGCGATGGCGAGGAGCACGTGCCCGGCCACCGATGCGGATCGGGTGATCCGCAACGCGACGGGGATGAAGCAGGCGGCGACCGCCGCAATCAGGGCCACGATGGCGGGCTCTGGCTGACCCAGCAGGAAATAGAAGACGGCGAAGATGGGTGCCCAGATGGTCGACGCGAGGGATGTCGCGAGAATCAGTCGACCGCGGCGGCGACTCTCGATGTCCATCTCGCCAGAGTCGGGAAGCATCCGATCGAGAAGGTCCGGGTGTTGGGCACCTCGATTGGCCATGAGCCCACGATAGCGAAGGTGGATCACGGTCACAATGTTGACCTGGATTTGCGAGCGGCGATAAACGGCTGGAGTGATCCCCACCAAACTGCTGGCCTTCCGGGACGAGACCCGAAGAACCTTCATCCCGAAGTACTACTCGGGCGTGGGACAGGTGGTCTTCATCACCGTCGTCAGCCTCTCCGTCATCGGCTGGTCGGCGGCGTCCATCCGAAGCCCGGCACTCTGGGAGCTCGGGGTGGCGATCCCGACGTTCCTCTTTGCCAATGGTGTCGAGTACGTCATGCATCGGTGGCCCATGCATCACAAGTGGGGTGGGCTGTTCTTCCAGCGGCACACGCTCATCCACCATCGGTTCTACACCCACGAGCACATGCGCTGTGAGAGCACGCGGGACTTCAAGACCGTGATGTTTCCACCCTATGCACTGGTGTTCTTCCTGGGCATGATCGCCGCGCCGGTCGCCGTGGCCCTCTATTTTGCGATTTCCTCCAATGTGGGGCTGGTCTTCGGCGCGGTCGCGATGTCGTACTTCCTCTCCTACGAGTGGTTGCATCTGGCGTATCACCTGGACCCCGACGGTCCCCTCGGTCGCATCCCCGGGCTCGCGGTCCTGCGGAGGCACCACACCCTTCATCACAACCCCACCGAGATGAAGCGGGCGAACTTCAACATCACGTTCCCGGTCTTCGACTGGATCGCCGGCACCACGCGTTAGGGTCCCGCCCGTGAAAGCACGCTTCCCCGACGCCCTGGTCCTCATCTTCGCGATGATCGTGTTGGCCCAGTTGGCCAGTTATGTCCTTCCCGCGGGCGCTTTCGATCGAGAATTGTCCGAGAAGCCCGCCGCCGTCGAGGCGCTGGTGCTGCCGGATGGATCGGTCTTCGAGGTGCCCAAGGGGGCCAAACAGCGCGCCCCGGGTCGCAAGGTCAAGGCCGGTTCCTACCACCGGGTCGAGGCCGAATCACTCCCGTGGCACGCGGCGCTCACTCGCATCCCCAAGGGCATGGAGGAGGCCGCCGACATCATCTTCTTCGTGTTCATCGTCGGTGGGGTCATCGGCATCGTCAAGGCCACCGGCGCCATCGATGCCGCCATCGGGAGCGCGATCCGAAGGCTTGGAGATCGGCCTGGATTGCTGGTCTTCGGCATGATCTCCCTGTTCGCTGTGGGCAGTTCGACCATTGGCATGGCCGAGGAATACATGCCCTTCGTGCCGATCCTGGTGGCGATGTGCCTGGCCCTGAAGTTCGACGCCGTGGTGGCCCTGGGCATCGTCTACATCGGGGCTGCTGTGGGGTACGGCTGCGCCGCAATGAACCCCTTCACCATCCTCATCGCCAAGGACATCGCCGGACAGGCGCCCACGGTCTTCTTCTGGGAGAGGTGGGTGCTGCTCGTCGTCTGCATCGCGATCGGAACCCACCACACCCTCTCCTACGCGCGCCGCATCAAGGCCGACGCAAAGGCGAGTCTCGTCGCCGATATCGACTACACCGACGGCGCCTACGACATGCCGGACGACGTGGCCCTCACGGGGTCGCGGATTGGGGTGTTGGTCGTCTTTGCCGCGATGATCGGCGTCTTTGTCTGGGGGGTCAACGCCCACGGCTGGTATCTGGTCGAGCTGGCCGGGCTGTTCTTCGGCTTGGCCCTGGTGGCCATGGTCCTGGGCCGCTTGCACCCCAACGACGCGGCCACCCACTTCACGCACGGCGCGGCGGAAATGACAGGTACAGCGCTGCTCATCGGCTTTGCGCGGACCATCGAAGTCGTCCTGGTCGAAGCCAGCGTCATCGACACGGTCATCGTCGGAATTGCCTCGGTGCTGGAGTCCGCCGACGCTCTCGGGGAGGGTCCCGCGGCCGTGGTTGGAGCCTGGGGCATGCTCGTGGTGCAGTCGGTCTGCAATGTGCTCATCCCGAGCGGGAGTGGGCAGGCCTATGTGACCATGCCGATCATGGCGCCCCTGGCGGATCTCATCGGTGTCGGGCGGGAAACGGCGGTCCTGGCCTACCAGTTCGGCGACGGATTCACGAACATGATCGTGCCGACCAACGCCCTGCTGATGGGCATGTTGATGCTGGGTCGGGTGCCGTATCAGCGGTGGGTTCGGTTCGCGTTTCCGTTCCTCCTCAAGATCTACGTCGTCGCCCTCGTGGTGCTGGCGTATGCGGCGCTGGTCCAGCTGCAGTAGGGGAGAGGGGAGGTTGCATGTCCGTCACACTCCGCGTCGCCCGCCCCACCGACCATCTCGAGAAGGTGGTGGAGATGTATGGGAAGGGACTCGAACTCGACGTGCTCGGCGCCTTCGAGGACCACCAGGGCTTTGACGGGGTGATGCTCGGTAAGCCAGGTACGCCTTACCATTTCGAGTTTACTCGCAAGCGAGGTCATGCCGCGGGATGTGCGCCGACGCCGGAGGATCTGTTGGTCTTCTACTACTCGGACGCCGACGAATGGACGGCCGCGTGCGCCCGCATGGCCGTGGCCGGGTTCGCGAAGGTCCCGGCTTTCAATCCCTACTGGGACGCGAGTGGGGCGACGTTCGAGGATCCCGATGGCTATCGGGTCGTGCTCCAGCGAGGCTCCTGGCCGCCGGTGCCTCGATGATGTTGTTTCTCGGGCTCTTTTCCGGTTGGGCGCTGGCCGCTGACGACTGCGCTCCCGTTCTGGCGGCTCTGAACGCCAACAGCGAAGAGGAGGTCACGGTCGAGGGCATGCCCTGCAAGCTCTCCCTCGACTTCGACGGCGATGCCAAGCCCGAGACGCTGACGCTGGTGATCGTGGACGGCAAACCGGGCATCCGCCTCGCGTGGGGAAAGGGCGGAGATCCCACGCTCTGGGGCGCAGGTATCGATCCGGAGATCGCGCCGGGCGACGCAGAGGCGAAGGGGATGGGCTCGGACCCCATCGACGACAAGCTCAGCGGCATCATCCACTGGAGAGTCAAAGGCGACGGCGTGCTCTTCTCGGGCACCGATGCCGCGGTGATGGTCTCCTACAAGGACGGCAAGTTCGTCTGGGTACATCTGGGTTTTTGAAGGCTACCGTCGCGTTTGGTCCGTCCGGCCTTTGCGGATGCGCTCGCTGAAGTCCTCCTGTCCCGCAGCGGCCACGGCTCGCTCGTTGATGCGGTTGCGTTCCCGGGTGGTGGGGAAGTCCTCGGTGGTGTCGATGATGCCCAGCTCGAAGGCCAGGCTGTCGCTGTAGCCGGGCAGGTAGATCCGGTGGTCCAGGGGCAGGTCGACGACCGCTTGGAGCTGCTGGGCGAGAACGCTGGTGCAGCTGGCGCTGACCGTGTGGTACCACTGCGGCCGCTCGCGGATGTCTCGAGCCTTCCGCAGAAGGCGCTCCAGGAAAGCGCGTGCGGTCTCTGGAGAACCGCGCATCGGGTGCATGTACACGGTGTCCTCGCGGTGCACGGCCCGCAGCTCGAGTAGATCCCGCTCGTCGCCGAGGACCACCATGAGCTCGTACTGGCGGAACATGCCGCGCACCGGGCCGTAGGACTCGCCGATTTCCTTCCTGATTTCGACCGATACCGCGAGCACCCGACCGTCGGTGAAGCGGAAGCTGACCAGGGTGTGGGCGACGGCTTCGTTGTCGGTGAAGCGCTCGACTGCGAAGTCGGCGCCCTCGAGGGTGGACAGGTCGTAGGTGGTGTCGAACCAGCGGGCATCCCAGTCGCCCGAGCCTCGATAGCGGAAGGCGCGGGCATCGGTGATGTGCACGAGATCGCCGTCGAAGCGGACGCCGGGAAGTCGGCTCTGATCCTCGGACCAGGAGCGATCGTGGGATGCGGGGAGGCCAGCGAAGAACCAGACGGTTGTCGCGAGGCAGGCGGTGGCTAACAAGGCGGCTCCAACCTTGGGTCCCCGCCACCAGCCTGCAGCGATGACGGTCAGGAGAGCGGCGGCGCCGAGCGCTACACGGAGCCAGGAAGCCCCGTCGGGTCCGACGCCGCCCATGGCCAGCGCCGCGCCCGCCCACAGCGTCCAAGCGCCCAGCGAGATTGCGAGGGCGGTGCCTGCGAGGACCCCCAATCGGGTCATACGAACTCCTGTTGTCTCAGGGCACGTATT
>Ga0315336_1006103_pt1 | contig 12595 bp, 10 predicted proteins | sample ASW5metaG_FD_204512 | JGI IMG/M metagenome (GOLD analysis project Ga0315336, IMG submission 204512) | Ammonia-oxidizing marine archaeal communities from Monterey Bay, California, United States - ASW #5 | ecosystem: Environmental > Aquatic > Marine > Intertidal zone | place: USA: California...
ATGCGCGGTGCCCCACTCCTTGAGCGCGTTCGGCGCGGGGATACGCTGCGCATCGATGGCGCCCAGAATCTCAATGGCTGCGGACAGCCGCGCGGCAGGCGTCATGATGGTCTTTCAGTATGGATGGATCGTCAGATCGCGAGCAGGATCTTGAGCGCGAAATAGACCCACATGATCAGAAGAACAAGCGCACCGGCTGCGAAAGCCGAGAAGCGTGCCTTCAGGTTATTCGAGGTGGCATAAACGCCGGCGTGAAGATAGCGCGTCACCACGAACACCCACGACAGCAGCACGATGATGAGATCGGCCTGCCGTAACGGCAGCGCAAGGGCGATCAGCGCGAAAAACAGCACCGGCAGTTCGAACTGGTTGGAATAGGCATTGCTGACCTGGGCTGCCTTGGCGGGCCAGGCTTTCTGGCCGACCGCGACCTCGGACATCCGCACCTCGCGGCTTTTGAGCGCACCGGTGCGGACCGTAAACATTCTGAACATCAGGATGAAGGACAATAGAACCAGCATGAAAACCGGCAACAGAACCATTTGAACTGACATCAAAATCCCCCCGGAAACGAGCATTATCTCTCCGCTATAGCGGTCCCCTCCCGCCCTGACAATTGTCTCCCGCCCTGTGAACCAACTCACAGACCGGAACGACCAATGCCCAGAAGGTTCCGCCCACAGGTTTCGGGCCACGCTCGGGTGCTGAGATGATGATCAGGAAAGGGTACGCCAAAACTCTCCGCGACGTCGCCATGCGTGGCGTTGGCGTGGCTCTGATGATTGGCGCGCTGGCCGCCGGCGCCTATGGCCTGCGCACCGCCGCGCTGAAACACCTCGGTCTGTTCGCCAAGGCACCCGCCGTGGAATTTGAAATCCGGTTGCCGCGAACGGCGACGAACGCCGACCTGAAGCGCGAAGCGCAGGTCGAACTGCTCACCGATTTGAATCAAACGCTCGCGCAACTTGATGACGGCGTGCTCGCCACGGACGACGGACGCCCCGTGTTGCGCGGCTCCGTTCCGCTCAAATTCCGCACCTCCGACAGAATGGTCGTTCTCAGCCTGCCCGGTCAGGCGCAGCGCGCTTTCAGGCTGCGGTTGTCGCCCAATCCGAGTTCGTCGGATGACTTCGGTCCCTGGCACATGGTCGATCGTGTCGCACCAACCGGACGCACCGAAACTGCGCGCGGCACACCTGATGACAGCTTCGCCATTCGTTACCGCGTGCTGTGAAACACACGTTCAAAGACTTTCATCACCAAGCTATTTGCAAGACCGGTATTTGTCCGACGCCGCATTTCAATCACGTAAAAATTTCCTTTTTCTCTGCGTTCGTTTAAAACGCAACCGTCTGCTTGTCTGCCGATTAAGCCATCTCATTGACATGCGCCGCATGTAATCTGCTTCGCAAAGGAGCAGCTCATGTCCAGCTTTCGCATGACGCAAATCACCGACACGCATCTCGGCGCCCGGTTCCCCGAGTTCGTCGAGAACTTTCATCGGGTCTGCCAGCATATCGACGACAACACGCCCGATCTCGTCGTCAACAGCGGCGATGTCGCGTTTGACGGGCCGGATCATCCGGACGATCTGGATTTCGCCAAGACACTGCATGACGCGTTGCCTGTGGACTGCCGCTATCTCCCCGGTAATCACGACATCGGCGATAACCCAACCGTGGTCGGCGTCCAACCCGCACAACCCGTGTCCGAAGCGAACCGGCAGAATTTCATTGCAACATTCGGCGAAGACCGCTGGAAATTCGATGCCGCCGGCTGGTGCTTCATTGGACTGAATTCGCTTGTGATGAACACGGCGCTCGCCTGCGAGACGGAGCAGCATGAATGGCTGGCGGAACAATTGTCCGCGGCCCACGACAAGCCGGTGGCACTGTTCATTCACAAGCCGCTCTACAGGAATTCGCCCGATGACGCAGAGATCGCAGCCACATCATTCCGCTACGTGCCGATGCCCGCGCGCAGCGGCCTGGTCGCGTTACTTGACAAGGTAAATTTACGATTGGTCGCTTGCGGCCATGTGCATCAGCGCCGCGACTTTACGTTCCGCAACGTGCGCCACATCTGGGCACCGTCGTCGTCCTTCGTGATCAAGTCCAACGAGAAGCAGGAACCGATCGGCATCAAGGAAGTCGGACTGGTGGAGTATGTCTTCCAACCCGACGGTTTTGAGGTCCGGCACGTTCGCGCGGCGGGTCAGATCGATATCGATCTGTTTTCCGTGATGGAGCCGTCGACGGCCGTGTGACTTTCCCGGATCGGGAAAATCACACGGCAATTCAGATCAAACTTTATCAGGCCCGACACGCACAAGCTGCTTGCCGAAGTTCGCGCCCTTGAGCAGGCCCATGAACGCTTCTGGCGCGCTTTCGATGCCTTCGGTGATGAACTCGCGATGCTTGAGCTTGCCCTCGCGAATCCACTGCGGCATCTCGCGGATGAAGTCCGGATACATCGCGGCAAAATCGCGAACGATGAAGCCGCGGAAGTTCAGGCGCTTCACGAGTATGGACCGCATGATCGAATTGGCCCATTTCGGCGCGGGCGTATCCTTGCCGAAAATGGTGCTGTAGTCGGCGATCAGGCCGCACACCGGAATACGCGCGAATTCGTTCAGGCGCGGAAATACCGCTTCGAACACCTTGCCGCCGACGTTCTCGAAATAGACGTCGATACCCTTCGGGCAAGCCTCTTTCAGTTTCGCAGCAAGATCGGGATCGCGATGGTCGAGACACTCGTCGAAGCCAAGCTCGTTCTTGACGTAATCGCACTTCTCCTTGCCGCCCGCGATGCCGACAGCGCGCGCGCCCTTGATCTTCGCGATCTGACCGACCGCTGAACCCACAGCACCAGACGCTGCCGCGACCACAACCGTCTCGCCCGCCTTCGGCTTGCCGATTTCAAGCAGGCCGGTATAGGCCGTCATGCCGGGCATGCCGAGCACGCCGACCGCCGTCGAGATCGGTGCAACCTTCGGATCGACCTTGCGCAGACCCTTGCCATCCGACACCGCATATTGCTGCCATCCGGTATGGGCGAGAACGTAATCGCCTTTCGCAAAGCCCGGATTGTTCGAAGCCATGACTTCGCAAACCGTACCGCCTTCCATCACGCCGCCGATCGGGACCGGCGCCGAGTAAGACGGACCATCATCCATGCGTCCACGCATGTAAGGATCGAGCGACATCCAGATCGTGCGCAGCAACAGTTGTCCGTCGCCCGGCGTCGGCACGGCGTAATCTTCAAGGCGAAAATCGCTGGGCTTCGGTTCGCCGACGGGACGAGCTGCAAGTACGATACGCTTGGCTGACTGGGACATCGTGTTTCCTCGGTTTCTTTTGAACGTCAGCGTTGTTTAGCCGAGAGAGTACCGCATTGCCATACGAACCGAAGCGGCACGGCATCCCTGCCGCGCCTTCCGTTTAAAACAGAATCAATCCGGGTGAGCGACGCTGATGCCGTGTCAGGCGGTGAGCTTCGCCAGAGCATTATCGAAGGCCACAGCGGCGCTCGGCAGATCCTTGAATGAAAGTCCGCTGTCAGCGGGCTGCTTCTGCTTGTCCGTCGCCGAGGGGCGGATTTCAGCGACCGGCTTGCCGCCGTCGAGAAACGCTTTTGGCGCGATCACGTGGAATTCGTGATCTTCCGCCGGCGCATCCTTCGGCAGAAAAACGCCGAGATAGGCTGTGCTGTCGCCACGGCGGTAGGAGATGTAGCGCTCGATGGCGACCGATCCATCGCGCTGCATGCCGCCGAGCTTGGCGTAACCTTTCGAATCCAGCAGCCGATGCGCCTTGAAACCTTTCACGCCCTCGGACTTCGCTTTCGCGGTCTCTTCTGACAGATCGTACTTGCCAGCGACGTCCTTACCGACTTCGGCGAGCTGCTCCGAGACGGTGTGTTCGAATTCCTTCAGTTCGGAGCGCGGCTTCGATGCCTTGCGCGGCTTGGCGGCGTTGCGCTTCTCAAGCTCGGTCTGGCACTTTGCCACCACATCCGCGACCGACTTCCGCTCTGCGTTCACCAGCAGGTTTTTCAGATCCTGATCCGAAAGCGCTGTGATCCTGTCGTCTGTCCAGTCAACCATGATGTTCTTCTTTTCTAAGATGTTGCGAACATTGCGGCCGGGTTCGCTGCCGTTTCAATGAACTTGGGATGCGTTCGGCGCGCACCGAACGACGCGCGAACTGTATTGCGCGAAACGGTATAAAATACCGTGCCAGTGTAGCGCGTTTTGGCAGGTCGTTGGGGCCGAAATTGGACGATAACGCCTAACCGCCGCCGGGGTAATTCGGGCTTTCGCGCGTAATAGTCACGTCGTGGACATGGCTCTCACGCAGACCAGCGCCGGTAATGCGCACGAACTCCGCCTTGGAGTGGAAGGCTTCAAGATCCTTGGCACCGACATAACCCATCGCCGCGCGGAGCCCACCGGCCAGCTGATGCAGCACGTTGGCGACCGGTCCCTTGTAAGGCACCTGCCCCTCGATGCCTTCCGGCACGAGCTTGAGCGTGTCCTTGATGTCCTGCTGGAAGTAGCGATCGGCCGAACCGCGCGCCATCGCACCAACCGAACCCATGCCGCGATAAGCCTTGTAGGAACGGCCCTGCCACAGGAATACTTCGCCGGGTGTTTCGTCGGTGCCCGCGAGCAGCGAACCGACCATCGCGACATCCGCGCCGGCCGCGAGCGCCTTCGCCAGATCGCCTGAATACTTGATGCCGCCGTCGGCGATCACCGGAATATTTGCCTTCTTCGCAGCCTCGACCGCGTCCATGATGGCCGTGAGCTGCGGTACGCCGACGCCTGCAACAATACGCGTGGTGCAGATCGATCCCGGACCGATGCCGACCTTGATCGCGTCCGCGCCGGAATCGATCAGCGCCTGCGCGCCCTCCGTCGTCGCGACGTTACCGGCGATGACCTGTACCGCGTTCGACAGCCGCTTGATGCGGTTGACCGCCTCCAGCACCCGCGACGAATGACCGTGCGCGGTATCGACGACGATCACATCTGCGCCCGCCTCGATCAAGCGCTCGGTGCGCGCAAAGCCCGCGTCTCCAATCGTCGTTGCCGCAGCCACGCGCAGGCGGCCCTGCGCATCTTTGGAAGCCAGCGGATAGGCAACCGCCTTCTCCATATCCTTCACAGTGATGAGGCCGACGCAGCGATACTGGTCATCGACCACCAGCAGTTTTTCGATGCGGTTCTGATGCAGCAGGCGCTTGGCTTCGATCTGGCTGACACCTTCCCTCACCGTGATGAGGTTCTCATGCGTCATCAGTTCGGAGACCTTCTGCTCCGGGTCGGTGGCAAAGCGCACATCGCGGTTGGTCAGAATACCCACCAGCTTGCCGGGCTTTCCCGGTGCTGCGCCGGTCACCACCGGAACGCCGGAGATGCCGTGATCCTTCATCAATGTCAGCGCATCGAACAGCGTGGCTTCGGGACCGATGGTCAACGGATTCACCACCATGCCGGATTCGAATTTCTTGACCTGGCGCACCTGCGCCGCCTGACCGTCGCCTTCGAAGTTTCGATGGATCACGCCGATGCCACCGGCCTGCGCCATCGCAATCGCCATGCTGGCTTCGGTGACGGTGTCCATTGCGGACGCGATGATCGGAATGTTGAGCGGAATGGCGCGGGTCAGATGGGTGCGAACGTCCGCGTCGGACGGCAGGATGTCGGACAGGCCTGGTTTCAGCAGCACATCGTCAAATGTGAATGCTTCGCGGATACCCTGACCCAACTGCTTTGCCATTGCCAACTCCGTTTCACGCAACGCTCTCGCTGCGACATAACCTTGAGGATGAGCGGGATTTAGCGACTGCTGACGCGTCGCTCGAATCGAAGCCCATCGGTGGGGTTGGCGGTGGTCGATAGCATGAAGGGATGACGTTTCAAAGCATTTCGCTCGAAATTCAGCGGTTTTTGCGCATGGGACATCTGCAAAAGCCCCTCTGGCACCGATCTTTTCAACGAGAGAAGGCTTCACGACGAGTTTATTGACCATCGGCCCCGAGACTGCCTATCAGGGGCGGACTGGCTCGTTATCCCCGCCACCTCAGTAAATTCCACCACAAAGCCGAGACGATGCAGAAGGAACGCCTGATACCGCTGATCGTCGCCTGCGCCCTGTTCATGGAAAACATGGACTCGACGGTGATCGCGACCTCGCTGCCGGCCATCGCCGCCGACATCGGCACGAGCCCTTTGACGCTGAAGCTCGCGATCACGTCCTACCTGCTTTCGCTCGCGGTGTTCATTCCGGCGAGCGGCTGGACCGCCGACCGGTTCGGCGCGCGCGCGGTGTTCAGCGTCGCCATCGGCGTGTTCATGGTCGGCTCGATCGGCTGCGCTCTGTCCACATCGATCACGCACTTCGTCATCGCGCGTATTATCCAGGGCATCGGCGGCGCAATGATGACGCCGGTCGGGCGGCTCGTGCTGTTGCGTTCCATCGACAAGAGCGCGCTGGTCAATGCGATGGCGTGGGTCACCATGCCCGCGCTGATCGGTCCCGTGATCGGGCCGCCGCTCGGCGGCTTCATCACCACCTACTTTTCGTGGCACTGGATCTTCCTGATCAACATCCCGATTGGGCTGCTCGGTATTTATCTAGCACTGAAATATATCGATCCGATCAAGAGCGAGAATCCCGAGCGCTTCGATGTCGTCGGACTGGTTCTCGCAGGACTAGGCGTGGCCGGTCTCGCCTTCGGATTGTCGGTCGCAGGTCTCGGCCTGCTGTCGTGGCAGATCGTGGTGGCGCTGATCGTCGGCGGCGGCATGGCCATGGGTCTTTATCTTCGCCACGCCAAACGCACGGCCTCGCCGGTGCTGGATTTCACGCTGATCAAGCATCAAACATTGCGCGCCAGCCTGACCGGCGGCTTCATGTATCGCCTCGGCATCGGCGCGTTGCCGTTCCTGCTGCCGCTGCTGATGCAGGTCGGTTTCGGCCTTTCGCCATTCAAGTCGGGACTGGTGACATTTGCCTCGGCCGTCGGCGCGCTCGGCATGAAGGCGCTGGCAGCACGGATCATCCGCGCCTTCGGCTTCCGGAAGATCATGGTCATCAACGCGGTTGTGAGTTCGTTCTTTCTCGCCGCCTGCGCGTTGTTCACCCCCACAACACCGTTGCTGCTGATCATGATCATCCTGATCGTCGGCGGTTTCTTCCGCTCGCTGCAGTTCACCGCCATCAACACCATGGCCTATGCGGAGGTCTCGCCCGGCGAGATGAGCCGCGCGACGACCCTTGTCAGTGTCAATCAGCAGCTCGCAATTTCGGCGGGCGTCGCGGTCGGGGCGTTCGCGGTCGAGGCGACAATGGCCGCGAACCATTCCGCAACGCTCAGCGCCAACGACTTCTGGCCTGCGTTTTTGATCGTTGCCCTGCTGTCGGCGCTGTCGGCCTACTCGTTCTGGAAATTGCCGGATGATGCCGGTCACGAAATCTCCGGACATCAGGCTCCGGTGATTGAAACGCCGCAAGCCGCCGAAGCCGCTGCCGCGGAATCCACCCACGACGCGCGCGACCAGAAGCTGGGGTGAAATACCCACAATCGTCGTCCCCGCGAAGGCGGGGACGACCAATGGAGAGATTACGCTTCAGGCCGCGCGTTATCCCCGCGAAACCCGAGTGCAAGCACATAGCGCTCGGATGAATCCTGACGGCTCGCGGCAGGCTTGACGTGCTTCACGGTGGTGAAATCGCGTTTGAGCTGGGCGACCAGATCTGCTTCCGCGCCGCTCTGAAAGACTTTTGCCAGAAACGTGCCGCCCGGATTGAGAATCTCGCAGGCGAATGCGGCAGCACTCTCCACCAGACCGATAATGCGCAACTGATCGGTCTTGCGATGGCCCGTGGTGTTCGCCGCCATGTCCGACATCACCACGTCCGCGCCGCCGCCGATCATGGCGCGCAGCTTCTCAGGCGCGCGATCGTCGAGGAAATCCATCTGCGCGAACATCACGCCGGGAAGCTCCGGCATTTCCAGAAGATCGATGGCGACGACCTTGCCCCGGCCCTCGACCGAGCCGACGCGCTTTGCCGCGATCTGGCTCCATCCGCCGGGCGCGGCGCCGAGATCGACCACCACCTGCCCCGACTTGAGAAAGCGCTGCTTGTCGTCGATCTCGCGCAGCTTGTAAGCGGCACGCGAGCGGAAGCCGTCACGCTTGGCCTGCATGACGTAAGGGTCGTTGAGCTGACGTTCCAGCCAGAGTTTCGACGACAGCTTGCGCTTGCCGCCACTCTTCACCGTTACGTGGAGCCGCCCGGTGGTGTCTTTCGCCATAGGAGTGCCTTCCAGGGGCATGATCCCCCAAAACGGGAACCGGGTTTCTGCGCACCCCTTACGACGTTTTCGCTGCGCCGTCACGGCATCTGAGCGGATTTCAGGCGGCGGGGATAACGCCGTCAGCCCGCATCATCTCAACCAGCATGCCTTCGCGCAGGCCGCGATCCGCGACCCGCAGGCGCGGCAGCGGAAATGCCTTGCGGATGGCGTCGAGAATGGCGCACCCGGCCAGCACAAGATCGGCCCGCTCGGTGCCGATACAGGCATTTTTCGCACGGTCCTGATAACTCATGTCGAGCAACCGCGCGATGGCGCGATCCATCTCCGCATCGTTCATCCATAAACCGTCCACGCGCCGCCGATCATAGTGCGACAGACCGAGATGAATGCCCGCTACTGTCGTGACGGTGCCGGACGTTCCGAGCAGGTGCATGCCGGACAGATCGTGACCGTGAGTGGCTGCGAATGGCGCCAGATGACCGGCGACCTCGTCGATCATTGCGCCGTAGGATTCCCGCGTCACATGCATTCCGCCGAACTGTTCCGCCAGCGTGACCACGCCGAGCGGCAGCGAGACCCATGGTCCTTTCTCCGGCGCTGCATGCGGGTTGCCTGCCGGACGTTCGATCCGCACGACTTCCGTGGAGCCGCCGCCGATATCGAACAGGATCGCGCCCTTCGCGCGCGGATCGAGCAGCGGCGAACAGCCGATCACAGCCAATGTCGACTCGGTCGCGCGGTCGATGATTTCGAGCTTGATGCCGGTTTCGCGCTCGATCAGGTCGAGAAACGCGTCGGAATTATCGGCGGCGCGGCAGGCCTCGGTCGCAATGGTGCGCAATCTCTTCGCGCCCTTGGCGCGAATCTTGTCGCCGCACACACCCAGCGCGCCAACGGCCCGCGAAATCGCGGCATCACTGATGCGCCCCGTTGTCGAGATGCCCTCGCCAAGCCGGATAATGCGCGAGAAGGAATCGATCACGCGAAAGCCGTCGTTCGCGACGCGCGCGATCAGCAGGCGGCAATTGTTGGTTCCGAGATCGAGCGCAGCATAGGCCGTAGGTGCGCTATGAACGCGGGTCTGCCCGCGCCCGAGCGCCTCCTCAGCCACCGCACCTGACGGGCTGACAGACGGTCCGGAACCGTCATGCAGCCGCACGTCCTCAGTCATAAAAATCCATCTCTGCGCCGCCATTTGCGGGCGGCGCGGCAATTCTGTTCAAATAAAGTCTAACAGCGTACGTGACCGGCGCAACCGCAGCATACCCAATCGCACATTGTGACTGCGATTCAGACCGCTTAAGTTTAATATGCAGCCCACACCTCCGGTCAAAGCGCGATTTCCCGCCGCCCGACCGCGATTTCAGCGGATTTTTCATGCTCGATCATCCATCTCACCTCGCATCCGAGAACGATATCGCACTGCAAAAATTTGGCGTCGGACAGCCGGTTCGACGCAAGGAAGACGACACGCTGGTGCGGGGCAAAGGAACCTATACCGACGACCTCAGTCTGCCGGGCCAGGCCTACGCATGGATCGTCCGGAGCAGCCACGCTCACGGTCTTATCAAGGGGATCGACGTCGAGGCGGCAAAGGCGATGCCCGGCGTGCTTGGCGTCTGGACCGGCAAGGATCTCGCAAGCGCCGGATACACGCCGTTCACCGTTGGTTTGCCATTGAAGAACCGCGACGGCTCTCCGTTACTGCAAACCAACCGCCAGTCGCTGATGACCGACAAGGTGCGCTTCGTCGGCGATCCGGTGGCGTTCGTCGTGGCGGAGACGCTGGCACAGGCGCGCGACGCCGGAGAAGCCGTCGTTGTCGATATCGAGCCGCTGCCGTCGGTGACAAGCGCGGAGGACGCCGCCAAGCCCGGCGCGCCGCAGCTTTACGATCATATCCCCGGCAATGTCGTGCTCGACTATCATTCCGGCGACGACGCAGCACTCGATGCTGCATTCGCCAAGGCGGCGCATGTCACACGCCTGGACATCGTCAACACCCGCCTCGCCGTCGTGGCGATGGAGCCGCGCGCAGCGCTGGCGAGCTACGACAAGAAGACCCAGCGCTTCACCATCGAAGTCCCCACGCAAGGCGCGGTCGGCAACCGGCTGTCAGTGGCGAAAACGCTGAACGTCCCGGCCGACAAGGTCCATTTGCGGACGCGCCATGTCGGCGGTTCGTTCGGGATGAAAAACGCGAACTACCCGGAATATGTCTGCATCCTGCACGCTGCGCGTGAACTCGGCCGCGCGGTGAAGTGGACCGACGAGCGTACGACCAGCTTTCTCTCCGACAACCACGGCCGCGCGCAGGACGTGCATTGCGAACTCGCGCTCGCCGCCGACGGCGCCTTCCTCGGCGTGCGCGTACGCGGCTACGGCAATCTCGGCGCTTACGCGGGAGGCGTTGCACCGCTTCCGCTAACGCTCAACATCGGCAAGAACATCAACAGTGTCTATCGCATGCCGCTGATCGGCGTGGATATCAAGTGCGTGCTGACCAACACCACGCTGATGGGCGCCTATCGCGGCGCGGGCCGCCCGGAAGCCAACTATTTCATGGAGCGGCTGATCGACCGCGCCGCCGACGAAACGGGCATCGATCGTCTGGCTTTGCGCAAACGCAACTTCATCAAGCCGTCAGATATCCCCTACGCCGCCGCCAACGGCTTCACCTATGACAGCGGCGATTTTCCAGGCGTCTTCAGCAAGGCGATCCAACAGGCGGATTTTGCGGGCTTCGCCAAACGCAAGAAGGAAAGCCGCAAGCGCGGTAAATTGCGCGGCATCGCGGTCGGCTCCTATCTTGAGGTGACCGCACCGCCCAGACCCGAACTCGGCAAGATCGTCTTCGAAGCCGATGGCTCGGTGCGTCTGACCACCGGCACGCTCGATTTCGGTCAGGGCCATGCCACGCCGTTCGCACAGGTGCTGGCGGCACAACTCGGCGTGCCGTTCGACGCCATCAAGTTGACACAGGGGGACACCGACCTCGTTCACACCGGCAACGGCACTGGAGGCTCGCGCTCGATCACGGCGAGCGGCACGGCCATCGTCGAAGCATCGAAGCTGGTCATCGAGAAAGGCAAGCAGGCCGCGGCTCAAGTGCTCGAGACCTCCGAAGGCGATATCGAATTCGCCAACGGGCAGTTCACCATCGCGGGTACCGATCGCGGCATCGGCATCATGGAGTTGGTTGCCAGGCTGCGAGATTCGAAAATGCCCGACGGTGTGCCCTCCTCGCTCGATGTCGATCACACCGCACAGGACATTCCCTCGACATTTCCGAACGGCTGCCATGTCGCGGAAGTCGAGATCGATCCCGACACCGGCGTTGTCCGCATTATCGGCTACACCGGCGTCAGTGATTTCGGCACCGTGGTCAATCCGATGATCGTCGCCGGCCAAATCCATGGCGGTGTCGTCCAGGGCATCGGCCAGGCCCTGATGGAATGCGTCACCTATGATGACAATGGCCAGCCGGTAACAGGTTCGTTGATGGATTACGCCCTCCCGCGCGCGGGCGACGTGCCATTGATGACGTTTGGCGACCATCCCTCACCCGCGACATCGAATCCGCTCGGCACCAAGGGCTGCGGCGAAGCCGGATGCGCCGGCGGCCTCGTCACCATCGTCAATGCCGTGCTCAATGCACTGGGCGATGAAGGCGTGACCGAGATCGACATGCCGCTGACGCCGGAAAAGGTCTGGCGCGCGATTCAGGATGGGCGCAGCGCTAAATCCAGGTCGGCGTAGCGGATAAACGCCGCGATTTTTGCACCCGCATTCCGGGTGTAAGCGCTTCTACATCCCTCCAACGTCGTCCCCGCTTTCGCGGGGATGACGTGGAGAGATCGTGCGGTTCAACACTGAACTCTCAATCCGCCATTGCCGACCTCTCAATCGCCATTGCTGACTTTTCAATCCGTCATTGCTGACCTCTCTCCCCGTCATTCCGGGATGCGCCTCTTGGCGCAGGCCCGGAATCCATTCTTCCAATCGTTCTGGATTCCGGGCTCGCGCGAAGACGCGCGCCCCGGAATGACGGAGCGTGGATCAACATCGCTATCTTGACATTTGCCGATATAGGAATATAGTCCGTATCGTCCTGTTCGTGAGGGGCGCTTCTCGAGGGCGCTTTGAGGCGGAACAGGATGCGGCGCCTGCGCGATGTGGTTCGCAGCCACACGTCCGGGAGGCTGGGGTCACCGTCCGGGCCAACTACGTGGCTCTGCCGTTCGCGGCTGGACGCGGACAGGATGAA
>Ga0315336_1006107_pt1 | contig 12592 bp, 9 predicted proteins | sample ASW5metaG_FD_204512 | JGI IMG/M metagenome (GOLD analysis project Ga0315336, IMG submission 204512) | Ammonia-oxidizing marine archaeal communities from Monterey Bay, California, United States - ASW #5 | ecosystem: Environmental > Aquatic > Marine > Intertidal zone | place: USA: California...
AATTTCAGCCGCTTTATTATTAATCTCAGTAGGTAATTTCATAATACTAACTTATATCGGAGTTTTCGGTGATTATGCGACAGCTGGATATGGATCAGCTGCTCGATTTGAACAAATACTTTTATTGCCAGTTTTAGGACTAAATACTGCCATCATATCGATCATTGGACAAAATTTTGGAGCAAAAAATTTTTTAAGAGTGAAAGAATCTTATTTTAAGGCTGTGATTTACGGTTTTACTCTTATGGCAATATCAGGATTGATAATTTTTATATCAGCAGATAAAATTGTTAGTATTTTTTCAGATAATCCAAGTGTAATTAGTTTTGGAACAATTTACCTAAAAATATCAGCTTTAATTTTTCCAGCCTATCCAATTTTTTTTATAAGCAATGGTTTCTTTATGGCTATAAAAAAATCATCCTATTCAATGTATTTAAATATAATAAGAAATATTATTTTGCCTATACCAACGATAATAGTTGCGATAATGTTTGATGGTAGTTTTCAAACCTTTTTCTGGAGTTATTGCTTTTTCAATTGGCTTTATGTGGTTTGCTTGTTTGCCTTTGTAGTTGCTTACATTAAGCGAAATTTAAATTAAATTAGCTGAATCTTTTAACCAATCCCATAAGTAAGCAGCAAACGATCTTCTCACATATAAATCAACATCATTTTCATTTTTTCGATGAATAGTAACATCGACATGATTTAATATTGTTTGAACGACTTTGTTGTCTCCAAAATCTTCTGAGCTGAAATCAAAAGGGCATCCTTTGGAAAGTACTTCAAAAATATTTGAGCCTGATAATTTAAAAATTGTGAAGTGGTCAGTAACATTTGTTATTGCCCCTAGATTAGCTTTACTAATATTATCAAATAGCACTTGTTCAAGTTCATAGGTATTGGTTTCTTTTGGTATTTCGTTATTTGAAACTAAGAGCCATTCATTAGGTCCTAACCATAAAGAGGTAATTTTTTCTTTGTTAGACGTGCTACAGGCTTCGTTAGGTAGGATCATTCCAAGAATTTTTCCTACTTTGCTTGCAAATTCTTTATTTTCTAGATTGCCACGCAGATTAATTTTGGCTACGGGAGTTTTTTCTTTCATAGAAAAATTATTGTATGATTGACTTTCGGTAACCGGCGTAATGAAATCAAGCATTTAATCTATCTCCCTCTTTATCTAGAAAAATTGTATCTGAAACAGTAACTTCGATGGTTTTATTTGGCATAGGTATAAAAAGTTTCTTTCCTTTTAATTTTTTTCCATCTTTTATAACTGCCAGAGCGATTGATTTGTTTAAGTTAGGACTGTAGTAGCTAGAAGTTACATGACCTATCATATCCATAGGTGGCTTACTTTTAACCTCTTCAACAATTTGTGCTCCTTCCTCTAGAATTTCTTTAGGATCATTAGTAAGAAGTCCGACAAGCTGTTTTCTATTTTCTCTCATTGTATCAGATCGATACAGTGATCTTTTTCCTATAAAATCATATTTTTTCTTACTTATGATCCAATCCATTTGTAAATCTACTGGAGTAATTGTGCCGTCGGTTTCTTGTCCTGCAATTATAAAACCTTTTTCAGCTCTTAATAAGTGCATTGCTTCAGTGCCATAAGATGTGATTCCGAACTCTTTTCCTGCTTTCATGCATTTTTCCCAAGTAGCATGCCCATAGTTTGATTGTATGTTGATTTCATAACTTAATTCACCTGTGAAACTTATTCTCATTACGCGACACTTTATGTTATCAACTAAACCTTCTTTAAAGCTCATATGAGGGAAATTTTGATTAGAAAAATCTACGTTCTTAACAACTTTTTCTAATATTTTTTTGCTGTATGGTCCACAGACGCTCAAAGTAGCAAAATGATCAGTAACGGAAGTTAAATAAACATTGAGTTCAGGCCATTCCGTTTGTAAAAAATCTTCTAACTTATTCATTACTGAAGCTGCACCTCCAGTAGTTGTTGTCATAATGTAATGGTTTTCACCCAATCTTGTGGTAACACCATCATCGTAAACCATACCATCATCATTAAGCATTAGGCCATATCTACATTTTCCAATTGCCAATTTGCTCCAAGCATTGGTGTAAACACGATTTAAAAATTCAGATGCATCATTACCCTGAATATCAATCTTCCCTAATGTTGAGGCATCTAAAATTCCTGCGCAATTTCTTGCAGCTTTTGATTCCCTTTGAACGGCTTCGTGCATACTTTCGTTTCTATTTGGGTAATACCAAGCTCTTTTCCATTGTCCAACATCTTCAAATTTTGCTCCATGTTTTTCATGCCAAGTATGAATAGGGGTTTTTCTTACAATATCAAAAAATTGTTTTACGTTTCTTCCAACAATAGCTCCAAAAGTTAATGGGGTATAAGGTGGACGAAAAGTTGTAGTTCCTAATTCACCCATTTTTGTATTAGTAATTTCTGACACAATTCCCAATGCGTGCATATTTCCTATTTTACCCTGGTCTGTAGCCATTCCTGTTGTTGTATAACGCTTAACATGCTCTATAGACTTATAACCTTCTCTCAAAGCAAGCTTAATATCATTAGCCGTTGTGTCATTTTGATAATCTACAAAAGGTTTGGTTTTTCCTGAAACTTTACCAGATGGTAATAGCCATATGTTTTCAAAATTGCCACTCTTGGATTCAGTAATATTATATTGGTCATTATGTGTTGAATTCAAAAATTCATTTGTTTTCACTTGAGTTTCTTCAATAATTTTTTTTAAACTAAATGTTCCATTACAAGATCCTACAGAAATTTGATTAAGTGATTTCGTTTTTGGGTGGAAATAAAGTTTTTCTTCGTTAAAAGTTAGTTTACCACCCGATTGAGTAAATAGATGAACAGCAGGCGTATAACCACCCGAGACACATAGTAGATCACAATTAATTTTTAATTTATTCCCAATTATACTGCTATTGTCGTTTGACAGTTTCATTACATGAACTTTATTAATTTTTTTGTAACCTTCTGTATAAACAATAGTATTTTTCCATAATATTTTTATTCCTAGTTCATTACATTTCTTAGGTAGAGCTCCGCTTGACTGTTCTCTGATGTCAACAATTGCTTGTATTTTAACACCTCTATTATGTAGGCTTATTGCCGTTTCATACGCATCATCGTTATTGGTAAAAATAACAACATTATTTCCACATTTTACGCCGTAATAATTAATGTATTTTCTTACAGACGACGACAACATTATACCCGGTCTATCGTTACAATCGAAAACCATTGGTCTTTCGATAGATCCAGTAGCTAAAATTACCTTTTTTGCTCTAACTTTCCATAAACGTTGTCTTATTTTTCCTTTTTTTTCTTTTTCAGATAAGTGATCGGATAAATTTTGCATCATAATTAAATAATTATAATTATGATATGCAGCTACACTAGTTCTATTTAGAATTTTAATATTCTTATTATTTTGTAATTCGGAGCAAGTTTTTTTTATCCACGCCAAAGGTTTAAGCTCATTTATTTTAGCAAGCTCTTCTTCAGCAAATGCAAGATCTCCACCAAAATGATGTCTTTCGTCAACTAAAAGAACTTTTTTTCTTGCTTTTACCGCAACATTTGCTGCAGATAAGCCTGCAGGCCCAGAACCTACTATTAGGACGTCACAATGATAGTATTTATGATCATAAATGTCTGGATCATTTTCTGTAGGCGACTTACCCAATCCAGCAGCTCTTCTTATAAAATGTTCATATTTTTCCCAAAGATTTGCAGGCCACATAAATGTTTTATAATAGAAGCCTGCAGGTATGATAGGGGAGAATAGATTATTAATCGCTCCTACATCAAAGTTTACCGTAGGCCAACAGTTTTGGCTTTCAGCATTAAAACCTTCAAAAATTTCAATTTGTGTTGCTCTTATATTTGGATCAGTTTTTCCTTTATCTTTAACAACTTGAACTAGCGCATTTGTCTCTTCCACTCCAGAAGTAAATATTCCTCTAGGTCGATGATATTTAAAACTTCTACCGACTAAATGCACCCCATTAGCTAAAAGGGCTGAAGCTAAAGTATCCCCCTTAAATCCAAAAAAAATTTTTCCGTTAAATTTAAAAGAAATTCTTTCAGTTCTATTTATTTGTCCTCCAGAAGATAATCTAAATTTATTTGACATTATTCTGTTGGTTTTTCTCCTATTTTATATACAGAGTGAATTTTATCATTTGATGTATCTCTAGACATATTAAACCAACGTCTACATCCATGGGCATGATTCCATCTTTCATATTGAAGACCTTTTATGTTTTTTCTTATAAATAGATATTCGGCCCATTGATTATCACTTAATTCGGTAGGTTGTTTTGGTCTAACTATATGAGCTTCACCACCATAGCTAAATTCACTATGATCTCTGTCACCACAATAAGGACATTTAATTATAAACATATTAGTGAGCAACAGCAGCGGCGCCATGTTCGTCGACAAGATCACCGCTAACAAATCTATTGATATTAAAAGCAGCATTTAAAACATGGGGTTCATCTTTCGCTATAGTATGAGCAAATAAATGACCCGATCCTGGTGTAGCTTTAAAACCTCCAGTTCCCCAACCACAATTAAAATAAAGTCCTTTTATTGAAGATTTACTAATTATTGGACTTGCGTCTGGGCAAATATCTACAACTCCGGCCCACTGTCTAAGCATTCTAAGTCTACTAAAAATTGGATAAAGTTCTAAAATTGCTTTTAGTGTTCCTTCAATAATTTCGTGAGTTCCTTTTTGAGTGTATGAAACATACGAGTCTGTTCCAGCTCCAATAACGAGTTCACCTTTATCAGATTGGCTTATGTAAGCATGAACGGCATTTGACATAACAACTGTATTAATTATTGGTTTAATTGGTTCTGATACCAAAGCTTGTAAGGGCTTGCTTTCTAAAGGAAGTTTTAAACCGGCCATATTAGCAATAACACTCGAATGACCTGCTGCTGCAACGCCAATTTTTGATGTTTTAATAAAACCTTTTGATGTTTCTAAACCCTCAATACCGTCACCTTTTCTTTTAATTCCTTTTACTTCACAATTTTGAATAATATCAACTCCCATAGAATCGGCACCCCTAGCATAACCCCAGGCAACAGCATCGTGTCTGGCAGTACCAGCTCTTTTTTGTAACGTACTACCCATTACCGGATAGCGAATATTTGGTGAGCAATTAATAATAGGACAAAATTTTTTTACTTCTTTTGTGTTTAACCATTCACAATCTATCCCATTTAATCTATTTGCGTGAGTTCTTCTTTTTAACTCTCTCACATCATGTTGATTGTGAGCTAAATTCATAACTCCTCTTTGACTAAACATAACGTTGTAATTTAATTCCTGTGATAAGTTTTCCCAAAATTTTAAAGCATGATCATAAAGACCAGCGCTGGCATCCCACAAATAATTTGACCTAATAATAGTGGTATTCCTTCCGGTATTTCCTCCACCAATCCATCCTTTTTCAACAACTGCTATATTTTTTAAATTATGTTCCTTTGCAAGATAATAAGCTGTAGCCAAACCATGACCTCCACCACCAACTATTATTACATCGTATGAGGTTTTTGGCTCAGGGTCTCTCCATGCTTTTTGCCAATTTTCATGATGGCTGAACGAGTTTTTTATTAAAGAAAAGATAGAATATTTGTTTTTCATTTTTTAAAAATTACTGCAATACACTTGAATATTCAATATAATGAATATAAATCAATTACTATGGAGAGTTGGGTGAGTGGCTGAAACCACACGTTTGCTAAATGTGCAAAGATGAAAGTCTTTCGAGAGTTCGAATCTCTCACTCTCCGCCAAACTTTATTTGGGTAAATAAGCTTTAAATTTTAGAAAGAGACTTTATTCATTAAGTTCGTTTTGAATTTTTATTATAAATTTTTTTAGTATTTCTCTATCTTCAGATTTGAGAATTTGATCTTTTTCAGTTGCTTTTTTTAATTCATTTCTTACTTTATTTCTGATCATTTCTCTTCCCTGATCATTTGTTAGATTTTTTAAAATATGTTCATAATATTCAATTTTTTTCCCTATTGTAAACTGATACAATAAGTAAAATCCAAAAAGAGCAAAAATTGTTTTATAAACAAAAATTTTCATCTGATGACACTATTATAACTTTTTTTAAAAATTTCTAGTTATTAATGTAAATACTATTAATTGGTATTTTATTTACATTAAACTCTTTAAATAATTTAAATTTTTCATTTAATTTTTGTTCTATTTTAATCGGATTCCCTTCTTGATAAAAATGATTTGTAACAATAAAGTTAGATTCATTTATATCTTTTACAAAATTAAATCTTTTTCTATCTTTTTTATCAAGCATTAAAAGACTCCAGTGGTAAGGAGATTCACTTAAAACGAAAACATTAATTTTTTTTCTACTATCATTTTTTGCTATAAAATCTAAAGCTTTTAAATTACTCAGACCCCAGTAGTCTATTTCAAAATTATCTCTTATATTATTTCCAGCCAGTTTATTAAAATAAGTAAATTGAAAAGGATGATGTTTTATCATCCACACAGTTGTAAACATTAAAAATGGAATGATAAATATAAAAGTATATTTAATTTTAATTTTTCTAGAAATAAATTCTAACCCTCTAATCGATATAAAAATCAAAGATGGATAAATATAATATAACTGTCTCCATCCGTTGTATAAAGTTGAGTTAAGTTCAATAACTATGATAATTGAGAAAAAAAAAATTGAAAAAAATATTATATCCATTCTTTCTTTATTTCCGCGATAGATATCATTAAAACTTTTTTTTTCAGATAAGTTAATAAACCTTTTTAAAAATCTAATTATTATCAAGTAAGAACCTAGGAAAAAAAGCAATAAATAAAGAATAGGAGTAGATATAAGTATCCATACTATGGAATAATGCCACGGTAAATTTAATGCACTTATGTAATTACCTAAATAAAATATACCACCGCTCCACGGATAAGAGCTCATTGATTCTAAAGTATTAAAAAAATTTGTTATTGGGTCGATCCACAAATAAGGCCAAAACAACATTGTAAAAATCTGAAGTAAAACAATGTAAGTAATAATTTTAAAGATGTTTTTATTAAAAAAATATTTATTTTCCAACGATCTAAGGATGAAAAAAATAACCACAATAAAGGGTACAATAATTCCTAACACTCTAGTGGCAATCGCAAGAGAACATGTAATTGAAGTTAGTAAAGCTCTTTTATAAGTTGGATTATTTAAAAAATTTATTGAGAAAAAGAGACTTATAATAAAAAAAGAAAAAAAAACAATGTCTTTATTGTTATAGAAACTGTCAGCAAAAATTCTTGGACTTAAGTAAAAAAAAAGGAGACCAATTGTACTTAATAACTTGGAAAATCTTTTCTTTAGTAGCAGGAAAAAAAAAATACTTGATATAAAAAATATTATAAAATTGAATAAATGCCTAATAAGAAAAATTTGCTTTGTATCGTCTATCAAAAAAGTTTTTTCTATGTAGGCCATAGGAAAATTAAACAGGACACCATAGTTAGAATAAATGTAATCTCCTAATTTTGGAAAACCAGGATAAGTTTCCAGTGAAAGAGTTTCCCTAACAAAATTAAGTGAAACAAAACCACCTATTCTCTCATTATATTCATCCCAAGATATACCATAATCATCATAAATATTTATTCCAATTATAAAAAAAACTATAAAAATAAAAAAAGGTAATAATTTTTGAAAATTGATTTTTTTTTCCATTTTTTGTAAATTGATTATTTAATCTTTGTGATAAAAAAAAGTAAGAAGATTTGAATGTGTCATTTTAAGTATAAAATATTTTTATATCAAAGATTTATAGGTTAATTAATATCAAATTTTATTTATAAAATACATGAACAAAAATATCTCATTATTGTTATTAGTGCATAATGAAATTGATACAATTGAAAATGAAATTATACAAATAAATAAATTTTTAAGTAATAATTCAAATTCAGAACTAGTAATTGTACAAGATGGAAGTAGCGATGGAACCTATGAAAAATTAAATGCACTAAAAGCAAAATATAATTTTATACTAAATAGTCTTAAAGAAAGGAGGGGATATACACAAGCTTTCATAGATGGGGTAAATACTTGCTCCGGAAATACTATTTTATTTAGTGATTCAGGAGGAAAATATAATTTTCAAAATATACAAAAATTTTTGAATATGTTTAAATTAAAAAATTTAGATTTGCTGGCCGGTTATAGAGTCAAAAGAAAAGATAAATTTTTACGAAGATTTCTTTCTTTTTTTTACTCAAAACTGTGTAATATATTGTTTTGGAATAACTTTAAAGATTTGGATTGTGGATTTAAGGTTTTTAATAAAAGTAAATTGTTGTTAATTCTGAAAAATTATAAATTTACTAAATCTCTTCTTACATCACAACTATTTATATATTTTATTAAAAAAAAATGGAATATTTACCAGCTACCAATCGAATATTTGGAAATCAAGGATAGAAAATCCAGGGGAATGCCTATGAATAAAATTTTAATTGTTGTCATTTTTACAATAGCTAATTTATTTAAAATTAAGTTAAATTTAAACAAAATATCAAGCTTTAATTAATTTTGAGCTAGTATCAGTAAAATCAAAATTTATACATTAAAGTTTGGATAATTTTTTATTGATTTTTTTTAATTAATATAAAAAGTAAAGTAGAACTTATCAATTCAGCTATAGCAGTAAGTAATTATTTTTACTTCTTTATTTTTTGTTTTCAATTTCATTAATTATATCTTCTGACATGAGTTTTGCATTTTTTATAACTTGGTCTGAATTTAAATATTCCCACGATCCCCATCTTCCTAAAAATTTAACACCATATTTATTATAATAATTAATAATATTATTAACACTCTTTCTATGTTCAAGATTATAAATAACATAAGCATATTCAAATTTCTTTAAAACATAAGAATGAATATCAGATCTTTTTTTTATAAAATTAATTTTAAATAAACCACTAATAATTTGATTTATAATAAAATCTTTATTCATTTTATCAATTTTACTACCTTTTCTAAATGTGATTTCTATTTCAAAAAAACTATAATTTTTTTCAGAATAATTCTTTCCTAAAAAGTTTAACTTGGAAATTCTATGAAATATAATGTCTTTATCGGGAATCATAAAAGCAAAATTATTTCCTGCTACATCACCTTTTATTTTAAATACAGAAATATATATTGAATTATATTTTAGATTTTTTGAATAATTTATAGTTTTTTTATCTGGATCAAAAATTTTATAAAAATAATTTAAAGGTATAGTAGAAATTAACATTTCACTCTTGAATTTTTTTTTATTTGTGTAAATATTAAAAAATTCATTATCTTTATTTATTTTAATAATTTTTTGATTAGTATAAATTTTAATTTTTTTATTTAACCTTCTTTTAAAAGAATTAAACAAACTTCCTATGCCACCTTTAAAAGGGTAATTAAAGTATAATTGGTGCTTATATCCCTCACTAGCAATTCCTTTTGCACTGTTTAGAATATCTCTTTTAGGAGGCTTTGGGATTCTCTCAACCATTTGCATATCCATTTTCGAAATAGGATATTTCCAGATTTTATTATTATAGGGTTCTAAATATAGTTTCAGGATACCTTTACCAAAAATTTTCAAAAAAAATTGTTTCATATTTTTTGGTTTTATTTTTTTATAGTTGTTATTCAAAAACATTTTTAGGGCATATTTTAATTCCTTTTTAGGTAATTTGTGGAGTTCATTTTCGAATGGATATTTTATTAAAAATTTTTTTTTAAATATAATTTTATTTGATCTTTTTATCTTTCCTTTATTTTTACCAAGTAAATTAAGAATCATTTTTAAATTTTTTTTATCTCTAGAAAAAATTATATGGGGTCCTACATCATAATAAATTTTTCCAAATTTATAAGATCTAAGTAATCCGCCTATTTTGCTTTCTTTTTCCAATATATAAATATTTTTAATATTTTTATTATTTTGTAAAAAATAAGACAGTGAAACAGAAGCTATTCCTCCACCAAGTAATGTAATGTTCATTTTTAATAGTGAGGTTTGTCTATGAAATAATCTCGAATCTTAATAGGTTTTTTTCGCAACATATATTTATAAACGTTAACATTTTCAAGCACTCTCTGTACATAATTTCGTGTTTCTCTAAACTTGATTAACTCAATCCAATCTACGTAATCTATTTTTCTTTTTTGTGGATTACCGTTAATTTTATTCCATTGAGCAACTCTCTTTGGACCAGCATTATATGCGGCGATTGAAAAAGGATAAGATCCTTCGTATTGTTCTAGAAGTTCGGCCATATAATATGAACCCAATTTAATATTATATTTAGGGTCTGAAGTTAGTTTTTTTTTGCTATAAGGAAGTTTAGCGCGTTTAGCTACAATTTTTGCAGTATATGTCATTATTTGCATCATGCCTCTAGCTCCAACGTAGCTATGTGCCCGTACATCAAATTCACTTTCTTGCCTAATAACTGCTAAAATAAGTTCTGGAGAAGGCATTCTTTTGTTATTGATTTTTGAAGGGACATCAATAATTGGAAAGTTTAAAGTATAATGAAATCTTTTTTCATAAGAGGCCTGTTTTGCAATCTGTATTGCATAATCATATCTGCCAATACTTACTGCTAAGTTTCCTGCTAAAATTTCGCTCCCTTGATTAATATTACTAGTTGCCAAATGTTTAAGAATATCCTTGGTATATTTAGTTTTATTTATTTCATGTAGTAAAACTACTAATTTTGTTAACTCATTTCTGGTAAATGCTCTTTTTTCAATTTCTCCTGGTTCCATCATTTCTCTATCCAAATAAAAATCTTTGTTGGGGTAAATTTTTATAAACGCCAGTTGACCATAATAAGTAGTTAAGTATTTCGATGCTTCTTTAAACCATTTTTCTGAATTTTCTATGTCATTTAATTTTTCATATGATTTGCCAAGCCAATAAGCTCCCCTAGATAAACTTATGGGATAACCTACGTTTTCAGAAAAGTTGTGAAAATGTTGGGTCGCCAATATAGGATCATCTAAAAAACTTAATGCAATCCATCCTGACATCCATTCTGCTTCAGCATATTCGGGACCATCTTTCATTCCATGATTGCTAGCAATTTTGTATGCAATAGCATATTTTTTTTTATAAATTAAAGCTCTTGATATAATTGCTCTTTCAAACCACCATTTGTCCGGTCTTACCAAAGATTTTGGATCGTTTTTTACCTCTAGTAGTATTTCCAAAGAAGAGTCAACGCGACCTCTCTTTCTTCTCCATTTTAGTCGATCGTATAGTAGACCTGGATTTTTTTTAAATTTACTAGGCACATTACTAATAGCATTATCTACTCCATAAGATTTACTCATTAGTAATAATCTTGCGTTATATAAAGCTTGATAATCTTTAGGCAAGTACCTGAGCATTCTTTTTAAGTCCCAATATTTATTTTCCCAAGCTAACCAGTCGGCCCTTTTGATATGATCTTCGGTATTTAGATATTTTTTTAATTTTTTTTTCAAATATTTAAGATCCTTTTTTGATAAACTGGCAGTAATCCAGCCATTTTTTATTAAAGAAATTCCTTTTTTAAAGTTACCCTCAATTAAATAACTTTGACCAAGCATTAATTTTCCATATCCACTATGTGGCTCTTTTTCTTCAAACCATTGTATTATCCTTCTTTCTTTGACTGTTTCGGTAGTAATTTTATGTTCAGCTAAATATCTAAGCCTACCAAGTCTTGGAAAATTTGGATGTAAATTAATAAAATTTATATATTGATAAAAACCAGCTTTATTATTTGGTTCTAACAAATAAAGCCATTTAACAAGTTTATAAATTGTTCTATTTTCAAAACCTGTTGATAAATTTTGAGCACTAGTCCATCTTTTTTTTTCTATTTCGGAGAATACTTTTTTGGCCAATTTTAAATCATGCCTAGAAAAGTGCTTTGATTTTGTAACTTTTTTAGTTAGCGGTTCTTTATATATTAATGGTTTTTTCTTTGGAAAAATTAATTGTTTATCATCAATTTTTGCAACAACTTTTTTCTCAATACTTTCTTTTTCTAAAATTTTAGGTTGATCTGTCGCTTTTTCTTCGGGCTTTTTTTTAGGTAGCAAAAGTTTTTTTTGTTTAGCTTGTAGCTTCAAAAGATCGTTAATTATTGGCTTGTTTTTTGGTAGAATTAATTCTTCCTTTAATGTTTTATCAATGTTGGATTGTAATTCAATTTGAGAAGCTTCTCCTTTTTGTAATTCATCGGTTTTAGGCAAACTTTTTGGTAGTATTATTTCTTTTTTTGATAATTCTTCAATTCCTGGCTGAGGTTTTGGTAAAATTGTTTCTTCAGCAGCTAAATTTTTCGATAAAAATATTGCAATTATAAAAATAATTAAAAGTATTGTCGAAAATTTAGTCATATAATTTTAGATGATTTGATTCAGTAAATTATGTTATAAAGATTTATGTTTAAAGGATCAATTGTAGCAATAATCACACCATTCAAAAATGGTAAATTGGATGAGG
>Ga0315336_1006108_pt1 | contig 12591 bp, 11 predicted proteins | sample ASW5metaG_FD_204512 | JGI IMG/M metagenome (GOLD analysis project Ga0315336, IMG submission 204512) | Ammonia-oxidizing marine archaeal communities from Monterey Bay, California, United States - ASW #5 | ecosystem: Environmental > Aquatic > Marine > Intertidal zone | place: USA: California...
GGAGATCGATGCCCATCTGAAAGATACGAAAAACTACGACTTTCCAAATCAGTTCCGGGGCACGATCAAGGCGGGCGAACCGGTTCACGACATGTCCCTTCGCATAACTGTTAACGATACTTTTGTCATTCAGGGAATCCAAGCGATCTCCGAGGGCACGCCATTTGCAATTTGTCCAGAAGCTACAGCAGCTTACGAACAACTAAAGGGGCTTCGTATTACCTCTGGCTGGGGTAAGCAGTTAAAGGAACGGATCAGAGGAATAAAAGGGTGTACACATCTCTCAGCCCTTCTCAACGAAACGGCGACGGTTGCATTCCAGACAATCTTCCCAATACGCCATCGGGGAAAGCCGAGCGAACCTGCGGCCGCAAAGCCGGAGCTCCTAAATAGCTGTTATGCATTGGCCTCCGATCGCGACGTAGTCAAATCGCATTGGCCTGATTTCTATACCGGTTCTTAACTCACAAATTTCCGCCTGGACTACTGAGATGGCCCCCTAAAAAGGGCGGAACTTTTGCCCATAATCATTCTTAGAGCCGTCTTTCTGGAATACACAATCATCAGTTACTTATCATAAAATTTTTACAACTATATGGGATATGTATACAAACTATTACTACTTTTAATTGTATATAAATCTATAGCACCCCATATAAGAGTATTATTTAAGCCTAAAGACTAGGTTGACTGGTCCTCGTTAGGAGTAAGGGCTTTTAGGCTGAGGGCGTGAAGAGAGTCGGCAAACTCGCTAGTAAGAGCCTGATTAACAAGACGGTGTCGATCCAGAGGGGAGAGACCCTCGAATGTAGATGCAACTATCTCAACTCGGAAATGGGTTTCTCCGCCTGGCCGACTTTCCGCATGTCCGGCATGACTGGAAGATTCGTCAATGATCTCAAGGCGGAGCGGGCACAACGCTGCCGTGAGTTTTGCGTTAATCCGCTCGCGCATGGAAGCGGCCATTAGAATTTCCTTAATTTTTTACCCTGCCCATTCGCTACCGCGCAATGCGCCCGCCCGTCAAGCGAGCTAACTCTCCCTGTCTGACAAGCTTGCCAGGCTTCTTCGAACGCTCCATATTTTCTGGATGAGCAGACGAAAGCGCTCCAAGATTTCTGTACCTCTGTCCTCAGAACAACTAGAGGAGCGGCACTGTGACCATACGGACTGCCGAGCAGTCGGATTGTACCCTGCACCGCGTTCCCGTGAGAACCTTGATGACTATTACTGGTTCTGCCTCGACCACGTACGAGCGTACAACCGAGGCTGGAATTATTATACCGGCATGACGGAACGAGAGGTCGAAAGCATGGTGCGCTCTGACACCGTCTGGCAGCGCCCGTCCTGGCCCTTGGGAAGCCTGTTTACTCATCGTTTTAATGCGAGAAATCGAATCGATGACCCCTTCGGTTTCTTCGAGGCGGAAGGAAAGACGAGGGATATAGACCCGTCTGGTCCGGAGACAGAAAAGGCAAGGGCCCTTAGGGTGCTAGAACTAACGCCACCTACAACGGTTGAAAAGATTAAGACGAGGTACAAATCCCTTGTAAAACGTCATCATCCAGATACTCATGGCGGTGACAAAGCGAGCGAGGATCGACTGAAGGAAATCAATCTCGCCTATCAGACGCTAATGAACGCCCATTATTCGTGAAGCAAACGGATAATTATCTAGCGTAAGGAGTATCCAGTTTGACGGTATCGACGGACGTGTCTAACGCATCCCTTGCTCATTCCCCACGGGTACCGGATATTCAAGTCTCGGTTCGCCAGATCTTCGGTCTCGATACAGACATGGAGGTTCCAGCTTTTAGTACGCCAGAAGAGCACGTCCCAGAAATTGATGGGGCTTACCGCTTCGATTCAGATACGACTTTTGCCATTCTTGCCGGCTTTTCCTTTAACCGTAGGGTAATGATCCAGGGTTACCATGGCACTGGCAAGTCGACCCATATTGAGCAGGTAGCGGCACGTCTCAACTGGCCCTGTGTCCGAGTCAACCTGGACAGCCACGTAAGCCGCATTGATCTGATAGGCAAGGACGCTATCGTTATCCGTGACGGTAAACAAATAACGGAATTCCGTGAAGGAATGTTGCCTTGGGCCCTACAGAATCCGATTGCCCTTGTCTTCGATGAGTATGACGCTGGCCGTCCGGACGTCATGTTCGTTATTCAACGCGTACTCGAGGTCGAAGGGAAGATGACTCTGTTGGACCAGAGTAAAGTTATCCATCCGCATCCCGCCTTCCGGCTGTTTTCAACGACGAACACCGTTGGGCTTGGCGATACGACCGGCCTCTATCATGGCACACAGCAAATTAATCAGGGCCAGATGGACCGCTGGAACATCGTGTCGACGTTGAATTACCTGGCCCCCGAGGCTGAAGAGGGGATTGTGTTGGCTAAAGTCCCAGTTTACGACAACGAAGAAGGTCGCAAGATGGTTAAGGCCATGGTCTCTGTTGCAAATCTGACGCGTGCCGGTTTCGTTAATGGCGATATTTCGACGGTCATGTCGCCTCGGACCGTGATCACCTGGGCTGAAAACGTAAAAATATTTGGTGACCTCGCTTTTGCATTCGACGTCACATTCGTCAATAAGTGTGACGAGCTCGAACGCGTTAACGTTGCTGAGTACTATCAACGTTGTTTTGGGGAGGAGTTGAAAAGAGGGCCAGAGGGACCAACTCTTAACTAATTTCTTATGAACGACGAGATTAATCTGGTTGAAATCTTCCGCCGCGCTGTTGGAGCGGCGATGCGGGCTATTTCCGAAAAGGAAGAGATTACCGTTCAGTTCACGTCGGGACCCTCAGCGATGGAAGGGAACACAGCGCACCTGCCCCTGCCGTCCCGGGATTTACGTTCGTGGGAAGTTGCTACAATCCGCGGCCAATCGGACGCGCTTGCTCTCAAGCTTCGATATCACAATGAAAAGGTTCATGATCGCTTGGCGCCGCAGTTGGCTGAGGCAAGAGTGGTCTACGATGCCCTTGAACAAGCCCGGATCGAAGCACTAGGGGCTAACAAGATGAGGGGCGTCGCGCAGAATCTGGATGCTGCACTTAAGGACTACTGCTTGAGCCGTGGCTTCCCCAGTATCGAAAAGCGTGAACAGGCCCCGTTAGCCGACGCCGTACGCTTCCTGGCCCGCGAGCATCTTACTGGAGAGACAACCCCAGAGTCTGGTCAGAAGATGTTGGATTTTTGGCGATCGACGATCGAGTCAAAAGCTGGTGCAGACCTGATGGAACTTTCGAACTACCTGTACAACCAAGTGGTTTTCGCTAAGAAATCGCGCCGTATTCTTAGCAATCTTGGTCTCATTGATGAGCTGAGCGAAGAGGAAGAGGCCGCCTATAGTGAGGAAGAACAAGCAGCAGGGCTCGTCGAACAATCACTGGCTGAGCCCGACGAGGAAAGCGAGATGCAGGAGGATTTCCGCCACGTCTTTAGCGAAGAAAGCAAAGGCGACGGCGAGGAGACGAGTAAAGATGTAATGGGTGACGCCATCGATGAGGAATCTGAAAGTGATATGCGCTTCGGCGATACGGATGATATGGCTGGCGAACCGGGTAGGCCGAAGCCGCCAAAGGATGGCGCACATCCAGACGTGCCGCCCTACCGCCCTTATACGGCAGAATTTGACGAGACGGTGACCGCGGACAGCTTATGCGAGCCGGATGAGAGGATACATCTTCGCAATCAGCTCGACCAGAAGCTCACCCAATTGAAAGACGGAGTGACGACACAACTCGCTAACCGTCTGCAGCGTCTTTTGCAAGCTAAGCAGACTCGTTCCTGGGAATTCGATCTGGAGGAAGGGATCCTCGATTCGTCACGACTGGCACGCATGATTATCAACCCAACCTACGCGATTTCCTTCAAGCAGGAAAAGGAGACGCCATTTCGTGACACGATCGTCTCATTGCTTATCGATAATTCTGGTTCGATGCGTGGCCGCCCCATTACCGTCGCTGCAATGAGCGCCGAGGTGCTTTCCCGTACGCTCGAGCGCTGCGGCGTGAAAACGGAGGTCTTGGGCTTCACTACCTGCGCCTGGAAGGGCGGAAAATCCCGAGAGAAATGGATCGCTGAAAACAGTCCTGCACTACCGGGACGTCTTAACGATCTCTTACACATTATCTACAAATCCTCTGAAGAGCCGTGGCGCCGTGCACGCAACAACTTTGGGATCATGTTGAAAGAGGGGCTGCTGAAAGAAAATATTGATGGCGAAGCGGTTCTTTGGGCACATCAGCGGCTAATAGCCCGGCCCGAGCAGCGCCGAATCCTGATGGTAATTTCAGATGGTGCTCCAGTCGATGATGCGACTTTGACACACAACCCCGGTAACTGCCTGGAACGGCACTTACGGGAGGCTATCGATTGGATCGAGATGCGATCAGACGTTCAGCTGCTGGCGATTGGAATTGCTCATGATGTCACCCGCTATTACCGGCGTGCCGTAACGATCTTCGATGCTGCCCAGCTCGGAGGTGCGATGGTAGAAAAATTAGCCGAGCTTTTCGAGGACGTCCCAGACTACAGGCCACATCGCCAGCGTTCAATGCGGGCACGATCGGGCGATAGGATGCTAGAGCGCCGTTTACGGCTTTAAGTGCTACAGCTTTAATCTATTTTCTTAAAAGAGAGTCTTATGATGAGTTCTAACGAACTTAACCGGTGAGCGCCTGCGCCTTCTTCGTCTTGATCTGACGCTTGATACGGAGAACTTCTGGGGCAAGGTCTCCATCTGCCGTCTTCAGCAAATAGGCATCAAGACCACCCGAATGTTCGATTGTACGGATCGCTCTGGCTGTGAGCTTTAGGCGAACCGATCTTCCCAAGGCCTCGCTCATGATCGAAGCCATTTGAATATTCGGCAGGAAGCGTCGGCGGGTCCGATTGTTAGCCTTGCTAACATTATTCCCGCTTTGCGGTCGCTTACCGGTGACACCACAACGTCGCGCCATGGAGTTGCCCCTACGATAAAAGGTTCTTCAAGAGCCGGGCGTTCTATAGGGGATGAGGGGCCCAGCCGTCAAGGCCGGAGGATGGGGGTTTTCTAACCTTTTATTTAAGCTGCCTTTCGCAATTGACGGACCAATTTTAGCACCTCTTCGGCAGCGGCCAGGATACTGGTGCCTGGGCCAAAGATCGCGCCGACTCCGGCCTTGCGTAGAAAATCGTGGTCTCTGTCTGGAACGACACCGCCTAAGACAACAAGTATTTCCTGGTTACCAAGATTTCTCAATTGTTCGATTAATATTGGTACGAGAGTCTTATGTCCGGCAGCCTGTGAGGAAACGCCAACGACGTGGACATCGTTCTCAATAGCGATGCGAGCCGCCTCCTCCGGTGTTAGGAACATTGGTCCTATGTCGACCTCGAAGCCAAGATCTGCAAAGCCAGTAGCGATCACCTTTGCGCCGCGGTCATGGCCATCTTGTCCCATCTTTGCAACCAGCATGCGCGGGCGCCTTCCACCTTCAGTTGTGAATTTCTCGACCTCGGCGCGGACCTTCATGAAATTTTCTTCACCTTGATAGGCCGCACCATAGACACCGGTAACGCTTCGCGACTCTGCCCGATGCCGTGAGAAGACTTTCTCAAGTGTCGAAGAAATCTCACCAACGGTAGCACGAGCGCGCACTGCCTTAATAGAAAGCTCAAGAAGATTTGCATTTCCCGCTGCACCTTCTTCTAGGGCAGCAAGGGCAGACTTGCACGCCGTTTCATCCCGGGTTTTACGGACCTTCTCAAGGCAGGCGACCTGGTGAGCGCGTACTTCAGCGTTGTCGATGTCGAGGATGTCAAAACTTTCCTCCATCTTGTCTGGTATATACTGGTTAACACCAACTATTACTTCCTCTCCTCGGTCGATCCGCGCTTGGCGGCGGGTCGCAGCCTCTTCGATCGCAAGTTTCGGCATGCCAGCTATAACCGCCTTCGTCATGCCGCCCATTGCTTCAACCTCATCAATCAGCTGGGTTGCGGCAACAGCGACACTGGCAGTCAGGTTTTCAACGTAGTAGCTGCCACCCAGGGGATCTACAACATGGGGAATGCCGGTTTCTTCGGCGAGAATGAGTTGGGTGTTCCGAGCAATGCGAGCGGAGAAGGGAGATGGAAGCGCGATCGCTTCGTCCAGCGCGTTAGTATGCAGCGATTGCGTGCCACCTAGGATGGCGGCCATTGCTTCGATTGTAGTGCGAATCACGTTGTTGTAAGGATCTTGTCCAGTGAGACTCACGCCGGAAGTCTGGCAGTGGGTACGCAATGCTAAGCTCATAGGATTCTTCGGATTGAACTCACCTATGAGTTTGGCCCATAGTTGACGGCCGGCGCGCATCTTAGCAATTTCCATAAAGAAGTTCATACCTACCCCCCAGAAGAAGGAAAGGCGTGGCGCAAAATCATCGATATCCAGCCCTTTTGCAAGGGCAGCGCGTACATATTCGAGGCCATCCGCTAGTGTAAAGGCAAGTTCCTGCACTGCAGTCGCACCCGCCTCCAACATGTGATAGCCGGAGATGGAGATTGAATTGAATCGCGGCATGTGCAGCGCTGTATATTCGATGACGTCCGCTACGATCCGCATACTTGGTTCTGGCGGGTAGATATAGGTGTTGCGAACCATAAACTCTTTCAGGATGTCATTCTGAATGGTTCCGGAAAGATCCGCTTGCTTCACGCCTTGTTCCTCGGCAGCAACGATATAGCCGGCGACCACAGGAAGGACGGCGCCGTTCATCGTCATCGATACGCTCATCTTGTCGAGTGGAATGCCGTCAAAAAGACGTTTCATATCTTCGACTGAATCGATCGCTACGCCCGCCTTGCCGACGTCGCCTACAACGCGTGGATGGTCTGAGTCATAACCACGGTGGGTGGCGAGATCGAAGGCGACGGAAAGGCCCATTTGGCCAGCCGCTAGGTTCTTGCGGTAGAAGGCGTTCGATTCTTCGGCGGTTGAGAAGCCGGCATACTGGCGGATCGTCCACGGTCGGTTCGTGTACATTGTCGCCCGCGGTCCGCGCAAATAAGGAGGCAAGCCTGGCATTGAGTCGAGATGTTCAATCTCAGCCAAATCATCCGCCGTGTAGAGCGCCTTGACCGCGATCCCCTCTGGGGTCATCCAGGTCAGTGTTTCAACAGGTTTGCTTTTCAGCTCCCTCTCAGCAAGCTTCTCCCAATCGCCAAGCGCCTTCTTGGGGGGTTCTGACATCACTTAAATCTCGTCGTCTCAACAACAGAGCTAGTGTACGCCTGGCGCGGGCGGCGGGCTAGAGGGGCCGCCGTGCCTTAAGCGCCGTTTGCAGCGTTATATCGTCGAGGTAATCCAACTCACCCCCCATCGGCACACCATGGGCAAGACGCGAGACGGTGACCTGGCAACCCTTCAGCTGGTCACTGACGTAGTGGGCAGTCGTCTGGCCATCGACGGTTGCGTTCATCGCTAGGATTACTTCGTTCAGTTCCTCTGCTTCGGCGCGCTTGACAAGAGCAGCAATCTTTAAGTCCTCCGGGCCGACGCCATCAAGCGCCGATAGTACGCCACCCAGCACGTGGTAGAGGCCTCGAAAGACCCGAGCCCTCTCAAGCGCCCAAAGATCAGCGACATCTTCGACAACGCATAGAATGGAGTGGTCGCGTTCTCGGTCTGTACAAATGCCGCATGGATCAGTGAGGTCGAGATTGCTGCAAATTGAACATTCACAAACCTTCTCCGATGCACCCTCAAGTGCCTCGATCAACGGTTCTAAAAGCTTCTCCCTGTGCCGGAGCAGATTGAGCGCGACACGCCGTGCCGAACGCGGGCCTAGGCCAGGCAATCGCCCCAACAACTGAACGAGGTGATCGATTGCAGACCTGGGCATCCCAAACAATCAGAATGGAAGGTTCATGCCAGGCGGCAATTCAAGGCCGCCGGCGATTTTGGACATACGCTTTGCAACTTCTACCTCTGCCTTCGCCTTTCCGTCGTTCACGGCGGCAACCAGCAGATCCTCAAGGATCTCGACTTCTCCCGGCTTCATGAGCGAGGGATCAATCTTCACTCTGCGTAACGATCCCCTTAGGTTCATAGTAATTATTACCATGCCGCCGCCCGCGCAGCCTTCGACTTCGGTTGTTTCGAATTCCTTTTGTACCGCCGTCATTTTCGTCTGCATTTCCTGAGCAGTTTTCATCATCTCACTTAGGTTCGTCATGCCGGATCACCTTCATTCTCTTCCAGTGATGGTGCAGGGGTATAATCATCCCCCCCCACCGGATTGATGGCTTCAATCGTGGCCTTTGGAAAGGCTGTCTTCACTGCGAGGACAAGCGGGTACTTCGCCGCCTCTTCGCGTTTGTGTTGCTTACGTGCTTCTGCTTGTTCGTGCAATGTGGGTGCGCCAGGATCACTAGAAACGCTTAAGATCCATCGTTCGCCAGTCCATTCCGAAAGCAGCTCGCCTAGGCGATTGGCGAGATTCGTTGGCGCATGAGCGCCGGCATTAAATTCGATTCGTCCAGGCTCGAAATGCACTAGATGCACATTGTTCACGAGGTGTGCATGAAGGAGCGGCTCGCGACGATCCTGGAAGAGTTGAACGGCATCCAAGAAACTCATCGGCATAGGTTGGGTGGTGACGGCGCTTGACGGCGGCTCCGGTTCGGTCGCGAGATTAGTTGCGAGGCCTCCCATATCTGTCGTAGGCGCTACGTTTAGCGTTGGCGCCTCTTCGCGTTCACGGATCTGCATTCCAGACAGGCTGGGATTGTGACCAGTCACTTCCAATCCTGCCTCCTTCTCGATTAGTGTCTTCACCAACGCGGCTGGATCGGGCAAGTCGGACGCATAGGCGAGCCGAATCAAAATCATCTCTGCCGCCTGTATAGGCGAGGATGCAAGTCTTACCTCTTCAACGCCCTTCAGCAGCATCTGCCAGACACGTGCCAGCTGAGGCAGTGTAAGCTTCATAGCCATAGCCGTGCCGCGAGTGCGCTCTTCCTCCGGAACCCCAAAGCTTTCTGCCGTTTTCGGTGTGATCTTAATGCGGGTCAACCAGTGGGTCAGCTCTAGCAAATCCTGAAGCAGAACGAGCGGATCGGCGCCTGCAGCATAGGCCTGGTCTAATTCACCGAGCGCGCTAGCAATGTCACCCGCTATCACCATGTCGAAGAGGTCGAAGACCCGAAGACGCTCGACAAGGCCCAACATCTCACGTACCGCCTCAGCCGTCACTTCTTCCTGACCGAAGGCAATCGCCTGATCGAGCAGGGAAAGCCCATCGCGCACAGAGCCATCCGCGGCGCGTGCGATCAACTGCAACGCCGACTCTTCAACTTTTACACTTTCTCTTTTCGCAATCACCATTAAGTGTTCTGTCAGCTGTTCCGCATTCACTCGGCGAAGATCAAATCGCTGACATCGGGAGAGCACCGTCACTGGAACTTTTCGGGTCTCCGTCGTCGCAAAGATAAACGTTACATGAGGCGGCGGTTCCTCCAGCGTTTTCAAAAGCGCATTAAAGGCCTGCGTTGACAGCATATGCACTTCGTCGATTATGTAGACTTTCGTGCGCGCCATTACTGGGCGGTAGGGCACACCATCCAGAAGCTCGCGAATGTTTTCAACGCCAGTGCGACTAGCAGCGTCCATCTCCAGGACGTCGACGTGGTTACCCTCGGTGATAGCCTGGCAATTCTCACATTGGCCGCAAGGCGTTTCCGTCACTTCGCCCTTACCATCGTTGCCTATGCAATTCAAAGCGCGGGCGAGGATGCGGGCGGTTGTTGTCTTGCCTACCCCCCGCACTCCTGTCAATACGAAGGCATGAGCCAGACGACCGACTCGGATGGCGTTGGTGAGTGTCTTCACCATCGTTTCTTGACCAATCAAACCTTCAAACGACTCAGGCCGATATTTGCGGGCAAGAACGCGATAAGAAGAAGGTGTAGCGTTTGAATTCGACATCGACGCAAGAAAAAAAAGTGAAAAATTAGGGTGGGAGACCGGACAAACGACCCGGACCAAAACTCGTTACGGCTGCTTCCTTCCGGACCTGACCGGGTTGGCGAGCAGTCCGTCCGCCAGCCGACCTCCCAGTCACACTATATCAGTTTTCCGGTCCTTCAACCCCTCTCCTTCGCGTTATATGCCCTAGCAAAGAGAATTGAGAAGACGTTGGCTTTACAAGACGTTTTTCCGTGTGCGAGGTTCGCCAAATGACGGGCCCAAACCTCTATGCTGGAAGTGCGATCGATCGTGCCGCACACCGACGAAGCGATGCGGACTGGATCGAAGCGCAATTTCACCATTCGGAAGCGCGCATCCTGCCAGTATGGCGAAATGAAAGTCTGATCCAGGCGGTGGAACCGCCGGCCGCTAGCCTCGTTTCATCAAGCTCAGTTTTAGCCAGTATGGAGAAGGAGACAATCGTAGCTTTTCTTGGCCTTTTCGAAGCGATCCCCTACTTCGCCGTCGACGTCTCTCACCTTGATGATCCTGTCGGGTTTGCAGAGGCTGCAAAGGCTCGCTTTGCAGATCTTCGGGAGCTTGGCCCTCTGCTTTGCCCTGAGGAAGCCGGTATTCTAGCCTATGCCAGGGGCCTCGTTTACTGGCACCAACATTACGGATACTGCACTCTCTGTGGTAGCAAGACAGAAAGCGCGGAAGCGGGCCACATGCGCCGCTGCCTAGATGGTGCTTGCGGGGCGGAGCATTTCCCACGGACAGACCCGGCCGTCATCACGCTGGTGACGAACGGGAATGCCTGTCTGCTTGGCCGCCAGGCAAGCTGGCCTAAGGGAATGTATTCAGCACTCGCCGGTTTTGTGGAGCCGGGCGAGAGCCTTGAGGGCGCTGTCTCGCGTGAAATTCTCGAGGAAACCGGCGTTGGTGTCTCACATATTCAATATATTTCCTCGCAGCCATGGCCATTTCCAGCTTCACTCATGATTGGTTTCCGGGCGGAAGCGAGGGGAGGATCGACCATCGTGCCACGCATTGACGAGCTTGAGGACGCACAATGGTTTACGCGATCAATACTCAAAAATCTAAAACAAACCCCACTACGCCTCCCCTATCGGGGTGCAATCGCACGTAATATGATCGAAGACTGGCTTGCGGAAACGTAAACGTTCAGATCTCGAAACGAAACGGATCCGCCAAATAGACGCCGAGGAGTTTTACCTCGCGTGAAATAAACTCAAGCTCTTCAAAGGCAAGTTGCACGTTTTTTTGTTCCGGGTGGCCTTCGATTTCCGCGTAGAACTGGGTAGAGGCGAACTTGCCGTCGACCATGTAACTTTCGAGTTTAGACATATTTATGCCATTCGTCGCAAAGCCACCAAGCGCCTTGTAAAGCGCTGCCGGTACGTTGCGTACGGAAAAGATGAAGCTGGTGATGATGGTGCCATCACTGGGGTCCGGGTTCGCCGGCTCTTTCGCTAGAAGGACAAAGCGGGTCGTGTTGTGTTCGGCATCTTCAAGATCGCGCTTCAGCACGTCAAGCCTGTAAATTTTTGCCGCCAACTCCGAAGCGATTGCTGCAGCACTTGCATCGCCTTCCTTTGTAACCTCGGCTGCGGCGGCAGCCGTATCCGCGGTCACGACCGGAGTGAGCCCAAGCTTGCGGATCGTTTTCCGGCATTGAGAAAGCGCCTGCACGTGGCTATAGACGCGTTGCAATCCGGAAACCGTGGCCCCTTTTGGCGCCAGCAAGCAATGGCGTACCCGCTGAAAGTATTCGCCGACGATGTGAAGCGTCGAGTGGGCAAAGAGCAGGTGAATATCTGCGACCCGGCCGGCCAGTGAATTTTCGATCGGCAGCATGGCAAATTTTGCCTTTCCCTCCTCGACCGCGGTAAAGGCATCTTCGAAGGAAGGGCAGGCAAGCGGCGCCATTTCCGGATGCGTCGTCCTGCAAGCCACATCCGAATAGGCCCCTTCGGCGCCCTGAAAGGCGATTGTCTTCGATGGGTCGGTGGTGGGTTTGTTCATCCTCGGCCCCGGCCTTAATAAGGTTTGAACGTCGGCAGGTCAGCCGTCTTTGCCCAACCCAGACAATTCTATGGCCCGGACAAGGTCTTGGTGAGTATCGACACCGAGCGGAACCGTGTCAACGAGCGCTATGTCGATCCGCATGCCAGCTTCCAGTGCGCGTAGTTGTTCGAGCCGTTGTTCACGCTCCGAGGTAGTTTGAGGGAGCGACACGAAACTCTCAAGGGCTGCACGGCGATATGCATAAAGACCGATATGATGGTAGGAAGGCCCATCGCCGCCCGGTACCGGGTTTCGAGAAAAGGATAGGGCGCGCCCTAGTTTCGCACCTGTTTCGATTTCAATGGCCACCTTCACGACATGGAGATCGTTAAGTTCTTCTTCGTTTTCGATAGGAGACGCGAGTGTAGCGATATCGACGTCGGGATCCTCAAAGGGGAGAAGGGCAGCCTTAATTGCCTTAGGACTTAGGAAGGGAAGATCCCCCTGCAGATTGACAACGATGTCGTGCTTGCCATCCGGATCGATAGCCGATACCGCTTCGAAGATGCGATCCGAGCCGCTAGCATGATCGGATCGCGTCAGGATCCA
>Ga0315336_1006109_pt1 | contig 12590 bp, 10 predicted proteins | sample ASW5metaG_FD_204512 | JGI IMG/M metagenome (GOLD analysis project Ga0315336, IMG submission 204512) | Ammonia-oxidizing marine archaeal communities from Monterey Bay, California, United States - ASW #5 | ecosystem: Environmental > Aquatic > Marine > Intertidal zone | place: USA: California...
CGAAGTACTGGCCTACCACCGAGTGCCCGAGCTCGTGGAGAAGAATACTGACAAATAGCCCGAGCGCAGCGGCAAGGCCCAGGCTCAAGGGTAGCAATCCTTCCTTCAGATGAACTGGATCTATCCCGAGTCCGAAGCTCTTGATGAAAGACTCGATGTTGCTGCCGATGAGCCAAGCCAATAGGGGGAGGATGATGAGGAACGTAAGATCCAGCTGGATAGGTATTCCCAGCAGTTTGAAGGGCAGGCGATAGGCGTTACGAAACATGAAAGAACTCCGTCTATTGGGATCAATTCGCGGCAGAGCGCTTCGCTGGGCGAAGGTAGATGAACCAGTACACCGCACCTACGAACACGGCGCCTCCCAAGATGTTTCCCAGTGTCACGGGTAGCAGATTGTTAAGGAGGAATGCACTCCAGCTCAGTCCGGCGAGATCGGCTGCCGGAAGAGCAAGGCTTTCGATATAGGTCGTGTCGGACTTGATCAGCAATGCTATGGGGACGAAGTACATATTCGCAATGCAGTGCTCGAAGCCGGCAGCGACGAAGGCGCTGATAGGGAAGACGATCGATGCGATCTTGTCCACAGTGGTACGGGCGCTGTAGCACAGCCAGATGGCCAGGCATACGAGCGTATTGCAGAGCACACCCAAAGCGATGGCCTGGAAAAAACCCAAGCTGACCTTTCCTTGGGCGATAGAAAGCGCGGCAGCCCCGATCCCTCCGCCAGCAAAGGTGTACTGCTTGGAAAGAAGCACGAGCGCCGCCGTGCCGATGGCACCGACAAAGTTCCCCGTATAGACGACAAGCCAGTTTCGCAATAAGGCGGCCGTTGTTACTTTCCCACTTGCCCAGGCCATGATGATCAGGTTGTTTCCCGTAAACAACTCGGCGCCACCCACAACCACCAGAATCAGGCCCAGGCAAAAGCCGAGGCCAGCCAGCAAACGGATGAGGCCATAGGCCCAGCTGGCACCTTGGAAGGAAATGTTGTTCGCTCCTGAGACGATCGTCGTCATGAAGACTGCTCCTAGACCGATGAAAGAGCCAGCGAGCAGAGCGAGGGTGAACATGCTGACCGCGTCCAATCCGGCTTTTTCGGATCCCAGGATTTCTGCGCGGCGCGCCATTTCAGGCGGCAGGAGGGCATCGAGCTTGAGTTGACGGTTGAGAGTCATCGTGGGCGTTGGTGTTACTCGCCTTTTCGCTTTCTTCTGCGGCTGAAGCCCCACACGCCCCAAACAGCGAGGATGAAAAGAACGAATACTCCCCCGGGATACCAGTCCGTGAGGAGTCCCGGTCCCTCTTCGGTGGGCGTGGCTTGGAGAAGCAGCAAGGTCTTCTTTGCTGTGAGGTAGATTTTGGCCATCGATATATAGCCTCCAGAAGCCTGTCCAGAATTATTGTAGGGCGAGTGATCGGCGATCGGCGTTGGCCATCCAAGCGCAAACGGCGTTCCTCAGCTGGCCGCCACGGGCGTCATGGAGGGGCTGGAGGTTGCCGGGGTCCGGCATTTGCGTTGTGACCCCGAGTGGCTGGGGAGGAGCCAGGCCGTCCGCCCCGGGTAATAATTCCCACTTGCGCAGGATTTTACGCGATACCGGCGTCTTCTCATGGATGGGCCGAACCCGAATCATGTTCAGAATCGCTGAAGCGAGGTTCCTCGCTCCTGGAATAAAACTTTTCGAGATCGTCGCCCCCCGCGTCGCCAGGAGACGGCAAGCCGGCCAGTTTGTGATCGTGCGGCTGCACGAACGTGGGGAACGAATTCCTCTGACGATTGCGGACTCGAATCCAGACGGAGGCACGATTACCTTGATCGTGCAGGGCGTAGGGAAGACGACGAAGCTCATGAACCGCCTGGAGGGGGGGCAGTTCCTCCTGGATGTCGTAGGTCCCCTGGGCAGGCCATCTGAGGTCGGGATGTACGGGACGGTGGTCGTCATCGGCGGAGGGGTCGGGGCTGCCATTGCCTACCCGACCTCGGTCGCCTTGAAGGCGGCAGGGAATCACGTGATCTCCATAATCGGCGCACGCACGAAAGAATTGGTCATCCTCGAGGAGGGAATCCGAGCGACCAGTGACGAGACGTACATCACGACCGATGACGGGAGCTGCGGTGAGAAAGGCCTGGTCACCGAAACGCTGAGCACCTTACTGAATTCCGGCCGGCATATCGATTACGTCCTCGCTGTGGGTCCGGTGCCCATGATGAAGGCCGTGGCGGAAGCAACTCGGCCCAAAGGCATCAAGACAACGGTGAGCTTGAATGCCATCATGGTAGACGGTACAGGGATGTGTGGCGGTTGCCGGGTTCTCGTAGGCAACCAGAGCAAGTTTACCTGCGTGGATGGTCCCGAGTTCGACGCGCACCAGGTCAACTTCGACGTGCTTTCTCAGCGTAATGCCATGTACCAGCGCGCTGAGCGTGAGGCACTGGATGAGTTCCTGGAGCATCCTGACGACGACATGGAACGGATCCAGAGACAATGCAAGCTGGAGGAAAAGTATCCCGAGCTGACGCGACTCAGAGAGGCTTGACTCGAAAAGCATCCTTGGATCCGCAATGAATCTGAAACCCAAAGAGAGACTCAAGATCCCTCGCCAGGAAATGCCGGCCCAGCCTCCGGAGGAGCGGGGTCGTAACTTTCGAGAGGTGAACTTCGGGTTGCCAGCGGAGCTCGCCAAGCGGGAAGCGCAGCGTTGTCTCCAGTGCTCCAACCGGCGATGCGTGAAGGCCTGTCCCATAGGAGTGAAGGTCAACGATTTCATAAGCCTTATTGTTCAGGGCGACTACCGGGCTGCTGCAGCCAAGATCCGCGAAGACAACGTCTTGCCGGCCATAACGGGCCGCGTTTGTCCGCAGGAGGATCAGTGCGAGGGCGCCTGTGTCTTAGGCAAGCGCTTCGAGCCGCTGGCCATCGGTTACCTGGAGCGCTTCGTGGCGGACTACGAGAGACAAATGGGTGGGGTGAACCTGCCGGAAAACGCTCCTCCAACGGGTAAGAAAGTGGCCATCGTTGGTAGCGGACCAGCCGGCCTTAGTGCCGCCGGGGATCTTGTTCAGAAGGGTCACGGCGTAACCGTGTACGAGGCCCTCCATGAAATCGGTGGAGTGCTTGTCTACGGCATTCCCGAGTTCAGGCTCCCAAAAGACATCGTGCGGCAGGAAGTGGAGAATCTGCGCCTCATGGGAGTCAACTTCGAGACCAACGTCGTCGTCGGCAAGACGATCACCATCGATGAGCTCCTGGGGGAAGAGGGCTACGGCGCAGTGTTCCTGGCGACTGGCGCTGGACTTCCACGTTTTCTTGAGATTCCTGGAGAGCACCTCAACGGGGTCTATTCCGCAAACGAGTTTCTGACGCGCGTCAATTTGATGAAGGCGTACTTGTTTCCACAGTACGACGAACCTGTCTACGATTGCAGAGGAAGAAAAGTGGCGGTCATCGGTGGCGGCAACACGGCGCTGGACGCGGTCCGCAGCGCGCTGCGTCTGGGAGCCCGGGATGCGCGCTTGATCTACCGGCGTTCGGAGGCCGAGATGCCGGCTCGCACCGAGGAAATTCGGCACGCCAAGGAAGAGGGTGTCCAGTTCATGACCTTGACCGCACCCGTCGCGTTTCTTGGCGATAAGGTGGGTTGGCTAGAGAGCATCCGTTGCGTCCGGATGGAGCTCCGAGAGCCTGACAAATCAGGGAGGCCTCGCCCGATGCCAGTGCAGAGCTCAGAATTTGTCCTACCGGTGGACACGGTCATCATTGCTATCGGAACGGGTGCAAACCCGATTGTGCAAGCGTCCACACCGGGGTTACGAACGAACGATGGCGGCTACATCGAGGTCGACCAGGCGACGATGCGAACCTCCAGGAAGGGCGTTTTTGCCGGCGGGGACATCGTCACCGGTACCGCGACGGTCATTCTCGCCATGGCGGCCGGTCGGAAAGCCGCGAAGTCCATAGACGAGTACCTGCGTACGGGTAAGTGGCCCCCGATTAGCCCGGATTTTTCACCGGGTTAGAGTTTCCAAGCCTTCCTACAAGAAGCCCTTCCAGCTCTGCAGCACACGCAAATAGTTCGCTCGCTCAAAGGCCTTGGGGTCCGGACACCCCAGGAGGTTCATGCTCCCCCGCATCTGCTCGAGAGATTCGTAGTCGTGCTCCTCCATCCACTGGATCATCTCCTCGCGCAGAGTGCGGAGGTGCCCGGGTCCCTTTTGCAGGAGCGCAGAGACAACCTGCACCCCATTTGCCCCGGCCATGACGGCTTTGATGGCATCCACGGCAGTATGAACACCCCCGGTTATCGCCAGCGAGGCCTGGACTCTCCCGGAAAGTATCGCAAGCCAGCGGATGCGGAGAAGCAACTCTGATGAGTCAGAGAGCCGCAAGACTGGGGTAGCCTCGAGCTCTTCCACGTCAATGTCCGGTTGATAGAAGCGGTTAAAGAGAGCCATACCGGCGACCCCCGCCTCATCGAGCCGCTGAGCGAAGTGAGACAGCGACGTATAGTAGGGTGAAAGCTTGATGCAGGTCGGAATCTCCGTCTGCGACACGACGGTCCGGATGATATCGAGGATGCGCTCCTCGAGCACCTGAGAGCTGTCTTCAGGATCGGTGGCAAGCTGGTAGGTATTCAGTTCCAGCGCATCGGCCCCCGCTTCTTCGAGAAGCTTCGCGTACTCTAGCCACCCGCCAGGCGTCGCGCCGTTGAGTGAGGCAATGACTGGCACCGACACGATGTTTTTTATTTCTTGCAGCCGCTCCAGATACGCCTCGGGGCCAAGAGCGAAATCACTGGGGCTGGGCAGGTAGGTTTGTGCTTCCGCAAAGGACTCAGCTGGACCCTCGAACCAGTGGTGCGTCGCGAGCTGTTCGGCGGAGATTTGTTCCTCGAAAAGAGAAGGCATCACGATCATTGCGGCGCCCGCGTCTTCGAGACGCTTGACCTGGTCAAGGTCATTCGTCAAAGGGGACGCACCAGGCATGAAAGGGTGGGGTAGTTCAAACCCGAGATACTGTGTAGATAGATCCATCACTTTGCTTCTTTCGTCTGTTCGCGCGCTTCGGAGTCCTTTTTTCCTTCGGGTCCTCTTGGAACCGTGAGGGTCGCGAGTTGCTGGTAGACTGCGAAGCGCTGATGCACCTCCCGCTGGGCGCGTTCTTGCAGGTGCTCGAAGCGTTTTGGATCCAGCTTCTCGACCATGCGAAAGCGCGCCTCGTTTTGCATGTAGCTTTTAAGAGGGCACCTGGGTTCCGAAGAGTCCAGGCGCAAAGGTGCTTCGCTTTCCTTGATTCTCCTGGGATCGAAGCGGTACAGGGGCCAGGCGCCACTCCGCACGGCCAGCTTTTGCTGGTCCACGCCATGTCTGAGGTCGTAGCCATGGGCGATGCAAGGACTGTAGGCAATGATGAGGGAGGGGCCGGGGTAGGAGTCGGCTTCAGTAAATGCCTGGACAACTTGATTGACCTTCGCGCCAAAAGCCACCCGCGCGACATAGACATGCCCATAACTCATCGCCTCCATGCCCAGATCCTTCTTGGGAACCTCCTTGCCCGACATGGCGAACTTTGCAGTGGCGCCTATTGGCGTGGCCTTGGACTGTTGTCCGCCGGTGTTCGAGTACACCTCGGTGTCGAGGACCAGAACGTTGACGTCTCGCCGCTGTGAAAGCACATGATCGAGACCACCGTAGCCTATGTCGTAGGCCCAGCCGTCACCACCCACGAGCCATACACTTTTCTTGACCAGGTAGTCAGCCAGGGCTTCGAGCCAGCGTGCTTCCAGTCGGTCGGTCTCGCCTAGCTTGCTGCGCAAGGACACAACACGTTCCCGCTGAGCCAGGATTCCCGTTTCGTTCAGCTGCTCTGCTTCCAGTAGCTCTTTGACGAGTGGATCTCCAAGCTTCGGGCCGAGCCTCCGAAGTAACTCCCGAGCCTGGCTCTGGTGAGCGTCAACCGCCAGGCGGAAGCCGAATCCGAACTCGGCGTTATCCTCAAACAGAGAGTTGCTCCAGGCGGGTCCCCGTCCAGCACTGTTTGTTGTGTAAGGGGTGGTGGGTAGGTTACCACCGTAAATAGAAGAGCATCCGGTGGCGTTGGCAATCAGTGCCCGGTCACCGAACAGCTGCGTGAGAAGCTTGATGTACGGGGTCTCGCCACAGCCGGCACAGGCACCGGAACACTCGAACAGCGGCTCGAAGAATTGTGACTCCTTCGCGTCGAGGCGTTGAAAACTCGTCCGATCGCACTCGGGAAGTTCGAGAAAAAAGCTGTAGTTTTCTATCTCTCGCTCGCGGAGAGGCCTCTGGGGCTCCATGTCGATGGCCTTGTGCCGCGGCCTCGACTTGTCTTTCGCCGGACACACCTCTACGCACAGATGGCAGCCGGTACAGTCTTCGGGCGCCACCTGAATCGTGTAAGCAAGGCCATCCATTTCTGGATTTCGGTAGGCCGTCGACTGGAATCCACTGGGAGCGTTCGATAGCCCTTTGGGGTCGTAGACCTTGGCGCGGATGGCAGCATGCGGGCAGACCAGCGCGCATTGATTGCACTGAATGCAAATGTCCGGGTCCCAGATCGGTATCTCCGAGGCCAGGTTCCGTTTCTCCCATCTGCTCGTCCCCAGAGGCCAGGTGCCGTCCACAGGGAAGGCGCTGACCGGGAGCAAGTCCCCTTTGTTCGCGAGCATGACGGCGGTTACCTTTTGCACGAAGTCCGGAGCCTCTGCGGCAACAACAGGCGCGCGATTTCGGGTAGCGGTCGCATGGTGCGGCACCTTGACTGCCCGGAGGTTTTCCAGCGCCCTGTCGACCGCGGAGAAATTTTGACGCACGACAACGGTACCGCGCTTTCCATAGGACGCCTGGATCGAATCCTTGATGCTTCCGATGGCCTTCTCTCGCGGTAGGACTCCGGAAATGTCGAAAAAACAGGTTTGCATGATGGTGTTGATGCGGACGCCCAGACCGATTTCTTTCGCGACCCTGTAGGCATCAATAGCGTAAAACTTCAACGCCTTGTCGATGATCGCTGATTGCACCTCAAAGGGCAGCTGGTCCCAAATGTCCGCGGGGCTATACGGGGCGTTCAGAAGAAAAACAGCACCGGGAGCTGCCAGTTCCAGGACGTCGAGTTTGTCGAGAAGCTCGAACTGGTGACACGCCAGGAAGTTTGCCTTGCTGATGAGGTAGGGCGCCCTGATCGGGCGAGGTCCAAAGCGGAGGTGTGAAACTGTGACCGCTCCGGACTTCCTGGAGTCGTAAACGAAGTACCCTTGTGCGTGCTGGTCTGTTTGCTCGCCAATGATCTTGATGGTGTTCTTGTTGGCGCCAACGGTGCCATCAGAGCCCAGGCCGAAAAAGACCGCCTCCATGACGTCAGCGGATTCCAGATCATCTGACTCCGGCTCTACCGACAGAGACGTATGAGTAACATCGTCGACGATTCCGACAGTAAAATGATTCTTCGGAGTCGCTGCCGCCAGCTCGTCGAAGACCGCCTTGACCGTGGCCGGGCTGAATTCCTTGGAGGAAAGCCCGTAGCGTCCACCTATGACGAGGGGCTCCTTGTCGAAGGACGTCAGCTTCTGGCTGTAGGCTTCACGCAGCGCTGCCAGTATGTCGAGGTAAAGCGGGTCGCCCACCGCTCCGGGTTCCTTCGTACGGTCCAGAACCGCGATGGAGCGTACAGTGGGGGGCAAAGACGCGGCGAAATCGTGGACGGAGAAGGGGCGGAAAAGACTGACCTTGAGGACGCCAACCTTTTCTCCCCGGTCCTTTAGCAGCCCGACCGTCTCGCGTGCAGTCTCGGCAGACGACCCCATCAAAACAATGACGCGTTCTGCTCGCGGATGGCCGAAGAACTCGAAGAGACGGTACTGGCGTCCTGTCCGCTCGCCAAAGCGATCCATCAGCAGCTGCACGGTCTCGGGGCAATTCAAATAGAACCCATTGCAAGCTTCGCGGGCCTGGAAGAAAGTGTCCGGGTTCTGCGCAGTTCCCCTGATTACAGGTCGGTCGGGAGTTAGTGCCCTCCTACGGTGAGCCTTTACGAGGTCGTCACTGATCATGAACCGTAGATCGTCGTTGGAGAGTAGCTCGATTCTCGCGAGCTCATGAGATGTACGGAATCCATCAAGGAAGTGGAGAAACGGGACCCGCGAGGCCAGCGTCGCTGCCTGCCCAATGCAAGCGAAGTCGTGAGCCTCCTGCACAGAGGCCGAAGCAAGCATGGCGAATCCGGTCTGGCGGGCACCCATCACGTCCGAGTGATCGTTGAATATGGACAGTGCGTGGGTGGCTATCGTGCGTGCGGCCACGTGCATGCAGGTTGCCGTAAGCTCCCCGGCTATCTTGTACATGTCCGGAAGCATCAACAGCAGTCCCTGGGAAGCGGTGAAGGTTGTAGTCAGGGCCCCTGCTTGCAACGAACCATGAACAGCCCCCGCCGCGCCGCCTTCCGACTGCATTTGAACTACATCGGGGACCATTCCCCAGATGTTGCGCCGATGTTCCACAGACCATGCGTCCGCCAGTTCACCCATGGGAGACGCGGGAGTGATAGGGTAGATCGCGATGACTTCATTGGTCCGGTGGGCGACCGAGGCCACGGCTTCGTTACCGTCGATGATTGCGGTGGTTCTGGCGGTGGTTCTCTCTGTCATGATCGTTGGGGGACCTATTACTGATGCGGGGGCCAAATTCTTTCTGGTCCGCAAAAAGGGTTCCACCTCAGCGCAGAAAGCGCGCGAGAGGGTCCGCTAATTAAAGGGGCCCCGACCCGAGCACCAGTCACCCGTTCATCCCGCAGCTCCTTGCCGCCGCAAACCTCGGTCGGAGAAATAGGAAAAATAGGCGCGGTTCCTGGGTGATCTTAGGGAATCCTTCGCAGTAGTGCGGAAAAGTTCACGGTTCTCCAGGCCTTGGATTCCAGAGGCAGGGGAGAAAAACAGGATGTTTTCCTGCTCTGGTACGTTCCAGCCTGGGTGGTATACGGATTGCAGTTCGTAGCTTCAGGAAGGAGACAAACGTCATGTTAAATCCGAAAAAGATCAGCGCCCGGCAGGTCATGAATGCGGACGTCCAAACGCTTCACGAGGCAAGCCCCATCAAGGAGGCCATTCTCACCCTCCGGGAGTACAACATCACCGGTGCGCCGGTAGTCAACGACTCTGGGGAATGCATTGGGGTGTTCTCGAGCACAGACGTGCTGGAGCTGGATGCGGAGACGGAAGAGAGGGAGACTCCTGTGGCTGGCAGCTACTTCAACGTCGATCCCCTCGAAGAAGAGACCGAGGGCTATTTCTCGAGGGAGGAGTACGACCTGAATGTCCTTGGGCGCGACACCGTGGGGCAGCGGATGAACAGCCAGATCCAGGCGGCTGCTCCCGACTCGAGTCTCGAGCGCGTTTGCCAGAGCATGCTGAACGAGCGCATTCACCGGGTGCTCGTCATGGAGGACCGGAAGCTCCTTGGAATCATCAGCTCCTTCGACGTCGTGCGGTTTGTGGCTGGTGAGGCGTCCCAAAAATTACCCCGCCCCGGCAACAAAAAAAGCGGGGCATCGCAAGCATGACCAAACCCCCTCGGACGGGTAGCCTGCTGCTCGCGAGTGCCATCGTCACGTCATCCTTTGGGCTGGCAGGCTGCGCTACGGCGTCTCAGGGGCCTCTGTCGCCGTTGGCCCCGGAATCCTCCGCTGTGGATGAACCGGAGCTTCCCACGCTCCTGTACATCGGGTCCTCCACCGTCGCGAACTTCCTGCGGGAAGCCGAACCCATCTATGGACGGGCCCGGTTCGCGCTCGATACCATCCCTGAAAGCGTCGGCGGGGAGATTGCCATCCAGGAAAGGCACGTGGAACTCGCGGGAATTGCGACCCATCCTTCGCCGCAAACTCTGGATCTCGGCGTCCAGGCTACCTTGGTCGGGACCGATACACTTGCCGTAGTGGTGAATGTAAAGAACCCGGTCACACGTCTCACGCTCGCTCAACTCAAGGGGATTTTCACCGGAGCTATCCGCAACTGGAAGGAAGTGGGCGGGCCTGACCTTTCGATCCAGCCCTTCATCGTCGGCAAGGAATCTGCGACTCACCGGGTATTCCGTTCCCTTGTACTCGGCGGCGCTGACTACATGAGCTGCGAAGTGGTTCGTCCGGATCAAAACCTCCCCATGACCATCGAAGCGGAACCTGGTGGCATCGGAATGATCAGTCATTCGTTCCTTTGCTCCGGAGGCGAGGTTCGAGTGCTCGCCGTGGAAGGAGAATCACCGCTCCCGAGCAACGTCCGCTATCCCATCGCCCGGCCCCTTTACCTCCTGTGGTGGCCAGGCAACCCCACCGTGACGGACTTTATTGCATGGGCAAGCACGGAGGCAGCGGCAAAAGTGCGAGCCAGGTGCTTCGGTCCGCCGCGGACGATCCGGACGCCGTAGACGCCTGGCAGTCCGTTGAAAAAGTGCTTCGTAGCGACAACCGAGACATTTTCGTCCAGATCAAGGAGCAAAACGGAGGCGATACGGGGATATCGTCGAGTATTTACGACGCAGAGATGGGCGAAAAGGGCCGGTTGTCGTAGAACATGACTTTTTCAACGGGCTGCTAGCCCACGCTTCAGACTCGCGGCTCACATTCCTCGGCGGCGCGTGACAGAGGAAGCCGGACTGAGAACTCGGTGCCTCCCGGCTCAGGACAGTCCACCGAGATTTCCCCTCCGTGAAGCTCTACTATCCGCTTCGCAATGGGTAGCCCCAAACCGGCTCCTCCAGCTTTCGTGGTGAAAAAGGGCTCGAATATTCGCTCTCGCGCCTCTGCAGAAATTCCCGGCCCGGTATCTCTGAACGAGATCTCGCAGCAATCGTCCCTCTTCTTCACCCCAACAGACAGCTTCCCTTTATCTCCCATGGCCTGAGCTCCGTTAACGAGGAAATTCAGGAAGACCCGCTTCATCATCTCGACGTCGCAAGGAACCGTCACGTCCGGGCCCGAAATACTCAGGTCGACGTCGCGAAACTGGGGATCACTGGACGCGAGCGAGAAGGTGTCCTCCAGAAGGATACGGACCGGTACCGGCTGCGGTCGGGGCACCTTCGGGTGCGCGAACGCCAGGATGTCCTTGACGGTATCGTTCAGTGCGTTGACGCGGTTCCTCACCTCATCACAGATTTCATGCTCGAAACTCCCCTCGGACAGTCGGCGCTTCAACATCTCCATGGCTCCCAGTATGCCCGCCAATGGGTTCTTCACTTCGTGGGCTACCATCGCCGACACCTCCCCAAGTTTCGCCAGACTTTCCTGCTCGATAAGTTTCTCCACTGCGCGCTTGCGCTCGGTGATGTCTACAATCGAGCTCAGAACCAGATACCCGTCTGGCGTCTTGACAGGGTTGAGACCGATCTCGACGGGAAACTCGCTGCCATCCTTGCGCCGCCCATAGAGGTCTCTACCCGCGCCCATGGGCCTGGCTCTCGGGTCTGAGAAAAATTCCGTACGATGTTCCGGGTGCTCACCTCGAAAACGTTCCGGCACCAGAATCTCGACGGACTGTCCAGTGAGTTCTTCCCGCTTATAGCCGAAATGCTTCTCTGTTTCGGAGTTGACCAGGAGGATCTTGCCCCTTTGATCCACCATCAGCATGGCGGTGGGGGATGCCTCGACCGCTAGACGAAAGTTTTCTTCAGTCTGTTTGCGATCTCGGGCTTGGTCGTCGCTGATTATCGTCAAGGAACAGGGACCACCGTGAAGAAGACCTCCTTGGCTTTCAAAACTAGTTGCCTCGGAGTATTACGCTCCAAAGGGGCTCCCACTGCAAGGCAATTTGACACGCACAGTCTGGGAGAAACCTTGGGCATCCTGGGCCCCGTCACGACGGATCACGCGTTCTCGTCGTCGTCCTTCTCCTCGAATTCCCCGACGAGGCCTATGCTCACCTGTACTTCTCCAGTGGAAGCCGAACGACCACCTTGGTGCCGCCTCCTTCTGGGCAGCTGACCACGATGTCTCCACGATGACACAGAGGATAGCTCCGGCGATGTCGAGGTAGTTCTGGGCGATGTCTCGTTCCTGCGCTAACGCCAGCTCGGCCCGCTTGCGACGGCTGATGTCGCCTACGTAATGACGGGCGCGGACGATTCCCCCAGAAGCGAGATCCTTCACGCCGGTCGAGATCATCTCCACCTCAAATACGGATACTTCCATCAGGAGCGAGGCATCACTGGAATCGGGTGCGATAGAAGGCTATGTGCTAATCAGGCGGGCAGCTGATTATGTATCTTCTTCGTCACTCTCATCCTTGGCGTCTATATTGAATTTCTCGATACGATAGCGCACCTGGTCACGGTTGATCCCGAGAAGGCGGCCGGCACGCGTCTGATTACCGTGTGTCAGGCGGAGCGCCTGAGAGACGAGGCTCTTTTCCAGTTGTTCGAGGCTCAGCCCCTTGCGCGTCAGTTTCAGAGGCACAGTCTGCGATTTCTCTTCGGCAGGTGCGTCCAGAAGATCGAGAGGCAGATCCTCTCCACCGAGAAGATCCTGTGTGCTGAGAATCATGGCGCGTTCGATAGTGTTTCTCAGCTCCCGAACGTTGGC
>Ga0315336_1006110_pt1 | contig 12589 bp, 13 predicted proteins | sample ASW5metaG_FD_204512 | JGI IMG/M metagenome (GOLD analysis project Ga0315336, IMG submission 204512) | Ammonia-oxidizing marine archaeal communities from Monterey Bay, California, United States - ASW #5 | ecosystem: Environmental > Aquatic > Marine > Intertidal zone | place: USA: California...
ATTCAGCCCTCGCTATTTACACGTTCACTAAACAGATGGAGGTGGATCATGCGTTCCCCAGTTTCTCGCATTGCGGCGGCAGCCATTTTTGTTCTGGCCATCACAGGAGTTGCCATGTTGTTCCACGGTGGCGGCGGCGCGACGTTCGCCTTTGCCGACTTCGCTGCCCCGATCCTCGAAGCAAAGACCGTTAAGTGCAAGATAACTATTGAAATGAAGGGCCCGCCCGCGCGGACGATAACGAGCGAGATGATGGTGCTGGACGGCTCCCGACTGCGCCAAGTGACGGAAATGGACAAGTCGAAGATGGTGGTGATTCAGGATTTGAGCCAGGGCAAGAGACTCTCTCTGGAGCCCGCGTCTAAAACGGCTACGGTCTACACTTCCACCAGCAATCGCAAAGACAAGACTCCCGAATACGATGCCTTTGTCTTTTTGCGTTTGTTCCAGCACGTTGCTGAGGATAAGCCAGGCATCGAAAACGAACCACTGGGCGAGAAGGAGATCGACGGGCGCAAGGTCGTCGGGTTCCATATTAGCAGCCAGCCCCACGACTTGTTTTTGTGGGGCGATCCTAAAACCGGTCTACCGGTCCGCCTCGAAATGACTTCGGGAATTGAAGGCAATGTGAAAGCGACGTTCAGCGACTTTGTGTTCAACGTCGATATGGACGAGTCGTTGTTTAGCCTTGAGCCGCCGGCCGGCTACACGGTCACTGTACGGAACGTGAAGACCGATGTCTCCCCGCCGGAAGAGAAGGATCTGATCGAAGTATTCCGCGAATACAGCGAACTGTTCGACGGCGCTTTCCCGGACTCGCTCGACCTGCTGACGACGACGACAATCTTTTTTAAGAAGGCCAATATTCAGATACAAATCCAGGACCTTTGGGAGAAATTCGCTCCAGGGAAGGGGAAACCCAACGAGGAGCAGAGGCACAAGTTAGAGGAGCTGTGGCTCAAGGTGATCGAGGCGAAGCTGAATGAAGAGCAGATTAAAAAGATCGCGGATCAGATGGAAAAGTATATTGAAACCCAGACGCAGAAGACCGCAGAAGTGGGGGAAGTCCAAGCGCAGAAGACCGAGGAATTTCGCCAAGCCCAGTTCAGTGAACTTCAGGAACGGGTTCAGCGAGGTTTGATGTTCGCCTACCACCTTCCGCCGAACGCCGACGCGCATTACGTGGGCAAAGGTGTTTCGTTTGGCGCGGCCGACACGCCGATCTTCTGGTATCGGCCAAAGGACTCGAAGAACTACCGAGTCATTTATGCCGATCTTTCGGTCCGTGACTCCGACACGCCGCCCAATGTGACCAAGGGACAGCCGGTGCCCGCCCCGTCCGGTCCGAAGGACTAGTTTATCAGCGGCGGTCGCCAAGGTAGCTCAAGAAGGATCGCCGACGGTTGCTCGGTCATATAAGCACGACGCGTGGCACGTTTTTCGGCGCCGAGGGGTAAGGTTTCGACGCGTCGGCGTGAAACGCCGAAGCGAATTATCCATATGTCTTAAATTGCGGCGGTGAAAACGCCCACCGTAGGAAACGGAATGTGGCTACGTTTGGCGGCGCAACACGCTTCCGCACAAAACGCATCAAGAAATCGAGATCTTCGAAGGACATCTGGATTGGGAGTGCGATATTGCCATAAGTCCCATTCAGTATGGGTCTTGGCAAGGTTCGCTATGACGGCGTTGGGTGCCATCCTCGCCTCTTTCGCTTCCGCAGCACCTGCTTAGCAGTTCAGAAGGTCACCAATCCATCGTAGATGGCACGGTAAGTCAACTGCGAAGAACTTCGTAGTCGTAGTTTCTTCATCAGCCGCGACTTGTGATTGTCTGCTGTGCTCAGAGCCAGGCCAAGCTGGGTGGCACAGTCCTTAACTGAAAGCCCCTCGGCCAGCAACCGCATGATTTGCTCTTCGCGAGCGGTTAGCGAAGCAATCGAGGGTTTGCCATTTTGATATTCCAGTCGCAATCCCACGGAGGTGCGTTGAATGCGATTGGCAATCGACGGGTCGAACACGCGCTGATTGCCAACGACTCTTTCGATCGCGCTGTGCAGCACCGTCATACCACTTTGCCGGGTGATGTAGCTGGTTCGCGGCAGCTTCAACACTGCGGCCAGGCGGCTTTCATGCAATCGATCGTCTAGGACAATCAGATGACAGTCCGAGTAGGGCCGCATCACCTCGGAAACCCGCTCAAGCAAGTCAGGGGAGGCCTTGGGGTCGACTAGCAGAACATCCGGCCGCTTTCGCTGGAAACGAGCCAGACCGAATTCGACGTCGGCCACGCAGTCGACCACCTGAAAGCGATCCAGTCGGGAAAACAGCATCGACATCGCCTGGCAGTCCAGGACACTGGCCAACAGAAACTCCAGGCGGATCGGCCAGTGCCGCTGCCTACTATTCGAATTGTTGCGATGAACTTGGTGCATAGGACTCCAGTCTTCCCCAGACCCAGTCAGAGTGGAACACCCAGGCGACACCGATCGCCGCTAGCTCTGACGATCTTTTCCAGACCGGCAGAGTCCCGTTTGCAACAGGCGCGCATCGAGAATCGTGTCAGAGGCTGCGGACTTCCGGAATCCACGGGGGATGGAATCAAGCCTCAAGCCCCGGGGCGAGAAGACCGATCGCCCGCGACAGCTTAGTCTTTGCGATTGTTTGACTTACGTCGCGCGGCAAGCCTTCCGACGGAGAATGTCCGGTGACAGACAGTTGACACCCAAGGCGCAAATAAGAACGCGGGATTTTCTTGGTCACCCAACGTAATGGATCGAGAATTCGGAGAGTTGGGTGCAGGTCTGATGGAAAAGACGCCCGCTCCGGACACCGCGTCCAAGCGGCGGTGTGTCTTCCCCGACGCACCAGACGCGTTAGTAGTGGGGCGGTTTCTCGTGCGGCAAGTCGCCGTCAAGATCTTGACTGACAAGTCGGTCGACTTGCGCACGACACCCTTTCAGATCGCTTCGCAAAGACTGCAAGTCGGCCTGCTGCTGGAGAATCACTTCGTTGAGTTGTTCGAGCGCTTGCTGTTGAAACGAGAGCTTCTCTTCCAGAGCGACGATCCGCGATGAGTCGTCAGCAGGGTGGTGCCGGGGATCGGAATCCTGGTTGGTCATTCTTCCCAAACTAGGGAAGCTGCTGATCGAAGGCAATGCCCGAGAGGGGTATGAATTGACGAGACGATGCCAAGAAGCTGATAATTAGCCCACAGCTCCTCTGCCGCCCAACGGGGCAGATTTCGGCAAATCCCCTTCGTTCCCCTGAGGTCCGAGATGCAAACCCAATCTCCCGAGCAGCTGATTCAGAAAAAATGTCTACCTTGCGAGGGTGGGGTCGACCCCTGCCCGTTGGAGGCTGCCCAGCAGCAGCTCCTGCAACTTTCCGGCTGGTACCTGACACACGAAGGTCAGAGAATTCGCAAGGACTGGACCGTGAAGAATTTTATGGCGGGTATGGAGTTCTTCCAGAGTTGTGCCGAGGTGGCCGAGCAGGATGGCCATCACCCCGACCTTCATCTCGAAGGATATCGCAACCTCTCGGTCGAGTTGTGGACGCATGCGATCGGCGGACTTTCGGAAAACGATTTTATTCTTGCCGCCAAGATCGATCTGCTACCGATCGAACTTCAGGGTTAGTAGTGCAGAACCGCGCTCTAGCCCTTTTGCAGCCACTCGCCAGGGGAGTATTCTGCTAGGGTGCCGTGGCTAACACGCTGATCAACCGTTGAACAGGATCACCCCAATGACGATTCCCGAAGCCTTTTCCTGCCTGATGGTTCGCCGCGAGGGGGACCGAGTTTCCTGTGATGTTGAATCGATCGGCGATGGTGACTTGCCACCCGGCGACGTGTTGATCGAGGTGGCTGCCTCGTCGTTGAACTACAAAGATGCGCTCGCATGTCAGGGCCACCCTGGCGTGGTCCGAAATCTTCCGCATGTACCGGGAATCGATTGCGCAGGGCAGGTCGTTGATAGCCAATCGGCTGAATACAAGCCTGGCGATGCCGTTCTGGTCACCGGTTACGAACTTGGCGCCGGCAGCTGGGGAGGGTACTCGGCTTACGTCCGCGTGCCGGCCGAATGGGTTGTGCCGTTGCCTCAAGGACTTAGTGCCGAAGAGGCCATGACCTACGGCACTGCCGGGTTCACGGCCGCCCAGTGCGTCTCGGCCATTCGGCACCACGGCATCGAGCCTGACGCCGGCCCGGTGTTGGTAACCGGCGCCACGGGCGGCGTCGGATCGCTGTCGATTGCCTTGCTGGCTAAACTAGGCTACCAGGTGGAGGCGGCCACCGGCAAGCCGGAACAAGCTGAGTTGCTACGTCAGTTGGGTGCTGCCGAAATCATTGCCCGAGAGGATGTCGACGACCGTAGCGGCAAACCGTTGCTCGCTACCCGCTGGTCGGCCGCGGTCGATACAGTGGGAGGCAACACGCTGGGCACGATCCTTCGTTCACTGAAATACCGCGGCTGTGTCGCGGCCTGTGGGTTGGTTGGTGGCGACGATCTACCCACGTCGGTTTACCCGTTCATTCTGCGGGGCGAGACGCTTGTTGGCATCGACTCGGCCAAATGCCCTCGCGAGCCGCGGCTGCGTATCTGGCAACTGTTGGCGGGCGACTGGCGGGTCGAGGGTCTGTCGACGTTGGCACGCAGCATCTCGCTTGCCGAGATTTCCGGCGAGGTCGACGCCATGCTCGCCGGCCAGACCTTTGGGAGGATACTGGTCCGCCCGATCGCTTGAAATACTACATGAGACACCTGCTGACCACATTCGCTACAATCTTTCTGGCAGTGTTGCCATCGAGCGGACTTCTGTTGGCCAATCCGCTTGCCGAGCAAGTCACGATCCATCGCGACGCTTATGGCGTGCCGCACATCTTTGGCAAAACCGACGAAAGCACGATCTTCGGTTTCGGCTATGCCCAGGCGGAAGATTATTTCTGGCAGGTGGAAGACGCTTACGTCTTGGCACTGGGTCGCTATGCCGAGCTGCATGGTCCGCAGGGAGTCAATTCCGATCTGCTCAATCGAGGGTTTGAAATCGTTCCTCGCAGCCAGCGTGACTACCTTGCGCTGGACGAAACATCACAGCGTCTCTACACGGCGTTCGTCGGGGGCATCAACTTTTTTCTGACAACCCATCCGGAAGTCCGTCCGCGGTTGATCAAGCGTTTCGAGCCGTGGCACGTCCTGGCGTACTATCGTCAGGTGGCGTTGGAATTGAGCTTTCGCTTTACCGGTTTGTCGACCAGTTATTTGCCACGGCGGAATCCGCCGATCTGGACTGCGACCGGTTCCAACGGCTGGGCACTGAGCGGCAGCCGGACCCAATCGGGAGGCCCGATGCTGCTGGCCAATCCTCACATGCCCTGGTTCGGCTTTACCCAACTGATGGAAGCCCATCTGCACAGCGCAGGTGGAGTGGAAGGCGAAAGTTGGAATTTCATCGGCGCCGGGTTCTATGGCAGCCCGATGCCGGTGATGGGACACAACGAGCGCTTGGGCTGGACTTTGGTTACCAACGAGCCCGATATCGCCGACGTCTGGCGCGAATCCTTTACCGACCCCGATCAGCCCCTGGCCTACCAGTACGACGGCGACTGGCGCACCGCCCAGCAGTGGCGTGAGACGATCCAGGTCCGCAAACCGGGCGGTCGGGAAAGTCGCCAGTACCAGTTTCGCAAGACGCACCACGGGCCGATCGTCGCACGCGAAGACCAGCAACACATGCTCTCTGCCCGCATCGCCGGCCTGTTTGAAATCGTGCCGATGCGGCAGTTGATGCGGATGGTCAAAGCCCGCGACTTGAGTGAATTTCGTGTCGCGATGACCGCGATGCAGATGCTCTACATGAACGTCCTCTACGCCGATTGCGACGGCAACATCTGGTATCTCTACAATGGCCGAGTACCCCGCCGCAACCCGCTCTTCGATTGGACAGAGCCGGTCGACGGCAGCGACCCGGCCACCGAGTGGCTGGGGTTTCACCAGCTCGACGAACTGCCCCAGGTGCTTAACCCGGCCGCAGGGTTTTTGCAAAACTGCAACAGTTCGCCACTAATTACCACCGATGGAGAGAATCCCCAGATCGAGGATTACCCGCCATACATGATCGGCGACGCCGATCAGTACAAGCGCCGCGGCCTCCGCTCACTGGAGTTGTTGCGAGGCATGCAACACGCCAGCTTCGATCAGTGGCAGCAGGCTGCCTTCGATACGCAAGTCTATTGGGCCCAGGAGGCGCTGCCCCGCTATGCCGAGCAATTTCAACAGCTTCGGCGGGATCAGCCCCAGCAGGCCGAGACGGTTCGCCCCTATCTGGAACATCTGCTGGCCTGGGATGCACAGATCACAGCCGATTCGACTGCCGCGACGTTGTGCCATGCCTGGTACGAACAGCTCTATGGCCCGGGCTACCCTGGCGAGCAATTGCGGGCGATCTATCAAGATCAGCCCGCCAAGCAATTGGCCGCGCTGGCGCAGGCGGCCGAGCGTCTCAGGGCGATGCACGGCACGTGGCAGGTGCCTTATGGCCAGTTGTACCGCGTGCAGCGCCAGCCGAGGTTGGCCGACCTGACCAACGCGCGTTTCGATGCTGCTGCCCCCAGTCTACCATCGATCGGCGGGCATGGTCCGATGGGAGTGATCTTTACGCAGTACTATTCACCCAGCTTGGACATTCCTTGGGTGATCACGCAGCGTCGTCGCTACTGCCTGGTTGGTTGTTCCTATCTGGCGGCCTACGAGTTCCAACCGACCGGAGTGCGCGGAGCCAGCCTGGTGCCATTCGGCGCCAGCGGCGACCCGGCTTCGCCCCATTTTTTCGATCAAGCTGCGTTGATGGGCCAATGCCGACTCAAGCCCGAGCTGTTCACCCGCCATCAGGTCCTCCAAGGTGCGGTGCGTAGCTACCACCCGGGAGAGCGATAGCCCTGTTCGGCAGTGGATTAGCGCTAAAACCACTCCTGGAGGCAATCGTTTCTCAAGCTGCCTGAGCGTTTCGCCTACTCTACGGTCGGTACGGGCGGTATACTGCATAGCCGGTGGTCTGAGCTTTCCATTTTGCAACAGCCGAAGAACCGGACCGATGCCAAAATACGTTGTCCGCCACGGATCGATGCGACATCTGGGGGTGTTTTCCACCCGTGGAAACGATGCCTATCCGCGCGCCGCGTCGGTCATCGCCCGCACCACGCGTGGGCTGGAGCTGGGCGAGGTGTTGTGCGAGGCGGACGAGCACGCGCTGGAGAGTCTTCACGAGCCGAAGACGGGACAGATTCTTCGCCTGCAGACTGAAGATGACTCACACGAACTGCGACGCTTGTTGGAACAAGAACAAAGCGAGCACGAGATCTGTCAGCGACGCATTACCGAGCTTGGCTTGGAAATGCGGCTTGTCGACCTTGAGCACATGTACGGCGGGGAGCGGATTGTCGTCTACTATCTGGCCGAAGGCCGGATCGATTTTCGCCAACTTGTCAAGGATTTGGCAAAAGAATTTCAGACACGAATTGAAATGCGCCAGATCGGTGTCCGCGACGAGGCGAAGCTGCTGGCCGATTATGGAGATTGCGGTAAACCGGTCTGTTGCAATACCCATCTCTCGGAAATGCCGCCCGTATCCATGCGAATGGCCAAGCTACAGAAGGCTACGCTCGATCCCAGCAAGATTTCCGGTCGCTGCGGCCGGCTGAAATGTTGCCTCCGCTACGAATACGAAACTTACCAGGAATTGCAAAAAGACTTGCCCCCGGTGGGCTCGGAGATTATTACGAATAAGGGCAAGGGCAAAGTCCTGGCCCAGGAGATTCTCTCCGCTCGGCTGTTGATTATGACTGAAGACAACCGGCGGGTGACGATCGAAGCGGCTGACGTGTTGACCGTCGTACAACGAGGCAGCGGACGAAGGGAAAAGCGCCGGCCTGCGGACAGACCTTCAACTCCACCTTTGGAGAAGCCCACCAACGGCAATGGTGAAACGTCAGCTGGCAACGGCAACCCCGATGTGAGCCCTCCCAACAACAACCCCTAGCCAATGGCACGGAAGTCGCCCTCACTGGTGCAACCTGGCCGATAAACTTGCTGAACAACAATGCTTGATCCTGACCATCCGATCGCCGAATTGCTACAACGGGACAAACGGTATCGTTTCGACGCCTACGTCTTTGTGATTGAGGCGCTGCGCTTCGCCCATGAAAAGCTCGGCATGGGAAGCGAGCAGCCTTCTGAAGATACCGATCTGGAAAGCCTCGCGCAGGAAAGTGACGAGACTCCCGACGAGCCCGAACGGCACGTTACCGGCCAAGAACTTTGCGAAGCGATGCGGGTCTACGCCCACGAACACTATGGATATCTTGCCAAAAGCGTTTTGAACCATTGGGGTATCAAGTCGACGCTCGACTTCGGCAACATCGTGTTCAGTTTGATCGAAATTGGGCAAATGCGCAAAACAACCGAGGATCGGCTCGAAGATTTCGAAGACGTCTTCGACTTTGACAAGGGCTTCCAACACAGCTTCGATTTCTCGCCATCCGATGCGACCGAGTGATGGAGTCCTTATTGAGCCTTGATTGATATAATTATCGAGGCCGACCAACGGGAGGCCGGCAACCGAAAGTAGGAAGCTCCACCCCGGAACATAAGTTGCCCAGTCGAACGCCAATAATGTCCCGTGAGCATGCTGCTAACGGTTCCCATTCGAGTGCAGCCCCGGTCAAGAGTCGCGGGCAGCTGCTTTTTTCGTCGCTGCTGCTTGCTGCCTGGATAGGGTTTTTGATTTGGATCGTAGCAACCGGTTGATTTTCTAAGAACCGTCGAGGCCGCCTGTTCCGCGACGCGGAGTGAGATGATGCGAAGATTCAGCACTCTACTGCGACAGGCCGGCATCTGGGTGATCGCCGGTGCGCTGTTCTCCGTAACGCAGTACCAGGCCCCGGCAGCCGAAGCGACCTCAGCCGATCCCCAGCACGCCCAACCTGGCGCTGCCAAGCTGGCAACGATGGTCGAGCGGGCCACGGGTTTTTTGCGGTCGGCGCAGGACGAGGACGGTTCGTACAGCGCCAACGCCGGCCCCGGCATAACCGCACTGGTAACGACCGGATTACTGCGAAATGGCCGCGGGCCGGGTGACCCGCTCGTTGCCAAATCACTCGACTCTCTGCAGAACCATCTCCAAGCCGACGGCGGAATCTATCAGCAGGGCACGCGATACCGCAATTACGAAACGTGTTTGGCTATCCAGTGCTTCCAAGAAGCCAACCGCGACGGCAAATACGACCAGCTGCTCCACCCGGCCGAGGCGTTTGTCAAAGAACTCCAATGGGACGCGGGCGAAGGGGCCGATCGTTCAGACACCAGCTTTGGCGGAGCCGGTTACGGCAAACACAATCGACCCGATCTCTCCAACACCTCGTTTCTGATCGACGTGCTCCGCGCGCGAGGTTGCGGTCCAGACGACCCGGCCGTCAAGAATTTGCTTACGTTCGTATCGCGCTGTCAGAATTTGGAAACCGAGCACAATGAGACGAGCTTCGCGTCGAAAAACCCCGACGGCGGGTTTTACTACACGATCGCCGCGGGCGGCTCCAGCCAGGCGGGCGAAACGGCCACCGGAGGCTTGCGGAGCTACGGCTCGATGACCTATGCGGGGCTCAAGAGCATGATCTACGCCGGCGTCGGACCGGACGACCCCCGCGTTCAAGCGGCGCTTGCGTGGGTCCGCAAAAACTACACGCTCAAAGAGAACCCGGGCCTGGGCAGTGCCGCACTTTACTACTACTATCACACCATCGCCAAGGCACTCGACGTCGTCGGCGACGACGTGCTCGTGGACGAACAGGGCATCGAGCACCTTTGGCGGGAAGAACTCATCGATGAACTAGCGGCCCGACAGCAAGCTGACGGCAGCTGGATCAACGCCAACCCGCGGTGGCTGGAAGGCGATCCCAACCTGGTGACCGGCTACGTCTTGCTGACGCTTTCCTATTGTCGAAGTGACTAGAGCGATTTTCGTAAGAATGTGATCGTCTCTCCTCAAGCAAACCGCTGACAAAACAGTAAGACGTCGGCATTTGGGTGTGCACCTTGCACTAGGCTACGCGACGTTTTTTGTCGCCGTCAGAAGGTTCGGCAGAGCGCAGTGCCGTGGGATGATGGGTTCGGCCCGCCGCGCCGCCCAGTTTTGCGTTTTGGGGCGCGGAGCGAATCCGTTGCACCAATCGAAACAGAACGATCGTCGCCACGCCGATCAGTGCCAGCGTCAGTGAAGAAGGGTTGGTGGGTTCCAGCGCCGGCTCCGTGAGGGTCAACCCTTCCAAGGCCGGTTCTACCAATGTGCCATCGAGCCAATCCATGACTCCACCTCCATGCTCATTATGCGGCCAGAAATCCGCCGGGCCTGCGATTCATTCGGCAGGAGCAATCCATCCAGAGTCCGTGATATATCGTTCTGCAGCCGATAGGGCTAGAGCAAGTTGGCCGCCCAAGTGCTGGCGAACCGGCGTTCTCCTGGCAGGCATGGCTCGGTCTGATCCGCCCGAAAAGCTGTAACGCAAGGTATTGCGGGAGCAGCTAAGCGGCGTCGCGGTTCCGTCTTTTCAACCCCATGAACATCAGAGTGCCGAGAGTTAACAGCGCGAGCGCGGTGGGTTCGGGAATGTGCGCTACACTAATCGGCGTATTGGGCACGGTCTCGTAAACGACAAATTCTGCGAGCATCGGGTACAGGTCGCCGGGTGGAGAGGTGATCTGCACATAGCCGTAGTGGGTCTGCGAATTCAACTCCAGCGACAGCGCCAAGAAGCCTGACTGGCCGATCCATTCTTCGCCCAACCCGGCCACTGGGGTAAAGAAACTGCCCGGTCCCACTTCCGTGCCTTCGCCAAGCAGCGCGCCCTGGGTCGCGGCGTCGGGTGTTGCTCCATTGTATGTGAGTCCGTCGTCGAGTCGGTGAATAAAGCTGTCGATCAGGTTGCTGAACTGCTCTTCAGTGGGGATGTCGCCCGTTTCGAAGTACGACTTGAGAATCGCTCGCGACTCTTCAGCCGCTTCTGTGGTACGGCCTAGTAGACAGCACCCCGTGGCAAGGGCTGTGACGACGACGGTCCAGAATCGACAACGGTTTGAATAGAAGTGGATGCGGATAGCCATGAGCGGGACTCCAGTGGGTTGAGACATGGGCAAAACAGATAGTGACTTAAATCCTCAACACCTCTTAAACCTAGCCAACGGACACAGACCAGGCCCAAGTGAGGTGCGCTTCATTCGTGATTGCAAGCCATTTTATTTTGTGAGATCTGAGAGAAATGTCATCCTTTGGTTCGCGGCATCCAGGATTAAACTACCTGGCACTCGCAATTCTCAATCATTTCAAACACGAGCACAAAAAAAGGGCGTTACAACGATCCTCTCCTGACGGAGAGAGTTGTAACGCCCTTTGGGTCAAATCATTTTCGACTTATTAAGTCTGCGTAATCCTATCTCACAAGTGACAAATGTTACCTGTCAGTACGTATCTTATCGGCAACCGGTCGAAATGCAAGCAAAAAGCCAGGATTTTGTGATACCCGAGCGGAAAACCTGCGACGCTGTGCAGGCAAGAACCGTGTCGTCTTACAGAAGAGTATCGCGACTGGTAAAGCCTAAGATCAAGCAACAAAGGCAGTTGCGATGATTTCACCGAAGCAGCTTATGCAGCCATCTTCGAAGGTTGACTCGCGGCCCCGAATCGTGGGGCTTGTTTGGTAAAGCGGTGAGAGAACTTCATCCCGCTGGCAGTAATGAATTGGATTCGGAATTGCAGGTTCTCAGGGACTTCGTAATCTTCCGGCACGTCGAAAAAGCAGGCTGGGCTGAACGCAATCGAGGATTCAGGGCCAATGTTCCACGGCGGCTTATCCTCGCCAGAGTAACCCCAGTCACCCTGGATTTCGCCTCGACCGGTCTTTAAGAAGCAATCGAACAGCACAATCGAGTTTTGGCGAGTACTGTGGTTAACAATCAGTACGCCGCCGGTATCGAGCTGCTGAATACTCAGACGTTTCCGATCTTTGAGACCGGGCTGACTCCGGCAAGCAGAACGGAAATCACTCAGCTGATGAAACTGGAGGTTCGGTTTCTCCTTACGAGCTTTAACGAACCAAAAGTAAGTTGTAAACAGAAACGACGCTCCACTGAGCAACATACGGGGATCCATCACGCTATCCATCGCTTAACCTCCACCAGGAAAGAAGAAACGAAACTGTATCAGCAACCGCTCAGTCATCCAAGGCAGGCTTGCTGCTAGCTGAAGTGTCAGAAAGCCCATGAGCCGAATGCGCTAGCGTCGGGCTCTTCAACTGAACTTCTTTGAAATCGCTAGCGGCTTGTGTTTACCTCAGCTAAGCCTAACCGTGGAGGAAGGCCATGTGTATGTACCCCAGATAAGCTTTCGCCCTGAAAATCGCAACGATTCTTCTCTCCAGTAACAAGGCTATTCACACTCCTTGGTTCTGGTTAGGCCGAGTGTAGAATTCGGCGACCGGATGCTCAGTTTCCCTTCTAGGCTGCCTAATCAGTATCTTTTTCCACTTTGAGAACGCAGGA
>Ga0315336_1006111_pt1 | contig 12586 bp, 15 predicted proteins | sample ASW5metaG_FD_204512 | JGI IMG/M metagenome (GOLD analysis project Ga0315336, IMG submission 204512) | Ammonia-oxidizing marine archaeal communities from Monterey Bay, California, United States - ASW #5 | ecosystem: Environmental > Aquatic > Marine > Intertidal zone | place: USA: California...
GTATCTCGACGCGGTCGCTCGGCAGCTCAACGGACGGCCCCGTCAGACGCTAGAGTTTGAAACTCCTGCGGAAAGATTTAGCGCTTGTGTTGCATCGACCGGTTGAGCTCGCAGTCGATATGATTCTGAAGATCTGGACCAGCGATCCACCTTATGACATCGACGGGCAGTTCTGGCAGGTCCGGCTGCGGGACACCGTTGATGAGGAGATGGGTATCGGAGCCCTTCACAAGCCTTTACAGCGCCCGACCCCGCCGATCTTCGTTCCGAGTATCAGCCGCGCCTCGGCGGGACTGAAAGCCGCCGCCGCTCGGGGCTTTCGTCCGATCAGCCATCACATGCTTCACGAGGATGTACTCGTCGATCAATGGAGCACGTACGCCGAAGGGGCGGCTTCGGCGGGCCGGCAGGCCGACCCGGCGGACTGGTGCGTCTCGCGAAACGTTCTCGTGGCGGACACGACGGCTGAGGCTCAGAAGCTCGCTCGCAAGAACTCGCTGGGGTCCTGCATTCAAGGGAAGACAGGGCGGCATGATTGCCGCAGGCATCGGCGGCCCGATTCTCGGCAAGGGCGCAAACCTGCTGCTGGTTGATGATCCCGTTAAGAACGCCGAGGAAGCCAAGTCCCAGGCGTACCAAGAACAGTTCCGCGATTGGTTCCTATCCACGGCCATGTCACGTCTTGAACCGGGCGGCACCGTAATCCTGACGGCTGCACGGTGGACGATTGATGACCCGATTGGCTGGCTACTGCAATAACCCGAACGGCGATGGCATTGGGTGAACTTTCCGGCCATCGCGACAGGTGGCAAGGCTGACCCACTTAAACGCAGCAAGGGCGAACCACTGTGGAAAAAGCGATGGCCGATTGAATCCCTGAACGCCAAGCGTGCCGACGTTGGCGGGCGATGGTTTGAGGCGAACTACCAGGGGAACCCGCTGCCAGCCGAAACAGCCGCGTTCAGACCGGACTGGGTGCGTTTGGTGGACGAAGCACCACCCGAAGATGAAACGATCCGGTGCCGGGGCTGGGACACGGCAAGCAGCGAGGGGAAAAGTGCTGACTACACGGCGGGTGCCCGCATCAGCTACCACGCGGAATCAGGGTTGTACTTCATCGAACACGTGACACGGGGCAAGCTATCACCCGGACGCCTAAAGCAACGCATCGGCGGGACGGCACAGAGTGACGGCTACGAAACGTCCGTCAGAATCGAACGCGAACCGGGCGGCAGCGGGTTGATTGCCGCTGAAGCGTTGCTGGAGGGACTTGACGACTACGACACTGACAGCGTACGCGCCAGCGGCAGCAAGGACGCACGGTGGGAACCACTTGCTATCGCCATGGAGAACGGGAAGGTGTTCATCGTCGCTGATAGGGCTTGGGCCGAGGAGTTCATCGAGGAACTGTTGCGGGTACCTTCATCGGCCCACGACGACATGGTTGACGCGGCGAGCCTTGCGTATTCGGAACTACGGAAGATTGCGGCCTAAGGGAAAGGGGAACGAACAATGCTTGAACAGTTCAAACGTTTCACAATCAACGCCGTCCTGAAACGTGGCGTTTCGGACGAAGAAGCGAAGCTAGCGGCATCGGAACACGGCTACAACGAGGCCACGCGGAAGGCCGCGCACACGCCTACACCGAAGAACTCGCCCTGCATTTGTAGCCACGCCAGCAGCCGTCATCCAGGGTGCAACGCCTGCACTGCAAAGGGATGTGACTGCCAGTACTTCCGATGTGATGAAAAAGCCGTGGCCGCGATGGTTGAAAAGCTGGAACGCAAACGGCTGCCGATTGATGAACGAATCACGTTGTTCCTTGATGGCTACTTCGGCGAGCGTGATGTCACCGGGGACGACCAACGGAACCAAGAAGACGAACAGTTGACGGGCAAGGAACGGGAAGTGCATGCTGTTGCACAACGCGAGCAGATGCGCCGGGACTTGCTGCAAGCCAACTATGGTGGTATCCGACGCGACGTGTTCGGGAATCTCTGAAACCCTAACTGGTTGCACTCCTCAACACGCACTCGCTATGCTTAGCCACACGAGAATGAATTTGATGGCAACGAGCCGCAAGAGCAGCGGCAAGCGCCTCCGATCAACCTACCCGCCCCCACCTGAGCTGGCACTGACCACGCTAGGCTCACTGCTAGACGGCGTGCGGTCGATTCCTGAAGAACAGCAGTCCCGTTTCGAGTACGACGGTGGCGCGTCAGGCCTGGAACTCTGGTACGCAGGCGATACCTCGTTGGTCAAGCAACCTAGCGTTGCGATCATCGGTACGCGCAACGTCTCTGAGATGGGTGCGGCCAGAGCCCGCAAGTTAGCCCGAGAGCTGGCTCGTGCAGGTATCGTTGTCGTGTCCGGCCTAGCCAGGGGAGTCGATACCGAAGCCCTGAACGCTGCTATGGATGAGGGCGGAAGCGTCATTGCAGTGATTGGTCCTGGTCCCGATTGAGCCCCCCCACCTGCTTCCAATCAAGCTTCAGCGCACCTGCTTGTGGGTTCTCAAGGCGGTTCTCACAATAGTCCCGACCTTCTTGCGCACTTCCGACGCGGCTGGGTTGTACTTCCCAGTTGCGAGTGTCGTCGTTGAAGATACCCTTGTACCAACCGTCTCTTCTGAGTTCGACGATCGCTTCCTGTCGCCCCACGCTGGCGATATACCGCGTGCCGATCGTTGTCGATTCGTCTCTCATGAACACACGCCCACTTGGGCATCTCCTCGTCTCGGGGAGGCCCCCGCCTCACATCTGAGCTTCTCGGCGTTGATCACCTCGCAGCGCACCAGCCAGGTCGTCACAGCAAGGGCAAGTATAGCGTATCGTTTCTTTGCAGAGGATTCCTCATGCGAACCCGATTTGAACGCAGCCTTCGGCAGACGCTGCGCGTGGGAGTAAGCGAAGAGAAGATTTAGAGATGGGCGTAACGTCGGGACACCACAAGGAGGTGTTCCATGACACAGTTACGCCGACAGATACTCGAGGAACTCGAGCGTCGCAACTATTCCGCGAGCACCGTTCGCTGCTACATCCGCACGGTCGAGAACTTTGCACAGTATTTCAAGCGGAGGCCGGATCGATTAGGTCCCGAGCAGATCCGCCAGTATCAAGCTCACCTGTTTCGCGATCGCAAACTCGCCCCCAACACCGTGGCGCAACGGGTGGCGGCGCTCCGGTTCTTCTACGTCCGGACGCTCGGACAGGAGTGGAACCTGGATCGAGCGCCCTACCCGAAGAGACCGCGCCGACTGCCCAACATCCTCTCTCCACAGGAGGTCAGCCGTCTGATCGACGCCGCCGACAGCGCCTTCCATCGCATGATCGTGATGACGCTGTATGCCACCGGCGTGCGCCGATTGGAACTGACCCGGCTCGAGATCGCCGACATCGATTCGGAGCGCATGGTCGTGCACGTTCGCAACGGCAAGGGCGGCAAGGACCGTGACGTCATGCTAAGCGAGGAGTTGCTGGTTCACTTGCGCGAGCACATTCGCCGACTGCGGCGCAGGCCCAAGCAGTGGCTATTCCCCAGAGGGAAAGGGCACAACGGCGATGATCCGATCACAGCCAACGTGCCCTGGCTCGCATGCAGCCACGCCGCCCACAGAGTGTCAGGCCGGCACACGCAAACGTTGGCTGGAAGCTCGCCGCTCCGAACTTCTGCCGGTGCGCTATCTGCACGTCGTGTTCACGCTGCCTCGTATCCTCTCGCAGCTGGCCTTACAGAACAAGGATGCGATCTACTCGCTGCTGCTCACAGCGAGCGCGAAGACGCTGCTCACCGTCGCTCGCAATCCTCGCCATCTCGGAGCCAAGATCGGCTTCCTCTCGATCCTGCATACCTGGAATCAGCGCCTCCAATCTCACGCCCACGTCCATGCGGTCGTTCCCGCCGGCGGTCTCTCGCTCGATCACAGCCGTTGGATCGACGCATCGTCGAAGAGCTTCTTCCTGCCGAAGGAAGTCCTCGCCGAGGTCTTTCGCGGTAAGTTCATCGACGGTCTCAACAAAGCCTTCGCCCAAGGCGAACTGAGCTTCTACGGGCGGTTCGCGTCCCTCAATCGAAAGCCTGCGTTCACCGCCTTTGTGCGGATGCTCTACCGCCACAAGTGGGTGGTCGAAGTACGGCCGCCCTTCGGAGGGCCGGGGAAGGCTCTGGAGTACTTGAGCCGTTACACCCATCGTGTGGCGATCTCGAATCATCGCCTAGTATCGTTTAAGGACGGACGAGTCACCTTCCGTTGGCGCGATTCAGCTCATGGCAACCAGCAACGGTTGTTGACGCTCGCGCTCGACGAGTTCCTGCGCCGCTTCCTGCTACACGTGTTGCCCAGCGGCTTCCACCGCATTCGCTACTACGGCTTTCTGACGAACTCCAAACGCGGCAAGCTGCTGGGGCTGTGTCGCCGGCTGATCGCTCGCGTCAACCCTTCGCGCACGATCTCCTACAACGAGGACGAACCCGCTCACACGGGCTGGAACTGCCCTCGTTGCGGTGGCCCATGCGGCTCGCTAAGCGCTTCAGCGCCGCTGAGCTGCATGCCCGCGCCCCGCCTGCTCTCGTCGCCGCCTGATGCTACAACCGATTCCAGCTCAAGCTGCTCTCGCGCTGCGGCGTGCACCGGACGGCTGTGCCTGGGCTCGCTTTTCTGACCGACTCGTACCGTTTCAGACGCCTCTTGCGCAGCCAAACGCTACCTTGGCCGTTCCGATGAGACCTCGAAAACGCCCCCACTCGGCATTCTCCGAGAGCCAAAGCCCTCTTGTCGCCGTCTTGCCTCCCTCTGCACACCGCATAGCCTTCCAAGTTCGTTGCGGCTCCCTTCAAATCGTTGTACCGCTTGCGACAAGCCCCGTTTGACCGCCCTCTCTCCGTCGTGTCGCCAGCGGTACAACACTAAGATTTCCCGACAGTAATCCGGCAGAATGACACTATCTAATTGGTACCGCACACCTTACCTTTGCTCCGGGTCGCGGCAAGTGGGAAGCCAACTCGAACGCAGCGCCGCCGCTTCGCAGCCGACAAGATGATCCTGAGAGGATGGTATCGTGGTCAAACACCGACAAAGGACTGGGTCGGGCGCAAGCACTGTGTCGGCCGTAACTTCCTCCAGGCAGCGCGACGATGGAGGTATCTGCCATGAACGTCTGCCAGCAAGTTAGGGGTTCTTCGTGGTTCTTCTTGGGCAGCTTCACCCGATGGGTCCACATCTCCGGGTTGTTGTTGTTGACAGCAATCACCGGGACCTTCGGCTCCCTGAGAGGTCAGGATCTCCCAGGTCAAATTGGGCTCCAGGCGTTCGAGAGAGCCCCTTTCGACCTGGATCGTTTCACGCAGCAGTCGGACGTGATCGTTCATGGCATCGTCTCGAGCAAAGAGGCGAAATGGATGGACAAGACACTTTATACGTACTACGAGTTGGTTGTTCGGGAAACGATTCAGGGCACCGCACAGAGTTCGGTAACCGTGGCGGTGCTCGGCGGCACACTCGGGAATGTCGGCTTAGCGATTCCGGACGCTCCGGACCTGAGAGTGGGCGACGAGATTGTGTTCTTCGGCAAGTCCTTCGAAGGGCAGCGGAGTTTCAAGCCGGTCGGCCTTGGGGCCGGTGTGATTCGCACAACTCCCGGGAGCGACGGTCAGACGCGGTTTGTGACGACCAGGGGAAGGGCCGAGGGCCTTGACGGTTTTCTGGACCAAGTGCGTTCTAAAAAGCCGTAGCCGAGAGGGCACGGCGGAACACCGATGGCGAGATCGAAACGATCATTACTGCCGCTCCTTTGCGTCACCCTATCGGCGAGCGCACTTGCATGGGTTGCCACATTCAGACCCGCTCTTCTCAGCGCCGGCGACAATCTGGACATGCAAGCGGTCGAAGGCGGACCGATCTGGGACTTGCATTGGGCCCCGCGGTTGTTTGATGGAGGCGGTTTCATAGAGTGGTTTCACAATCCCACGAGCAAGCCCGCCTCGGTCAATCAGGTTGCGTTTGAAACGGAGATCGAGGCGGCTTTCAATAACTGGGAAGCTGTTGGCGGCCTCACGGGGGCCCGGCGGTTCCGGTGGTGAATCAGGGTGCCGGGACCACCAGCGCGAACCCTACTGTCTTGGACGGTATCAACACAGTGGGGTGGGTCAGCGTCGACTTCGGGGGTTTTCTCGCCCGCGCGCCGTGTTACTTTCTGACGGCGGACACGACGATGATCGACGTCGGCGGAGAAACGCGGCTGCCCATTGACGGCATGGGAGGCATGATACCCTTTCCGGGTTCTCCAGGCGTGACCTATCCTCCGGGCGCTGCCGTCGATTGCTGGATGGAATTCGATTCCGTTGATCCCTGGTCCACCGCCGCGGGCTCGGTCGCCAACCGGTTCGACGTCCAATCGATTGGGACCCACGAGGGAGGACACTTTCTCGGGACGTCGCATTCGACGGTGGGCTTGGCTCTGGGCTTGAATGCTGAGACCGCGACGATGGTGCCGGCAGGTACAAGCGGCAACATCGACCTGCGGAGCCTGACCGAGGACGACATCGCTTCGTTGCTTCGAACCTACGCCCGCACCTCAACACCTCCGCTCGATCAGACCGCTGGGGGCCGCGGACTCATTCAATTTGCACTGGGCCAGGGAGCTTCCTGTGACCCGGGCACGGGTGTCGCCGTCTGGGCCTATGAAACGGCGGGCGGTATTAATGGCGCGAACCGTGTCGAAACGTTCAGCGGTTTGCAATTCCGAGACCCGCTCGGAGACCCTTACAACGGTTCGGTCAAGCTAAACGTCGCAACCGGAGGGCCCTACACGATTTACGGGCGCATTCTCGAAGATAATGGCACGTCGTCAGCGGGGTTGTATTCGGCGTTTCGATACAGCAATACGACGATCAACTCTAACGCCATGGAGCCCAATGGGCTGACCATGGAACTCGACAATATCGCCACGGTTGCGTCCATCGCGGCGGGAGAAACAGTGGACCTGGGAACCGTAGGCATTCTGGGCTGCTGGGTACCGGTGCCAGCCTCCGATATCGATATAGCAATGACCGCGTCAACGACGCCCTCAACGGCCATACTGGGTGGGTCGATCACAGTAACGTCGAGTTTCACGAACACCGGAACCTCGCCCGCCGGGCCGTTTGAGGTGGGTTTCTACTTTTCGCAGGACGCCGTCATCAATAAAGACGACGCGTTTTCCGGCTTCACGTGCTCGCTAGGCGGGTTGGGCGTCGGTGCGAGCGGCACTTGCAACGGAACCATCGAAGTGCCGGAGTGGCTCCCGGCATGTACTATGTCGGCGCGCTGGCGGACCTCCAGAATGTGATTCCGGAGCCGGATGAATCCAACAATGCGCTGGACGTAGCGCCGCAGGTCGCCATCTCGTCAGACCCAGCGAATCCACTGGTGAATGGAAGTTTCGAGGACAATGGCGGCGGTTTCCATGGCTGGAGCATCAAAGAATTGAGCCGGGCCTCGAACCCGCAACTGCCGTTGGAGGTTGTCGGAGTGGGCATCGCATACCCAGCCGATATCTTCATTGCGGGTAGTTGGATCCTCGACTTCTTCAATAGTCAGCCCACCGACAGCTCGTGGGCCGCAGTGCACGATTTCAATGGAACCGACCGGAGTGCACTCAGCTCGAGCCTCATCAATCGCAGAGAGTTGTATCAGGACCTGACGCTATCGGTTGGAACGACGACACTTCAGTTCGACTACCGGGCCGCTTGGGAGCTATACCGCTTTGGTGCCACACAGGACCGTGCATTCAGCGTCGAGATTCAACCAGCGGGTGGGGGCGCTCCCCTGCACTCCCAGACGATCTTGTCGGCGACCGCTGGCGGACAACCGCCCAGCGGAGCCGGCTTCGAGGAAGATACCGACAATCCCACCGGCGTCGGCGGACCATACGTGCCCGGGACCGTGGATCTGAGCACGTGGGCCGGTCAGGATATCCGTCTTTTGTTCGCTTGGAACATTCCGGAGCCTGGAACAGGCTTTGCCTTCTTCCAGCTTGATAACGTGCGATTGAACATCGACCCCGTCACCGACATTGCAATCAGGGCAGTTGGGGCGCCGGAATCGGCGATCGAGGGGGATACCCCGACGGTGACGGTAACGGTGGAGAACGTCGGCAACCAGGACGTGACAAACCTGGATGTGGTCTTGACACCTACAGTCGGGGGCGGAGTAGTGACAGACAGTCCGCAGACGATCGCATTGACTGCCGGCTCGTCGACGATGTTGAACTTTACTTGGGACACGGGCGGGGCGTCGGCCCAGGACCACACCCTAACAGGGACGCATAACCTCTCGGACGACAATGGGGCGAACGACTCGGCCGCGGCGATTGTTACGGTGAACGCAGCACCCTACCGGGACTTGGTCGTGATTGCGTTCACCGCTCCCGCAGCAGGGGTCGCGGGTGGATCCATTGTGGTCTCGGCCAACGTCGCGAATCAGGGGACGTTGGTAGCAGGGCCGTTCGATCTCGCTTTCTACTTTTCCGCAGACGGGTCGCTCGACGGCAGCGACGCGCGCAGTTCGACTACGTGCAGCTATGGCCTGCTTGGAGCCGGGGCGAATGACAATACAGGCTGCAGCGCCACGGGAGTGAACGTGCCGGGATCGATTGCGCCGGGGACTTACACTTTGTTCGCCAAAGTCGACGACCTTGGCACTGTGACGGAATCCAACGAAACCAACAACTCCCGCGCCGCTGACACGGGCACGATCAATATCAGCGGTAGCGCCTGTCCGGCCAACTTGGTCCTTGAAAACCAAACGCTATCTGGAACCCAGACCTTGGAGGCAACCTTGAGCGCAACTCTCGGCCCGAACCTGACGATTAACGGCACGAACGTTGCCGTGAAGGCGCCGACCGTGACGATTCTCAGCGGCACGCAAATCAGCGGAACCTTCACCATAGACAACAACCCGGCCTGCCCCTAAGCAACTTGGGGAACACATATGGCGAATCTACCCAAGCGGATGAAGCTGGCGGCGGCCAGTGGATTGTCGACGGACCCTGTCCCCACCATCTCAGGCCAAGGTTGCCAGCCCGCGCAGCGCTTTGCAGCAGACGCTTCTCGCTTTCGTCTCAGCGTGGCCGGTTCCTAGACGAGAGTAAGGTACAGAATTTGCGGGGCGGACGGGCACGTCACGTCCGCCCTTTCCTTTGCCTCTTAAAGCGCGCAGCCTACGCCGAAGCGCCTTCCTAGAGGGATTCTGGTCGCACCTCAACGCTCGTGATGGCTAGACCGAACTGTCGGGTGTCGCCGCGCTCTTCTGGATACCGGAACGTACCGGGTACTTGGATCCGCACTCTGGCGATGGGTCGACTGGAACTTTTTTCGATGATCCCTCCCGGGAAGCGTCCGATGATATCGATGAAGCCTGTCATTGGGTCCGCGGCCCGGCGCACAGCAACCTCCTGATCATTGACGAAGAGGCGGACGCCGTCGAGAATCTCTGACGTGGGGGCGTGCAAGACCTTTGCGAGCACCTCCATGCGTTCGGTGGCCGCAACCGGCAAGCAGACCGTCGCCCATTCTTGCGATCCCATCCAGCGAAACCCGACATCATTCGGATCAATTTCGCGTGGGTACCAGCCTTCTCCGAAGAAGGAGCCACCAAGGTTAACACGCGCGGACGCCGGATTCTCGCAATCTCGCCAGTGACCATAGAACTCATGCCACAGCAGGTCCTGCACCATCAACTGGTAGCGTTCCTCGAACAGCGTCTTGCCGTAGTCATACAACTCAAGATCAAGCTGATTCAGCTCGCGCAATCGTCCGAGGACAGACGAGTCCACGTCGCGCGCTCGACTTGAGTACATTCCAACGTTTGCCCTACCTACGTGCGAAACGGGGTCCCACTGCAGTGTGTGGTTCAGGAGTTGGATGGAGCGGTCAAAGTCCTCTTGTGTACCCACGAAGGCCATCTGAGATAGGGCCTCTTTGGCTCTCTCCAGATCCTGAAACGGCGTTGGGTCAAACGCGTAACACTTTTGTGCGGCCTTGACTGATCGCTCATTGGGCGCGGGCCAAGACAGGTACGACAGCTGGGTATTTCGCGTCGGGTTCTTGTCCGGCATATTGATGTAATCCAGAAGCGTACCGCTCTCACCCCCAATGGCTGCCTGGTGCGGATGTCCAGCGGTCTCCTTGAAGTTGCGAGTGTGGTTGTAAGCCGAAAAAATACGCTCGATGGGGTCGCGGAGCACGGTTAGCGTCGAAACTTCACTGGGTAAGAGAGTCTCCAGACTTGCTTTGAAGAAATGCCCGCGGTACAAACGAAATTTCGCTAGACTCTCGATTGGCATGTCTTCGGGTACGTCCTGCCACTGTGTGTAGGGGAAAATCTCCGATGGGTCAAAATGCTGGTCTAGAATCTCGCTCAGCGTTGTGCCGGCCGTCTTGGGAATGTGAACGAAGAAGAGCCTTGAATTTCCGTGCATGGCGTGCCCTCCGCTAGTTGTCCAGCTGAACCAAGCATGATACTATACAATATTTTTTCCTTTCGTGTCTTTCGTGGGCCGTGAACCCAGTTCACGGCTAGCGGATCACGTCGGCTGACCTCAAAACGGGCGTGCGACAGGGGCAAGTTGACCGATAATTCTGAGCGGGTCACGACGTCTTTCGGAGTCGGGGCTGTAGCGGCAAAGTGTTGACATTCAGGGTTCGCAGCCTGCGAGACAACGGTCGTTCGCTTTCGCTCCTCGTGCTCATGGGGTACCTCGCCTTAACGGTGCCCCCGTATCTCCCCCATCCGGTTAAGAGAGGGCTTGACCCCAGTTGGGTCCTTGGCCTTTCTTGGGCCATGGAGGAAGACCTTGAGTTCGGGCAAGACATCGTTTTCACGTACGGCCCCTTAGCCCACCTTTTCGTCACGACCGTTGCCAACCCGCATGTCGAGACCGCGATTGCGGCCCAATTGTTCGTCTATTGCCTCTGGGTTGCCTGCCTAATTTAGAGCATTATGGAGCTAGACTGCCTTTCATGAGCACCACGTCTTCCGATTCTTCCGTCAAATCAAACCTTTTTCGACTCGGAGCGCTCCTCATAGCCGTCCTCTTTCTCGAGCTGATTCTCGGGGGAGTCCTTCGCTTCAGCAGCTCCAACCGGTAGTTGAACCTGTCGGCTGCACGCGAGCGCCGTGCGCAGCCGGTCGAAGGCGCTGCCGCAGAGCAGAGCAAAGTGAACCAGCCTGCCTACATACTGCCGCACCCGTATCTCGGCTTCGTCCTCAACCCGGCACTGGATTCTCCAACTCGGACGGCGAATCGCGGAGGGCATGCCATCAACGAGCTTGGCCACGTGGGAGATACGAGTCCATTGTGGAGTCCGCCCGAGGACACGTTTGTTGTCGCAGTCTTCGGGGGCTCGGTGGCGTATCGCTTCCGGGACCAAGGAATGGTCCCCGTAGTCGACGCGATCCGCAAGTCGCGCGAACTGGGAGATCGCGAGGTCGAAATCGTTCGATTCGCGCTCGGCGGCTACAAGCAGCCGCAGATGCTGCTGACCCTCAGCTACCTCCTCAGCCTGGGTGCCCGTTTCGACCTGATCATCAACCTCAACGGCTTCAACGACATCGTCCTGGGCGCACACGACAACATCCCGGTTGGGGTTTCCGTCGACTTTCCGCGCGGCTGGCGCTCAATGACCGCGACGCAACCGACACACGCCGAACTCGTCCACATGGCGGCGATCAATGAACTCACGCAGCAACGAACTTGGCTGGCAGAATTCACGAGCCATCCCCTTCTCTACCACAGTTCAATGGTATCCCTCTCGTGGATCATGATCGATCGCATTCTCCAACGCCGACAGGCCGATGCTCAACTAGCACTCGCGGGAGAAACCGGCGGAGGAGGAGCAATAGGCTCTCTCCACAGCTACAACTCCAGCGAGAAAATGTATGAAGATGCAGCCAACGTCTTGGTGCGATCCTCGATACAGATGAACAGGCTGGCGATGGCCAACGGCATCGAGTACCTGCACGTCCTTCAGCCAAACCAGTACGTTCCCGACTCCAAGCCGCTGGGCGATGCCCAGTTCGAAGTGGCTTACCTCGAGGATCACCCCTATCGGAAACATGTCCTTACCGGGTACCCGAAGCTCCTTGAGGCTTCGAAGCAGCTCGGAGTCGAAGGAGTTCCGTTTCTCGATTTGACGATGCTATTCCAGAAAGAGGAAGAGCCGGTTTACATTGATACCTGCTGCCACGTGAACCAGCACGGTAACGACATCATGGGGGCGGCGGTTGCGAAGGCGATTTCGCGCCGGGGATGGCAGTAAAGTCAACTTCCGCGCAGATATTGCAGCCTCTCAAATAGGAGCCCGACGCCTCCACAGTTACAACATGTTCCACGTTGGCAGAGACCGGCGCTGGGGATAGGACTTACAAGGTGGTGTTCGAGTCGATGTAGATTCAGTAGTGTCCGGCTAACGCCCTGGCTGCTCCTAGCAACCGGCGCTATATCAGCACGTTAGGGTTCACCGCAGGTTTTATCGATTTCAACTCACGCAGGCGGTTTTCGCCCTGCTCGGCTCTCCACAATGGAGCATGAACTCCGGCCGCACCGTC
>Ga0315336_1006113_pt1 | contig 12585 bp, 13 predicted proteins | sample ASW5metaG_FD_204512 | JGI IMG/M metagenome (GOLD analysis project Ga0315336, IMG submission 204512) | Ammonia-oxidizing marine archaeal communities from Monterey Bay, California, United States - ASW #5 | ecosystem: Environmental > Aquatic > Marine > Intertidal zone | place: USA: California...
GGCCATCGCTTCTGGGGCGAGAGTCAAACCTTCACGGTATGGTGAATCGATCGTGTCGTCAGTCCACTGCATATACACGCGGTTGTTTTCGCCAGGAACCGTTCCACCATTGAAGTAAACGGTTACTTCTGATCGTTGACCGGCGTCACGGTAAGCATCGCCCTGTTGCTGCAGCAGAGTCGCAACTTTGCGAGCCATTCCGGGTTTTACGTCATACACACGTCTGATTACGTACATTGTTTTCTCCTGATATATCGGAAGGTCTCTGACCAGAAATCACGCGAATTTCTGGGATATTTATCCTCAAAATTTCTTAACGAACGCAAGATATCGAGACCGAACTTGCACAACCTACAACCTGAACAAGTACCCCGTAAACGCTCGAACACCCTTTTCACTGAATTTTCACGTCGACTCTACGAATTTCGGAGATATCATTAGAAGGTTGTCGCCAAACTATTTGATAACTGGCGAAAAGCTTGTTCGACTGGAGCAATGAATGAAGATCGGCGCCCCCAGGGAGTCAGATTCCAACGAGAATCGCGTGGCTCTCGTGCCAGAGACGGTTGAACGTCTTGTAAAAGCTGGCCACGAGATATTTATTGAACCGGGCGCGGGGACTGCCGCTGGCTTCCCCGATTCCGCTTACGCCGAGGCCGGCGCAAAAACCGCCTCAGCAACAGATATAGCGGGATCGGTCGATATATTCGTCCACGTCCAGCCTCCCACCTCGGAAGAAGTCTCTGCACTCAAAAAAGGCAGCATAGTTGTGAGCACATTGAACGCTCGGACGAACAGTCCTGCCGTTTCATCTCTCGCAACAGTTGGATCCACCGCATTGGCGATGGAACTTGTACCTCGAATCGCTCGAGCACAGCGAATGGACGTACTGTCGTCTCAGGCGTCGATCGCCGGATACAAGGCAGCACTTTTAGCAGCCAACTCGCTCGGCAAGTACCTCCCTATGATGATGACCGCTGCCGGAACGATTCCGCCAGCCAAAATTCTGGTTCTTGGAGCCGGTGTAGCTGGTCTTCAGGCAATCGCAACAGCTCGTCGACTAGGCGCCATTGTCGAAGCATTCGACGTACGAGCCGCAGCCGGTGAGCAGGTCGAGAGTCTTGGAGCGAAGTTCATTCAACCGCCGGCAGCAGAAGATGCTGAGGGTGCTGGTGGATACGCCCGAGAACAGACTGACGACGAGCAGGCCAAGCAGCGTGAGTTCCTAAAAGAGCACATTGCTGAGGCTGACGCAGTAATAACGACTGCCGCGATTCCGGGTCGCCCTGCCCCACTGCTGATGACCGAAGACATGGTCGACGTAATGAAGCCCGGTAGCGTGGTTATCGACCTCGCAGCCGAATCGGGTGGAAACGTAGCGGGCACGGTAGCTGGCGAGATTATCGATAAGAACGGTGTGGCTATCAACGGGCCTATTAACGTCCCAAGCTCAATGCCGTTCCACGCAAGTCAGCTCTACTCACGAAACGTAATGGCGCTCTTCGATCTCATCATCGATAAGAAAGAAGGAACGCTGAATCTCGACTTTGAAGATGAAGTGATCGACACCATGTGTGTTGCCCACGATGGCGAAGCACGACACGGGTTAGGTGAATAAATGTTTGACGCCGAAGCGCTAATTATTGCGCTAACAGTGTTCGTACTCGCGATTTTCATCGGGTACGAGGTAATTACGAAAGTTCCGCCAACATTGCACACGCCTCTGATGTCGGGATCAAATGCGATCTCAGGCATCGTGATCGTGGGTGCTCTATTGGTGGCAGGTCAGGCCGACGGTCTCGCAGGGCAAATCCTCGGAGCCATCGCAGTCGGACTCGCCATGATCAACGTAGTCGGTGGCTTCATGGTTACCGACAGAATGTTGAAAATGTTTAGAAGGTCGGGTCAGAAATAATGAGTACCGACGCACTCTTCCACATGAATATTACGAACGTGGCGTACATCGTCGCTGCGATTCTTTTCATTGTTGGTTTGAAACAACTTGGCTCCCCCGCTACGGCGCGGAGAGGTAACCGCATGTCATCGCTTGCGATGTTGGTCGCCGTTCTCGCAACCGTAGTCGGTAACGACATCATGTCGTGGGAATGGATTCTCGGTGGAATCATCGCTGGTTCCGCCATCGGTGCTTTCTCAGCCCGCAAGGTTGCGATGACCGATATGCCGCAACTTGTGGCTATCTTCAACGGTTTCGGTGGTGCTGCTTCCGCAGTGATCGCAGCCGGTGAGTTGATTCGATTGATTGATGATGGCGCAGCTATCGCCGAGGACGTATCGATCACGATCATGGCTTCAGTAATCGTTGGTGGTGTAACCCTCACGGGTAGCTTCATCGCTTACGGGAAGCTGCAAGGCGTGGTTCCGACTCGACCTCTATTACTGCCGATTAGAAACGTAATCAACGTGGCTCTCTTGATCGGAATGGTTGCATCAACCGTCTGGTTGGTCGTCGATCCTTCGATCACGGCATTCTTGATCGCTGGCGGAATTGCACTCGCACTCGGAATCCTCGTTGTGATTCCGATCGGTGGTGCCGATATGCCAGTGGTTATCGCATTGCTGAACTCTTACTCAGGTATCGCTGGTGCTGCCACAGGATTCGTTCTAGGCAACAACATGCTGATCATCGCTGGTTCGCTGGTTGGTGCCTCAGGTCTGATTCTCACAAGGATCATGACCAAGGCAATGAACCGATCGCTGGCGAACGTAATGCTCGGTGGATTCGGTGTTGAAGATGGCGCATCGGCTGGCGGTGAAGAGGAAACTCGACCTGTCACGTCGATTCAAGCGGAGGACGCAGCAACAATGCTTGCGTATGCGCAGTCCGTGATCTTCGTTCCGGGCTACGGTCTGGCAGTTGCCCAGGCACAGCACCAGGTTCGTGAACTTGCCGACTTGCTCAAGGAAAAAGGAATTAGCGTTCGATACGCTATTCACCCAGTGGCGGGTCGAATGCCGGGTCACATGAATGTGTTGCTCGCTGAGGCGAACGTGCCTTATGACGAGTTGAAGGACCTCGATGAAATCAACGGTGAGTTCCAACGAACCGACGTTGCTGTAGTCATTGGCGCAAACGACGTTACTAACCCGACTGCACGAACCGACACTTCAAGCCCGATCTACGGCATGCCGATTCTGAACGTTGACCAGGCACAGTCGGTCATCATGATGAAACGTGGAATGTCAGCCGGATTCGCTGGAGTTCAGAACGAACTGTTCTTCCTCGACAAAACTCAGATGCTCTTTGGAGACGCCAAAGCATCAGTTGAGAAGATCACCGCAGAAGTGAAAGACCTCTAGGTCAGACACACAGCTAAATACGACAAAATAAAAACGCCCTCGGATGATTTAGTCTGAGGGCGTTTTTCGTTAACTTCCTCATTCCGATCCTGCGATAGGAAACTTGATAGTGAGGCAACAACGGTCCTCTCTCCCTTCAAGGGAGGGAGTTAGAGGGTGGGCCCAAACGATCAATCCTGGCTAACTAAGAGACGGTTGCCAACGATTTCACCCACACCCCTACCCTCTCCCAGTGAGGGAGAGGGAGCAGCACTCGTTAAAACGCTTCGTGTAGACCGCTCGGAGGCTGACGATGTTCTTTATTCCAAAGTGCTTCGACCTGATACCTAGGCTTCCAGCCAAGAACTCGGCGTGTCTTTTCGTTGTCATGTTTCCGATGCGGGAGATCAGGGAAGATGAAGAACGCTTCGTTTTTGGAAGCAAGTCGATCTTCAGCCACTTCTACCGCTGCTTGGACAGCGGTGCCACAATCCTGCCAAGCGGTCGAAAATGGAACCATGTCTTCGTGATATGCAGGAGGAGCCTCAGGACCACCCAAATTCCATGAGTGCTTCATGTTGTAGTACAACAACGTGATTACCTGAATTCCGTGCCGTTCGCTGAACACCCGGCATATCTCTTGCCCAAGCGCCTTCGTGTGGGCGTAAAGGCGAGTTCCGGGTGCTGGAGGCATATCGGGGTTGAGATCGAAATCCCACTCCTCGTACTGCTGGCCAACCATTTGGAAGTGTGGACCAGTAGTAATAACTCGCTTGATGCGATGCTCTCGTGCGGCAACCATCATGGCGTAGTTACCCATAGTGTTCACGTCGAAAGCTAACTGCCTGTGGGGTCGTAGCACCGAAAGATTCACGATCACATCCATGCCTTCAGCAGCTTTCACAACACCGTCAACGTCATCGACCGATAGCTTCTGAAACTCGCCTTTGTATTCGGGATACGGATCATTGATATCCGTCAGCAAAATATCGTGCTGATCTTTCATCGCTTTCACAGCCCAAGGACCCAGCATTCCATTTCCACCAAGTATTAGTACTTTCATGATGAGAGCCTCACAGCTAGTCCCGGCAGTAACTTCGCAGCCGTGTTGGTGATGAAACGCTGGTGTGCAACTGGCGACTGAATATGAATATCTTGCCACTGGATTAGCTGTTTGCTGATCAGTGCTTCCTCAATAGCCGCACCGATTAGCCCACTGGAAACAGTGGCAGTATCGTCGGCAGCAGTGCTGTCGAACGGCCACCCCAGTCGTAGATTCGCAACTTGAATTAATCGGTCACGTGCAAACTCTTTGCAAACGTACTCAGCCATATGAGCAGCTAGCAGTTCAGTATCTTCAGCAGGTGGATCTGAACGCCATCGTTCAGTTACGACAAGATTTTCCTCGTGATCTTGGTAAAGCCGAAGCGTGCTGATGTTGATGTACCGTTTCACACCAGCATCGGACGCCGCCTGAAGCAGGTTGTACGTCCGGCGGGTGTGGTAGTCGATGAGATGGGGCGACGAACCAGTTTGCCCCTGATAGCCGATGTTCACAATCGCATCGATCCCTGCAACCAAGTCGTCAGTTTCCGACTCATGGCCAAGTTCGTTTGCGACGATATTCCCGCTGGCATTTTCAGGAAGATCAGTCAGCCGGAGCGTGTGGGTGTCACTCAGCTCGTTGGCTATAAGTTGCGCCGTAGCCGACGCTGCCGATGTAATCAGCAGGTTCAATGTTCAGCTCCACTACTTGATATTTATGAAAGGAGATTGGTTCCACCAACCCGATTCATGGGTTGGGTTCGTAGATACTAACGCTATGAAGTCGACTGAGTTCCATTTACCGACTGCAATAAACCGAAATCTCATGTTCGGCTTGGCGTTGTTCGCGCTTCTACTCACCGTGTTTGTGGCATGCGGTAGCGAGAAGAAACAAGTCGCAATTACTCCCGCTCCAAATTCTCTCTCTTGCGACAATTGTGAGCTTATCGACGTGCTAGATGTAATCGATGCCAACACGCTGGGCACCAGCATCGGTGACGTCCAACTTTACGGAGCTTATGTACTCGATCAACCCGAAGACTGCGCAGCTCAAGCGGAAGAGCGGCTGCGGGGACTGACTGGCAACCAAATTCGTATCGAAAACGGTCCTAGCAATTCGACCCGACAAGACGACAGTCACTACTACGTTTTCACACGAGACGGACAGTCGATTGAAGAAAAGTTAATCAGCGAGGGTTTGGCTCTCACCTGGACACAAGACGGCCAGCACCTCGGATGGTTCCTTTTTCTGGACGCAGCAGCTAAACAAAATGAATCCGGCTGCCTTTGGCACGATTATCAGGCGTTTCAGCGAGGCGAGCCAAATGAGTTCCGCATTCCGGGTCTCACTTACCCTGATTCCAACCCTAACTAAGCGATTGTGAATGCAAGAACAGCGTTTGACCTAACGTTGTAAACCGATATCATCCGGCAATTGCCACCCACGTCTCCCGGGATACTCAATATTGAATTTCAGACGCTCGTCAGCTTCACGAAAAATCCCAGCTACCTTAGTTCTTGTAGTGATGTCATCGCTCGCCATCATTGCCGGTGCTTGTGGATCGAGTGAATCCGATGAAGTGCAGTTTCAGAAGATAAGCGATCCTGGAACGGTGTTTACACACGCCGATCTACTTGCGACCCCATACAAAGAGTCAAGCAACTACTCGACCGAAAACCTGCCCGGCGCAACCGACGTAAGTTTTGGATTTCTCAGAGTCGGCAGCGGCGATCCATACGACTACGAAATGAGGTTTTACGAATCGCATCAGGCAGCCGTCGATCAAGGAACCGCCATGGCGTTAGAAGGCAGTGGGTCAGACGCTATCTTGAGCGAAGACGACGCCACCTACAAAGCAGGAGTTAAGAATCGTCGAACAATCATCGGTGGTGGCGCTGGTGGTGGTGCTCGTAGTGGAATTGGTCCCAAGTTCGCCAGCTATGCAATATTCGGGAACATCGTGATGCTGTGTCAGGGTTCCGATCCCGAAATTTCTCTCGAACGCTGTGGACTCATGGCGAACACGTTGCACCCCAGTGAATAGGTTGAACATGCCCTCCGTCTCTACCCGATCGCTGCTTGTTGCCGTCGTATCGCTTGTCGGACTCGTGGCGATCTCTGCTTGTGGCTCGGGATCTTCGGATTCAGCCTCTGGTTCTGATTTCGTAAAAATTTCCGATTTTGAACGTACGTTGTCACTCGCAGACGTACAAGCAACCGGATGGAAAAAGGGAAAGACCTACGACGTAGAAGGTCTCGACGGCGCCGAAGAGGCTTACCTCGGATACTGGACTCCGCCGGGACTAGGTTCTCTCAACTACGAGATCCGTATATATCCCAATCATCAAGTTGCCCTGGAACAAGGAATGCTATTTGCCGAGGACGCTAGCGGCGAAGGTGCTTCATTGAATGCCGAGGATGCCATGTGGGACGACGGTGTTCGAGATCGCCGAATAATAGTTGGGGGTGGATCTCGGGGAAGTCAGAACCCTAGATACGGCGATTTCGTAATTCTTGGAAACATCGTAATTTTGTGCGAGGGACGAACTCCGGAACATTCACTCGACCAATGCGCACCTTTCGTCGCATTAATTCGAGGAGAAGGCGCATAATTACGTCAGTACCTACACGACATACAGAATCATTCACAACATCTCTATTGCTTGTGAATGACTGCTGAGTTGTAAACAGGTATATTTGGCGCACCTACCGTTCAATTTATTTTCATCACAGAACTTCGGTAGGATCGGAACCAGAATAGGGAGCTATTTATGAAACAGCTAAACAGTGGCAAGGCACGGCTGCTGATACTGCTAATCGCCGTTATGGCGCTTTCGATTGCCGCCGTTGCTTGCGGTAGTGACAGCGACGATGGAGTTGGGTCGAGCTCAGATGGCCCCATCGCAAAGATCGACGCTACAGAACGCATTTACACAGACGCTGACATCACTGGCGTTGAGTTCTTCAAGCACGATGATGACTACGATGTAGAAGGACTTGAGGGCGCAGTTACGGCCATCTACGGCTTCTACGGTTCTGACCCTTACAACCGGCAAGAGTATGAAGCTCGTTTTTACGCTGACCATGCAACCGCAATGGCGCAGGGTGTGGATTTCGCCGACGAAGCCACCGGTGCAGATGCTGTATTGCTGGGGGATGTTCAGCGATGGGACGAGGGAATTAAAGACCGGCGGCAGTGCGCTGGTAACGGTGGTCACCACTCCGGTAAGTGTGACAATCCCAAATACTTCGACTATGTCGTGGTCGGGAACATGATTCTGATGTGCCAGGGCAAAGACACGGCGGAATCACATAAGGCTTGCGCCGATCTCATGGCAGTGGTGCAGTAAATCGTGCAGCTAACCAACAGCGCAAGGATCAAGTACTCAGCGGTATTTGCACTCGCAATGTTCGTGGCGATTGCCGCCGTGGCGTGCGGATCTGATTCCGGAGCCAGCGGTGGCGAAGCCGCGATAGCTCGAGTTGTCGACAACGACCGAATCTACACGGTCGAGGAGTTTGAAGCTCTCCGACCATCTGGACTAAAAACGGTAAAAGACTATGACGTTGACGAACTGCCCGCAGCTCTGAACGTGGTGCAAGCCGTATACAACCAACTTGCTTACGAAATCCGATTCTACGAGTCGCATGACGAAGCAGTGGCTCAAGGCACTAAGTACGCCGATTCGATCACAGGTGAAGACGCTGTAGTCACCGGAGACGAAGTTCTCTGGGAAGAGGGAGAGAGAGATCGACGTAAGTGCAGTCGTGCTGCTCAAACGCCTCACTCCAGCTGTTCGTATTCGGCAAGGTATCTCGAATACGTAATACGCGGAAACATGATTCTGTTCTGTGAAGGCGATGAGTCGAGTGAAGCGCTTGCAAACTGCGAAAGCCTGCTGACACTCACTGAGCCCATTTAGAGCAACTCAGACACACAGAAAAAGACCGGCGAATTGATTGCCGGTCTTTTTTGTTAACAGCTATGTCGTCAACCGCAGCCTACTCAAGCGCTGCTATTAGTGCCTCACAGGTAGCCAGCTGGCGTTCACAGAGCATTACCGTGTTGCCAGCAACGGCGTACGCAGGGTAAAGGTTCACCACCGGTATCAGCGGGTCACGTTGTCCAGCGGTTCGAACGATGATTACCTCGGCAGGTCCTACACCAACATCCAGTGCGACCGTATGAGACTCGTAGAACCGTACTTCAATATCTCGCTGATCGAAGAAGCCGTACCAAATATCTAGAGCACCCGGAACGGTCTCTGCACCGAACTGTCGATTCTTCTTGTATCCAACCGCTGTTAGGTCGTCGACCGTGTACACGGCGTCAGGTTGAGTAATCAACCTCAGACCCTCCTCATCGACCGTACCAGTCTTATTCCCTTCTACTGACCCTGCATCGCTCTCTGACGCCCCACAGCCAGCAACAACGGTAATCGTGGCTACAGCGAGAAGCGCCAGAGTCACTCGCGAAGCAATCGAATGATTTTTGGCGAAGTCGAAAGAGAAGGATGGCAAACCAATAGTCCTATCTTGAAGCGATGTCGATATGGCTGGCAGCATATCGCAAAGGTTCGAATATGGGTTCAGTGATTAAGTAAAAAGCGCCCCTGCCAAATTGGCAGGGGCGCTTCGTTTGCGTCTGTTATCTCAAGTAGTAAGAACTACTAGAGTCTCACTACTTAGCTTCGAGGGCGTGAAGAACCAATCCCCACGTGAGGTGCCAAGAGGCCTCGTTCACGTAGCCAGAGGTCTGTCCGCCAAGAGGCCAGTTAGTCCATCGCTTCTCACTCATGATGATGCGGTGGTAGAACTCAAGCACTGGAACGTCCGGGAGTTCTGTGATCCAGATTTCCATGGCTTCGTGCCATAGTTCCTGCATCTTGTCGATGTCATCTGGGTGAGTCTTTGCGACTTCGTCAGTTAGTTCGTCGAAACGATCGTTTTCCCAGTGGTAGAAGTTAACCTGGTGACCACCTGGAATGTTCACTGACGCTGACTGGTAAAGCTTCATTGTGAAGTAAGGGTCACGGACCGATCCGCCGTGTCCGAACATCAGACATTCGAAGTTACCTTCAGCCATTCGCGATGAAGCATCGGGCGGCTGCGAGTAAGTGGCGTTGATGCCTTCTCGTCGAAGCTGCTCAGCTGTGATAGGACCGAGGTCAACCCATGGGCTGAATCCGATGATTTCACAGTTGATGCCGTTACCCTGAGCGTCAACCCAGGTGTCATCTGGACCTGTCTTCGAGTAGCCAGCACCTTCAAGCAATGACGCAGCCTTGGCTGGGTTGTGCTCTGTTGTGTCGTTTACTGCGAGCAAGTCTGCTACAGAATCAAAGTACTTCTTGAGCGGTGGGTAGCCAGGCATAGTCAGCGGGTTGAATGCTGCTGCACCGTCGTAGGCCACGTCACTCAGCTGCTGCCGATCAAGGAAGTAGCTGAACGCCCATCGAACGTTCTTGTCATCATAAGGACCGAACTTACCAGAGTCGTTGAAACCAATCGAGACAGGCCACCAGTCGACATATCCGTAAGGAGAGTCTTTTCCGGTGTGAGTGACGAGGTCACTGTTCTTGTCCATTGTCTCAACGATAACCGCAGGTGTGGTCATTGCTGAGTAGTCAACAGTGTCAGAAATCAAAGCCTGCGACCGAACCGTCTGGTCAGGTGTTGGCAAGTAAACGACACGTTGTGGTCCAGGTAGTTTGCCGAACTGTCCGAGCTCAGATACACCTTCACCCCACCACGAGTCGCGGCGGTCGATGATCTTCTGCTCTGGAGTTCCAGAAATTACCTTCCAAGGACCCGTAGTTAGCGGGAAGCCCTGTGCTGGGTCGTAGTCCTTGAACGTAGTCCAGTCTCGGCCGTTGTAGTGGTGCTCAGGCACCATGTACACACCGATGTCGAACTTGTACGTAAGGAGGAACATGAATCGTGGGTCCGGTCGGTCCAGAATCACCTTAACGGTGTGGCTGTCGACTTTCTCCGCTCGGTTCATGGCGTTGTCAATGTCGTTACCCCATCGGACTTCTTCTTTAAGGTCCTTCAAGGTGTTCAACGTATAAACAACGTCATCTGCGTTGAATTCTTCACCGTCAGACCAGTTGACTCCCTCACGGAGGTTCATGGTCAATTCAGTAAAGTCATCGTTCCAGGTCCAGTCCGTAGCGAGCCACGGAATAGTCTTGTCGTCGAATGCACTAAAGAATGCAAGCGGCTCAAAGATGATGTTTGGACCAGATTGGTGGTTTGCACCAATTGCGTAGGGGTTCCATAGCTCGTGGTCTACGAAACGACCTTCGGCACCACCTAGGTAACCAAAGAACGTGTCATCGCGAGCAATGTCTGCAATGTCTACGCTTCCTGCAGGCTCATCGGCCGGAGCCGTAGTAGCCGTAGCAGCAGGTGCAGTAGTGGCAGCAGGCTCAGAGCCTCCGCCATCGTCAGAGTCTTCATCATCTCCGCCACCACAAGCAATTGCCGCAATTAGGGCAATTGAAAGCATGGCGAGGAAGAGAATTCTCCACCTCTCAGTAAATGTCATGCTGACCTCCGAATAAATGTCAGACGCGAACTTAGACGTGCCACCAATCGGCAGCATCAATCTGTGACAAGAATTTATATCCGAATCCAGCTTGCCAGTCAACATTCGTTAACTTGTTTGAGCGACAGTAAATCAGCATAGAAACAGCCCGCGGTATGCGGATAATTCGTACTTGAACTAGAGAAACATGCCGAACGATTAATTATCAGTTAAAAATGTGGGTGATTTTTTTCACGAATACCGGCTGAACGGTCAATCATCCTCGAACGAACATAGCCAGCGACGTAAACACTTGTTATCTTTGGTCGCCAGAAATCCCAATATTTGGTCAATAATCAAATGTTGTTAGATTCGTCCTTACGTTTCAGACACTACTGAATTGAGTTTTAGCCCGTGACAGAACAAACGCCGGCAATTGAAAACTCTTCGCCATCGAACGGCACGTCGATACTCGCGATAATCACGGGTATTCTCAGCAACTTCGTGGTGAAGCGCTTCCTGTTCTTCCTTTTCGTGGTCTGGCTTGCCAGCACGATCATTTTCATCATTCCTCGACTCTCGGGACAGGACCCAGTTAAAGAGAAGCTTCTCCTTGAAGCTCAGCGTGGTGGAGCCATGCAAACGGGTCTCGACGCGATGGCGAAGTCTTACCAAAAACGATTTGGGCTCGACCAGTCGATTTGGACTCAGTACACGAACTTCTTGAAGGACTTGTCGAAGCTGAACTTGGGAGTTTCGATCGCATTCTTCCCACGAACCGTGAACGACATCGTGTTCGAATCGTTGATGTGGACTCTCGGCCTTATGGGGACAGTGACGGTACTCGCCTTCATATTAGGAACGCTCGCGGGAGCGGTGCTCGGCTGGCCTAGACGACCTGGCTGGCTTCAATATGTGTTCATGCCGTTGTTAACTCTTTCGGCGATTCCTCAGTACTTGCTGGCGATGATCTTGATCTTCATATTCGCTTTCAAACTTGGATGGTTGCCCCTATTTGGTGGCTACTCTCCGGCGTCAGTACCAAACCTCAGCTTTGAATTCATTGTCGATGTCCTGAAGCACGCAATCCTGCCTGCATTCGCCATCATCTTCTCCGCAATCGGCTTTTGGGCTATCGGTATGCGCGGAATGATGATCAACACGCAGGGTGAGGACTACATGGTCCAAGCCGATGCGAAAGGTTTGAAGGGTTCACGCATATTCATCCGATATGCAGTGCGTAACGCCCTACTTCCACAGGTAACGGGACTAGCTCTCGTACTTGGAACGATCGTTACTGGCCAGGTTCTTGTGGAACGAGTCTTCTCATACCCAGGAATCGGCGACATCTTGTTCCAGGCGATCCGACTGTCTGACTTCTTTGTTATCCGAGGAATCGTGATTGTGATCATCCTCGGTATCGCAGGTGCAACATTCCTGCTCGATGTTCTCTACCCGTTACTTGATCCTAGGATCAGGGTGAAGAGTTAATCGATGACAGAATCAGTTACAACTCCAGAAATTACGAATCCTGCGGCTAGCGGCGGTTGGAGTCAGTTCAATGAAGAACGACTCACTCCAATTAAGAAATACGCACTGCGTAATCCTTCGCTAATCGTTGGACTCTCGATGCTGTTCGGAATGCTGTTCCTCGTTGGAATTGGTCATTTGGTATGGGATACGGAGCAGTTCCGACCGCTCTCTGCCCCGACCC
>Ga0315336_1006114_pt1 | contig 12584 bp, 6 predicted proteins | sample ASW5metaG_FD_204512 | JGI IMG/M metagenome (GOLD analysis project Ga0315336, IMG submission 204512) | Ammonia-oxidizing marine archaeal communities from Monterey Bay, California, United States - ASW #5 | ecosystem: Environmental > Aquatic > Marine > Intertidal zone | place: USA: California...
AACCTGACGCCCATAGGCTTGTCCTTAGCATCCGAGTCCCACCGGGCTGATATCGCGCGGTATTCGACTTGGCCGGCGTCGTCTTTCATCCAGTTTTCAAACAGTGGGTTTAACCAGGATATGATCGGCCGCTGAGAGCGGAAATTCTGCGTGAGCGAGATCTGACCGTCTGGGATGATCTTCTTGAGTTCTTCAGAGACCGAGACGTCGGCGCCCCGGAACATGTATATGGATTGTTTGGGATCGCCGACGACGAAGAGTTTCCCGGGAAGAAGGTCCGTGGACTTATCTTTTGTTCCGGAGACCCGAGTACTCAGGAGAACAGCGATCTCGGACTGGATCGGGTCTGTGTCTTGGAATTCGTCGATCAAGATGTGAGTGTAGCGGCGTTGAAAACATTCCCTCGCTTCTTCTTTGTCCCTCAGGAGGTTTCGAGCCAACACCAGCAGGTCCTGGAACTCCAGTTTTCCGGCTTGCAATCTTTCGTCAGCATATCCCTTGGCAAGTTCCCGGATACTTTCGGACAGCTCACAGATAAGGGACGCTCGTGACGCGTCAAGTTCATCGGTCCTTCGGCCTTCAAGGTCGTTCAGGACGGCTTTAAGTGCGGTACACCCGTTCTTACCTGTTTCAGGGTCTTCGTCCCAATCTGTAACCCTGCCCCGACTAAAGCTCAAGCGGCCATAACGAGATAGGGTGGCGAGCGCCATGTCTGTATCAGCCCCGATCCCTTCCAACCTTTGTCCGAAGCCTATTATCTTGCTGGCATGAACAGCTAATACATCATCTGCGTTGTGCGCCAAGGGTATAAGTGAGAGGATCTGGCTCCTAGCATCGATGATCCCTTGTACTGCTTCTCGGCCAGGTGCAGGTAGAACAGGGAACGGTCTATCCAGGAGATCGTATCTCTCGTGGAAAGAAGCAGCGATCTCCCTCAACTGGTCTAATCTAAGCCCGAGGGCCATGGCCCTAGCCAACGCATGTGCCGAGCCGCCGACATCTAGTGCTTCATCGAGCCAAGTCTCCCAACGGCTCTGGAAATTGATGTCCGCTTCGATAGACTCAACGACTTCAAAAGATGGCGGGAGTCCGATATCCAAAGGCCGTTCTCGAAGGAGCTGGCCGGCAAAACTGTGGAGGGTCTGTATAGAGGCTGAATCAAATCCGCGGATAGCGGCCCGGCACAGGCTTTTATCGGTATCGGAAGAACCCGTTGATTCCATCCGAGAGAGGAGCCTTGATCTGACTCGCTCCCTCAGCTCTGCAGCCGCGAGTTCGGTGAAGGTTATGGCAGCGATATTGCTTATGGTGGCACGGCCGGTAGTGATCAGAGCGACTATCCGGCTTACCAAAGCCTCCGTCTTCCCGGTACCCGCCCCGGCCTCAACGAACAAAGTCTCGTCCAGGCTAGATGTTATCCGGTCCCGTTGTTCCTGGTCATGAGGTACGAACGGAGTACTCGTCATTCGTCCTCCTCGTCATCAGAAGACTCGGATAAACCGGTATAGGGATCTAACCGGGTGTCGCCCTTCTTACGGTCCCACAGACTAGCTCTAGCTGCAGGGCAGATCCGATCGAAATCGCAGTAACTGCAGTTCTCCGGACCAAATCTCCCCGGAGGGCCAGGGTTAGCGGGGAAAAGCCCATTTTGGATCCCGGTTGCTATGCCCTCTATCACTTCGTTGAACCGGTCTTCTACCTGTCCAAGATCTACAACCTTGCGTTCATAATTCGCGGCCGCCGTTACGAACCAATATGAACCTTGCGCCTGTTCGGTTTCTCCTAGTGCTCTCTTGGCTGCTAGGGCGTAGATCGGTAATTGCAGCCTCCGACCAGCATCTAGTGGGTCCTTATTCATCTTCTGGTAGGAATAAGGACTTCCGGTCTTGTAATCGGTGACGACGATCCGCTTCTTGTCTTTGCTAACATCCACACGGTCGATCATCCCCCGGAAAGAAAGTTCGGTCCCGTCCTTGAGGATGATCTTTAGGGGTTCAAGACTGTCGCTGCGGTCGAAACCGAAGGACTTCTCGGCCCAGATAGGGTCCAAGTCTTCTCTTTCAAGCCAGGTCCGGTCTTCATCCAGGAAGCCGATCAGGTCCCTGAGAATCTCGTCTTTAGCCGTAGCCCAAAGTAATGGTTTCCCTGTTATCCCCCGGCTTTCAGCCCGATCGAATTCCTCTTCGGCGATCCGGCGAAGGATCTGCCCTTGCTCTCCCATCCCGATCTTTCCGGTCCCAGAACCGTCGTCCCGTTTTATCGATTCATCGACGACGCGCTCCAATATCCGGTGGACCAGTGACCCTCTGTCCAAAGCGGATATGGTCAACACATCTTCAGGTGAATCTAGAGCTCGTAGACCCAACACGTGGCCAAGGAAATAACTGAATGGACACCTGGCCCAGCTCTCAAGTCCTGTAGCCGACAACGGCCCCTCTCTCAACACCGGCCCCGAATCCAGGTGACCTGACACGTCTCCATCCCATCCGGTCACTTGCCGAGACCACCGTGAGTCGTTCATGGCGATCGCGCGAGCGATCGCTCCACCCGGGGCTGCCAGGTAATGGTCTCTCAGCGCGCGTCCGGATGTGCGCCACCTACCAACACTAGCCACGTCCCGGTCGTGTATGTCAGCTGCTGAAATGGTTTCTGTAGACTCCAAGGAATGAAGCGGCGACTGTATGACTTCCAACCAGTCTTTATCTGAGAGTTGAGGGATGTCGGTGCTCGGCACCGAGGCCCCGTTCAAGACCGTCAGAGCGTCCATGAACCAGGGAGATGGAAACCGCGGACGCTGAGAACTACTATCTGCTCTCGGATAGGAGAGGATGTATTCTCCGCAAGACGCCTGGGCGGTTAAGAAGGCCCGTCGCTCCTTTACCCGAAAGGTGCGCTGAGAATCTAATGCAAGGCCACCGGCGACCGCTTCTCTAGTCTCATAGGGTAGTAGCGAGTCCAGCGGAGGGGCAGCTGGGAAATCTCCTTCGCACATACCGACCAGATATACAGCATCAAACTCCATGCCCTTGGCGGTCTCAACCGGTGCGATAAAGACCCCTGTCCCGGTCTCCCCGAGACGACCCGATGGTGCTTCAAGAAGTTGTTCGAGGAGCTCCAGGAAAACTTCTTTCGTAGGTGGGGCGGTTGTCCCATCTAGGGGCCCAAACTCATCAAGTATTCCAAGCAGACGCTCGTGAGTAGCTATATGTTCAAGGGGCCAATCGTTCCCATGCCATGAGAAATGCCCTAGGAGCTGCTTGATCCATCTTGAAAGACCATCCCACGTGTCACCGGACGGAGTGCTAGTTCGTTCAGAGAGGTCTTTGATAAATCTTTGGAGTGAATCGACAGCAGAGGAGGTACGTCGCAGTCCTTCCAGTTTAGCCTCAGAGGTTTCCTCAAGGCCCGCGGCAACCGCTATCTGCCTTGCCAGCCGGGTGCCTAGAACAGCCAGTCGTTCTTCCCATTGCCCGATACCCTTGACGATACCCGCCTGCCTGGAGAGCACTTCCCAGTCGGCAAACAGTCCTCGGGAGTCCTGACCATCAGGTCCTGCCCTGACCGGAGATTCGGACAACCATCTCAGTACATCTGATCGAGATAGGTCGCTATTCATTGCCGACAGCATACCCAATAACAGTCGACCGGAAGGGGTCGAACTAAGTGGCGTCGGATCCGGCCCTGATACTGGTATACCAGCCAGGTCCAGTTGAGTCGGGACCAACGAAGAATATGGTTCCTTCTGCCTGTACAGGACAGCGATCTTGTGGAAAGGCGTCCCGGCCTCGCAGCGCCTGGCTATGTCCCGGACGATCCACCTGATCTCTTCTCTGGAATCTGGGGCGCTTAACAACCGGACAGGAGGTGGGTTTTCGAAACTCACGTACGTCAGTGCAGTTCCGCTTCCACCAGAGATCACGGTCTTTATGAGCAGCGTATCTTCATCTATCTCGGCTTCACCTACCATGCCCAGGGTCATCGCGGCTTGATCGGTGTCGATCAAGCTCTTGGTCAATCGGGCTTCAGACTTAGTAAGGTCGTTAAGGAGGTAAAAGACCACGTACCCGATGTCACGGAGGGTATCGTCAACCAGGCCTTTAGTGACAGCATCCTCTGCCGCACGGACCAGATCTTCGTGCACGTAGTATCCCTTGGTCTCATCTCGGAACAGGCGATACCAATCAACTAGCTGGGCCCGAAGCCCGTCGGTATCAGCCAGATTCGAGAGATCGGTCACTTCAAGTCTTGAGAGTTCACCGAAGGTCCTTCGGAGCAGCCCGGGTAAACCCGGGTGATGAGAGACCGCTCTTAGTGGCCCATCGCCCCCGGTTTCCGTCGCGATATTTCGTATGGACGCAAGTTCTACCAGTGGGGTCAAAGGGGCTTTGCCTTCCTTAGCGAGCGTGGGAGAGCCGAGGTATTCCGCCAGTCGGGGGAGGACCATGAATCTTACGTTCAAAAGCCCGTGGTCCGCTGCGAGGGCCCGCCTTAACATCACGCCAGCGTATTGACTGGGCGCGACCACAGTGACGGGAGCGAACTGGTCGGTTTCCTTCCGGGTACGTATCAGTTCGGACAAACACTGGAAGGCGTTTCGTCCAATGCGTTCTGCGTGTATCGAGGATGAAAGATCAGACATTAATCTAATCCACAGTTACATAGTTAACGCCATAGCCTCCGGGAGTGGGCGCATTAGCTGGAGGTTCCAAGGAAATCAACAGAGTCTTGCCCGCTTCAACAATAGCTTCTTCGGACATGCTGCTTGCAAGAAATGCCATGAGCTCCTCTTGACGTGGTTGTCCGAACACGAGTCTATAAAGCGCAAGTCCCCGTTTGAGCACGCCAAACCTTTGTACTTCTTTGCTGAAGGGAATTACAGGAACCCGGCGTTCAATTCTCGCCGCCCCTTCATCGAAAACCCAATACGGTATTATATCGTTGGCGCCTGGAGACCGGGTTTCGACGGCTTTATTGAACATGAACGCCCATGGATCACCCGTCTTGTCCCAATCCGACAGAGATTCCAATCCGAATCTCTCTGCGATGTTCTTGCGAACCGCATGCCCTTTATAACGATGGACACGGCCCTCACGTTGCTCCAAGTCGACAGGATTGGGGGGGAGATTCCAGTGGACCACGCGGTGGCACCAGGTATGAAAGTCTAGACCTTCCTGCCCAACCGAAGTGGAAGCAAGAACGAAGGGCCTAAATGGTGAGTTGAAGGCTTCTCGGACGGTATCAGCCCTGGTTACAGAGGAGTCTCGTTCGTCAACCAACCCACCAAAACGCAACGCGAATCGGCATCGAAGATTGAAGTCTCTTGGTTGGATTCGACCTCGTCTTGGCCTTACGTCCTGGACCCTCACCCTAGAAGGTAGTAACGACAAGGAGTCAGCCAACACATCCGACACCCCAGTAACTCTATCGTGAGGTTCCTTATTCATCAGACCTTGCGATTCAAGCAAGACATGTGTCTGCTCGTCCAGTACCGCCTGAATGTTTCCATCGATCGAGTAATCGAGGGTCGTCCGCCAATACCGCTTTCCTGATCCACGACGCAACAACGCAATCGTAGCCGGAATGTTAAATAAGGTTCGGAACCCTTCTGCGATTCTAGCGGCCCCGGAAAGAATCAGAGGATCGTCATAGGCTAGCTCCGGGGAGATACGTTTAAGCGCCCGTAATGAGCAGATGCCGGGCCCAGCAACAGCGAGCTCAGCGATGACATTAGCAAGGTCTTTGGGCCGGGGGCCTAGGTCAAAGCTGTCTTCTGTGGCGGAAATGAACCGGTATAAGTGTTCCCTAAACGCTGTCGCTGAACCCTCATCTGCCTCAGAATCTGATTCCGCCTGATTCAAGTATATAGAAGCCCAACCATCTCGGTCTTGACACCAGCGACCGAGCCGTCTGACATCGAGCAAAGCTATCGCAGCCCAATACCAGCGTTCGTCAGGGCGTTTACCAGGCTTACCCGGTGGAAGTGTGTCCAACAACCGATTGCACCGCGCCCGAGCATCTGCCATAAGCGTCCTTTGCAAGACGGGTTCCCCCTCACCTAGCCGCAGAGATGTCTCCAGCGGGTCAATGACTTCAGCAAGGGTCGGCGAAGGAAATAACCACAAAAGGGTGGGCATCCCTGAAGGTATCCCATCCCGATTTTTGTTGAACCTCATTAAAGGCTTGAAAGCTTCGGACAATTCGCTGTATTTGGTAGAGTCCCCCCGTCTGGTGACCATCCGCCGCTCTGCCTCATAAGAACAAAGGCCAGCGATCATATCGGGTACCATGTTCCAAGATGAGAAGACCAAGCTTTTTGTGACCGGTCCTACTCCTTTATAGTTCCCCCTAGGTGTCGAATATGGTAGCGAAGGTGGCATCCAGAGGAGTCTCCATAAGCCTTTCTCGATGGTGTCCTCGAAGAGTGTCCTCATCCTGGCATTCGCCGGAGCAACCTCATGGTATTCATTGATCGAATCGAAATTGAGCAATTGTCTGCCCGCAACCCTCAGAGCCTGAACTAAAGGGCCGGGGTCCGTTTTCGACCACGAATCGAACTTTCGCCGAAGATCGTAATTCCTCATGAAATTAAGGAGGTACGGCCCTGACTTCCAGTACTCGATGGTGTCCTGGGCTTTCACCACCTTCGCGATTTTCTCGGCCAATGCTGCCTGACGCAGATCTCCAGTATGTAATTTGGCCTCCACTATAGACTCAGCTAACATGGAGTCACGTTGCTGAGTCATGCCCACCCGTTCAGTTCGGCACATCACGTCGATGAGACTGTTGCGCAATCCGTCTCGGGCTTCAGTGATACTGCGCTCGCCTCTCCCAGGTAGCCCGATCAGGCCTTTACGGTATGTTTGGATAGCGTCAATTATGGTGTCGATCTGGGGACTACCAGCCAATAGGAATCTTAAGGTTTCAATAAAGTCTCTATAGTGGTTGTCATCATTCTCATGGCCTAGCGATAGCATCTTGTACGGGGTTGCAGAGAGTAGGAGGACTTTGACATCAGCTTGGGAGAACAGACCTTGGGCCAGTTGCCCTGCCTCGTCCTTGCTATGGATCAGGTCTTTAAATCTTTGAAATTCGTCTAAAATGACCAAGCTAGGCTTCAGGGCTTGCAGACAGGTCTCTGCGAGCAACCTACGTATCTCACCAATAAGCGCAGATTTCTCGGCTGCATGTTCTTTCGAGATTTTTTCTGGATCTTCTGTGAACCGGTCACAACACCTGATAAGGCGGCCGAGTAGATCCTGGTGATTTGAAAACGCTAGCCGAAATTCTGATGCCAAAGTCTCATCGATCTCAGCGTTCCATTGGGTTATTAATGCATTCCAATTCCCGGAGTTGACAAAACCCCTTAAGAAATTGAACAGACCAATCTTGTGATCAGGCAGAGTATCTTTCAGCAACTGGTAGATTAATCCGCGCTCGAGAGCTGTTCCCATTCGGCTCTTAAGGTAAAAGGTAGTACCCGGTGTGAAGCTGATGAAATTGACGTTCGTCTTGGCTTTCGTCTTGGTCAGTGTATTCACTCTGATCGGGAGCAAAGTCAGGCGGCGGCACGTCGCGATGGCTCCATCTTCATTTACGTTCAAGCGAGCGATGTTCTGACGCGCGATACCTGCATTAGAACAAATGTAGATGATATCTATGCGCTCTTGCTTGTCTTGTAGATACTCTATCGATCGGGCAACGATCCCACGGGCCACAAGGGTCTTACCCAAACCCACCTCATCGGCGACTAAGAATCGGCCCGCTCCGTCACTACCATAGAGCCGTTCGAAGACGTGATCTACGGTACGCAGCTGGAAATCCTTCAAGTGCCCTAGGAATCGCTCGGCTATGAAACGATCATTAACCATCTTTCTCACGTAACGCTGTCTCAAAGACACGCCAGAGATCTAGGAATTCGGGTGTCACCACTGAGTTTCCCCCATCTGTCTCCATCAAGTCCCGGACCAGCTTATCGACGTTCTCCAAACGCTCTGGTTCAACGCTATAGGCGCGTGTCAGCTCTTCAAGGAGACCCACACCATTGGAAAGACGGTGCTCCCAACTTCCAGCGACATACCCATTCTTGTCAGATCGCCAGTTACGTCCTAGATCATCTCCGTTTAGCAGAAGCAATAGGTAGCGGAAAAATTCGTCTTTGTTTTTTAGTATTGCTCTGTAGATCTCTGCGTCCCGGCCCTCCGGCAATCCCTCAATCTCTATATTTAAAACTAACCTGGCTCCTACCCCCGAATGATCGGTCTTCAACTCGAAAGCTATAAGTCCGGTGACCGCAGCAAGAGTTATTGGTCCGAATTTTCGTTCCTCTCTCGTTTCGTTGGGGATCAATTCCAACGATCGATCCTCCGGTATGGTTATTGGCCAAGCTTTGATATTCTGGATGCCTTCCATTACTGGGAGGTCTCCGAGAAGACTCAACAACCATAGGCCGTCGTCCTCCACCTTATTACAGGCGATCTTGAAGGTTGCGGCTGCGAGTTGTCTACGAGCGATATAGAGTGCTTGCTCTGCTTCTTTAAACTCCTGATCCACATCCGGTCTGTCCTCTTGGACGGTGAACTTCTTCAAATAAGGTCCGAAGCCATCTTCACCGAAGATAGTGTCTACACCACCGACCTTACTGCGCCTCCCAACCAGCTCAGCCATCACCTCTATGTTAGAAGCCGCCACTAATGCAGCATTAGTCGCATTACCAGACCCTACAACCAGGTGAGTATCCCATCCTCGTTCGAAGGCGTAGATCTTGGCGTGAAGACCGACCATATCGGAGCTGGCCACCTCATCTGCCGATTCACCGTCCTCGGTCTCCGCTTCCTCAGCTAAGGTGTACCGTTGCTCATACATATCCAGGATCTTGTCATCGATCGCCTCTAGCGTCTCTGGTCTTGATAGTAAAATAGAGCCGTGACTGGATAAACGGGCGAGTCGCCGGAGAGCTTCATCTGTACAGAAAGGCGAGATTACTGCCAGGCGCCTACACCTAGATGGTCGCCACCCACCTTCATGCCTTCCAAGTACAGAGAACGACACAGAGCGATAACCAGGCGGTAACACCCATGAGGTCCTCAGTAACTCGGAAGCCAACCGTTCAGCTTGGGCCTGTCTTTCTTCCGTGACGTGATTAGAAGTCATCGTTGGAAGGTCTTTTATCAGGTCACTAAGTTCTCGGTTCTGAGGAAGATCAGCAGGTCCCAACTCACCTTCTAACCTGAGGGCTAAATCCCAGGATCGATCGGTCGTGAGATTCCGGGAAAGTACAATGAGCCGGAGGCACGGGCTTGCCTCGTCAATAGGATCCCTGAAACGCAGCAACCAAATTTTCGGATGGAATTGGCCCCCTCTAGGCGCTCTAACCTCACATACCATCCGTTCTAGAAGTCCATATAGGACATTAGCGGATCCTGGAACCTGTAGTCGTCCCCGCTGCGCGTAAACCGTGATGCGCCCTGCAAGTCTCCTGATCGCCTCCAAAATCGGAATCCCGTCGGAGAGTTGATCTGGAGAGTTGCTTGCCAACAGGGCTAGATGGACAGGAATCGATAAGAGGGTTGTGGGATCCAGAGAAAAGGTAGTGGCTATACCCTCGTCGAACACCATACCCGGAGGCGGGGCGAGGGCGGATGTGTACAGACTGCGGGTATCTGGATTCAACATGGTGGACCCTTAAGGGTTAAAGCCTCGGTAAAGATCGTTCAAGAATATCTGTGCGGTTTGCCATCTGTAGTTAAGCCTTCCCAGGCCAGACCCGCCACCCCATTGTTGTAGGGCGTCACGGTTGGAAAATCTTGACTGGGTCTTCTTCAGGGAGGTTTCCCTACCTCTGATTAGTTCGCTTGCACTGTCGGAACCAAGGATCCCGTACCGATCACTCTTTACAAGAGAGATCCAAGACTCAACAAAACTTCTGGTCGCCCATGTTATTCGGTGTTCATCGTCGACTGTTAGTTCCCATAGGCTTTCCAGAGACCATTCGTCCAAGGCTATCTCTGTGATTTCCTGGCACCATTTTTCAAAAGCCTCGGAATGTCTATCTTCTATTTCCTGCGACTGGCTGAGACGAGCGAGGAGCACGTTGTAGAGTAAGGACGCTCCATGCATCATCGCCGAGAACCTACGAGCATGCTCCAATATATCTTTATGGCGATCGGACATAGAAGCGAAATTCGGGTGTCGCCAAGGAGCTGAGATATCGGTCGGACGGCCTTCAAGCGCAAGCCAGGATAGAAGACTCTCAGGATGACTTAAAGTAATCCGGTCTCGAATGAATAAAGCTTCATCACGGGTTAGCTCAAAGTGAACCACGTCAGGGAAGTTCTCCGGAGGGTTTGGAAGATCGAGATTCCAAGTCATCGTCCCAGGATCTGGTGTAGTGTTCGGAGGATCCCCGCTAAGCGAGCTGTCCCTGGATCTGGCAGATTGGACGGATCTTCGACGATATACATCGTCGATCTGGGAATGAAATTGATCCTGAGAAGTATCGCAAACCCTGATGCCCCATGAACCCAACCCTGCCCAATAAACAGAGCTTGGGAGCCTCCGTAGACTGGATCCGGCCACTTTCCCGAAAACACCTGCCGCATCACCTGACTGTAGAAGTGGTTTCACCAAGCTAAGTTCACTGCGGGCGGCGCGCTCAGAGAATTCTTTGGAAGAAATTCTTCTTTGTTCAAGTGCCTTGTAGATCCAAGGAATGAATAGCATGTACCTAAGACGGGTTTGGATAGTGCTAGTACCAGGGAATAACTTGTCAGCAAAGCTATCGCGAACGCCACCAAGACCAAGTTCATCTCGGCTCTCTTTTTGTTCGAACAATGCGAGTATACGAAGACTCCGATCTCGAGCCTCCGAATCATAATCAACCCATGTAAGTGTCGAAGTCATTGTTCCCGCAGCTTCGGTGTGTTCCCCATTTAGTGACGTCTAGAGCACTACTTACCAAGCGCTATATCCACCGTTAGTCCCACATGATCGGTGAGAAATTCTTGTCCACAATCATAGATCGGTCGCACTTCGGACATTTACGAGGATGGTTCCATAATTCTGTTCGGTGAGATTTGGATTTATCGCAATATAACTCTGTGGGGACCCAGTCCTTAGCCATTGCCAGCCAAGATTCCTCTGTAGTCACAACGTCCTTTATCTCCTGACAGTCGTAACAACGGACTGTAGACGTTGCCGCTGCCATGCCTACGTCGTCACCCCCGCTAACAAAAGCCTCGTAGGGGTATTTCCTGCAGAAGTATCTGTTCCATGTTCCCATTAGGTAGCTCCGGAATTGGAATGGAATCCATAACCTGTCCACACCCTTCAACGACACTCCATATTCTTTACTGTATCGCAGACCTCTATTCTTTTTATTATAATGCAAACACTCCCAATTTCTGACTGTTGCGACAGATAACATCAGCGCCATGAGTCGAGCCAACTATTACACACAACGTAGGTTTCCTTAAGCCAAATAACGGACGCTACGACGAGAATGCCCTGCATCGAGCCAGGTGCGCCACTTAGTGCGCTCCAAAAGCGGGGTATCGTGAGGCGCTTCTGTAGTGGGGGTATAATCAGGGGTGCCAAAAGGACTTCTTTTTGACCCACCGCCGCCATCCCCTATAATGCCCTCATGGTTGAAGGCCAAGGCAAAGAAGAAAAGTTCGACTTCACCGGCGAAGGGAAAGCTATGATTTGCCAGCAATGCCAAGCCCAACTCATGGAGGGTGCCAAATTCTGCTCCGAGTGTGCGGCTCCTGTTCCCGTACCCCAGACTGCATTCGTCTGCCAGCGGTGCCAATCCATTCTGGTGGAGGGTTCCAAATTCTGCTCCGAGTGTGCGGCTCCCGTTTTGCAACTACAGCCTCAAGCTGGCGAAATGGTCGAAAAGTTTGAGTTCAATGCTACAGGGGAAGCTGTCAATTACATTACTTTAGACCAAGCAGTGCTTCAAGCTAGAAGGCTAGCCAGAGAAAATGACATTGGATATTGTCAGCGCCTAGGGTGGAGAGAAATTTCTTGGTCTGAGCGAACTTCTGAACGTAGAGAAGACTCGTTAAGGGTAGTCTTGCAGTTTCACCTTCCGGTTATTGGCGTCAGAGAGGAGCATATTGGGCAGGAAGAGTTTCTATTTGATTTGACGGGAATACTTCTGACCCGGCAAGTCCTTGTGTGGCCTGTAACCGAACAAGAACAGGCTGGAGCGAAAGCGCAAGAAGCCGAGGAACATATCAGTAGGGCAGACTACCAAGGAGCAATAGAACGCTCGAGCGAGGTCATTCGGCTAGACCCGAACTTTGCCCTCGCCTACTTCCACCGGGCTTTCGCTTACCACAGACTTGGTGAGCAAGTACATCGGGAAGACATGACAGATACAAAATCCGGTAAAATACAAGTACCCAGTGCGTTCGATGCCCCCCGCCTCTCCAACGCTGCCCTTCATAACTACCAGCAGGCCATCCAAGACTACACAAAAGGCATCCAGCTAAACCCTAACAACGCATGGGGCTACAACAACCGGGGTCTAGCCTACCAACAACTAGGGGAAGGCCCTAAAGCGTCAGAAGACCTTAACAAAG
>Ga0315336_1006115_pt1 | contig 12584 bp, 13 predicted proteins | sample ASW5metaG_FD_204512 | JGI IMG/M metagenome (GOLD analysis project Ga0315336, IMG submission 204512) | Ammonia-oxidizing marine archaeal communities from Monterey Bay, California, United States - ASW #5 | ecosystem: Environmental > Aquatic > Marine > Intertidal zone | place: USA: California...
TCAATGCCTAAGAATCACATACTCAATGGATGAAGATACTGTTGAGAAGGGGATTAAACTAATTGCCGATGAAATTAGGGCAATTTAAAATAGGATAAGAAAAAAATATGGCCGTAAGCCACACTTATGGAGAAACTAACTACCTCATTATTATCGTTGGTAATTAGAGTCAACAAATAGCCTGTGGCACCCCGTGGCACCACAGTTATAACCCTTAAGAAATTAACTTAATTACTTATACTGGGGTTACGTTTTCAGCTTGGGGGCCTTTTTCTCCAGCAGTAACACTAAATTGCACCTGCTGTCCTTCGGCCAAAGTTTTAAAACCAGAGCCATTGATTGCGCTAAAATGCACGAAAACATCTGGCCCTTGTTCTTGTTCGATGAAACCAAAACCTTTCGAATCATTAAAAAACTTAACTTTACCTGTTACTAAATCAGACATATCTATTTCCTATTCAAGTTTAAAATCATGTCAAATAAATGACTTTCCTGCTAGAAAAAAACAGTTATTGCTTACGGGATTGAACGACAAGAAACAGAAGAATGTCTACTTACGGCAATCATGAACAAAACTAATTTCTAAGCACAACGCGATTATACGCAGTAGTTTTAACTAGTAAAAGAATATTTTATTGATCTTTGGCTAAAATTCAGTATTTATTATGTTTTTCAGAAAAAACTAAGATTTTTATAGAAAATTTCTAGTTTATTTAGCGTTTTCTTGACGACGTTGTATTACTTCCAAAAAAGCATTAGCAACGCGTGGAACATGTTCAAAATAGTGAGTTAGATTTAAATAAGGGGCTCGTAGTAATTCACTTTGTTTGGTTGCTTTAACCGATGCAGTTCTTATGCCGCCTTGAAAATAGCCCATTTCACCAATTGTTTCGACTGGATTTATGTAAGCGATATGGATGTTTTTACCATTTTCATCTTTTGTAAAAACTTCTAATTGTCCCTCGATTAAAATATACAATGTTGGATCATTCTTGCCTTCAGTTATAAACTGTTCTCCGCTACCAATACCAACCTCAACGAAATGATTACCAATCGCATGTAATTCTGTGTTTGTCAGAGAATTAAATACTGGGCAGAGCGCAATTCTGTCGGCACGCTGACGACGCAATGCATTATCAAGCTCATCTTGAGAAATTATTCCAAGCTCAAGCAGGAACTCACCGAGGCCTTTTTTATTATCACCGCGCTCTAAAGCTTCTAATTTCTTTTTAATTGCTATTACAATTGAACCTCGTGAGCAGGTTAAATATTCACCTAAGCGACGAGGTTTATGATCATCAGATTTTTTATAATCTTCGGCCACGGCATATTTCTCTGTTTATTAAACTTTATGGGAAATAGTAGGAGATACAGCAACTAATATCAAAATTTTATTCCATATATCAATTATCTCTATATTACATAATTTGTTAAAATATTGATATATAATAGGATTTTATAAATATTATTTGGACTTATTAAGGTATTTTTAATGATAAGGTTCCTGTAAATCCTAATTTTTGATAATAAAAATATTATATTACAACAACGTTTTACATAAAGGCTTTAATTAGCATAATAACACCACAAAAAAACATGATAGTAAGGCTATACTGTTCAAATCGAGTAGGGCTGATATTTTGAAGGTGATTTCGAGCTAGAAATACTCCAATTATTGCACCACATCCAAGCGCGATTCCATAAGCTCCTATTTGGATGGTAAATACACCAAAAAAGCCATAACTAATTAATTTTGTTATTTGCATAATTAATGAATTTACTGCCTTGGTTCCAATAAGGCATTCCTTTGTAATACCATAATCCAGCATAAATGGATTATGTATAGGGCCTGTTGCGCCTACCAATCCAGAGAGAAATGAAACAGTTAGTCCCAACGGAAAGAACCAGCTTAATTTCATTTTAATTAAGTTTTTTGCCTTCATTAGTTTGCCTTTCAAAGCGTAACAAATTAAAAATAGACCAAGAATTATTTGTATAATTCGAGCATCAGTCTGAGCAAATGACCACGCACCAAAAATAGCTCCAATAATAGAACCGGGTAATAAATATAAAATAACATGCCAATCTATGCTTTTTCTAAAAACATAGGCCCTTGTTGGATTAGTAATTAATGCAGCAACCGATATAATTGGCGCCACCATTTGCACACCTAGTAAGAAGGCGATAATAGGAATTAGCATTGTTGCCGCACCACCTGCTGCAACCGTACTAATAAACCAACAAATAAGACCAAGAAAAAATAGGAATAAAAAAATCATTTAGTAAATCTTGATAGGGATATTGCCGATTACCTGGCAAGGGCATTTCAATTTTCTATTAACTTTGTTGACAGTCTAGTTTAAATTTTAGAATCACTAAAATTCTTTTTTCTCTCTTTGAGTTTCATTGCTGATGACTTTTTCTTTTTATTATTAGGTTTATTTATTGGCTTAATCGCCATTACCCCACCTGCTGAATTTCTTACATAATACATACAATATCTCCTTTTTTGTATATCTTTCAACGCACGGGAAAATTACCTGCAAAACGTTCAATCCATTCTTCTGTCAATTTTTCTTTACTTAGAAACGGACCTTCTTTATAACGTTTATCGCTTAGATAGAGCTCGATATGACAAATTTGTTCAACAATTCTTAGTCTAGGGCCATCTTCAATATTTAAAAGCATCATGCCTATTTCATATCCTTTTTTTGATCCCATAACGAGAACCACTTTTCCTAAGAAATAATTAATTTCGTTTTTAGAGGTAATAGTTACTTCAATTATGTCACCAGGTTTTTGGTATTCTTCAGAAAAGAAACTAAAACCAATATCTGTGGCATTTCTGAATTCAATTTTTGAGCGTTCCCAAAAACGTAAGCGCTTAACTCCAATAGGAAAACGTTCGGGGTGCTTAATGAAACCCTGCAAAAAGTCATTTTGGAAAATTGCCGGCAGTTCGGATAATTCGGGCGTGAAAACAGTTCTTGTGAGCTGTTGTTCAGGGGTACGTATTGATTCTGTATCATGCAACATTACAATCTCCCAATAATCAATTACTTATAGATTTACCTTTTAGAGCATAATAATAAAAAAATCAAGTAAAAATATATTAATATCACATACTTATATCAAATATCTAATAATTATATTAGAATAATTTTCTATAATAATTATTTAAGTTATTGAAAATACTAGTATTTTATTATATTAATATCAAAATGGTTATATGTAAGAATAGGCAGATTTATTTTTTGTGAGCTGAGAAAGATTATTTTGTAGCACCAATAATTGATTAGACTTACGTCAAAAAATATATAAGTTTTTTTAGAATTTTATTTATTTGGAGTCGGCAATGAAGCATGTACTGAGTTTAGTTTTTATAGTTCTTATTTGTTTTTGTTTTATTTTGTTTTGGCCTGCAAATGAAGCTGATACTGTAAATAGTATTTCGTCGACGCCAAATCTAATCGTAAATAATGATGATGAAAGAAATGAGATAATGACATCAGAATATAAAGTTTTAGAGAAGGAAAGAAGAGTATTAAAGCAACGCTTAGCTCGTCTAAAACATCATATGTGGGGGTTAAAATTTGAAAAAAACAAAGCAAAAGAAATGAATGAAATTTTACTAAACGCACATAGACTAATTAAGAATCCTAATATGCTGGGTGCTTTTTTTGACGTAGAAAGTATTAGAGATGAAACTATGAAATTAAAATTTGCAAATAAATCACTTGACCGAGTAACTGAAATAATTCTGCAAAAAAAGCAAGATAATAATTAAATATTTTTCTGATTCTAAATAAGTTCAACAATACAATGATTAGAATCAGTTGATATGCCAGTAACTTTTATTTTAGATATTGTATTCTCAACATTTTCTTGACTATTTTTTAGCTCAACTCTTAAATAATGTTCTGTATATCCGGACCAATTACTATCATTATCTTTTGATTCCCAAAGAACAAAATATTCTTTACCTATCTCATCATTGAGAATCTTTTTCCTCATTAGTTTTGTAAGTTCATGAAGCTCCTTACTACGAACTTTTTTAGTAATATTATCTATATGATTATTTAATCTTGATGCCTTTGTTCCTTGACGTTTAGAGTAAGTGAAGATGTGGATATGTGAAAAACCCACTTCGTTTATAAATTTGAGTGATTCTTGCCATTCATCTTCAGTTTCTCCTGGAAAGCCAACAATAATATCTGTTGTTATATTAAAATTAGATATTTCATCTCTTGCTTTTTGCACTATACTTTTAAAATATTTTGTTTTGCAGCGCCTTGCCATTCGCTTTAATACGCTATCACATCCACTCTGCAATGGAAGATGTATGTGAGGCATTAATCTTTTATTGTTGAATAAAGAAAAGAATTTTTCGTGAAGATCCCATGGTTCTACGGATGCAAGTCGTATCCTCGGGATTGTTGTTTTGTCTAATACAATTTTTATTAATTGATAAAGACTAGAATTGATATCACTTCCATATCCCCCAACATGTACACCAGTAAGAATTACCTCTTTAATACCTTGTTCATGATATTTGTTTATTTCATTAATTATTTCATTTATTGTGCGACTATATTCTTCGCCTCTGGCAATTGTGACAATGCAAAATGTACATCTGTGCCGACAGCCGTCTTGAATTTTAATGAATGCTCTATTTCTTCCGCGTTTAAATAAACTAGTTTCACCTGGTTCAGTCGATAGACTAGGCATTGTTTCTAGGTTAAGTTCTTTTAATGATATATCTACTAGTTTTTCTTTTTCAGAATTATCTATCACGAGATCTATTCCAGGCAGTTCATTAATATTTTTTTTATCTAGCGTTGAATAGCAACCACTTACAACAAGTTTTGCCGTTGGGTTATTTCGATGTATACGTCTTATAATTTGACGTGATTTTTTTACTGCCTCTTGTGTTACCGCACAGGTATTAATTACCAAAAGATCTGCGCACGCAGGATCAGCTATTAATTTATGACCTTTCTCTTGAAACTTACCGGCCCAGGACTCAATTTCTGCCTCATTAAGACGACAGCCAAGTGTTTTAAGATGTATTTGCATATACAGTGATTATTAAGTTCAATGAGTGAAAGTATTATTTAAAGCTCTAATGAACGAACTACTGTAAGTTTCTCTATTTGCATGTCCTCAAACGTGAAAGGGATTCCACCAACACCATAACCAGATTGTTTTAGACCAGCAAAAGGCATCCAGTCAACGCGATAGGCAGTGTGGTCATTTACCATAATAGCAGCTGCATCGATTCGTCGATTACATCGTAAAATAAAATCTAAATTACGTGACAAGATGGAAGCTTGAAATGCATAGGGGAGGGAATTGGCTAATTTAATTGCCTCGTCAACTTTGTCATAACTGTAAACACAAATTGCCGGTCCAAAAATCTCTTGCTCACTTATACGAACGTTTGAAGGAGGGTCTAAAAGTACGGTGCAAGCATAGGCGGTATCGGAAACCCGCTCACCACCAGTTAGACACGTTGCTCCAGCCGTTTTTGCTTCTTGAATCCAATCACTTACTCTATCAACTTCTCTTGTACGAATAAGGGGACCAACTTCAGTTTTTTCTAATGTTGGATCACCAATAATCATTGCCTCAGCAAATTTTCCTAACCTTTCAGCAACATCATTAGCTATTGAGCGTGGGGCAAATACACGTTGGACTGATACACAAACCTGGCCAGCATGATAAAAACCACCTTTTGCAATAAGTGGCAAAGTGTCATCCAAATCTGCGGTAGTATCAACGATAACTGGAGCAACGCCTCCATGCTCAAGTGCACATCTTGCACCCGGGGCTAGTTTGGAACGAAGCATCCATCCTACTTTCCCGCTACCAATAAATGTAAAAAAACCAACTCTTTGATCACTAACTAATTGTTCAGCAACGGGAAGTTCAGTAACAACCAAGGCCTGACAGTATTCAATCGGAAGACCGGCTTCATGTAGAATTTGAACAAAACGGAAACAAGATAGTGGTGTATCTTCCGCTGGTTTAACTATTACAGGACATCCACTAGCAACAGCTGGACCAACTTGATGAACAATTAAATTCAGAGGGTGATTAAAAGCACTAACTGCAACAACAACACCAATTGGTTCTTTACGCGTAAATGCTAGACGATTTTGTGAGGCCGCATTTAAACCCATTGGAATTTCACGACCAGCTTCAGTGCGTATACATTCAGTGCAATTTTTTACTCCATCGATTGCTCTAGCTACTTCAACACGCGAATCAACAAGAGGTTTTCCTCCTTCACGTGCGGCCTCGATCGCTAATTCTTCAAAACGCGACTGCATTATCTCTGAAGTTTTATCGAGAATTTCAATTCTTCTGTTTGGTGTTAACCATCGATCTCGATTTCTAAAAATTTCATAGGCATTTAAAAGCGCTATTTCTACCGCCTTACTATTTGCAACTGGCACTTCACAAATAAGAGATTGATCCCATGGCGCAGTTACGCTCAGCTTATCTTTTGCTGGTTTTGCGTTTGCTATTAGAAAAGGAAAGTCATTACTCATAAAATCGACCTTTTTATTAAAAATGCTATGATTTAGGAGGCATCTTAGTATATGAATTTTCTTAAGTATAAGACGAAAAAGCAATAAATGGCTATAGGATATTAGTTTTCTATAGAGGATCTATCTACTTAGATTCTAATTGTTTCTGAATGATCTCTGCCATTCCTTTATATGCGCCAATTGGTAAGGATAGCTTAAATATACAGCCCGGGTGTTTTACACGCATTTTCTCCAAGATATCAGGAATGTCACTTTTAATATGCGTTCCCGAATTTAGAAAGTATGGGAAAATAGTAATTTCAGATGCTTCTCTGGAAATAACATTCTCAATCGCATCAATTAGTAAAGGCTTTGCCATTTCCAGAAAAGAATATTCAACGATTTCAAATTCATTTTTTACAAGATCTCTAACTTCATTGGTTAAATACTCTATTTCATGATTAGATTCTTCTCTGCGACTACCGTGCGCAATTATTACAAGTGCTTTCATATATTTTTCATTTAAATTATTAATCCAAATTATCAATGACAGATGAGGTATATTCTTTAGTAGAGGCAGTACCCCCAAGATCGCTTGTTCGATCATCTTTGTTCTTCAATGTTTTTTTAATTGCATTTCGAAGATTATCAGCCATATTTTTTTCGTTGATGTGATCCAGCATCATCGCAGAAGCTAAATATAATGCTGTTGGATTTGCAATTCCTTTTCCAGCAATATCTGGCGCTGTACCATGAACTGCCTCAAAAATTGCAATATCCTTACCAATATTCCCACCAGGAGCAAGCCCCAAACCACCAATCAAACCGGCAATCTCGTCAGAAAGAATATCTCCGAACATATTTGTTGTTAGTATGATATTAAATTGCGAAGGATTTATAACTAATTGCATTGCTGTATTGTCGACAATTCGTTCTTCGATCTCTAATTCCTTTCCATATTCCTTACCAATATCCATTGCTGTTTCAAGAAAAAGGCCGGTAAGCGCTTTTAAAATATTTGCTTTATGGACAATTGTAATTTTTTTTCTTCCAGTTTTAATAGCATAATCAAAAGTAAATTTTGCAATGCGTCGGCAACCACTACGAGTAATAATCCCAGATGCCTCTGCAACAGCTTTTGGATCGTCATCAATGGGAATAAAGTGTTCAACACCTACATATAAACCTTCTGTATTTTCACGTATTAGTACTAAATCTATTTTATCGGTTTCTCTTCGATCATGAATAAATGAAGTTGCTGGTCGAACATTTGCATAAAGTTTAAATTCTTCTCTTAAACGTACATTTGCGGAACGAAATCCTTTTCCAATTGGTGTTTCAAGAGGGGCTTTTAATGCGAGTTTTGTCTCACGAATATTAGCTAGCATATCCTTAGGCAAAGGATCACCGCTTTTTTTGAAAGCCGACATGCCCGCTTTAAATCGATGCCACTTAAATTTAGCTCCAACAGCCTCAAGAATTTCAACAGTTGAATCAAGAATTTCAGCACCGATTCCATCGCCTTCAATTAGTGTTACCGGCGTGATTTTAATAGTAACGTTTCCTATAAAATTATTTTATTTTTCTCATGTTAAATTTAGATTATTACATGAGAGTTTATGTTCAATTAAATTTTTATTAATGTTTAGTTTTTTAAAATCTTTACTGTTCTTACGTCAATATTTTTATGCGGTACAATTAGGTCATTTAATATTTCTGCAGCTTCATTTAGTAAAACATCTACTGGTTCAATGGGTTTATTATCAGACGTATCAGATATATTTTTTAAATCATTAAGCGGAGGCAAACCTCTTTCTTGGCGTATTATATTTTCTATATTCTTTTTAGCTTCTTCCGTTTCTTTTCTTTCTAATTCACGGTTTGTTTCTAATAATGATATTTCTTTTTTAGCGCTATTTTTTTGCTTTGAATTTATATCATTTAGAATCAGTTGAAATAGTTTATTTTTTTTAATTCTTTTTTTATGTTCTATTTTTGCAGTTTCAAAAATTCCAATTGGAGCATTAGTAGTATAGTATTTTGCTGGTCCTACCTCGTCCCATGGCAAAGCATTTTTGTAAGCGCGTTCCCCTACATCACCAATTGAATATTCTACAATTGGGAATGCAATATCAGGAACAACCCCTTTATATTGATTACTACTACCACTGATGCGAAAAAACTGTGCGATAGTTGTTTTTAATCGACCATAATCATCTTTGCCTTCATTTATAAATCGATTTAAATCAATAACATTCTGTACAGTTCCTTTCCCAAAAGTAGTTTCACCAATAATTATACCTCTACGATAATCCTGTATTGCACCAGCAAAAATTTCAGATGCCGACGCACTATCTCGATCAACCAAAACGGCAAGAGGACCAGGATAAACTATTCCTGATTCAGGATCGTAATTAATCTCAACTTTTCCAGTAGCATCTTTTGTTTGTACAACCGGGCCTTCATCAATAAAGAATCCGGTTAATTCAAGAGCCTCAGAGAGCGATCCCCCCCCATTACCTCTCAAGTCAACAATCAATCCATCAATCTTTTCTTGGACCATAGATTTGATTAATTTTCGAACATCACGAGATGTACTTTTGTAATCATTTTGACCCTCAGCTTGGGCAGCGAAATCTATATAAAAAGCAGGGAGTTCTATAACACCAATTCGAGTATTAGTTTTAGGGATGTCAATGATTCTTGAGCTTGCATCCTGTTCTTCCAGTTTTATTTTTTCGCGCGTTAATGTAATTGTTTTAGAAGGCCCCTCTATCCCGGTACCTTTAGGCAATACTTCAAGTTTTAAAACGGAGTTTTTTGGTCCTCGAATAAGATCAACGACATCATCCAAACGCCAACCAATTACGTCAATCATCTCACCATCAATATTCTGACCGACACTAATAATTCGATCGTCGGCACTTAATCTTCCATCTAAGTCAGCAGGCCCTCCTGTTATTATTCTTACGACCTGTGTGTATTCGCTTTCAGCTCGTAATACAGCGCCGATTCCTTCAAGCGATAATCGCATACTGATATCAAAATTTTCTGAAATTCTTGGAGAGAAGTAAGCCGTATGAGGTTCAACCGATGTTGTATAAGCATTTATAAATGTTTGGAAAACGTCATTTGAATCTAGCTGTTTAGTAGTTGATAAAATTCGATTATAGCGATCAGATAATGTCTTTTTTATATTATCAATATTTTTACCAGCTAACTTTAAATTTAATACATCATTTTTAACTCGTTTACGCCATAATTCATCCAAATCTGAAATATTATTTAGCCAATTATCGTCACGGCGATCAAAACGAAATGATTCATTAATATTAAAATCAAAATCATAGTTAATTATTTTGAGAGCGAAATTAATTCGTTCTTCAACACGTTTTCGATATTGTTTGAAAATTTCAAAGGCTAGCGATATATCTGATTTTATAATTGCATCATCAATAGCGTATCTAAATTTCTCAAATGATTGAATATCAGAGTTAATAAAATATGCTTTATTCTGATCTAAATTCTCAAAATAATTTTTAAAAATTACATTAGATAGAGCATCATTAATCTCTGTTTTCTTATAGTGGTATGTTGTTAATATATGGGTAATTAATTCAGTAGCTTTGATATGTTTTTCTAATGGCACCAAATCAGAAATCGAAATGACACGAACATTAGCACTGCCAATCGAGTTAAAAAGAAATAACACAAATATAAAAATAATACGTTTAAGTTTCATTATCGCCTTAATTTACAGTAGTTTTTTTATTAAAATTTTATATTTTCTCTAAACATTAATTCGTAAGTGTATGTTTTATATATTTATTAGTCTACAAAAGTTCAAAATTTTGTAAATATTATCAACTGCATCGGAAAGTATTGAGCCTGATAGTATTATAAATGATAAATCCTTAATATTTATTCGAATGGATTTCTTTTATTTTGATATTGATTTTATTAGCTTTTTTACTACTCCCACCAAGAAACATGGGGGCTTCATTATAAAATTTCATTAAATCACTGAGAATCTCAATATTTTCAGGATCTAACTCAGCAGCTAATTCGAGATGGAGTCGTGTTTTTTTTGCAAATTTTATTGCTTTGAACCAACCAGATTTTTCAGCTTCTCTACCGTAGCTTTTAGCTAGGATATGATGATAACTTGCGATCTCTGGCTCAAGTTTTATAGCAATCTCAAGTTTTTCTATCGAATCTTCATATTTAGCATTATTAAACAGGGTAATGCCAGATTGGTATAAATATTCAGCTTCAGGATTTGCAATAACTATTTCATTATATTGCGACAAACAAATAGCTAGAAAGAAAAATACAGTTTTGTGATTATTTAAGTAAATCCTCATAACATTTACTATGAGTAAATATTTAGCATTTAGTTCTGCTCAAGTTATTTTAATCAAGTGAATCTTTATTTGTCGAAATCTATTTTTATTTTATGCTTAGAAGCTCAATATCAAAAATCAATGTAGCATTAGGCCCTATTACTCTGCCCGCACCTCTCTCGCCATAAGCTAATTCTGATGGAATTACTATTTGCCATTTCGAACCTATTGCCATAAGTTGTAATGCTTCTTGCCAACCTTTAATAACTTGATTTAAGTTTAGTTCAATAGGTTCTCCTCGAGCATACGAACTATCAAACTCTGTACTATCAATTAGTGTGCCACGGTAGTGAACGACAACTCTGCTATTAGCAGTGGGTTTTTTGCCAATGCTATTTTTAATTATTTTATATTGTAATCCACTAGCTAATACAATTACTCCATCATTTTTTCTATTTTCAGCTAGAAATTTTTCACCATCTACTTTGCTATTAGTCGATTTAGTTATTTGCTCTTCTTTTTCTTTCTTTTGGTAGGTATTAAGAATTTTTTGCATTTCATCATCAGTTAATTTTTTCTCAGCATTATTAAGCACGTCTTCAACAGCTTGCATAAAAGCAGGGATATCAATTTCCATTTCCTGGCGATTGATACTTTGCCCAAGAAATATACCCATAGAATAACTGAGTTTTTCCAGATCAGTTTCTATTTTTACAGCATAAACATTTGTAATGATTGGATATAAAAATATAAAAACTGTAAATCTAAGTACGTTCATAACGGCCTCTGTTTAATTTAAATGGATTCATAAAACTTATTCGCATAATCCCATAAAAATAAGTTTTCGCCAAATTATCTTAAGTCGTTTGCTTTATTACTTTATCTATCATGTGATAGATTTAATAATCTCCTCAAAAAAATTAATATTATTTTTTGATATTTCACTAGAAATCATTTGACGATATTTACGTGCACCAGGCTGCCCCTGGTAAAGCCCAATAATATGGCGTGTTAAGTTACTAAGACTTACTCCCTTTTGGATTTGTTTTTCAGCGTAATACTTATATTTTTCTAAAATATTTTTACGTGTTACTAATGTTTGTGAGTCATTAAAAATTAAGTTGTCAATGGTCGCTATTAAAAAAGGATTTTTGTAGGCAGCTCTTCCGATCATTACACCATCAACATATTCAAATTGTGGTTCAATTTGTTCTATTCTTGTAAAGCCACCATTTATTATGATATCTATGTTCGGAAAGGTTTCTTTTATTTTGTAAACCCGCTTATAGTCAAGAGGAGGTATATTTCGGTTTTCTTTTGGAGATAAGCCCTTAAGAATCGCTTTTCTTGCATGAATTATAAATGTCTTACATCCTGCTTGATTTACTGTGCCAACAAATTCCTTCAGAAATTCATAAGAATCATGATCGTCAATACCAATTCTTGTTTTGATAGTAACCGGTATCGTTATATTTGCGGAGATATTATTTACACATTCCGCAACTAAATTTTTATTAGACATTAGAGATGCACCAAATTTTCCATTTTGAACGCGATCACTAGGACAGCCAATATTGAGATTTATTTCATCGTAACCTTCATTCTCTGCCATACAAGCACATTCAGCCAATTCTTTTGGATGATTTCCTCCTAATTGAATTGCAATTGGGTTTTCATTGGAATTAAAACTAAGAAATTCATTGCGGTT
>Ga0315336_1006117_pt1 | contig 12573 bp, 11 predicted proteins | sample ASW5metaG_FD_204512 | JGI IMG/M metagenome (GOLD analysis project Ga0315336, IMG submission 204512) | Ammonia-oxidizing marine archaeal communities from Monterey Bay, California, United States - ASW #5 | ecosystem: Environmental > Aquatic > Marine > Intertidal zone | place: USA: California...
TAGGTCCCTACGATTTTGTAACAAGACGTGTTGGTCTAGATCCTTTCAAAAGTCAGAACGCTGCAAAAGTCGGTTTCAAAGAGGCTATAGAATTACTCGGTGCGGTAGCCTCATCTGATGCTTCTTTGACTGGGGGTTTTAGGAATACTGCTCATATGGTGACAGCTGGAAGTAACTTTATGGATGGTGTGAAGTGGTCATTACATTTATCAGTGGAGGCTACGACTGCTCCAGGTGCGGATGCTGGTATGGACATAGTGCGGCGGATTTGTCTTAAGCGTGCTAGAGAAATCGCAAACATTATTCCACGTGCAATGGAAGCTCGAAAGTTTTCTGTCAGGGGGTTTCTTGGCCGAGAAGGACAGCGATGGGTTCCTACCAACTCAATCTGGCCGTTGAGCCGCGCTGCAGAAATTGCTACGGCAACTCAAGAGTTTTTCAATAACCGGCGTTTCGAAATGGATAAATATAGGATGTGGGAGTCCTATATGACTAACTATGGACCAGGATATTTTATGTGCGAGCCTAGCTTTTATTGGGTGGACGAAGTTAGTGAGCTACATCTAAGACACATATCTCCTGCCGAGGCTGAGGAATTTAGAAAACTAAAACCTAACCTAGAAGCTCGGCACTACGCTCAAAAGCTACGGAGCGAATTGCGCAATTTTTTCTATGAATTAGGTGCCGTTCACGTTCAACTAGCCAAGTTTTATCCGTATAAAGACAGCTTAGCACCTGAAACTTGGCGGCTGATGGGGGAACTCAAGAATCTGATGGATCCCGATGAACGTTTGAATCAAAAAAATCTGGGTTTTGATTCTTGAGCTAACGTTCTGTTACCGGATATAGTTTTCTTAGTCTGGCTAGTTGGTCCGCTTAAATGGCCCAAGGCCTTGCAGTACTGCAACATCACGATCTATTGCATCTCGTTCATGTGCGATAAAACGGGCGACCGCCGTTCTGAATCCTTCATCAGCAATCCAGTGAGTAGAGTAAGTTTTGTGAGGTAGGTAGCCTCTTTGAAGCTTGTGCGGGCCTTGGGCGCCGGCTTCGACTCTATCAAGCTTATGCTTTATCGCAAAGTCGATGGCGCGATAGTAACATACTTCAAAATGCAACATAGGATGGTTAACAATAGTTCCCCAGTTGCGACCATAAAGCGCGTTGCCACCTAGAAGATTTAATGCACCGCAAACTAGTATTCCGTCCTCCTTACCCATAACCAGCACGATTTGTTTACTCATCTGGTTAGATAATAGGTCAAAAAATTCTCTGGTCAGATATGCTTGACCCCATTTCCGAACTGATGTGGCTACGTAGAACTTGTAGAAAGCATCCCAGTGTTTGGATTGAATATCGCTGCCGGTGATGGTTGTGATTGTCACTCCTGTGGCAACTGCCTTTTCCCTTTCTTTGCGAATGTTCTTTCGTTTTCTTGAGGATAGTGCACCTAAGAAATCATCAAAAGTTTGGTAACCGTTATTTTGCCAATGATACTGTTGTCCGATCCTAGCTAACATACCAGCTTCGGTCATTAGTTCGCATTCATCCTTATTAGGGAATGTGACATGTAGGGACGAAACATCATGATGTTTGGCGAGTTCCATCATACCCAATACTAGCGCATGCCGCACTTCTGTGGCGCAGTCCCCGGTAATGTCTGGGCGAACCATAAGGCGGGAGCCAGTGACGGGGGTAAATGGAATGGCGCATTGAAGTTTTGGGTAATAACGTCCCCCCGCGCGCTCGTAAGCATTCGCCCACCCCCAATCGAACACGTATTCACCGTAGGAGTGCGATTTAAGATATACCGGGGCGCATCCAAAGATTTTATCGGATGAAGACTTTATAATTACGTGCTGGGGAAGCCAGCCAGTCTCTGCCTGTACTGAACCGGATTCCTCCATTGCCAACAAAAAGGCGTGGCGAACAAAGGGGTTGGCATCGGCGGCACCAGTACGAGCACAACAGTCCCAAGACGTTTCGTCAACTTCCTTGACGGAGTTGACTATAAACAAAGACAAATTATCTAATACCTGTGATCGCTCATCGTCCATATGCTATTCAATCCCAAAGACACCATCAACTTCGACAGACGCATTCATAGGTAGGCTCGAGGTGCCTACTGCTGCACGAGCGTGCCGGCCAATTCTCCCAAAAACATCGATCATAAGATTAGATGCTCCATCTATAACTTTCGAATGCTCACTAAATTCTTCAGATGAGGATATATATCCAGTCAGTTTTATAACTCTTGTGACTTTGTCGAGGTCACCGTCACAAGCCACCTTAAGCTGGGCAAGAAGGTTTATTGCACACAAATGTGCCGCCTTAAATCCAATCTCCCATCCATTGCCTATGCCCAGTTGACCAGTGTGGCGGATTCCATTCACATTGAAGGGCAATTGACCTGACAGAAATACCATGCCGTTCGTTAAAACGTATGGCACATAATTGGCCAGAGGCTTGTCCGGGTTAGGTAGTACGATACCAAGTTCATTCAATTTACGATCAATCATAGATGCCATAAAGTGTGTTCCTGATTGAAGTGCATGTATGTTATCGCAATCAGCAGTGCCGTGGTAACGGTAAAGTTGTTACAACATTTTTGTGTAACAGTATGTACTTATGAGATTATCAAGCCCGAAAGATTTCTTGTTTGGTTTTATGAAAACGTACGACCCAAGCATTGCGGGCTGTTTGGGTATTTCTGCTACAATATTTTACCTGAATATCATGAGCATCCACTGGTTGTTCCACAGGTATTACATTTCAAACATGTTCCGTTACGAACTAAAGTAAAATTACCACAGTCCGTGCATGCATCTCCTTCATAGCCTTTCATTCGGGCATCACGAACTGTGTCCGGTCTGTCTTCCGTGTCTTCAAGCAGGACGACTGATGCAGTTGACGCGGTCCCGGAACTGTGGCCAGAAGCATACATAGTAGATTTCGGTTTGACAGTATCTCGTTCAACACTGTCTGATCTGTTGGCTTCGTCACCAAGTACGACGTTCTGAGCAGCTTCGCTACGTGCTGGTGGTTTTAGGAAGTACAAATTTGAACTGCGAATGTAGCCCTGTGAAACGGTCTTTTCAGCGAGTTCCAGGAGTTTCTCCGGTCGTACGCCCTCACCGACAACATCAGGCGCCATTTCGTCAGGCTCTGAATGCCCAAGTTCATGACGGCCCAGATATGATATTGCTAGTTCGCGAAAGATGTAATCCAGGATAGACGTCGCCATCTTAATGCTACTGTTTCCCTCGACCAGACCTGCGGGCTCAAACCTTGTAAAGGTATAGGCGTCAACAAATTCTTCTAATGGCACTCCGTATTGCAGACCAATTGATATCGCGATAGCAAAATTATTCATAAGACTTCGAAAAGCAGCGCCTTCCTTATGCATGTCAAGAAAGATCTCGCCAAGACCACCATCATCATACTCGCCAGTCCGCAAATATACCTTGTGCCCGCCAACGAGTGCTTTTTGGGTATAACCTTTGCGGCGGTCTGGCAGTTTCTGACGTTGGCGTTCTACCACGCGTTCTACAATTCGTTCTGCAATTATTTCTGCCCGAGATGATGTAGGTTTATCAAACACTGCCTCTTGCGGTGTCTGGTCGTCACTATCATATGAACGCTCTTCTATTCCCCCGGCTAGTGGCTGAGAAAGTTTGGAACCATCGCGATAAATTGCATTTGCCTTCAAGCCGAGTTTCCAGGACTTATGATAGGCTGACTTGCAGTCCTCTATCGTAGCGGTATTGGGCATGTTGATGGTCTTTGAAATGGCACCCGAGATGAAAGGCTGGGCGGCGGCCATCATGGTGATATGGCTTTCCGGTGAAAGGTGCCGGGTGCCTACGTGCCCGCAGGGGTTCGCGCAGTCGAACGTTGCAAAGTGCTCGGACTTAAGATGGGGAGCTCCTTCAACAGTCATAGCTCCACAAACATGCAAGTTCGCCTTAGCTATTTCATCAGATGTGAAGCCTAATTCTTGTAACAAACTAAAACCAGGGCGGCTCAATGCACTCTCTTCTATACCAAGAACTTCGATGCAATAATCCTCACCAAGCACATATTTGTTGAAGGCGAATTCGATATCGAATGAATTTGTAAGAGCGTTTTCTACAGAATCTATTGCTTCCGAATTAAGACCACGGTCGGCTAGAGATGCATGATTAATTGCGGGTGCGTTTTTCAATGACCCATGGCCTGTAGCGTAAAGATCAATGTCTTTTATTTCGTTCTCGCCATATCCAAGCCGTCTCAGCGCGCGGGGAACTAACCTATTTATTATCCGAAAATAACCTCCGCCTGCTAACTTCTTGAACTTGACCAGTGCAAAATCTGGTTCAATGCCTGTGGTATCGCAATCCATGATTAAACCGATAGTGCCTGTCGGTGCTATGACTGAGACTTGTGCGTTACGAAAACCGTGTTCGGTGCCATTCTTTAGCGCTGCGTCCCATGCCTTCTTCGCAGCGCAAACAAGGTCAGTATCTGGGCAAGATGCGCCGTTCAAGGGAACTGGGTTGATGCTTAGCTCTTCATACCCATCCACATGGCCATAAGCGGTGCGTCGATGGTTTCGGATCACCCGCAGCATAGCATCTTGGTTCTTGGTGAATTCTGGGAATGGTCCAAGCTCTTGGGCCATTTCTGCTGAAGTTTCATAGGCTATGCCTGTTACGAGTGCAGTGATAGCAGCACATAGCCCCCGTCCTTCGTCGCTATCATAGGGAATACCATTAGCCATCAATAGCCCGCCGACATTAGAGTACCCAAGACCAAGTGCTCGAAAATCGAATGAATTCTTAGCGATTTCTTTCGAGGGAAACTGGGCCATTAGGACCGATAGCTCGAGAGCGAGAGTCCACAAGCGGACGGCGTGCTTTAATCCATCAACGTCCAAAGTTTCATCTTTTTCTGAGTAAAATGTTAGCAGGTTTAAGGAAGCCAAGTTGCAAGCGGTATCGTCCAGAAACATATACTCCGAACACGGATTGGATGCGTTTATTCGGCCGGACTCCGGACATGTATGCCAGTCGTTGATAGTTGTATCATATTGGATGCCGGGGTCAGCACATTGCCATGCTGCTTCTGCAATTTTCTGCCATAGCTCTGCAGCGTTGACGGTCTTTGCAGTAGATCCATCAACACGATTTGTAAGGCGCCAATCTTTGTTTTCCTGTGCTGCTTGAAGAAATTGGTTGGTGACCCTAACGCTATTATTAGCATTCTGTCCGGACACGGTTGCATAGGCTTCTGAATCCCAGTCTGTATCAAACGCTGGAAAAACTATCTCATCGTAACCTTGACGGGCGAATTGTATTGCCCGCTCAATGTAAGTTTGAGGTACTCCATTTCTGTGTGCAGCTCGAGTCTGTTCTTTGAGCTTTAGGTTCTTGACTAGGTCGAATCTACTCTCCGAATCAATACCGTCCCAATCTTTACAAGCGCTAAGAATGTGATTTAGATGTTTTTGGCACACTTTGGAGCCTGCGACTAAAGCTGCCACTTTCTGCTCTTCTAACACCTTCCAGCCAATGAACTCTTCAATATCTGGGTGATCGATGTCTACGATAGCCATTTTAGCTGCTCTACGTGTGGTGCCGCCGGATTTAATGGCTCCTGCGGACTGGTCGCCAATCTTTAGAAAGCTCAAAAGCCCTGATGACCATCCGCCGCCGCTCAGGGGCTCACTGCTTGCTCTGAGCGATGAAAAATTAGTGCCGGTGCCCGATCCGTACTTAAATAGTCGTCCCTCCCTAACCCACAAATCCATAATACCGCCGTCGCTCACTAAATTGTCAGCTACAGATTGTATAAAGCACGCGTGGGGCTGCGGGTGCTCATAGGCACTTTCGGACTTCTTAGTCCGTCCAGTCCTAAAATCCACGAAATAATGGCCTTGCGCCGGACCATCAATCCCGTAGGCCCAGTGAAGACCGGTATTGAACCACTGAGGTGAATTTGGCGCCCCCATCTGCCTGCACAACATGTAGCGCATTTCGTCTAGGAAGGCGCTAGCGTCTTCCATGCTATCGAAATACCCCCCTTTCCATCCCCAATAAGTCCATGTTCCGGAGATCCGGTCGAAAACTTGACGCGCATCCGTTTCACCCGCAAAGCGCTCTTTTTTTGGGATTTTAGCTAACGACGCGTTGTCCGGCTTGCCGCACCACAAGAATTCAGGCACGTCATCTTCAGATGTGAACTTAATATTGGTTGGCACTCCGGTCTTACGGAAATATTTCTGAGCCAGAATGTCGCTTGCTATCTGTGACCAATGAGTTGGTACAACGAAGTCTTTTTTTGAAAAAACGAGAGATCCATCAGGATTACGGATTTCACTAGATGTTTCTCTGAACTCAAAACTTTCGTAGGGTGACTGACCCTTCTTGGTGAAGCGTCGCGGAACCCGCATCATCTATATCCCCATTCCTTATTCTACTGTATCTTACCAACACAAGAGCATGCAGCTACCGCACCGAAAATATGGGCTGAGACTCGCATATAGCTGGCAGGCAGCTCTCCCTGATTTAGTCTACTCAGCACAAGATATGGACATATGTACCGAGCAAACCCCTACATTAAGGGAAAGGAGGAAACTCTTTCAATATATTTTGTGGTTTTAGGACCGATAACCCGAATATATTGATAAAATTCTAAACGTTTATGAGATAAGACGGTGAAACTTTTTGTAGGTTGAGGTGACATTAGTGGGATTTTGGTCAGATTATGACTTTGGACTTAAATAATTAGAAAATATATGTTTCTTGTATCAAAGTTTATTGCTCTCTTTGGCTGTGCAATGGGAATCGTTGGAGGCTATATAAGATGAGTTTTGGAACGTGGCTCTATACCAAGTTTTTCGGTGAAAGAATCGGCGGAGATAAGTTTGGTAATGTCTACTATAGATCTAAACGCAAACGCGCCAGTAACCGTGAGGAACGCTGGGTGATTTTCAATGGTGAGGTAGAGGCCTCCAAAGTGCCACCGGAATGGCATGCTTGGTTGCATCATACAACGGATGATCCAATTTCTTCTGAGAACAAACGTTGGCAGCGGGAACACTTGCCAAATCTTACAGGGACTGAGGATGCATATTTTCCCCCAGGTCATGACGTAAAGGGTGGGAATCGAGATAAGGCCACCGGTGATTACGAAGCCTGGACACCGTGATAGCTATGCAGACTAAACAAGAGTTAACTGTAGGAATGCTAATTGCCACAATCTGTGCCGGATCACTGGTGCTAGTGGCTCTAAGTAATCAGTTCGGTGACAGGTCGGAAGCAGAAGGCCGCCGGTTGATAGCTGAATTCGCAAGAATAGATGGTTTGACTACTAATAGCCCAGTGCGAATCGCTGGTCTGACAGTGGGCAAGGTTAACTCGACGTTGTTGAATGAAGATTATCGGGTCACTGTTGTGATGAGCGTGGATGATGACGTTGAAATCCCGTCAGAGACAGCTGCAATAATAGAAACGGATGGACTCTTTGGTGAGAAATACATTGAACTTCAGCTTGGTGGTGACGAGGAAATATTAACGGATGGAGATAGCATCTCTTTTACTCAAGATTCTTTGGTTATCGAAGAGCTGATCGCGCGAATCATCCGACAATCTAAATTGCAATCAACTTCTAAATAGGATGAAATCTAAGCGATTTGGAGTGATGTGCAATGAAGCGTAATGCTATTGAGACTGTGTTAGGCGCCGTAGTTTTGCTAATAGCGCTGATGTTTATGGTATTTGCTTATTCCACTGCCGACATAGGTGTGCCGAAGGGATACCAGATTAAAGCTGTGTTCTTAAAAGTTGGCGGGCTTGAAAAAGGAAGTGATGTACGCATCGGGGGCGTACCGGTGGGGAGCGTAACTGAACAATCTCTTGATGCCGACACCTTTGAAGCAAATGTGTCCATGTCAATCTCAGCAGACGTCCGTTTACCAGAGGACACCGAAGTATCAATTGTCAGTGATGGCTTGTTGGGAGGAAAATATGTCAGCCTTAAACCCGGAACCTCTACTTCTGTCTTGAATCCGAATGGTATTCTAAAAAACACGAGAGATTATCAATCTCTTGAAGATCTCGTTGGTGAGATTATTTTTTTAGCCACCCAGGATTCAGATAGTGCGTCTGAATAGTACCTGCGTTGTTAGATGATACCTAGTTCGGTAGGTGGTTTGGCGAAGTTAGCTTATTAATGATTGGACATACTTTAGTGATCTGTGTCTGACATTTCTGCTGGGCGTTATATAGTTTTATTTAAAAAAAGCGACGAATGTAGAGAGTGACTATTGAGTGCGTTAAGAATAATTTTCGTAATCACACTTATCATCGGTGTTGCCAGTTGGTTTGAGGGTGCATATGGAACGGATATATCTACAAACACTGCTGTACTCGGTTGGCTCGATAAGGTAACTGCGCGTGTAAACACTTTGCGGGTAAATGTAGATGAACGCGTGCGGTTCGGAACCCTAGAAATAGCTGTTCGATCCTGTTTTACTCATCCGCCTGAAGAGCCCCCTGAAAATGTGGCATATATAGAGGTATGGCAGCTTAAGTCAGGGCAGGAATTAGCTGACACCGTGTTTCAAGGGTGGATGTTTTCATCCAGTCCCTCCCTGTCAGCGATGGAACATCCTGTCTATGACATATGGGTTTTGGAATGTATCGAGAGTTCCCGAGCAACGTCTAAATAGTCTAGCTGTCTATTAAAGCTCGCTATCCGGCCTAAAGCATTCTTCAAGTCGCGCATGTATTCTTTATGGCTGATTTCTAGCGCTCCGCATGATCGAAGGTGATCTGTCATAAATTGAGTATCAAGAAGGGTGTAATTTCCATTTTTTAGAATGGCTACTAGGTAGCATAGAGCTATTTTTGAGGCATTGGATTCTCGTCTAAACATGCTTTCTCCAAAGAAGGCGGACCCCATGGCCAAACCGTACAAGCCACCTACCAGTCGACCTTCCCGCCATACTTCAACGCTGTGTGCCAATCCGGATTCGTGAAGATCTGCAAAGGATTGAAAAATCTGATCATTAATCCATGTTTCTCTGCGATCGGCTTGTGGTTCTGCACATCCCGATAGCACAGCAGAAAATGCGGTATCGCATCGCACGTCATAAATTTGTTTGCGAAGTATTTTTCTTAGAGAACGTGGAACATGAAAATTCTCAAGTGGAAGCACGGCTCGTGTCTTCGGTTGCACCCAGAAAACTTCTTTTTCTTCTCGGCTTCTTGCCATTGGAAAAACACCGTAGGCGTATGCCTTGAGAAGTAGTTCAGGGGAAATGTGAGGCATAGAAGCTGTTCCGTCTGAAGCTCATAGAAAATTCAGCTACCTCTACTAATATCTTTCTCAACAAACGACTCAAGCCACCTTATGTCATAGTTACCATTAATGATGTCTGGTTGTTCAATAATTCTGTGCAGTAGAGGAATGGTTGTTTCTACACCTTCGATAACATACTCTTGAAGAGCTCTTTTCAGACGCATCAGACATTCGTTACGACTTCTTCCTTGTACAATCAATTTGGAGATTAAGCTGTCGTAATGGGGAGGAATGACGCATCCCGCGAATATATTTGAGTCCACACGCACCCGGCGTCCACCTGGAACGTGACTGGCAGTTATGCGGCCGGGGGAGGGCGCAAATGTGAACGAATTTTCGGCGTTGATTCGAAATTCCATTGCATGGCCAGAGAATACTATTTCTTCCTGGGTAAAAGGTAATGGTAGGCCGTTTGCAATTCGAATCTGTTCTCTTACAAGGTCCACGCCAGTAACCATTTCGGTTACTGGGTGTTCAACTTGCAAGCGGGTATTCATTTCAATAAAAGAAAATTTGCCCTCCTCATATAGAAATTCCACTGTACCTGCATTTTCATATCCAATCTTTTTGATTGCGTCGCAAACAGCTTTTCCAATGTATTCACGTTCTTTATCGTTTAAGGCAGGAGATGGAGACTCTTCGAATATTTTCTGATGTTTCCTTTGGATTGAGCAATCCCGCTCACCTAGATGCACAACATTTCCAAGACTATCACTGAGGACCTGAATTTCAATGTGCCGGGGCTTTTGTAGGTATTTTTCGACGTAAACGTCACTATTCCCAAAAGCGGCTTTCGCTTCTCTAGTCGCTGTTACGTAGGCTTCCTCAATTTCCTCGTGGTTGCGGGCCACCTTCATGCCGCGACCTCCACCGCCTGCAACAGCTTTTATTAACACAGGATATCCGATCTGCTTTGCAACATCTGTGGCAGCCTTTGCCGACACAACAACTCCATCAGAACCAAGAACTACCGGAATGCCTGCACTCTTCGCGGCATTTTTGGCTGCAATCTTATCACCCATTATGCGGATATGTTCGGCAGAAGGACCGATAAATGTAATTCCGTGCTCTTCAACCATTTCAGCGAATTCAGCATTCTCAGAAAGGAACCCATAGCCGGGGTGAATTGCATCCGCATTAGTGATGGTTGCGGCAGAAATAACAGCTGCTTTGTTTAGGTAGCTATCAGAAGGTGAGGGCGGTCCTATACACACGGACTCGTCGGATAGGCGCACATGCATGGCTTCCGCATCCGCAGTTGAATGAATAGCGACCGTGCGTATACCCATTTCGCTGCATGCCCGCTGAATGCGGAGGGCAATTTCACCTCGGTTAGCAATAAGAACTTTGTCGAACATAACTAGCGATTCTAGCCTATTCAATGACCAATAAAGGTTCCTCGAATTCGACAGGTGTGCCATTACTGACAAGTACAAAGGCTACTTTGCCGGATTTGGGTGCTCGTACGGGATTAAAGGTTTTCATGGCCTCAATAAGTAACAGTGTTTCACCTTCACTTACTTCGTCGCCGACTTTGACAAAATTTTCGGCTCCGGGCTCTGGTGCGAGAAAAGCCACGCCAACCATAGGGGCTTTAACGCAGCCAGGGTGACCCGACATGTCCGCGGGCACTGCGACAGTCCCAGAATCTTGTGATTGGCTAGTAATTGCTTCTTGTAAAGGCGTGACGGCAATAGCTGCATTATGAGCCTGACGAACAACTCTGACTCTTAGCTTGCCAGTATCGTACTCTATTTCCGTCAGTCCAGTTTCACCTAGAATATCAGCAAGCTGCCTAATTAATTCACTATTAAAGTCTGACATGGGCGTCCTTTTCTGCCATCCAGGCAAATTCCATCATAAAGTGTCTGGCATGTTCAGGCCAATGCCCAACTCATGAGTTGCTATCGAGTATTTGAGCCATGGCATCCAAAGCGAGAACATACCCATGGGCTCCGAATCCGCAAATAACCCCTCTGGCTGCCCTGGATATATATGAATTGTGTCGGAATTCTTCCCGCTGATAGATGTTGGTAAGATGAACTTCTATCACGGGTACAGCGCAGGTAAGCAGCGCATCAAGCAATGCGACGGAGGTATGAGTGTACGCGGCAGCATTAATTATAATTCCAGAAGCTGTGTATTGGTTTTGTTGAATCCAGGAGACCAACTCTCCTTCGAGGTTACTCTGTCTAAAATCTAGTTCAAGTCCATGATTTTGAGCGACTTTCTGGCAAACTGCCCCTATATCTTCAAGGGTTTGATCACCGTATAAGTCTGGCTCCCTCTCACCTAGGAGGTTGAGATTGGGGCCGTTTAATACGAGAACTTTTTGTACCACGGGCGAATCCTATCGACAGTGCAAGAGTGCTGAGGCATATATCATTATATGGAAATATTGTTAAACGGAGAAACAAAGTCTCTAACCCGGTCCCTCACTGTTGCTGAGTTGTTAGATGACCTTGGAATAGCCGCTGAAAAGGTAGCGGTCGAGCGGAATCTCGAAATTGTTACAAAGTCATCTTTTAACAATACGACAATAACTGATGGCGACAAGCTTGAAATTGTTCATTTTATTGGCGGTGGTGAGGTTGGAGACGATACTCGAAATTTTGAAGTTGCCGGCCGTAAGTTTAGGTCGCGCCTTCTTGTCGGGACTGGGAAATACAAGGATTTTGACGAAACTGCGAGAGCTATCGCTGCATCTGGTGCTGAAGTTGTTACGGTGGCGGTTAGGCGAGTCAATATCTCTGATCCTTCGCAACCCATGCTGGTCGACTACCTGGATCCCAAGAAATACACTTTTCTGCCCAACACTGCAGGATGCTATACTGCAGATGACGCCATACGTACGTTGCGCTTGGCCCGAGAAGCTGGCGGATGGGACCTAGTCAAACTAGAGGTTTTAGGTGACCAAAAGACATTGTATCCGAATATTACAGAGACCCTTGTGGCGGCCCAGGAGCTAATTACGGACGGCTTTCACGTTATGGTCTATACGAACGATGATCCCATCATGGCTAAGCGGTTTGAAGAGTTAGGTTGCTGCGCAATTATGCCGCTAGCAGCCCCCATTGGTTCGGGGCTCGGTATTCAAAACCCAGTGCATATTCGTCTCATCGTGGAGCAAGCAAGCGTCCCGGTTTTAGTGGATGCTGGCGTTGGTACAGCATCAGATGCGACCGTTGCAATGGAACTTGGATGTGATGGTGTTTTGATGAATACAGCTAT
>Ga0315336_1006118_pt1 | contig 12568 bp, 12 predicted proteins | sample ASW5metaG_FD_204512 | JGI IMG/M metagenome (GOLD analysis project Ga0315336, IMG submission 204512) | Ammonia-oxidizing marine archaeal communities from Monterey Bay, California, United States - ASW #5 | ecosystem: Environmental > Aquatic > Marine > Intertidal zone | place: USA: California...
CGTCTCAGGTGCTGGAGGCCGGTAGCCCAGTGAACTGTGCGGTCTGATTCTGTTGTACACATGCCTCCAGCGCTCCACTAACACTTTTGCTTCATATAGCGTATCGAGTCTCTCAAGATTCAAGAGTTCATCCCGCATCTCTGCCCTGAAATCTCAATGCTCTTGCAGGCTTGAGGGACGCTTTGTCCCTGGGAAAGAAGAACTTCTGATTCTCTCAACTTGGATATGATCTGCTCGGGTGTATGACGCTTCTTGCTCATATAAATCCCCCCCAGATTGGGCGGTCCAGCCGAAAGAGTACCGAAAATCCTCTCGTTCAACATGGACCGGTTTTCAGAGGGCAGATCAGCTATCGGAAAGACCGCCGTAAGGGCCGCAAGATGGGGATGCGTGGTAACCGAGCAAAAGCTAGGGCGAAGAATGCAGCTAGAAGAGCCAAGGCGAGAACTGCGGTCCGCCAGCTTGGCAGAGAAATGAGAATAAAGGCGGAAGCAATTTGTAACTTTGCCGGGATCCGGCATGATGTATGTTGGAGAAATGTAGAGTGGGATATTGAATCTGTAGATCGAGGCAAAGGTTCTCATCGTAAAGGCAAGGGTGCCGGAGCGAACTAGGTAGCTCTGGAAGAAACTCGCAGCAGAACCATCATCCCCCCGGCGGGTTATTCGCCGGGGGGATTTTTCTGTCCTGGCATCTACCCCTTTAGGCGGCCAAATCGAGTATAATAATCCTAAAATATTAGGCTTTCATTATATTAGCATCAATTGGAAGGGGGATTCGGTGCATAAGAGTGAGATTAAGAACCAAGGGACTCTGCGCGCCTATTACGGTGCCCCCAATGAGCGCGCTGCTAAAAAACAGATGGACAAGCTCGATAAGCATTGTCGACATTTCATTTCCCTTTCTCCGTTTTTCATATTGGCGACATCTGGATCAAAAGGTACCGACGCTTCTCCGAGAGGCGATGCACCTGGGTTTGTCATTGTTTCGGATGATCGAACTCTCATGGTTCCTGATCGGATGGGAAATAATCGGGTGGATTCCATGTCCAATATCCTAGAAAATCCCAATGTTGGTCTATTGTTCATGGTGCCCGGGATGAGCGAGACTCTACGCATTAACGGGAAGGCCCGTGTTACGGTGGATGAGGAGTTTCTTGGACAAATGGAAGCCCGGGGAAATCGTCCAAAATCCGCATTGATCGTCCAAGTCGAAGAGGTGTTCATGCACTGCGCCAAAGCATTGATGCGCTCCCATTTATGGGATGCTGAAAGGCATATCGAACGGAGTTCGTTCCCGACATTAGGCCAGGTTTTCAAGGATCAGATTGCCGATGTCGAAGATGCTGACGAGGCCGACAAAGCCATCCAGGACGAGTATGTGACACGGCTTTATTAAGCTGGGTTCTATCATCCCCCCCCAATACTTTCAGTTTGAATGAACCTTCACGCGGGAATAATTGTCCCGCAGATAAATACTTAGAGGCGGGTAGATTCTCGATGCCCTTTGAGACGATAGCCCTTATTCCCGCATTTCTGTTTTCCCTCTCTTCGGTGTTCACACGACGGGGAATGGAGGGAAGCACCCCTCACACAGGAAGCTTGGTTGTCCTGAATTTCAACTTTGTAGTTTGTCTCATTGCATTGGTGGTGGTGGACTTTTCCCGGATTCAGCTTTCCTGGCATTGGGCGGCATTCGTTGGTGCTGGGATCGCATCGCCCGCGCTTTCTCTTTTGTTCATGTATCGCTCAATTTTACATATTGGAGTGGCGCCGACGAACTCCATCGTGATTTCGCATGCCTTTTTTGGCCCATTTTTTGCCCTAATTCTCTTAGGGGAGCGACCTCCACCTTTCGTGTGGGCTGGAATAGCTATAGTGATTTGCGGCGTGTGGCTCCTCATGGGTGGGGGTAGCCTGCGGACTCAGGTGCGTTACCTATGGCTTCCAGTCATGTCGGCCATCTGCTTCGGATTGTCCCATAACCTCCGGAAGATTGGATTTTGGGGGATGGACTCTCTTTTGTTCGGTGGTTTCCTGCAGGCGGCTTCGGCGGCGGCGGTGGCACCATTCATTCTTAAAGCGGCTACCCAGGGCCAGGCCTATGTGTTCAACTCAAAATCTATGCGCTATTTCCTTCTTGCGGGGATGGCTATGACAGTTGCTTTGCTCAGCCTCCTTTACGTTCTGCGGGGGGGATTGGTATCCCGGATTGGCCCGGTTCTAGCGTCAATGCCGCTATTCGGGCTATTTTTGACCTATACGATGCTGGGCGGAAATGAAAAGATTACTCCCCGTATTGTAGGCGGTGCCTGCTTGATAGTATCTGGGGTGGTCTTGGTCACCTCGCTCAGGTAATTTATGTTGGCCCTGGACTAGCTCGAGAGAAACAGATTTCTCCTGGTCCTTTTCAAAGCTAGGGGGTCGCGCTAGGATGCATTTGCTGGCAGATGGGGGTTAGAATTTTCGCTGCCGGCACAAAAATTTGTATCCCATTTAAAGTTTCGCTCCGCCGGGTTTTTGGTGAGCTGGGTCTCGTGCGGCGGGAACTTGCGAACTCCGTCAGGTCCGGAAGGAAGCAGCGGTAAGCGACTATTCCCGGGTGCCACGAGAGTGCCTAGTTCTGCTGACGCCCGGCGGGGCCTTTGAATGTGCAGTTTCGGTTTTTTCACTTCCCATTTTTCTTCAAGGGATGTTGAGGGGTCCGCAGCATGAATTTCATCGGCAGTGCGCGAAAATGGCGTCCCCAGCGTTTCGAAGAGCTCATTGGTCAGGAACATATTCGCCGGACCCTTTCGAATGCATTAGAAGCCAATCGAATTGCTTCAGCCTATCTTTTTAGCGGAACCCGTGGGGTTGGAAAAACCACCACGGCCCGGATTCTTGCTAAGTCGCTCAATTGTGAATCCTCGGACGGTCCCGTAGCCGATCCTTGCAATGAATGCTCTTCGTGCGAAGAGGTCAATCGGGGTTCCCATCCGGATGTTCTTGAAATTGATGGTGCGACTTATACGGGTGTCGATCATGTTCGCGATCTTCGCGAAGGGTTGCGCTATCGGCCTGCCCGCGGGCGTTATAAGACGGTCATTATCGACGAGGTACATATGCTCTCAAAGGGTGCATTCAACGCCCTTCTCAAGACTCTCGAAGAACCTCCGCCTCATGTAGTTTTCATATTTGCGACCACCGAGAGCCACCGAGTACCGGAGACAATTTTGAGCAGGTGTCAGGTATTTGAGTTTCGGCGAATTGCTCCGGGCATCATCACTGAGCAGCTTTCTCGAATAGTTCAGGAGCAGAGCCTCAACGTTGAGGAGGATGCCCTTCGCTTGCTTGGCCGCATGGGAGAGGGGAGCATGCGGGATGCTCAGTCCTTGCTGGATCAGGTCATTGCTTTCTCGGGCGAGAGCACCTTGACGGCCCGGGAGGTAGAGGGCGTTCTCGGTGTTCCCCCTTCCGAGGTGTATTGGAATATTATTTCCGGTGTTATCGAACGCGATACCCGTGCTGCGTTGAAGGAGTTGAATGAAATTTTCGAGGCTGGCTATGATCTGCGAATATTTTGCGGGAATCTCCTGGAGTACCTGCGTGATCTCATGGTCCTCCAGACGGCTGGGGATGGAGAAGAACTCTTCAATTTGACAGCTTCTGAGATGGAAGAGAGAAAAAAACTTACCCAAAAACTCTCCTTCGCCGAAACGCATCAAGCCTACTCTTTTCTACAAAACTGCGAATTCGAATTACGCTCATCTACCCATCCCAGGATGACATTGGAACTGGCAATTATCCGAATGTGCCGGATAGAAGCCATTGTCGATTTAGAGAAGTTAATTGAGCGGATCGAATCTCAAACATCCACTCGAACACCTTTACCTCCACCTGCACCCGACCCCGCCCAAAAATCAGATCGGGCCCTAAGTTCCCAGGCTGTCTTAAATCCGCCTGTACCGGGTGGAACTTCTCTGGGGGAGAACCCTGGATCGGAGGGAAGCGCACCCGTCACCCAAGCGGTCTACTCTCCTTGGTCTCAGGGCGAGGCAGAAAAAGTTTGGGGAGAAGCACTAAAATCCTTACGCCCATCCCAGCGCGGTCTTTTGATGGAGGCTGAGGTAAATTTTGCTACCGAAGGTCTCATCAAAATATCTCTTCTTGCGAATAACGGTCATGCACAGGCGTTCGAGGCGGCAAGGAAGGCGCTGGTTTCCCTTGAGGCTTACTTCAGTGCCAATGCACCATGGTGCACTAAAGTTGTACTGGAGGATTCTGCACAGGAAGAGCCGCTCTCCGTCCAAACTATGGACCATCCCTTGGAGAGTGAGCGCAAGCGGAAACAGGAATCTGAGGAAATGTTTATCGAAGAAGTGATCGATATATTTAACGGACAAATATCGAATGTCCGGCGCGTCCGTGATAAGGGCGGCCAAGCGCATGGAGACCAGTAATGCTTAAAGGCGGACTCGGGAATTTGATGAAGCAGGCGCGTCAGATGCAAGACAAGGTGGCTGAAATTCAAGAGGAAATGGCTTCGCGTACTGTCGAAGCAGCGGCCGGTGGTGGAATGGTGACAGCCACGGCAAACGGAGCGGGAGATATTGTTTCTGTAAGGATAGAAAAAGAAGTTGTAGATCCAGATGATATCGAAATGCTCGAAGATCTTGTGCGTGCCGCGTGTAACGAGGCCGTCAAAAAAGGCCGGGATTTAGCGGCCGAAGAGATGAAAAAAATCACGGGCGGAATGAATATCCCGGGACTCATGTAAGGCGGTCTCCGAATGACGCTGTCGAGACCGGCCGCAGGTTCTGGCATGCGGTGCGGTAATTGTAGTGCCCAGGTAGCGGGAAGTGATTTGATTTGCCCATCCTGTGGTTCTCATCTGATGACAGGACTTTGTGAAAGGTGTGGCCACCGGGGGCCGCGCGAAGATTTTCGCTTTAGCCGGTGTCCAGTTTGCGGTCACCGGGCGGATATAGGCGTGTCCTTTATCTGGCCCCTCATTATTTTTGGGGTTCTGGTGTCAATTGTGGCTTTTGCTTTTTTCATGGGACGGTAGTTATTCTCCGTTCCCGCGGAGGGTAGTACGTGCCTCTGGACCAGTTTCCCGCGATTCAGGAATGTATCGATGCATTCCGGCGGCTCCCCGGCATCGGGCCTAAGGGTGCCCAGCGAATTGTGTTTCATCTCCTAACTCAAGATCCGGAAGGAGCTTCCCAGATTGCGGCTTCATGCGAATCGTTACACGAGCGTGTGGAGTTTTGCCGAAAATGCCACATTCTTATCGAGGGTGAGGCTGGTGGAGAGAATTGTGCGGTTTGCGGAGGCAGGGACCCGTCGGTCATCTGTGTGGTTCAGGAGCCTGCAGACGTTTTTGTCATCGAACGTGCGGGCAGATTCCGTGGACGGTTTCATGTTCTGATGGGGGTCATATCCCCTCTCGATGGTATTAATCCAGAGGATCTTACGATCGGGGATCTAATGGATCGCATCAAAGAGGAAGGCGTGAACGAAGTGATTCTCGCCCTGAACCCGAACATGGCGGGAGAGGGCACTTCGCTTTACCTGGCCCAGATTCTCAAGCCACTCGGAGTTCGTGTCACCCAGCTCGCACAAGGTCTTCCTATGGGTAGTCATCTTGAGTATGCTGACGACTTGACTCTTACGCGCTCTCTCGAAGGGCGGAAAGAGCTCTAGGGGCAGATCTTAGTGGAGGTCCGACTGGAGGATTAAAGGGAAGGGGCAACGCCGGGAGCGGAATTTTGACCCATCGCGCCATCCCGTTTCTTTAAAATCGTCAAATCGCTCCATGTTTAATTCGGTGGTGAGAGGGTCAGCGTATGGGGGCTGGCTATGCTGGAAAAATTATTTCCGTGTCCGCTATGAGCTTAGAGCATGCGGATAGAAAACCTGATACTGGTGGGGCGAGTTCAAGTTGGGCCCACTGGCCGAACAGTGGGTTTGGATTTAGCAACCTGAGCTGGAGGTGGGCGTTATTTTTCTAGCCGAAGCGAAGTGATCCGTACATCTTTTACTGGTTTGGCACCTTGGCCCACAAGGACATCCCCGATCCGCTCAACGACGTCCATGCCCTGAGTTACTTTTCCGAAAACCGTATGCTTCCCGGTGAGATGGGGGGTGTCTTCTAAATTGATAAAAAATTGAGATCCATTTGTGTTCGGACCAGAATTGGCCATAGCAATAACGCCCTTTACGGGGGGATAGGATTTAAGGGAGCTATGGTATACATACCCTAAGTTCTCATATACGTTTTTGACGGTGAGGGTTTTGATTTTTTTTTGGATTTCATTTTTTCTATCGCTGAATTCCTTACGCGATTGAATTCCCATAGAACGTAGAAGCGGAGTTAAAATTGTTTTCTGAAAGTCTCGTTGCGTGCGAACTTGGAGGTAAGGGTGTGCTCGGCTACCATCTTCTAGCATAGCCTTGAGCTTGCCCAAGCCCAGATAAGTGGCGTTGATCTCGTCTTCGAATTTGTATCCGGGGCCGCCGGTTCCAGTTCCTTTGGGGTCTCCTCCTTGGACCATGAATCCCTTGATAACGCGATGAAAGATCAGCCCGTCGTAAAACCTCCTCCTAGTTTTTTTCTTAGTCCGGAAGTCGGTAAATTTTTTTGTTCCCTCTGCTAGCCCAATGAAGTTCGCAACCGTTTTCGGGGCTGAATCCTTGAAGAGTTTAAGGTGGATAACTCCATAGTTGGTTTTCATGATAACGGACGGATTCTCAAAATCACGCTTATTTATATCTTGAGCTTGAGCGGGCTGGATAAAAATCAATGCCGTGGTGATGGCGAGAAGAGTCCTCATGTTCAAACTCCAGTGAGATAGCTAAAAAGGGCAGGCATGCAAGAAATGACGCAGGACGATAAAATGGCGGAGAGGGAGGGATTCGAACCCTCGGAACAGTCACCCATTCACACGCTTAGCAGGCGTGCGCCTTCAGCCACTCGGCCACCTCTCCGCGAAATTTACATTCTAATTTAACCGCAGTTACAATTTGGGGGCGGCATAGATACCCAGACAGATTGGTCTGAACGGGGCGCTATGTCAACGGAGGCGGGGGGTGCCCCGCCGCGGGAAATGCACTTATTTATTTTTCCAGTTCGGTTCTCGCTTTTCGAGAAAGGCGGCTAGGCCCTCTTGGCCGTCCTCGCTGTCCACGAGTTTTTTGAAGATTAGATCCCCCATCCGGAGGGAGTCACTACTGCTCAAATTTCGGGCGCGAACGGTGAAGTCCTTGATGGCTCGTATGGCCAATGGGGCATTTTTCATGACTTGGCGGGCCAAGGCCTCAGTCTCCTCCAGGATATTCTTTCCTTTGTCCACCACCCGGTTGACTAGTCCCAATTTGAGGGCTCGGTCTGCACTCATAAACTCTCCGGTGAACAGAATTTCATAGGCGATATTTCGCGGGATGAGATTGGCCAGAAGAAACGGGCCGCTTACGGAAGAGACCCCGCGCTTGACCTGAGGCCAACCGAGTTGGGCTTCCTGGTCCATAATGCGAATATCGGAGGATAGCGCGAGTCCAGCCCCGCCAGCCAGGCAAATACCGTTGATGGCGGCGAAGCAAGGCCGCGGCAGTTCGAGGATGGTCTGGTAAAGATCAGACACGGGCCGGGCTTCTTGAGTACGCTCCCCGGAAAAGTAGGTCAGGTCGTGCCCACTTGAAAAAGCTTTTCCGGTTCCTGTAATGATGCAAGCCCACACATTTTCGTCCTTCGAGACTTCGTCCAGAATTTCGAACATCAATTCAACCATCTCTTCATTTATGGCGTTCATTTTATCGGGCCTGTTCAGTGTTATAAAGGCCAATTTGTCCTTCACTTCATAGTTGATTAAGGCCATTTTATTCCTTTCTTTTCAACATACATGGTAAGCGTTAGGGATCCCGAATTTATTGGTTTTCATCAAGATTTAGAATGTCAAGCAAATCCTGGCGAAGTTTTTTTCGGTTGATTTTGTTGCTTGAGTTGAGCGGCATGGTCTCAACAAAATAAATATGACGAGGAATCTTAAACCCGGCGATTCTATCTCGGCAAAAATCGATTAGCTCGCTTTCCGATAAAGACGATCCGACCTCTCTTCTCACAGCTACGGCCGGGACTTCGCCCAGCCGCCCATCGGGAATGCCGAACACTTCAGCTGCTTCGACGGCGGGATGGCGTCTGAGGAAGATGCCCACTTCTTCGGGCGAAACATTCTCTCCGCCAACGCGGAGACGTTCCCGCAAGCGTCCTAGGTAGGTTAGATTTCCTTCACGGTCAAGGATACCCAGATCCCCCGAATGGAACCACCCATCTGAATCGAAGGCCGGTGTGACATTGAGAGATGGATCATGATAGCCCTTCATCATAGCCCATCCCTTGACCATGATTTCACCCTCTTGGTTGGCGGGGTAGGGCCGGCCTGTTTCCGGATTGGACACCTTCACTTCCATTCCTTTTAGGGGTTTTCCCATCTTTCCCCAACGGATCTCAGGAGGATCGGTGGGGTGGGAGAGGCATACTACGCCAGTGGCTTCGGTAAACCCATAGTTGTTGACGAATTGGTGCGGGCCGAGATGGGATTCCATGTCCTTGAAAATATCTGCGCTTAGGCTAGAGGCAAGTCCTGTTCGGAGGCTTGAGAGATCGAAACCGTCTGGGTTTTTAATGAGAAAATTAAGTTGATCTTTAACCAGAGTGGGGAATGATCGCTCTACCGTTATTCGCTCTTTCGAAAGGCATTCGAGCGCCGTCTCAGGGGAAAAACGGCTATGGGTGAAAAAGGGGGCTCCCACCGCGACCGCTAGCCACCAGCCGCTGAACAGGCCTGCGGCGTGGCATAGTGGCATGGCGGTGTAGAAGCGTTCCCTTGGTCCAAGGCCGAGATGTTTCGCAAGCGCACTAGGTTTTCGGGTGCAGGAAGAGTGCTTTAAGAGGACGCCTTTGGGGGTCGAGGTGGAGCCGCTCGTATACATTAGGATATAGGTGTCATCGGGCTGAACGGTTTTTTCTGCATTTTGAAGTGCTTGGGAAGGCAAGAATTTTCCTTCTTCTAGTATTTCCCCGAATACGGCAGCTCCCGAGGGTGGAGGGGTCGATGTAATTAAGATTTTTCGAAGAGAAGGGATATAAGAGGTTGTACATTCTCTACTGGGAATAGCCCTTAAATCCGGTGCCACTTCTTTCAAGAGGTGATAATAATTAAATCCAAGAAATTCTTCCGGACAAATTAAAATTGAAATCCCGGAATGTGGCAAAATGTAGGATAATTCGTTCTTTCGAAATCGAGTGTTGATAGAAACACCTATAGCTCCAGTTCGGGCAGTCGCGAGGAAGGCTAGGATGAGTTCCATGCTATTGGGGAGCCATAAGCCCAGCCGATCTCCCGGTTCCACACCCATCCTGAGAAAGGATTTTGCCAGCCATCCGCTCTTCTCCCACAGCTCTTCGTAGGTGTGAGGAGTGCCGTCGGCAGTTAAGGCCAGTTTCCTCGGAAGGCGGGAACTGGCGGCACGGAAGAATTCGTGGAATGTACGGTCAGACGAAGTAGACATGTGTGAATTCCGGGGACTATTAGTAGGCTGACAAGGATCTGTGCATATTCTTTTTCTTTCCTATAAGGCGGTCCTTTCGGGGCTGGTAATCCCCTTAGGTTGCAGGTCTTTAAGAAGGGGCATTACTTCGCGCCCAAAAATTTCTGCCTCCTCCAAATGGGGCCAACCATGCATAATAAAACGAGTTACGCCGGCCTCTGTGTATTCGCGAATTTGGGAGGCAACCATATCTGGGGTACCTACGAACATTGTGCCCGCTCCTTGGCGAACCCGATTCACTCCCATATAGATGGTGTCCGAAATCCAGAGTACTCCTTGGCTGGCAAGATCGCTCACGCGCTGTTGTGTCATCGATTCGCTGCGGGAGGCAGAACCCCAATTTCTAGTCTTGGTGGGGTCACTCTCGGAAACGATGCGTTCTGCTGCCTGTCTCGCTTCTTTTTTTGTTTCCCGAACGCAGACGAGATGCCGGATCCCGAATTCAAGTTTTCGGTGCCGCTTGTGCTCCTTCGCGAAAGAACCCACTTCTTGTACGTCCTTAGCGACCACTTCGGGCTCGACAGCATGGCACACATGAACATCCCCCAGTCTCGCGGCTAGGCGCTTGGCCCCCTGGGAAGCCCCTGCAAGGAATATGTCGGGTGGGCAACGACCATCACGTGTGGGAAATAGATCAGCTTCTTCGATTTTATAAAATTGACCATTAAAATTGAGAGGACCTTCTTCTTGCCACAAGAGATTGACAATGTCGAGAAATTCCTCGATGTGCTCGTAGCGGGTATCGTGATCTATGAAGTAGCCGTATCTTTTCAAATCGGTCGAACTTGCACCGGATACAACATTCAAAGAGAGACGCCCCCCAGTTAAATTATCAAAGGTATTAATCTGTTGGACTGCCATAGTTGGGCTCACCAATCCTGGCCGAAATGCCACTAGGAATTTGATCTTCTGAGTATTTTGGGAAATGGCGATACCTGTGGACCAAGGGTCCATGCAGTGAGTGCCCGTGGGAAGTAAGATATTGACGAACCCAGCTTTTTCGGCCGCGGAAACAACTTGGGTGAGGTAAGCCAGAGTCGCAGGACGCTCGGGGGTCTCGCGAATCACCTGATGTCCGTCTCCGCCTCGGTGGGAGCAGAGTGCCCAGTTGAGTTCTATGCTCAAACTTACTCCTTCTCGATCCCCATCCGAACCAATTTAGGCCAAAACTGGAATTATCAAGAAGACACAACAAGAAATAATTATCCAATACTGGAAACAAGTCATTAAATTTTCCTAGGTAGTGTACTTTTTAAGGAAATTTTCTGTAGTTTTTAACTGAAAATAAGTTTTGTCTCGTAGGACGACTCAGGAGATTCAATGCTTATCACGTAAAACACTGCTTCTAGTGTTCTATTCAAAAAAACTTCTGCTACGCTATCTCGTAGCTGTCCCGTTTAATATTATCCATATTAACTCCTTCGATTCGAATTAGGCGTGACTCGTCCACTCGGTTCGGGGAGTGCAGTTTCCCAACGTCGTAGGCAATCGCTGCCCCAGGAGTTAAAACAGAAGTATTTGTGGGTTCCACTCTTCCGGGCAGGTTCCCCATAGGTTTTTCCAACAGCTTGTACTCGGTCATCTCGGTTGACCCTTTTGCTTGTCCGTAGATGGCCCAAGTGGGTCCATGGTCGTGCGGTGGGCTTCCGCTATTGCCTTTATGCACATGGGCAATGATGCAAAACCCCAGCTCTTGATCCTCGTAAAGGACTTCTCGCGGAGAATTTTGATCTGGGCCAAGGTGTTCTCCAACAAATTCCTCGTTGCCTAGAATCTTTTCAAGTTTTTTGCATATCTTGTCCAAACTATCTTGGCTGGAACCTTCTCTGAGAATATCATGACATTCTGCGGCGAATTGGTCGAGTATAGCACCCACGATATGAACCTCCTTGGATAGGTCTATGATTATTACATTTTAGGTCTTTATCCAGATATTGACAAAAGTTAACCTAGATTTTCCTGCTGATATTTTACCTAAAATTTGGTGGTTTTTCGATAAAAAATTATTCATATTTACTTACAAAGGATTTTGAAATGTTGACAGATAGAGATTATTGATTTCTCCATGCCATGAAGCATACCTTGATATGCGTCGATCTGCTGTGGAGGGAGTGAAATTTTCGAATTTCAGAATGAGACAGTCCCATGGAAGAAAACGACTCCGCTATTTTGGCAGCTGCAAAAACGGGGTCAGTTACGGGAAACCCTAATCCCCCCTTCAGTTCGCGGTCATAGCCGCACAGCCCCGTGGCGGCGAGGATGATGCTCTCGGTTCACTCCTCTTTCACCATCTTTTTGACTTGCTCGGTCAGGTTTTTGAACGTTTTCTCACGGTTGGTGGCACCTTCCTCGACGTTGATGTTAATTGCCCGGACCGAAGTACATTTAGCCTCAAAGCCGTATAGGCGCACAAGGTCCCTCCAGTAGAGGATAAACTGCTCGAGATTTGTGAGAATGAAAAAGCGGTGTCCCAACAGGTAAGCCATTGCCATGCTGGGTTCTAAATAGAACAAACTGGAATCTCTGGAATTTCCTTGAGTACGGTAATATCTACGTTCCAAAATCCGGAAAGGACGACAGCATCCAGTCGGGCCGTCTCGGTTTTGTCTTCGTACAGTTTCGATCATATGAGGGGCGCTTATATAATTACCATAAGAACAGTCAATGTTCCGCGTGCCTCCGGATGATGTTACTTCGATAAATTCAGTGAAATGGAGAACGCAAATCCTTGCGGAATGCATAGCCACATTAGTCACAATCTTGGATGTGTTTGGGCTGGTCAATAGAAATTACATGTGCCCCCCTCTAGGCATGCATATTCACTTGCGGTACATTCCATGGGAAATGTAATTTGTGGTCATATGCGATGTTTTAGCCTCTAGCCTCTAGCCTCTAGCCTCTAGCCTCTAGCCTCTAGCCTCTAGCCTCTAGCCTCTAGCCTCTAGCCTCTAGCCTCTAGCCTCTAGCCTCTAGCCTCT
>Ga0315336_1006119_pt1 | contig 12568 bp, 13 predicted proteins | sample ASW5metaG_FD_204512 | JGI IMG/M metagenome (GOLD analysis project Ga0315336, IMG submission 204512) | Ammonia-oxidizing marine archaeal communities from Monterey Bay, California, United States - ASW #5 | ecosystem: Environmental > Aquatic > Marine > Intertidal zone | place: USA: California...
AAGGCGGGGAACAAGTCCATGCAGTCTCGCTATCTCCCCAATTCGTCGCTCAGTTGCTGTATTTGTAAATCGATCATGACAGCTTTGGCCAGGTCTTCGACCGCTTCGGGTTGGTTGCCGAGTTCGCGATGTGCAAATCCGCGCGTCTCGTGTGCGGTCTTCAGTGTCTTCAGCCATTGCAATTTCTTTGCGTCCGTCAACTCATTCGACGAGATGAGTCTATTCACATAGGAAATGACAGTATCAATATCTCGTTTACATTTCTCGAAATCCTCGTTCCGAGAATACGCGATCGCTCTCGTCTGCGCCGTGATAATCACAAACTGCTGCGTCCACTCGAACGGAAGATACACCTTGTTGTTACTCATCTTGGTGATGTCAGTCAATGCGGCGTTTAGTTCTTCTATAGCCGAGTTGTAGTCTTGGGATTTCATGAGTACGAGAGCCATTAAGGAACGATTCACAGCAATCGTAAGGCGAGCTTTCGCGTCTTGCGGCCATTGTTTTTGTATGTCGATAGCCCGCCGATACAATTCAATTACCGCTTCCAGCTCACCGCCTTCTTTCTCCAGCAAATCAGCTTTGCCGGACAACGACAGAGACTTCACGATCCCTACCCTGCTAGCAATGTCATCCGACATCTCCGAATCACTGATTACGTCCTGAGTGCTCACCATGCCAGTGGCCGCGTCATACTTTTTCTCGGCAATCGCCAGAGTCGCATCAGCGATCGCGACGTAACTTCGAATGATCGGCTGGCCCAGTCGACTTCCGAGATTTTGCTTGGCATTGTTCAGCGACGTGTTCAGCACATCAAGGTCGATGTTTCTGTTGAGTTGGGCAATGTGAACGAGCACCAAGCCTTGTGCGACTTGTTCCGCTAGGACGGCGATCTCAACCGTGGGTGATGCCGATTTCTGAAACACTTGCGCGACGTCGAGCGTTTGGAGACGTGTCAACTCATCCTCGATATCCTGCTTTTTACGCCACGTGATAGCGTCGAATGGGATTGCCCAAGCAAAACCGGGTGACCCATCCTTGAGAGATCCATTTGCAACCGCGACCACGTTTCCCTTTTCATCGCAAATCGGGCTCCCGGAGTGGCCGGGTGCTATCGTCCCCTGCAAGCTCAGCACTTTCTTCTCGGGACTGGGGCTACCGCGCAGGGTCAACGCTATGAGCGTCTCAGGGTTAACAATATCGGCCAACGGGGGATGTGGGTCTCCTTTCCGAATGTCGAGAGTTCCTGTGATGTCTGTTCTGTGTATCTGGAGAGGATAACCGGTAATCGTGACTTCCGTGCCTTTCCTCATTTGCCAATCCCAGTTCTGAGTCTGCTTGAACCCTTCTTTCTCAGTTGCGGGATCGTTCAGTTCGGCGGATGAGATGATTGCAACGTCATGTTTCACATCTGCGAAGACGATGCGAAGATCGTTGTGTGAAGCCGACACAGACTTTGCGGTCAACGGCTCATGAACAACCCCGTGCAACGCGGTTACGATTCCGCTGCCACCGACCACTCGAAAGCCGGTTTGAAGTCTTCCGTTAGCATCCTTGACTCGGAAGACTCTGGAATCTCGACAGTAGGCGATACCGGCAAGAACGTGCAAAGCAAATAGCACGCTCAACGCTAGTCGGGCTGAATCAAATGATCGACTGCCGCTTTTAGACATTCGTAGTTGTCTCCGCAATCTTCCGCAAATCGTTGGATACTCAATTTCGAGGACGCCTTAAGATGGCCGAAGAGCGCCGCTGGTTCCGCTGTCGCGAATTCCTGATACTCACTCGCCGGCACAGACGACTTAAGCACACCGGGAATGGGCACTATCGTCCCATTGGGGCCGGGCCTTGTGCCTCCGAACCAATCGTGAGTTCGGGCGTACATACCTAGAGTGGCGGCTGCGGCAATACCGAAGATGAGCACAGCCGCCGCCGCGGATGCGACATGAGGATTAGTGTTCGTGGCCCTATCGGTACTGTTGATGCCGGCGACGATGGTTGTTGCTATTGCCAGTATCGAGGCTACGACGCTAACTACAATTGGGCTCTCGGAGAGGCCGACCATCCAGCCAATTCCAGAACCGATCACCAGCAGCGAGAATCCTGTGCATTCGTGCGTTGTGGTCATGTTATCCCTTTCAGCAAGGGTGCTAGCAGCAGCGATATTTATCCGTCCACCGTGGACTTTGCGGACAATCTGAGCATCCATTTGGATGACAGCCGGTGTGACCAATCTCCACATTCAGTTTCACAATTGTGGGGCAATATGTATACCCTTCGGCTCTTACGACTCGAATTCCTCGGTCGTGTGGAAGGACTGCTTGCAGTCACGGCCGCGGACGTAATGTATCGTTCTTGGGGATTCTCAAGAATCAAGAGCTCTTCCGACGAGTACTTGGGAATGTGGACAGGATGGGCGAATGCCGTGCTAATTCGGTCGTAGCACTTGACGCTAACCTAGCCGCGTTGTTCTACCCACGGCGACGGGGGGGACGTGGGCGTCTCCAGGTTTCGGGATGGCTGCGGTCGCGCCCGAACGTGAATGGCTTCGCCAGTGCGACGCCGGCGACGAAGCCGCCGATGTGGGCACCGTAGGCGACGCCAGAATCCGCGCCACCCAGGCTGCTGACGATCTGAAAAGCGAACCACAAGCCGACCGCGACGAAGGCTGGAACCTGAGTCACCATCCGGAGTAATAAGACGGTGACACGTCGCTTCGGATGCAGCAGCAAGTAGGCTCCCATCACGCCGGAAATTGCTCCCGACGCACCGAGGCTGGGAATGAGGGCCGACGGGCCGCTCGTGTTCGGCAGCACGTGGGCCAGCGAAGCAATGATGCCGCAAAGGAGATAGAACAGCAGGTACCGGACCCGCCCCAGGTCGTGTTCGATATTGTCCCCAAAGATCCAAAGAAACCACATGTTTCCCAACAGATGCATTAACCCCCCATGCATGAACATCGACGTCAGCATCGTGAGATAGACGGGGATCGGCGTCTCTTGCAGGCCGGGAACCGTCACCTCCTGTGGTCCCTCGCGCGTGTCGACCCGAACTGTGCGGTTCTCGCTGACGATGTCCGTTCCGCTGCTAATTTCCGCAGGGACCGTGGAGAAGGCGTAGGTGAATTGCATGTTGTTGCCCATCCCCTGCAACAGCACGAAGACGAGCACGTTAGCCACAATCAAAGCCACGTTGACGGCCGGAAACGAGGCACGATCCGAATTGTCATCGTAGAGCGGTAGAACCATTTTTGTTTCTCACGGGAGAGCGCGTCGCGTATGAGTGTAGCGTCTCGGAGGTTCCGCCCGCTACAAGATCGGCGAAAAATGGAGGACCGCCTTACGCTTGCTCGACGCTGCTGGGCAGGCTGCGTCCGCTGCCGGCATCGGTCCAGAAACCATCCCTCAATATTGCTTCTTCCAAATGGGGCCGCCCGTGTACTTCTTGCCGACCGGGTAGCTGTCGTGTGGCCTGACGGCCTTTTGCATGATTTTTTCGATTCTTCTCACGACATCGGGGTGTTCGTCGGCGATGTTGTTCTTCTCGCCGAGATCGTTTTCAAGATCGAAGAGCTGTACGTTGTTCTTGCGGCCCCGACGGATACCCTTCCACTTGCCCATGCGGACAGCCTGGTCATAGCGATCGCGGCAGTGGCCATAGTCCCAGTAGAGGTATTCATGCGGTTGCTCCATCCTGCCGCCCGTCAGCGCATCGACAAACGAGAGGCCGTCTGTATTGGCAGGGGCATCGGTGCCGGCAAGTTCGGCCAAAGTTGGCATCACGTCCGAGAAAGCCACAATCTCATCGCTGCTCTTCCCCGCCGGAACCTTTCCGGGCCAGCGTGCGATAAACGGCACGCGGATGCCACCTTCTGTGAGATCACGTTTGAAGCCGCTCAGTCGACCGCTTGTGTTGAATTGGCTCGGCACGCCGTCGTGTCCACCGTTATCGCTGGTGAAGATGATGAGTGTATTGCCGGTAAGGCCGAGATCCTCTACCAGAGCCACGATGCGGCCGACGTCGCGATCGAGCCTGTGCACCATGGCAGCATACTTCTTCGAATTCTCGTCCCACTCCTTGTGCGAGTACGGTGCGGTGGACGGAACGGCAAGTCCGTCAGGATCCTCGCTTCTCGAGGAATAATGCGGCAGCGTATAGGCGCAGTAAAGGAAGAACGGATTGTTCTCATTCTTCTTGATGTAGTTCAGCGCGCGTTCGGTCAACAGGTTGTGGCTGTAATGTTTCCGCGATTTCGTATTGCCGGTCAATTCGAGGCGCCCCTCGTTGTCGTCAAGGTATTCGGTGTAATAGTAATGGGCGTGGTCCTGGTTGAGATAGCCGAACCACATGTCGAACCCCTGGTTCGTGGCGCGGCCGAGCGTGCCGGCGTCGCCAAGCGACCATTTGCCCACGCCGCCGCACCGGTAGCCCGCCTGTTTGAGCACTTCAGCCACCGTGACGTCCTCCGCCTCCAGGTAGGAGTGGTAATGCGGGAGGTTGTCCCGCGCCGGCGTGTGGCCGTTGTGCAGACCGGTCATGAGCACACTTCTCGACGATGTGCAAACAGGGCCGCCCGCGTACGCCTGAGTGAACAGCAGCCCCTCGGCCGCCAGTCTGTCAATGTTCGGCGTCTTAAGCAGTTTCTGCCCGTAACACCCGAGATCGCCGTAACCGAGATCGTCCGCCATGATGAAGATAAAATTGGGCCGCCCGGGCGCGGCCTGAGCGTCGCCCACCACGTAAAGCAACGAAAACAGGATGACAAAGCAACGCGTCATGATCGAATTCATCTGAAAAGCCCTCGTTGCCAGCTCCCATTATTCCCTTGCGGTGGGCACGACCCTCATGCCGTAACGACTGAGCATCGGCCGGCAGTTGATTGCATGTCGTTGCTCTGGTTTCAGAAATTGTAGGTTGAGTGGCGCGCCAGCGAAACACTCCGTGTTGCACGTAGCGAACGCGCGATTTGTTCCGGCTCCGGTGCATCGAGTGGTTAAGCGGAATCAGCGTTGGGCTATTCTCCATGAAGAATGATTCGTGCGCATTCTGGACAGATTTTGGCCTTAACGGTTCCGGCTTTAGGAACGCTACGAGAAAAAGCGCTAGGGATTGCATCGGGAGCGGCGTATGCCAACTCGGTATGCCCAACCGCTCGATGCGTGAAGCCCAGACTCGTCGCGTCCAATAGCTTGATGGGCTGCATCTCCGCGTGGCAATCGGGGCAAGTGCTGTTTGTTTCCGGCATGGCGTTCTCCTCCTCAAGCGACAAAGGCTCCGTCACAATGCCGCCTAACGCTTCAGTTCCCGTGTTGTGGGGGGTGACTCTCGCATACAGTTTGCGCCCGGCCCAGAACAGTATCGCTTCGATTTGTTGGCTGGCCTTACGGTCTTGTGACACGATGGTGATCGGTCGACTGAGTCAACGTCACCAAGCGATGGTTGATGAAACACATGGGGTGAGCGTCGCGAATCTGCTTCACGGATGTTATCCGCGTTTCCGCAATGTCGAGTTCCCTCAGCCACCGCATGGCGGCAAGATCCCCCACGGCCGCATTTGTAAGGGCTGTCCGCTGAGCATTGATCATCCGCAGTTCAGGAAGATCGCGTAAGTGAGTAACGCCAGCGTCCGTGATGGCGGTCTCATTGATCTTAAGTCGTTCGAGCCTAGGAAATCCAGCCCCAAGTATCGCGAGATGATCGTCCGTCACGGCGGATTGGTAGAGTGTCAATTCTGTGACGTGATCGAAATTCTTGGCGATGTGCAACGCCGATTCCACGGCATCTCGGTCGCGGAGGCCACGCAGGTCGACGGAGTAAACTACCGGAAATTGGCTGAAAACCCAGCGGCCGAATTCAGACGTGCAGGCGTCGCGAATCAGCTTGGGCGTTCGAGTGTCGTAGGCGAGCTTCGCGTAAACTGGATGAGACCCGGTGCTCGTCGAGCCACCCAGTCGGGCAATCTCAGCACGGCTCTGCCACTGCCCGCCACGGTACAAGAAAAACGCGGCGAAAAGGACGATCAAAAGTACGACGACGTAGCGGGAAAGCCTGCGATTGTGAGATGTCTTACGCGCGGCTCCATTCGCCGGCGTGTTATCGCCAATTTCAGACATCCCCAGGCTCCTGCCGGTTCGAGTATCCATGACGAATATGTGCCGGGATCTGGCTCGTCGAAATCGATTTCTGCAGTCTCACACACAAGCTTCGCGGCTATGAAAGAGAGCGACCTGCCTAGAAATTCGGCAAAGGCTTCTCCAGCCAACATTTTAGTATGGAATTCAGTTCGACTTCCAAATCTTCGGCGGAACATTCGATTTGTTTCGCTCGCTCCTCCGTGCGGCTTAACAGCTGGATGAGTCCCATGACCGTCAAATAGATGACGGCAACGAGGCCTCCCTTTACCAGCCCCTGAGTCATTAGAGTAACGATTCCCGCAAATATGCCGACGCCGAGAAAGAGCACGCTGAATAGCGCGGAATACACATTTGTCCGCAAAATCGGCTTGAGCTCTTCCAATGCCTGACTGTCATCAATCGATGGGAAATCGTTCAAGAACGTGTCCAACTGCTTTTTATTGTAAATCGCGAGTGCAACAAGCACGGCTTGACAGACCACAAAGAGTTCAAACGAGTTCTCTCTTACGTAGGAGAAAACCCCTGTCTCCAAAATCGGGGCGAAACAGAACAGGTAGCCTGCAAGGACCGCAAGCGCGCCTATTGCAGCCAACGGCGCAATCATCGGAGCTTTGAAAACTCTCTTCGGCGAATCTTCGGGCGGACGATCGGAAGTTTCCATCTCTCTCCTTCGTGCGTAACGGCCGGAATCAACGTACCGGAAGTAGACGTCGATAGGTGAAGGGAACGCGGCCGTGTAGTTCGATTCTACTGCATGCCTTGGTTCGGCGTCAGTTGTTGATCTCCGATTTGCCCAGTCAAGTAGCGTGTGTGAAGCGCCAGCGCAACGCACCATTTTTCTGGTCTGCGTAGCCGGTGGCACGGTGGGTTTCGTTGCGGCTCCACCCACCTGACGAATCTATTTCATTAGACGATGGCCACCCACAAGATTGCCACAACCTGGCAGCCGAACCCCCATACGATCCTACAAAGATTTGGATATCGACCACGCAATAGGTAATTACAAGCGAAGTGCAGCATACCGGTGACCACAGCAGCTGGTAGCACAATAAGGGGAGCGATTACAAAGACGTACGTCCATCCTGATGGCGCTGGCGACGGCAGCCAGTTGCCAAGAATGAGGCCACTGCCGAGAGGAGGTAGAAATACACGCCGTATCACAAGCAGCGCGAGCGTGCCGCTGATGAGCGCAATCACACCCGTTTCACACGGCGCCCAGTAGTACCAACAGTCGCGTAGTTTACTCTTGCGTTCTTCCGACATCATCGATTCCTGCAGTCAGGTCTCCTGCCACCCGCGACAACGAATCAAGTAGAGTGCGTGAAGCGCCAGCGCAACGTACCATTTTTCTGGTCTCTGTAGCGCGTCGCACGGTCGGTTTCGCTGTCGCTCCACCCACCATACGTAACTATGGGGACCACAGTTTGATTGTGGGCGGTAGATCGTCATCGCTGTTCTCATCGTCTGGCGCGTTGGGAGAATCATCCGTCGCGCGCGCTCCATCCCTGGCAGATTCCCATTCATCCATCATCTCGGCACAGGAATCAACAATTTCGCCCAGCGCGTCGATTTGGCCGATCAAACCCTCATCGGCAACGCCATCGCGGATGAATCCGATCGGACCCGGATCGTAATCGTGGCTGATTTCCCAATCGACGTTATGTCTCCTTGAGAGTTCGCAAAGCGCATTGAGCAGGTCTCGCACGGTGCCATCAGGAAGGTCTTCCAAGGCGGCGGCAGCCACATCATCGGGATGCGGTTCAAAGGTCGGTTTGCTACCGCCAATCAATCGGCCGTCAGCATCATTGGCGAGCAAACACAACGGTTCGCAGCTCAACCACGTTCGACCTTTATTAAGGCCGTCCGCCGCCGATAGTATCGCGAGTGCGCGATCCGATTCGATCGGCTCTGTTGATCGGTAGTTAACGCTGAATCCCATGTGGTTCTTGCTCGGTAACGTTTATGTGCGTATCCGGATGCAGGTAATCCCACGTCGCGACCGGATAACACTGAAGCGGGAATCGAAAGAATGCGACGGAAGTGCTGCACCGTCCGAATGTCCTGCCCTTTTCTAAACAGCTGCCTTCGCGGGCATGGCTTGCCGAAGAGTGCCGCTTTGCCAATGATGGCTACATTCCACCCGGAACCTGTTTGAATGTCAACTGGCACAAGCAGTTGCGGGCATGTCATGAGCATGTTGAACGCCGTCGGCAACATCGAGGCTGCGACTGATGATTGTGCAAGTCGGTACGAGAGACCCGCGCGGCTTGGTTGTTGCAGGGATCTGACAAGAAGCTCCGTCAGAACCTTTAACTCGTACAGTAGACGAGATTTGCGACGATCCAGCCGCTCTGTAAAACAAGGCGTTTGGCGCTGCAAATCCTTCAATTTCCTTTGTGTATTCAGTACCTTCACGGGTTTTGACGGAGCTTCAAGTCGAATGATCCGAGGCAACAGATCTGGGGGCTCGCCGTTGGCTCGACCGCCAGACACCCTTTTGCATGGGTAATCGAGCGCGCGCGAAGAAAGTCGCTAGTAGGCTCTTCAGCATGCCAAGATCATGGAAACGACGAAATTCGTAACTCGTTTGATACCAAGGAGCCTGATTTTTGCATGAACTGGCCCCGTTTTCGAAATATCATGCATGACACCGTGCAGAATTCGCCATTCATTGGCCACAACGCTTGTTATAGACGTGTTGTAACCATCTGTCATAAAGAAGGTTACAGTGAGCAACCGCTTGGGAAAGATGGCTCAGACCGTCGCGCAGTGGGGGGACTTTTGCATAATCGAACCCCCGCTAAACGGGATCCTTTATGCAAAAATGGTTTCCTACTTAGCATGCCAATTCGAGGAGGGCTTCGCAGCGAATGACGGGTACGCAATCTAAGACGCATCACGTCAACGATCCGCGCCGGCACTTGCGAGATACTTGGGGCCGCCGCACTGCGGAGCCGGCAGGCATGTTGAGCCCACGGGGCTCAGCCCCCTTGTTGTTCGGCCAACTGTGCCGGCGCACGTTGGAAGTCGGCCAGCATCCCGGGAGTGAGGACGCAGCGGAAACCTGTGTGGAAGGCGCCGCTGTCGGGGGTTCCCTTCATACGGGCGCTCACTCGGTAGCCGATGCAGTAATTGTCGTTGCACATGAACGATCCCCCCCGTTGGACACGCTTGACCAAACCAGGCTCATTGGGGTCGAAGCTGTCTTTCGGGCCAAACGGGTCACGCCGCGGGCTTTGGGCGTAGTAATCGGGGCGATAGAAGTCGGAGCACCATTCCCAAACGTTGCCCGACATGTCGTACAGCCCATAGGCATTCGGCGGAAACGTACGGACGGGTGAGGTCGTCTTGAAACCATCATGATTCTTGTTGACGTAGGGAAACTCTCCCTGCCAGATATTGTTGAGCCATTTGCCTTCCGGGTTTCGCTCGTTTCCCCAGGGATAGGTCTTACCCGCCAATTTACCCCGGGCGGCGTACTCCCACTCTGCTTCGGTCGGGAGCCGCTTGCCGGCCCACTTGCAATACTCGACGGCGTCGTACCAACTGACATGGACCACAGGATGATTCAAGCGGCCTTCCAACGACGATCCGGGCCCATCCGGTTCACGCCAACTGGCCCCTTTGACGTAGCTCCAAACTTGGTAGGGCCACAACGGATGGTCCTTTGTAAGTGTTTTCCGGTCGAAATCGGGATTGAAGCAAATCGATCCGGGAACGAGGTTCTCCGCGGGGATGGCGTTGATGTCTTCGATCTGGCCGACAAAGTCTTCCCGCCGGGGAGTCTTTTCTGCGACTGTCCGGTAACCGGAAGCGTCGGCGAATTCCAGAAACTGGGCATTGGTGAGTTCGACTTCGTCGATCCAATAACCATCGAGGTCGACGTTGTGGATCGGTTGCTCGTCGGGGAATTTCCCGTTGCTTCCCATCTGGAACGTGCCCCCGGGAACCCAGACCATGCCGGGTGGGGCCTCTGCCGGTGCATCAACGACGAGATCCCCTTCCGCCGTAATCTCACGAGGCACTCCCGGGTTCGGCGTGCTGGTAGAATCGGAGACTGGCGTGCCGGCAGAATCTTCCACAGCTTCCGCGAGCGGTATGCTCGGCTCCGCAGACGGTTCCCCGCCGCCCAGTGCGCCAAACACGACGTACAGCAAAGCCCCGCCGGCAACGAGCGAAAGCAGGACCAGACCGATGAGCAGCAGACGTGAAATCATGATGTCGTCGAAACTCTCTGTGATTGCCGACTACCGAAAATAGGTACTTTGCCAAGACGGGCTGAGGGGAGGGAGGCCGATCAGTCTGTGAGCGACCGGGAATACTCGCCCGCCACGGGACCTGTTTATCCCGCCATTTATTCTACGCGGCAAGGCCGTCCGTTTCACGCCCCGTATGAAGATCGTCGCGGAAGAAAGTGGTCGCCGACGGCGAAGCAGAGAGTATGGGGAGTTGACGCGATTGCAGCGGCAAGGAAAAGTTGGTGACCGGATGACGATGCAAATCGGCCTGTTGTGGGCGCAGGTGGTCGTTCGTGGGCGACTACGGAGGAAAGCTTTGTCGCTACGAGGCCCGGTTGAGAGCGGCGTGGGGGTGGGCTTTTTCGTACGTTTCGCGGAGCCGACGCGTGCTGACATGTGTGTAAATTTGCGTGGTGGTGAGACTCTTGTGGCCAAGCAGTTCCTGAACGCTGCGCAGGTCGGCCCCTCCATCGAGCAGATGCGTGGCGAAGCTGTGCCGCAACGTATGTGGCGTGGTCAGCCGATCGAGCCCGGTGAGCTTGAGGTACTTTTCGAGCATGCGTCCCACGCTGCGAGTGGTAAGCCGGCGGCCAAACCGGTTGAGAAACAGGGCATCGCGATCTTCAACGGCGGCATCCGGATTCAAATGACGCACCTCCAGCCACCGCTTCAGGGCTTTTGCCGCATAGCTGCCGACCGGGGCGATCCGTTCCTTGCGGCCTTTGCCCAGCACGCGGAGGATGTTGGCATCGCGGTCCCAGGAAGCGACGTTGAGCGAGACGAGTTCAGCGACACGCAAACCGGCGGAGTAAGTCGTTTCCAACATTGCGCGGTCGCGCAAACCAGCGTCTTCGTTGGCGGGCGGTGCTTCGAGCAGCTTGGCGACTTGCTCGGTGGAAAGAAAGTGAGGCAGGCGGCGGCCGATGCGTGGTGTGCGCAGTGCCTTGGCGGGATTGCTCGACGCAAGACCTTCGCGGATGCAGTAGCGGAAAAAGCTGCGCAGGCAGGCGACGCGGCGGGCGATTGTGCTTCGCGCGTATTCGCATTCGTGGAGATACGCCACAAACCGGCGAAGCAGCGAGACGGTGACTTCTTCCGCGGCGGGCAGCTCTTTCGACGATTCTCGCAAAAAGTCGAGCAGGCTGTTGAGATCTTCGGAATACGCCTTCAGCGTCAATTGCGAGGCATTGCGCTCGACGTGCAGATGGCGCAGAAAATTGTCGATGGCAGCGTGCATGGCCGCACCGTATCGCGCGGCACCGGGCATCAGGTGCAGGCCGCGCTGTTGGGCGTGTTAGGGTGTCGATTCGGGAAAGCGTTCGCGCAGACCGTCCGTTTCCCGTTCGATCTGGCGGCTAAGCCGGCGGACTTTCTGGCTGAGAATGGCGGCATCGTACCAGGTGAAACTGAGCTCCTTGTCAGCCGCGTAACGTCCCAATGTTTGCAGGAGAGCACTGGGGCTCTTGTCGTCGTAGAGAAACACGTAGCGTTCGGATCCCTTCACCAGGGCCAAGACGTTCATCGCGGTTTGCATTTTGGATTCGCCCTCCTGGTGAATTGTCCGTCGGCAACGTGGCATTCCAATGACACGGCCGCGTGTCAGTCCATGACGCGACGACCCGCATTGGGACCGCGACGTTCACGGCTGCTGCGCCGCTGGTCAGGCCGGAGGACACGTTTACACATGCGTTCGTTAGAGCCGAACCGGTGCTGGGTTCGGAAGTTTTGCCCGTCGGGCGAAGCGGCCAATCAATGCGTCGGAACCGTCCCGTCTGGTGCCGGCGTTTGCGCGTTCGCGAAAAGGGCATCCCCTGTTTTCCGTTATCGGTCATTCGGAGTGGTGCCTACCGGACTTTTCGCACCTTGAAGACGACTCTTCGCCGAGTCTCACCTCCGTGGAGCGTTAGCATTTCGACAATCATCCTATGGGCCGTAAACCGGATAAAGTCCTCGCTGCGGTACAAATACCCCTCCCAGCCGCCGCTGCGTCGGTCGCCGCTGAGCTCGACATAGTCACGCAAGGCGGCCACGAGGTTGGCGTCGGCGCCGTCGAATAGTCGGGTGTACGACATAAGCGGTTCTGTCGGTTCATGTTGCGTCAGGGGAATCGGATTTGAGTTGAGCACAGAGCTGTCTAACGGGAGGGGAGGCGTCGTTGTATCCGGCATAATCCGCAGGAACGGTTTCTCGGTCGGC
>Ga0315336_1006120_pt1 | contig 12567 bp, 11 predicted proteins | sample ASW5metaG_FD_204512 | JGI IMG/M metagenome (GOLD analysis project Ga0315336, IMG submission 204512) | Ammonia-oxidizing marine archaeal communities from Monterey Bay, California, United States - ASW #5 | ecosystem: Environmental > Aquatic > Marine > Intertidal zone | place: USA: California...
TAGCGAAGGAATAGCTAGCGTAATGGAGCGGCTCCGTTGCACAAACGAGAATGAACGCCGTGCTGCAGGTGTCATTGGCATCAATCTTGGCAAGAACCGCGAAAGTAAAGATGCCGCAGCGGATTATGTAGCCGGCGCGCGCGCCTTTGTGCATCTTGCCAACTATCTCGTCCTTAATGTTTCCTCACCAAACACGCCTGGTCTTCGCGACCTGCAGACAAAAAAGTTACTCAGCGACATCCTTGCCAAAACTCGGGCTGCAATGGCAGAGGCGGATGGCACAAAAACACCGCTTTTCCTTAAGGTCGCACCCGACCTTGAAGAGGCCGAACGCCAAGACATTGCGGAGGTAGCGCTCGAAGGGCTAGCGGACGGCCTCATCATAAGTAACACGACGTTAAGTCGGCCCAAGGGGCTCAGCAGTAAACTGCAAAGAGAGGAAGGAGGTTTGAGTGGTCGACCGCTCTTTACGCTTTCTACACAACTTCTGGCCGATTTCTACCGACGTACGGAAGGAAGTGTGCCTTTGATCGGCACCGGCGGGATTGCAAGCGGCAAGGACGCGTACGCAAAGATTCGAGCCGGCGCTTCTCTTGTCCAACTTTATACGGCGTTGATCTTCAAGGGACCCAGCCTAGTTCCACGCATCAAGAAGGACCTAGTGACACTTCTCCACCGCGATGGCTTTACGAGGGTGGGAGAAGCAATAGGCGCAGATCATCACGCGTAGTTTTTGTTTCTACTTAGCCAAAAAAAAGGCCGCCTTCAAGGCGGCCTGTTATTCAAAAACCTTCCATGTCTTAGAAGCTTGGTTCTGGCGGCGTCAGCTGTGGTTGAATTTTTGATGCTTCTTCTGGCTTTTCCGCGACCATCGCTTCTGTTGTTACCATAAGGCCAGCAATTGAAGCGGCGTCTTGTAAGGCTATCCGCACGACCTTCGTGGGATCGATGATCCCTGCCTTAACCATATCGACGTATTTTCCCTCTTGGGCATCGAAGCCGCGACTCATATCCTTGCTTTCCAAAAGCTTTCCTGCAATTACCGCCCCGTCTTCGCCGGCATTGCTCGCTATCAGGCGAACCGGAGCTTGAAGTGCGCGGCGAACGATATCGACACCCACCTTCTGATCCTCATTTGCGCCCTCCAACTTCTTAAGCACTCGCGTCGCGTAAAGAAGCGCCGAACCACCTCCGGCAACAACACCTTCTTGAACGGCCGCTCGCGTCGCATTTAAAGCATCATCAACGAGGTCTTTCCGCTCCTTCACTTCGACTTCCGTTGCCCCGCCAACATGAATCACTGCCACGCCACCTGCTAGCTTTGCTAGGCGTTCCTGAAGCTTCTCCTTGTCATATTCAGAGGTCGTCTCTTCGATCTGGCTCCGGATTTGCGCGATTCGTGCCTTAATATCATTTTTCTTTCCGGCGCCATCAACAATCGTCGTATCGTCCTTCGTGGCACCTACCTTTTTTGCGCTGCCCAACATCGAAAGGGTCACATTCTCGAGCTTAATGCCTAAATCTTCGGAAATTACCTGACCACCGGTCAGTACTGCGATGTCTTCGAGCATTGCCTTCCGCCGGTCACCAAATCCTGGCGCCTTCACACCAAGCACCTTGAGGCCACCACGCAGCTTGTTGACAACGAGGGTTGCCAGCGCTTCCCCCTCTATGTCCTCAGCGATAATGACAAATGGACGATTCGACTGAACGACGGCTTCAAGAAGCGGCAGCATTGGCTGCAAGCTAGTGAGCTTGCCCTCATTCAGCAGGATGTAAGGGTTTTCTAACTCGCAAACCATGCGTTCAGCATTCGTGATAAAGTAAGGTGAAGCATAACCCCGATCAAACTGCATACCTTCGACGACATCCAATTCGTCTTCAAGCCCCTTCGCTTCCTCAACGGTGATAACACCTTCCTTGCCGACTTGTTCCATTGCGTCGGCAATCTTCTTCCCTATTTCAGCTTCACCATTCGCTGAGATTGAACCGACCTGTGTAATTTCTTCGCTGGTTGAAATTTTCTTCGAGCGCTTCTGGACTTCAACCACAACCGCATCAACAGCAAGATCGATGCCACGCTTTAAGTCCATCGGGTTCATGCCAGCAGCAACTGCCTTGACACCTTCCCGCAAGATGGAATGCGCAAGTACCGTTGCCGTTGTTGTGCCATCGCCAGCCTCATCGTTCGTGCGACTTGCAACCGAACGGACCATCTGGGCACCCATATTTTCGAATTTGTCTTCGAGATCAATCTCGTTTGCAACTGTTACCCCATCCTTCGTGATGCGGGGAGTGCCAAAGGCTTTGTCCAGGATCACCGTGCGTCCCTTCGGCCCCAAAGTCACCTTCACAGCATTCGTAAGTATTTCAACGCCGCGCAACATTTTCGTGCGCGCATCCACATTAAATAGAACTTCCTTTGCCATGATTTTTGACTCCTCCTGTCCTGGCGTTTTTGGTTATTTCTTCTTGCCCTTTGCGCTCGCCACGATACCCATGATGTCGGACTCTTTCACGATCAAGAGATCTTCGCCGTCAACTTTCACTTCGGTACCGGACCACTTCCCGTAGAGCACGCAATCACCCGCCTTCACATCGAGCGGGGCGAGTTTTCCTGTTTCATCTCGCGTTCCCGGGCCTACTGCAATTACTTTCCCTTCTTGAGGTTTTTCCTTTGCCGTATCGGGTATAATAATACCGCCAGCCGTCTTGTCGTCAGACTCGAGCGGCCGGATCAATGCCCGATCGTGTAGCGGCCTGAATTTCATGATGGGTCTCCCTAACTGCCTTTTACCTCTGGCGATTTGTCGCTTGGCAGGGTGCCTACTGGCACTCCTCGTATGCGAGTGCTAACGATCTAAGTAAGCTTTGGGCCGGTGTCAAGAAAAACCGTACCTTCAAAGGTCCGGGGCAGCTAGCTGGCTGACGGAGCCAAGGTGGTTCGGATCCTCCCAGCCTTTGCCTGAGACCATATTCTTCTCCACATACTCGAGGAGAAACGCAACGGATTCCTCGACAGTAAGCTTATCCGTGTCTACCAACAGCTCGGGTTCCTCGGGCGCTTCGTAGGGTGAAGAAATACCGGTAAATTCTGGGATCTCACCAGTCCGCGCCTTGTGATAGAGCCCCTTCGGATCCCGTTTCTCACAGATCTCAAGGCTCGCCTTCACATAGACCTCATGAAAGCCATCTGAGCTGATGGCCCGTACGCGATCCCGATCGGCACGATAGGGGGAAATAAAGGCGGTGATCACGATGAAACCGGCTTCCGCAAAGAGAGCCGCCACTTCACCTACCCGACGAATATTTTCCGCCCGATCCTCTGGCGAGAATCCAAGATTCACGTTGAGCCCATTTCGCAAGTTGTCGCCGTCAAGGACGTAGACCTGGTAGCCCTTGCGGAAGAGCTGATTTTCAAGTTCAAGCGCAAGCGTTGACTTGCCGGCACCAGAAAGACCTGTCAGCCACAGCACCCCGCTACGATGTCCGTTCAGGGTCCAGCGTGCGTTTGCCGCCACCTGATGATCTTCATGAAAAACGTAAGTGGTTTTACGCGTCACGCTTTGTCGCTGATCAGGATAGCCTTTCATGTTAATGATGCCACCGCCGACGATGGTATAGTCCTCGACCAAGACAAAGCGCCCGGTTTTGGCGTTATCGAGAAATTCGTCCAGCGCAACGAGTCCACGGGTACGCAGGGTCACCTCTGCCACCGCGTTTTTGCTAACCTCCGCCCCCTCTCCAGCAGAAAGATCAGTCACGTCAACGATCTGATCAATTGATTGTACCTGGATCCGGTGCTGGCCGGTGTGAAGCTTCAGAGTGTAGTGATTGCCAGCTCGCAAGGGGTTTTTCCCAAGCCAAAAAAGATTTGCCCTAAAGACGTTCGTCTCTATGGGCATATTCTCAGCATGGCTTGCGATTTGGCCACGTTCGACGAAAATCTGCTCCTGGAGGGTGATGCCGATGGATTGTCCTGCGCTAGCCGCAAGGGCCGGCGTGGCAGTATTCCAATCCTCAATACTAGCCACCCGGGCTAACTTGTTCGAGGGCGACAAAACTAGATGATCGCCAACGCGAAGCCGGCCACTTTCAATCCGGCCGACAATGATCCGACGGTGATCGAATTTATAGACATCCTGAATGGGCAAGCGAAGTGGTAACCCCGTCGATGGTATCGGTGGTTGGAAAGCGTCGAACGCCTCGACGATAGTTGGCCCTACGTACCAATCCATCTTCTCAGAGCGGTAGACGATGCAATCTCCGCCGTGGGAAGAAACTGGAATAATGTGCTGAGCTTTAACACCGATATCCGCAAGGTAATTGCGGAATTCTTCCTCAATCTCCACAAAGCGGGAGTGGGAATAGCCCACGAGATCCATCTTATTTATCGCGACCACGATCTGACGAACACCCAGAAGACGCAAGAGATAACCGTGTCGACGGGACTGCTCTTGAACGCCCTCATGGGCGTCAATTACAAGCAGGGCGGCATCCGCGCTGGCAGCGCCGCTGATCATATTTTTCAGAAATTCCTTGTGCCCCGGAGCATCAATGATGACATAGTCCCGCTTCGCCGTCTTAAACCAAATCTGCGAACTATCGATTGTAATGCCTTGGTTGCGCTCCGCCTGTAGCGCGTCCATAAGGAACGCCCACTCGAAGGGCATGCCGCGACTTTCACACATTGCCTGGATTGCCTCGAACTTTCCCTCAGGAAGCGAGCCTGTATCGTAAAAAAGACGCCCGACGAGCGTTGATTTTCCATGATCAACATGGCCAACGATAGCGACATGAAGCAGTTCCCTTTCGTGATTGGCTTCGAGTGGATGGCCAGACATTACATATATCCTTCAACCCTAAGCCGTTCGAAGGCGTCCTCGGATTCCTTATCTTGCGCGCGGCCAGAACGCTCCGAGATTTTAGTCGTTTCAAGTTCCTCAATGATTTCGTCCACCGTAGAAGCTGTCGAGGCAACCGTTCCAGTGCACGGCGCACACCCTAGTGAGCGGTAGCGCTGCCCATTCTTCGCGAAGTAAAGATCCACAACTGGGATATTTTCACGTCGGATGTAGCGCCAGATATCCACTTCCGTCCATTGCAATAAGGGGTGGATTCGAAGGTGCGTGCCTGGTGCAAAATCCGTCTTGAACTGATCCCAAAACTCTGGAGGCTGGTCGCGAAAATCCCATTCCGCATGTTTACCCCGAGGACTAAAAACACGTTCTTTTGAACGCGTTCCTTCTTCATCGCGGCGAATGCCAGCAAAAATTCCCGTGAAGCCATGTGCCGCGATCGTCTGTTTTAGCCCTTCCGTCTTCAAGGCACCGCAGCATACGACGCGCCCCATCTCAGACCCCATGCCAGCCTTTAAGGCCTTCCTGTTCTGACCGACGATTAGGTTTAAATTCCACTCCTTTGCCATACGGTCCCGGAATTCGATCATCTCTGGAATCTTGTAGGACGTGTCAATATGAACGGCCGGAAAAGGCACACGGCCAAAGAAGGCCTTGCGTGCTAACCACAGCATCACGTTGCTGTCCTTCCCGACCGACCACAGCATTGCCAGCTTGTCGATTTTGTTGAAGGCCTCCCTAAAGATATAAATGCTTTGGCTTTCTAAGGCGTCGAGATGATTCATGGATCCTCGTGTGAGCGCGCCTTATGGATTCCGCACTCCGTCTTCTCGTTGTCTGTCCAGCGACCGGCGCGAATCGCTTCATCCGTATTGACCCGCCGCGTACAAGTGGTGCAACCAATAGAAAGATACCCCTTCGCGACTAGTGGGTGGGGTGGCAGATCTCTGGCTTTGAATGCTGCATCGATGTCGGACGGGGTCCATCGAGCAAGTGGATTAATTTTAATTTTCTCACCCTCCGCTTCGATAATTGGCAGGGCAGTGCGGTCATCTCCATGGAAACGCTTCCGGCCGGTGATCCAGGCGTCATAATCAACGAGCGCGCGATCGAGGGGTCGCACTTTGCGAAGATCGCAGCAGCCATCATAGTCTCGCGACCACAGCGTCTCATCAGGGTCCTCCGCGATAAGTTCAGCCGCGTCGGGGCGTAGGATACGGATATTCGCTAATCCAAGTCGCTCGACAAGCCGGTCCTTGTAGCTAAGTGTTTCGTCGAAAAGCTTTTGCGTATCCAGAAAGAGCACGGGTGTCTTCGGGGCCACTTCAGCGACAAGATCAAGCAACACGCCTGCCTCTGCCCCAAAGGAAGAGGCAAGTGCGATCCGTCCTGGGAACTCGCGTTCGATCATAACGCGAAGAAGATCTCGCCCATCGAGGTGGCCATACACTTCGTTTAATGCTGCCGCATGGATTGCCACTCGTTCTTCGATTTTTTCTATCTCCGTCATTCAACAGTTATCCTAGATTTTCCCATTGATTGTGTGTCTATTTAACAAATAAAATTAGGTAAATAATTTATATATACGCATATATTACGTTATTTAATCCAACTATGACAAGTTCCTATGTAATTCTAATATTTATAACAAACTATTCATGTATAATATGTAATGTTTAGAAAAAGAATAAGAAACCTGGAACAATCGAAAGCGACGTCCCGAACCGAAGCGAATGATTACAAAAGAAATCACCATTCAGCATACCCCACACGCAAGAAAGCTCACGATTTGGCTTTTCCTTTGCACGGGGTTCGTCTTCGTTATGATTCTTTTGGGGGGCATAACGCGACTTAGTCACGCTGGCCTTTCAATTGTCGAATGGAAACCACTATTAGGCATCCTTCCGCCGTTGTCGGAAACGGACTGGAATGAGGTCTTCGTGAAATATCAATCTTTTCCCGAATATCAGAAGCGTAATGTCGGCATGACGCTTGCCGAATTCCAACCAATCTTCTGGTTAGAATATATACACCGTCTATGGGGCCGATTAATCGGCGTCGTTTTTCTTTTGCCATTTCTTTACTTTTGGTACTGCGGCACCATCAACCGTAGGCTTGCCCAAAAACTGCTTGGCGTATTCTTTCTAGGCGCACTACAAGGCTATCTTGGTTGGTACATGGTTAAAAGCGGGCTAGGCGATCGTCCGGACGTAAGTCCCTATCGTCTTGCAGCTCACTTCGCACTAGCTCTTTTTATTTTCGCGCTCTTGTTTCGTCTGAGTCTTGGACTTCTTTACCCATCGAAAGACGCCTGCCCCTTGGCCTTTTTCCGGTGTGTAACGCGTGGGGTGCTTCTGCTGATTTTTTTTACCGCTATTGCCGGCTCCTTCGTCGCCGGAATCGATGCCGGCCTCACCTACAACACCTTTCCTAGAATGGGTGATGGCTTTATCCCGGAAGACTATTGGGCGCTAGAGCCGCCTTGGCGGAATTTCTTCGAAAATATTGCAAGCGTGCAATTCAACCACCGGCTTCTAGGCATCGCTAGCCTTCTCGGGGCTGGGGCACTTTGGCTAGCTTCCTTTCGGACAACACTTTCTAGGCGTGCCTGTTTGGTATTTACTTGTCTTTTCGGAATAACAATCCTTCAAGTCGCTCTAGGAATCGCTACCTTATTGCTTATCGTACCATTACCACTTGGGATCGCCCATCAAGCGGGAGCAATCCTTATTTTTACCTTCGCCCTTTGGGCAGACTACGAAATACGTCAAATGTAGGCCCGAGTAGCTTTCACTTCCTTCGATAGGTGCGACACAAACGCTATGGCTGAACCCCCATCCGCTGAGCTTGAGACCGCTTGCCATCCGCCAGCTTCGGGCGAGACTGCAAAAAAACTCATCGTGCTTTTACACGGGTATGGAGCTGATATGCATGATCTCATCGGCTTGGTGCCACATTGGGCAGACCTGCTTCCGGACGCTGAATTTCTTTCGCCTAATGCGCCTCAAGTTTGTGCCGAACATCCAGTCGGCCGTCAGTGGTTTCCTGTAGAGAGCCTTGATCTCGAACACATGCATGCCGGTGTCTTAAATGCAGCCCCGCTCTTAGATCGATTTCTGGATAACGAACTTGCAAAGCGTGAACTTACTGAAAAAAGTCTCGTCCTGATTGGCTTTTCGCAAGGTACGATGATGGCCCTTCAGGTTGGGCTACGCCGCTCCTGTGCGCCAGCCGGCATTATTGGCTATTCCGGTGTCATCGTTGGGCCCGAGCGGTTAGCTAATGAGATCCGGGTTAAGCCGCCGGTCCTGCTAGTACATGGCGAGGCAGATCCACTCATTCCCGCTGCGGCCCTCATGATGACGGAGAACGTGCTCGTCACCGCAGGTGTATCCGTGAAGTCCCATGTTTCACAGGGGCTTGGACATGGTATTGATACTGCCGGCCTAGCACTTGGCAGACGATTCCTTTCCGACGTCTTCGCGACTAGCGAGTAGGGCCAGCAGACTCCATTCTCTTTTCAGAATTTTGGAAATTATTTACAACATACGGTTTTCACTAGCCTTTTTCTATTCTGCAGGTCACAATCGGCGCGCCTTATAGAGGCAGACTGGAATAAAAACTAGAAACGGCTTGCGAGAGGAAGGCGTGGAAACGCAACTAAGGAACTATCCGGCTCTCGTGCTGAATGCAGATTTTCAGCCGTTGAATTATTTTCCGCTGTCGACCTGGTCATGGCAGAGCGCAATCAAGGCTGTTGTGCTAAGCCGGGTCAGTATCCTTTCCGAATATGATCTCTTTATACATTCGCCGAGTTGCAAGTTTCGACTTCCAAGTGTGATTGCACTCAAGGAATACATCCCCATCAACCGTTATCCCGCCTTTACACGGTTCAATGTTTTCTTGCGAGATCGCTTTCAGTGCCTCTATTGCGGAGGGCCGTTCGCCTCCGAAGATCTGACTTTTGATCACGTCGTACCACGCTCCAGTGGTGGTCGGACTACATGGACGAATGTTGTTTCTGCCTGTAGTCACTGCAACATTCGTAAGGGTGGGCGTACGCCTGGACAAAGCGGTATGTATCCAATGACCCAACCCCTTCGGCCAAACACCTATGAGCTTCGCGAGAACGGGCGGGCTTTCCCGCCGAATTATCTTCACGAAAGCTGGCGGGATTATCTCTACTGGGATACGGAACTCGAACAGTCTTAGGGCTGTGTTTGTAGGTGGCCTATCACACCCTTGTGGAAAGCCAAATTGCTAGCCGTGATGCCGCTTTAATCGCACCACTCAAGAGTGGGTAAGCAGGCGCCGCTTCTGCACCGCGCTCGATGGCTAGATCTTTGTGCGCCAATTCGTCGGCCCGGAATGCCGTAATTGTTTCCCTTAATTCCGACTCCTCTTCACCAAGCTGGAAGAGTTGGCCTTCATAGTGTTCGTCGATTACCTCTTCTACGGCGACAGTGCAAGCCATCGCAGCCCGCTCTCCCATGAGCGCCGTTGCCACCCCCAATGCATAACCAGCGACACGCCAGCAGGGGGTAAGGAGAGTTGGCCGCACGCGGCGATTTGCAATCCATTTCTCGAAGGTATCCAGATGCGCTTGCTCCTGATCGAGCATCTTCTGCAATACGTCTCGCTGGCCAGAGCGCGCTAGCACCGCGAGCTGGCCTTTATAAATCTGTACAGCCCCGTATTCACCGGCATGATCTACACGAATCATTCTTGCCACCGACTCTCCCCAAGGACGGTCGCCCGGCAGCCTTGTCCGCGCTGTCTCATTTTTTTGCTCTTTCGCCCTTGCTGTCACGACATCGGTCCCTTCCTTAAAGCGTTTGCGGCGACGATGGCCAATACCATTAGAAAAAAGGAAGCCAGCAGATTAAAGCCAGCAAGCGAAATCCCGAAGAAGGACCAGGCAACTTCATCGCAACGCACGGATCTAGTCGTAGCAAGGGATTCGCGAAGCGCACCGATGCTTGGGCTAGTTTCCACGTTGCCGCAGGCCTCTAGAAGCGCAAACCAGCCCTGTTCGACACCGACGTGGTAGAAGGAAAGTGCCGCCCCGATGGCAAAAATGAGGGCAAAACCAAGGCAAAGGGAGAAATTCGCCTTTGGACTGCCATCGAAGAAAAGCGCACCAAACGCAAGGCCGGCCACTAACCAGTAAGGGATGCGCTGATAGAGACAAAGTGTGCAGAGTTTAAGCTCGCCCAAGAACTCAAACCCATAGGCCACCGCAAGAACAGCCAGGCTTGCGCCCATAAAGCCGAACCATATCGTCTTTGGGGCTATTGTCATGGGACATACCTAAGGAGGATGATTAGCCCTATCGCCACCAGAAAGGCGAAGATGGAAAGCGGTGCTAGGTTCTTCTCGATGAAACCACGGATCGACGGGCCGAAATACCAAAGAAGGCCTGCCTCCAAATAGAAACGAATGCCCCGCGACACGAACGAAGCAAATAGAAAAGGCAACAGATCCATGCCGACGACGCCACTTGCGATCGTGATCACCTTATATGGAAACGGTGTGAACCCGGCGCCAGCTACGATCCAGATTCCCCATACCTGGTAATGGTGCTGGAAGAGCTCAAATGTTTCCATGAAGCTGTAGAATTCGAGCAATGGCCCGCCGATTGTTTCATAGAAAAAATAGCCGATCCCATACCCAAGCAACGCGCCGGCAACGGAAGCCATTGTGCAAAGGCAGGCATAAAAGTAGGCCCTACCTCGGTTAGCCAGACACATGGGGATTAGCAGCAGATCTGGTGGCACCGGAAAGAAGGAACTTTCCGCAAAGGAGACGGCCGTAAGTGCCATCGGCGCCCGGGGAGTCACGGCAAGGCGCATAGTTTCGTCGTAGAGTTTTTTCAGCATCTTTGACGACCGCTCATCCATTCTGAAATGCGCTCCCGCCAATAGACCGTGTGCGACGCGTAGAAGCAAGACCGGCTATTGACCGATTGGAGGCTTCACGGTAGGGATTGCCGCTCGTCTGGCCCTTGCAATGTAAGTTGGTGTTAAGTCATTTATATAAAATGAGAAGCCCCTGTGGCGGAATTGGTAGACGCGGCAGACTCAAAATCTGTTGTCCGCAAGGACGTGGGAGTTCGAGTCTCCCTGGGGGCACCATGACCCACTCCAAGAATGCTTATGAACGTGGCGTCGCATAAATTTTAGTACAGGAATCTACCGCCACCTTCACGATCGCGCCCTTCACAATCTGTTGAAAGGCCAAACACTCCGCCTGCTTCCTCTTATAATGACGCCCTTAAAAGCCAGGTATGCCCAAAGAAGATGGTGGCAAGTAACAGTGCTACAAACAGTCTTTTATCGTTTTTTCTATCTCATTTTGGTCTTCGGCCTTCTTGCTGGTTGTGGGCTACTCACCCCATTACCGTCGAAATCCACACTCGAGAAACGGCTCTCCTATTTTCCAACGGAGAGCCTACCCCTAAAGGATACGGTCGTCGTTCATTGGAGCGATAATCAGATTCCTTTCATTGAAGCAAATACGGACGATGATCTAGCATTCACACTTGGCTTGATGCACGCCCATCTCCGTCTTGGCCAGATGGAAACCTTGCGGCGAATCGCCCACGGACGAATTGCCGAGATGGTCGGCCCCATTGCAACGGACATAGATCATTCCTTGCGCATCCTGAATTTCGGCCGAGCGGTCCCGGCAATCGAAGCGGGGCTGCCCGTAACCACAAGGAATTGGCTTGAGGCCTATGTCGACGGTATTAATCACTACCAGGCAAACGTCGAGGTCTTACCACACGAATATGTCGCCCTTGGGATGCCACGTGAGCCATGGAAGGTCCGTGACGTCCTGACAATTGGGCGCCTTGCCACCAGTGATGTGAACTGGTTTGTCTGGTTTCAGTTATTAAAGCTTCGTTCACATGAAGACTGGCCACAAGTATGGGCACGCTTGCTAAAGGGGGGCAGTAATTCAATGCCAAGCCTTAAGGCTACTGCACCATTTGATGTGCTTTCCAAGTTATTGCAGAGCTTCAGCCATTCTGGCAGCAGTAGCTTTGCTGTCTCTTCAAGGCGCAGCAAAACAGGTGCGGCGATGATTGCGAACAACCCAAATTTCGGCATCATGCTGCCTAATTTATGGCTAATCGCTGGCTATCGGTCCCCTTCCTACCATGCCGTTGGCTTAATGGTGCCTGGACTTCCTTTCCTAGTCATCGGACGGAATGAGCGAATCGCTTGGGGTGGAACAAACATGCGTGCCGCCAGCAGCGATCTTTTCGATGTTTCTACCCTAGATGAATCACAGATTACGGAGCGCCGTGAACATATTCGCGTGCGTTGGTGGTTTGATCGCGAGGTCGTGTTACGCGAAACGCCCTATGGACCATTACTTTCAGATGCCCCCGTTCTCGAATATGACGATGGCCCCGCCTTTGCGCTGAAATGGGTTGGCCATACACCGAGCGACGAAGTCACTGCCATGCTTAAGCTAAATCGTGCTCAAAATTTTCAGGAATTCCAAGATGCGCTATCCGGTCTTGGGGTTTCTGGCAAAAACATGCTCTACGCTGACGTAGACGGCCATATTGGCCAAGTGATGGCTGTGAAGCTGCCGGTTCGGCCGAAGGAGTCGCCGAAGGATCTTCTCCTTGATCCAAAGGGCCCGGCAATAAAAGCCTGGCAGACTTTTCGAAATGCGTCGAATCTGCCGTCAAGCT